>Ga0302286_10000002_pt1 | contig 375756 bp, 421 predicted proteins | sample III_Fen_E2_3_FD_198765 | JGI IMG/M metagenome (GOLD analysis project Ga0302286, IMG submission 198765) | Peat permafrost microbial communities from Stordalen Mire near Abisko, Sweden - III_Fen_E2_3 | ecosystem: Environmental > Terrestrial > Soil > Wetlands > Permafrost | place: Sweden...
TCATCAGCAAAAGCTGCTGGATTAAAATCAAACGATTTTGCATCCCATGTCTTAGCTTGGTACGTCCAATGAAACCTATTCTTAATCAGTGCAATTAGAAGATCATGTAGAGCTGCAACCTGAGCATCAGTGTAAGCATGCCAGAACTGATAACCACGAAACTTGAACCCAAGATCAATAACCTGAGCTAAAGGAACAACCTTATTTACATAATTGTAATACTGGCCATTTTTTACAGTCAAATACCCCCAGTTACAGATTTCAATGCCAAAGGAGGTTCTCGTGATATTCTTAGGATCACCAGGAACTTGACCTAAATGATAGGCATCCCACTCAGGATCAAATGCCTTTACTATAGCACCCTCATATTTAGTGTCACCCGCTGAAGATTTACCACCAATTATGTAAGGAGTCGCTATGCGAGCTGTATCGGCAGACCAGCCGTCAATAACCTGAATAGGGTCGCTGTTACCCGCAGTATGATGAATAACAACTTGATGCTTAGTTGTCTTTGTGGGAAGATGCTGATTGTCCGGAAGAAGATGCTGTATGATGTTCATTTTCGGGTTCCTTGGGAGCAAGCAATTGCGCTAAATAAAACGCAGCCATCTCACTCCTATTTTGACTAATCCACTTAAGATACCAATCACTCAAAATATCACGCTTAACTGATGAGTAGTCACAAGTTAAGAGTAAAGCAGACAAGACTAAACACGATGTACTCTCTAAATTGGTATCACGTAAAGAAGTTAAAACCCAATCCAACTCATCATAGGCACTCCGAACAAGCATATCGTCAACTAAAGCAGATAAAATAAAAGCAATGCTATCAACAGACTCACCTGAGTCCTCGGAGGAAGCAACAGGCGTAGACATCATATCTGATGACATATCTATTAAATTATTAAGAACATCAGTTAAGCTATCAAAATCATGCATATAAAACTCCAAAATAAAAGGGCCTTTCGGCCCTACATAAATCACACAGCAGCAAGTTCTCCATCCCCAATGGAACCTGACACATCTAGAAGTGCAGGTTCCGTGGGTTCTACAGCATCAGCAAAGGGAGCATCTTGATTAGTCTTAGATGCAGCATATCGCTCTTTAGCCTGACGGAACCTTTCAGCAACTAAGGACTTCCTAGCATCAAAAGCAGATGCATCTGCGACATAGGCATCTGACGGACGAGAAATATCATAATCAGAAAAGCCATAATTTGCACTGTCCGGATCAAGAACAGTTTCAAACAATTCAGTCCAAGTAACAAAGAACGAACTTCCTAAACTACCCTTATCTGATGAAAATGTCCAATCAAAGTTGCGAACAGCATCAATGATCAGTTTATGTTCAGCATCTGTAACAACTAAAAACTTAGAATCATAATTAGCATCTTCTGGATCAGCGGCATCTTGCAGCTTCTTACGCAACTGCAAAACGGTCAAGATATCAGCGCCACGAGTTACAGACTGAAGCGCTAACTCATAGGTAGCCCAAGCAGATCGGTACACACCCTGAGTAAGATCAGGAATAGTATCTACCACCCTACGTGTTTCTTTATCAATAACAGTAGTCATCCGACCATCAAAACGAGGCTCCGGACGCTTCAGCAAATAGTATTTAGCAGGCATAACTAACTCCCTAGAAAGTGTACATACCTATATTTACGCATGTATGCACATTTTAGTAACATGTTATCAACAATTACCTACAATAATCAACAAGAATGATGTCACCAGGTGTCGGAGCAACTGCAAATATTATAGTCTTTGACACTAACGTATAATCATTAGCCTGCCCTGGCTGTAGCTGCATACCATTGATAGACACAACAACAGAATTTGCTATAGGTGAATTTGCTAGGCTAAAAGCCCTATTAGTGCCATTGATAACACCAGCAGGTGGCTCATTTGTTATAACATTAAGTTGTGTTGTTTGAGAAGATGGTGACCAATCAGTTACGTCAAATATAGTACTGGAGGGTATTAACAGAGTACGATAAACTTTAGCTTCACCATCCCAAACATCTAGATACCAAGATTTCGTTGCATCGGATGGTATCTGATAAGGCCCTATTATAGTACGACTTATCCCAGAACTATCAACAATATCAATACTTTCAGCCGCATTTCGTTTACCATAAGAATCAAGTAAAGATGTAGTTTTAGTACCTGTAACATTTACAAATACAGGAGTACCTACAGGAACAGATCCACTAAAGCCACGACCTGCCATATTAACCAAGAACCTTCAAGAGAGTACGAGCACGCTTCTGTACATCAACACTACTGTTTTTTAACAGAGATGACGCAATAACACGATAACTATCTTTTGTCTCACTAGATATCTGGGGTATTCTTAAAGATAAAGAACCTAAAGACACGTCAGATGTATCGGCAGCAGCCTCAGTAACACCCTCACCAAGATCAGCAGACTCTTCTGAGAACAAAGCCATTTCCATAGCTAAAGCTACGTCAGAACAACCGGCATCTTTAAGATACGTTGTAAGAACACAAATATCACGTTCTGTAACCATGGCAAATCCTCACATATGTTTTCCAATAGAAGTGAAAACAAAAAAGGACATTTGGTTTCCCAAATGCCCCTTGTAAAAAATATCAAACTTAATATCAGGTGCGCTGACCGCGAATGATACCATACGGGTTGGGGAGGACGATAGACTCCATCTGAGTCATCAGCCAGCCCTTCCATGTCTGTCCCAGGTTGAAGCCATTGGTGGACTGAACATCCAACTGATCCAACTGAAGGATCATACCAAGGGTCTTCGGGTGCGAAAGCATATAGATTTCGCCGCTGTTCAACACCTGGAAACGCTTGTTGCGCCAGCCATCAGTGATGATCTCAACACCACCGATACGACCCAAGTTACCTTCCAAGTTGATCTCGTGCTTCGAGATCTCGGACCACCATGATACAAACTCCTGATCAGTTGTGATATCATTCCACAGATCAATGCTCAGAAGAGTATTGGTCACAGGAAGTCCACCCCACTTCTCAACTTCGTTCTTCATTCCCATGAAGACTGCAGGAGTCAATGAGGGGAAGAACACGTAAGGGTTGTACATAGGAGCAACGGTATCAGCCAAGCGCTTGAATGCACGGTCTTCACCAACCATCAACTGCTCAAGACCGTCATTGTAACGATCTTCCAGGATGTCACCCGGATCAAGAGCAATTTCTTGCACATCAATGTTAGCGCGGAAGGCCAACTTGAAAATGGGCGGGAACTCAAACTGCTGACGAGGCTGTGAAGCCACAACAGTTGGGTCATCGGTCAAGAAGTACACATCAGAGTCACGCTCACGGAAGCGAACACGGGGCACTTCACCCTTAGCCAACTGCTTGAACTGCAGAAGACGACGAGTAAATCCAACACGACCAAGAGTCTGTTCGACCTGGTCACCAAGATACTCACCAACTGCCTGCCACTGATGGCCTTCCTTATCGGAGAAAGCAGAAGCAATTGCTTGCTTTGCTTCGTCGGCAGAAGTATCTTCTTCTACGTGAGCCTGAGCCACACCGGCACCGGCTGCCTGTGCAAGCAAGCCAGCAAGGCGCATAAGCTCCTGCTTGCTGCCAGCATTCAACTCGCCATCATTAGCGACAGCAGCTTCCGCCGACCAAGTACCCTCAGCGCCAACAGCGCGAGCAATACTTTCAGGCGAAAACGCCGCATTGCCCGATACAGGGGCCTGATTCTTAGTAGCAATCCATGTCTTTTTCATTGTAATATTCTCCTTGGTGAATTTTTGCTCAGGTTATTATCAGCCAGCGAAGTTGAAACCGATAGTGAGCAGCGGATCATCAGAGGTCGGGGCCTTGATAACGCGACCACCAGGAATTGCAGTGGCTGTTCCAGTACCAGCGGTATCCAGAGTGATTACACCAGCAGCGCCAACACGCAAAGTACCGGCAACGGTGTAATCCTTAGTGGTATCATACTGATCTGTGCTGATCTCACCGAAGCCAACAGCAACTGTAGCAGTTCCCCAGACAGAGGAAGCATTGGAGCCAATAGGAGCATTCTTAAACAGAATGTCAGCTTCAACAGCAGTCAGATTGTAGACATAGGTGAAGGTAACGCTTGCAGTCGTAGCAGCAACAAAAGTCACAACACCGGAAGTCAAATTCACAGTGTAGCCTGTTGTAACAACTACGTCTGTACCCGTGGCTTCGTTATGAACGCGCAGAGTACTCGAAACCAAGTTCGAGTGAGACAGGGTAACAGTGCCACCAGCAGCAACGCTTACAGCGAGAGTCTCAACCACAACCTTAGTGCTAGGACGAAGATTACGCTGGATAGCAAATCCAACAAGAACTTCACCGGCTGCACCAGTAGCGGGCTGCAGAGTCTCCTGACCCTGAGTAAGAATGGACTTCAAGATCTGTCCCTCTGCGGTGATCGAAGCACCGGGAGTTACAGAACGAGTAACTGTCTGAAGATGACGGAAATTCGCTAGATTGAACATTGTAATGTTCTCCTTTGAGCAGAAGTTTTATTAAAAAACGGTGTAATTCGGTGTTTATACGGTGTGCAAAACTTTATGCAATTTTTATTGCATTAAAGAATCAATTAGTGCATGCTAAGCTTGCCAAATATCTTGGCAAAACTTGGTTGAGCACTAGCAGTAGTAGTTTGAGCAGCGGGAACCCCAAAAGCACCAGCCTGGCGACTCAAGCGAGAAGCAAAGCTAGCGGATGCAGTAGCACGTGTATTGCAAGCATCGCACTCTTCATCTGTGACAGAATCGGGTGTAGCCTTTACCTCATCACGATCAATGTCAGACGAGTCATCAATATTCTCGCGGAGTGCTTCAACAGTATCATCCGGCTTGTCCATCAGATTAGTAGCTTCATCAGCGATAACCTTGAACATCTCAGGAGCAGAAGCCAGAACTAAAGCCTTAGCCATACGGTTAGCATCAGCATCAGGTACCCCGACAGACGCTAGAGCAAAAGCCAGCTTACCTGTCATAGGATTCTTTACCTTGGCAAAGAATCCCTTGGAGGATCCCACAGCTACCAAGTTGCAACGATCAAGAAACTTATCACGCATATCAACAAGAGTAGAAGCAGTAGCTTCCAAACTCTCTTGCTCAACAGAGGCACGAATTTCTTGAGCCAACTCTGACTTACGGAATTCATTCCCATAAAGTGTCGCATTAACACTTTGCAACACAGGAAGAATTCCCTGAGAAGCCATGGCCCGCAGCAAACCGTCATGATACTTCTGAGTACCAAAAACAGTAGCGGAACGTGCTGGATCTGCCTGATCTTTGAGTGCAATTGAAGCAGCGGCTACGCCAGCAACAATCACATTCCAAGTTGGCTCAGGTGTGTTACTTAGTACAAGCTGTACTTGATCAGGGGTGGCCGAGGCAATTGCCTCTTCATCAGCCACAGGTCGAACAACCATGTCGTTATCCTCCTTGGCAACGGCTTCACCCGCGCCAGATTGTGTTGAAGCATTAGCCTGCTCTTCTTCATCAGAAACTTCGGGGGTAGCAGACTCATCACCCTCGGGAACTATGGGATCGGTCTCAGCTTCAGCCTCTTCAGATTCGTCTGTAGAGGGAGTTACCTCATCCCCAACCTCAGAATCCTCAGTAGTTTCGGGCTCTTCTGTAGGGATTGCACCCTCATCAGAACCTTCATCAAATACCTCAGCACTATCACCGCCATTAAACAGCTCATTAAGAATGCGATCTAGCTCACGGTAGTCATCTTCGTCTTCTAGATCTGCGTCAACTGTAGTGACGTGTACATGATTTGTACCATCCTCAGAGACTTCTACATTCTCCTTGTCGTCGTCATCTTCATCTTCCAGAGCATCAATAGCGGAAGCAAAAGCAACCATGTCTACGTCAGCCGAAGGAACTTCAATACGATGAACAGCACCAGTAGCAACTAATTGTGCTACAGGATCCTCGGAACCAGCAGAAGCAAGAGCTTCCAAGTGCTCCATAACATCTTCGACAGAAGCACAAGCAACTGTAAAATTAGCAGGATTTTCTTGTGCAGGTGCGGGTGCTGGAGCTTCCAAAGCAGGATCCGCTACAGGAGCAGGTTCTGGTGGAAGAGCAGTAGGATCAGCAGTAGGTGCCGGAGCTTCTGGTGCCAATGCCGCAGGAGCGGGCTCAGCAGGCTCTAATCCCTCTAGATCGGACAGATCTAGATCTGCATCAATATCATTTGTCTGGTTTTCAGCTACAGGGGCGGTAACCGGCTCAACAGGTGCTGGAGCTTCCAAAGCAGGATCTGCTACAGGAGCAGGTTCTGGTGGAAGAGCAGCAGGATCTGCTACAGGAGCTGGAGCAGGTTCCGATGGAAGAGCAGCAGGATCAGCAGTAGGTGCTGGAGCTGTTTCTACAGGAGCAGGCTCTGCTACAGGAGCAGGCGCAGGAGCAGGAACCGACTCAGGGGCTTCACCAGCGGCTTCAGCAAGCATGAGTCGTTCAAACTCTGCGAAGCCTTTCTGAATCTTAGATGATTGCCTCATCGTATGGTTTCCTTGTTGACTATTCCGATAGCCTTCGTATTAACTTGTAGGCCACTGCTATCGAAAGTTCTGGGCGTGGCTGTCTGCCCTCAAAAATTCAAGACTTCAAAACACCAAGACGATCTCCAATGGCAGAAACATCTGCGGGGTTGCCAACGGAGGACATCTCAAAAAAGTTGCTACCCGTGCATAAGTGGTAGCATAAACGAGGCTGCCCATCGACATATACGATTTGGCCTCTACGATAGGGTCCTTTATCCGGAGTTACAATCTGACCAGATACAGAACAAACAAATGCTTTAACTAAGCATCCCATTGAGTAGCCACTGCGTTCGCCACTCATAATCTGCTTTACAAGATCCACATCTTTAGTGCGATCCCAAGCAGCAAGAACTAATACCTTAAATACATCGTATTTAGGTATATATGTAATCATAGAATCAAGGATTACCCCCTTAGCTTTTAAGGGATCCTTATTCTGGTGCTCGTAGTGCAAACCAGCACCAACGAATGTTTTATATGTAGGTCTTCCAATTATGGGGTCAAAATAAGTAAGCTCTTGCTTGGTGAATCCCTGCATATTCTTATTAGGGAGATCACTCGTCACAATGCCTACGGTGGTTAATACATAATCACCAATGTCCGGGCTGACCTTAAATGTATCAGCAGCGGAAGCTAACCATGAAATATCAACACGATTCCTAAAAGCAGAGGCGTCTTCCTCAGCAGCGTTAACCTCAAAAAAATCTGTCCCAATACGCTTTCTCTCAGATGAGAAATCCGAAAACAGACTACGGGCTTCAACAAGACGACCCTCATGAGTTGCAACAGACCCAGTAACCTCAAAAGTATCACTCGCAATACTAAGCGAACGACTATAAGGATCCAGAATGTGTGATGTTGCATCTGTCATGACAAAAAGACTTTTGTTCAAAAACAGAGAGAATCATCGCGAAATCACATTTATGCAAAACTTGAAAACAAAAAACCCGCATTAAGCGGGTTTTAGTATTTGACAAACACTATAAGTTAGTTATACATTCACATCAAATGTAGCACAGGGTTCCTCACCACGCAAACGAGATCCCGCATTACGTAACTGCAAAAAGAGAGCTCGGCCTAAGTCACGTGCCATCTGAGCATCCAAATTAGCAGAGTGTGTACCTTCATCAGGAACATCAACACCAGCAGCATAAGCCAACTCTAACATAGACGAAGACCTGGGTTGTGGTATCAGTCCTTCTATAACACAAGCCTCAGCTAAAGTACCTAACTCAGAAATACGAGGCATAAACAAGGCAGTGTACACAGTCTCACCAAGAAAAGAGCGCAAAAACAAAGCATCCTGAGCCGCGCCTAAACCTGTATATGTACACTTTGCAATACGAGCACCGGACTGAATCGCATCAAACGAACTATGAGAAAGAAATAAACAAATTGTATCTCGTGCAGCCGACTCATCAGTCCAATCAATAGATTCACGGAGATCTAACCCGTTAAAAGCAACAGCCTCTGGAGCTACAACAAGATTCTTATGCCTAATACGCAAGGATAAAGTATCTATTACATTGTAACTTTCATCAACTTTGATAATACAAAGTTCCAAGATAGCATGCAACTTAGGATCGGTACCACTTGTAGCAATATCAATTACAGCACGAGACATTATTAAGACCTTTGGTGCTTAACCATAGCAGGTGTAACGTAGTGCCGAGCATACGTAGCCCAGTCACCCTCAGGCACAATAGGATTCTGTCCTTGAGCGATATTAGATACAATATAATGAGATGCTTGATAAACAAAAGCATCCAAGGTAGATCCACTCTTCATGTGAACAGGAACAATAGCCCGATCATATAAATTGCTATGAGACCCAGGCGTGTAACCCTCAAGAGTATCTAAATCAGACATGGTATCTCTATCTACCTGATAGACTTTACCTTTTACTGTGTTTGTAAGCGTCTTATCCTTAAAGAAGCGCAAAGGGACAATAGCAGGAAAAGCACCCATAGAAAACAAGACGCCGGAAATCTCACCATCCCCAATACACTCGGCGTGCCTAATCAGGATGTGATTGTGTAATCCAGGAAGTAAACTTCCGTAAACAAACACAGAAAACATAGTAGATGATGGGTCTAAATTTCCCAAAGGAGTAGAAAGAGGCATCATCGAAATATAAAGAAACAGAGCCCGAATGTCAAGGAAGCACCTAAAATAAACCAAATTAACTGCACACGATGCACCGATCGCAACAAGACCTGCTGCTCCATAAGCGTATAACCATGATTAAACATATCTAGTATAAACTTAGATATAGCATCTGGTAATTTACTTACAGGCATCAGGGGACCATTTTCTTGGATTGATTGAATAAGCTTCAAATAAACCAAGTAATCATTAGGTGACAATTGCAGAGCATAAGCATCGGTAGATTCAACAACACGCAGAGCATCATCTAAAGACAAAGCCGCACCCTGTTCATCTTTCGAGTAGCAAGAAAGAAACTCAGCCAGTTCTAGTGTTTCACTTGGCGAAAGATCGTTCAATATTACGCCTCACTGCAGGCAACCTGAAAACATCAGCATAGTAAACAACAACCTGTGCCTCATATAGTTCAATACAAGCACCCTCTGTCTTAAACGGACGAACACGAAGAACCAGCACATGCCCCGGTTTAAGATCCCACATCCAAGTTACGCCCTGTAGGATGTATCCAGAATCACGATGTACCAAACTCTCAAACAAATCAGCGCTACTATCAAAGGCAAGATCCGCACGAGGGAAAGCCGTGCGATGATATTGACCGTCAGCAGAAGAGAGTTGAGCATCCAAAGTATGAACAAACAAATGCTCTTCCTTGGTACAGAGAAGAGCAGAGAACGACATCATCAGAAGATACAAGATAGTCATGGATTAAAGATACATTAAAAATGTATTATTGTCAACCATTACCACGAGCCGTGTAACCGCCAGCTTGACGCTTTAAGTTAACCGCATTCTTTTTACGGTACACAGCAAGAATACCATCTTTGTCTAGTCCCAGAGCTAATCCAATGCTAAGGACAAAATGGACAACATCAATAAATTCTTCCCGAGCAGACTCCATATCAAATTCATTCTTAGACCACCACTTCTGAGGTATCAGTTCAGCCAGCTCCCCAAGCTCCTCCTTAGCGGCCCACAGATAGTTACGGAGCCACACACAAGTGTCGGAGTTTGATGTCAGCTTCTTTGCTGGATCAGTCAAGTTACGAAAAAAGAACGATGTCTGCATCGCTTCGCCAGATGCAACAGAATGTATGTTCTGTTTTGCAAAAGCAACATCATTCATACTGGCTTGAAGATCTAATAACTCTTCCAGCGAATCACGAGTAGAGTCCCCACTCCATGACACGCCCACTGTCTCAAACAGTACGGCTGCAACATAAAGTGCAAGAGTACAATAATCGGAAGAGTTCACCTGAACAAATAAAAGAACAGAAGGAGCGTTCAGAATAACATCACCGCGACTGGTGTGTACTGTATTTGTATCCAAAATAATGTCAGCATCAGCAAGACGAAAATTCTTAGATGCCAATAAATCAGGTATTTTACGTACCCGCTCTTCAAAGATCCGAAGCAGATAAACAGGCTCAACTTTCAAAGATGTCTCAGCAACAACTGTAGTAAACTTGGTACCGTTTAGATCACGGTAGCTGATAGCATATTTCACGAAGACCTCCAGTGGTTTTCTTCTGATTTACTACCAAAACAAAAAAAGACCCCCAGGAAAACCTAGAGGTCTTATACGAGCGGTAAGAGATTCGAACTCTTAACATCCTGCGAGACAGGCAGGTACTCTAACCAATTGAGTTAACCACCCGGTTACCGTGTCATGCAGTTTGTTTCGCAATCTGACGATAGTAGTTTACCTACTAATTAGGCTCGAACCCATTGCGTGGGTGACCCGTCAAAACTTGCTGCATTCAACAGTAAGTACAATATACTATAAAGAAGTATCTATGTCAAGAGTCAAAACAAGAAAATCCCAAGTTTTACAAAACTTTATTGTTTTGATAACATAGCATCACGACCTACCTCCAGCTAAAACCCGATTGTACCATACTTCAGGTTGAGGTAAATCTACGACACGTAGATCAAAATCAGGCATAGTTGCATCTAAAATACCAGATACGATGTCCCACTTCCCACCAGCACGACCACAACCAATACGAGGCAATCCAATCACGGGTTGTGCTGCACACGACCTATAGTGAGCAGCAAGCCCAGAAAATACATCGTGAATAGCGCAGTACTCTACGTAACGTGCTCCATCGTATCCAAAGTCAAACTGAATATAAGCGTTGATAATAGCAATTTTTATGGTGCCACAATCTACATATGCCTGAGAATAACGGCCAAGCTTCAAAGGATTACCTGCCGTACTATATGCAAGGTCAGCAGCATATACCTGAGGCCACTTATCACGTAGCGCTTTAGCCACACCACTATTCATAGTTTGTTTGCAATTCGCGCCGTGAACCACAACACTAAAGGTACCATTAGCGGCAAGATCTACTAGATCACCCACCATATAAGTAATAGCCACTAGAATTCCTCCGTAACCTTAGCACCCCCAGGGATACTTAAGTTAGAAAGAGCGCATATTCCATCCCAGCAACCCATCAGTGCCTCCCGTGTTTGAAATGAACTAAAATATGAGGAGCATGTATATACTGCATCCACATATCATAAAAATCATGCTTATGTGGAATCAACCAATAAGTAAGGAAAGACCTAACATAGATCAAAGCCATATAGAAAGATACCAAACACATCCCCCAACGCTCCCAAGTACAGTTAGATGTGATCCAAAAGATCTGCCCAAACATACCTGTCAATCCACTCCAACGACGCAGCTTCGGATTATTTGAAGCAAGCAGTGTAATAGTTGTCGGTGTAGAAACAACCATCAAAATGTTGTCCACAGTAGCATTTATTACATGTGGACTCACTTATGATACCGCTTTAGCGTATCCCAGATAGCATACCCGCTAAAAGAAGAATCGCTTAGGTCCCGAGTCTCTACACCAATAACCGTATCTCCGTAACCAAAGTGATCTTGGTTTTGAATACATTTAATAGGCACAGCCAAACTGCAGGTAGGAACCAAAGTGATATATGCCTCACGAAAAAGCACGGAATCAATTTTAATTGTATAGCTAGAACAAGGTGCCTTTATAGCATGATCCGATGTATCGCACCCGGTCAGTACAGTAAAGAATCCAAGGAACAGAAGAAACTTGAGCATTAGGTGCTTTCAGTATAGAGTTTATTTGGAATGACAGCACGACCGCCATACAGCCAATGAGCCGTATCAAGCTGAACAAGATTCTTACGAACGTACTTGCACATGTGCGTCCTGAAATCAGCATAAGCAATCTCATCTGCCACGCGAATGACATACCCCTCTACGTCATGACCTGCTGTTTTCTTATAAGCATCAAAAGCATCCATGATAGCAGCAACATCGTAGAGGCCATCATAGATGGCTGTTACTGGAGTAACACCCAGAAGGTCAAACCACTCAAGAGTAGCATCCCAGGACAATGAGATGTTCCTGTCATCCCAGACAGAAAACCCCATAAAGAAAGACTTGAGGTCGTTGTAGGCAATAGCGTGTTGTGCCCACAAATTCTCACCACAGATACGCCAGTCCTTAGGAATATCATTTTTGATTGTAGCCCAAAATGCCTTAACCCAATCACGACTGTAATGATGAACGGAATCAATGCTGCGAGCAAAAGCCCGGTCAGACATAAGCGTAGTGTTCTCACCATCCATTTTCTCTGTAACAATAACACGCTTACCATCAAAGGCAACCAACGACCCGATGTACTTGTCATCTGAAGCAAGACAATCAGACCAGGGCGCATGATACGTTCGTGGATATTTTTGAACAGACATTAAAGTACAGCCACAGTTAAAGTTTAAGTACAAAAACAAGTATACATTTCTAATGTATACTTGTCAACATGAAATTAATCTTAAGTGCGCCTACGACGAACACCCGCACCTGCGACACAGGCCACAGCGTGACGAGCAGCCGCATTGCACTCTGCGTCATAAGCTTTAAGGTATACTTGATGAAGCACCCCAGCAACAGAATCAGTAGACATAGGAACAATATCTGCCAGTTTATTAGTACTAAGGAGTAGTTCTTGAAACTTAGTGTTAAATGCCTGTCGAGATACAAGCAGGGCTCGACGCAAATCTGCCTCAGTCAGCTTAATACGAGAGGAGTTTGTTTTCTTATAGTAAGAGTGTCCCTGCAAAGAACTATTCAAGCGATATTGGTCAACCGCAAAATTTTTAGCTAAACAAGAAATACTTCCTGCAAGCAATTCATGGAGCACAGGACGAAGGGGACTCAGATATAATCGCCGCATTCGTGCCTGACAAAAAATAAAGCAGCGTAATGGTATCAGCACCAGGAATGTGTACATTAAGATCCTTAATGACACGCTGTGCTTCCTCTAAAGTGCTAATAGCATCCCCAAGCACAAGAGGAAACAACCAATGAGCCCGAAGAGTCAACCTACAAATAGCAATCGACATAGGATTTCCTTTATTAAATTTATTTATTTATAGTTCAATTCGCAATAAATGATACATTTGACAACTAAACCTGTATCCACGTCCGTTTGAATAAAAATACGGATATCTGAATTTTCGTAAGGCTTAAAGTTATCCTCAACTGCTGAGATAGACAACAAGCACTTAAGAGTCTCCTTAAAGTAATCAAGAGTCTCCACAGGTATGCCAGATATAGCAAAATCCACAGCATCATCAGAAAACACAGAAAACGTGAGCATTATACGAGCATCCGATGATTCCTTAGGTACAGGCATAATGACAGCAAGGCTGTCACCAGCATCTTCAAGTGTACCCCAAGTAGTAATTAAAGCATCTGTCAACTGCTGCTTCGTAATCATTCGTAACTCCTTGCTGAAGTGATAAACACAATATACATTAATTTTGTATTATTGTCAACTATTTCCACGAGCAAGTTCACGCTCCCTGCACTCAACAGCGCGAATGAGTATTCTGCCGACTTCCTTATCAAATGCACCAAAGTTGACGTGTGCCCCGGCTTGAACGAAGGCCTTGAAGATGGCCGCATACTTGCGAAGCACAGCGTCCCGAGAAAACTGTGTCTTACCAACGGCAGCAACAAGTTCAGCCTCGGAGTATGCCACGCGCACACGATTCCCATTGATGATACGCCTAACCACCTGGGGCTTCCCACCAATATGGAGCTTGAGCATGGACTTGGCAAGGACATACTGCTCGGTCACACGTGAGATCTCCGCATGGGAGACGTGAGACACAAACTCAGTGAGCGACATGAGGATGCCGCAGCTAACACCGAAGAACCCCAGATTCTCCTTATTGAAGTTAAAGCTGTCGTCCATGTCGTGGATAGAGAACATGGGAACAATGCCGTCAAACTGGAGCGAGGCGAGGTTCTCGTTGAGAACACGAAACTCCTCGTTAACCAACGAGATCAGTCCGTGGCTGACAGATAGCTCAACAGGGAAGATGAGAGACGAGTTCGACTTACCTCGACAGATGACGATGGTTCCCATGTATTACCTCGGAGTTGATTTGGAGTTGAGACTATCAGCGACCGCGATGACCTTGCCGAGGTCGGATAGAAGAGTTCTGGCTTCGGCAATGGACATGTGACCGAGGCTGTGACGGAACAGCGACACAGGAACAGACTCACCACAAGACACGTGCTTGTCGGTGATCTGAAATCCGTGCTTGTTGATCAAACGACCAGCTTCAGTTGACATAAGAACTCTCCGGATAGATTGGTGTGCGAGAGTGAATTGGGCTTGAAACTCAACCATAATAACTCCTAAGTAAAGTTACATTAATTTTATCTGTGTCAGATTAACACACTGCGGATAGCAACAAGCAAATTCCAACTCAAAGGCATCCAGTTCGCACTTAGCTTCACGGAGACGCTCCTGTGCGTGCTCGTAAATAGCCATATTGCGGTCAAACGTGGGGTCATCGTCCGGATCACAGAAGCGACCAGTGTATGGCTTGTACACGCGAGACGCTTCGTCAAGCAAGACCTTGTACCGAGTGCGAAGGTACTTCCTGCGCTGCTTCATGTCGATCAAACGACCTGCTTCAGTTGACATGAGAACCCTCCGAAAACTGCGTGGCACCTTCAGCTTCAAGGATCTCCAGCCGCCTGCGCAGTTCGTGAATGGTGGTCCAGAGCTGGGCGTGGAACTCCGCAGCCGCCAAGAAACGCCGCATCATGTGATAGCGGATGATACGTTCCGCTGCGGTTTCGTACTGATCGTGCTTATCAACAAGATCGAATTCGCGCTTAAGAATCCGAACCTCCTGCACAGTAGCACGGTTGTGCTCTTCCATGTTCCGGAGGATGTGCTTGAGCTTCGACACGGACAGGGAGAAGGGAGCCTTCGGTACACCCAACTTGGTGAGGCGCTCGCCTGCCTCGTAACGAATTGCGTTGACAGATCCGGAGAGTGTCTCGAACTGGGTAAGATCAAAGCGTGCCATGATGAGTTCCTAGGTTTCGTGGTGTAGTTGAATTAGGCTTTATTAAACATGGAACCAGCCCACAAATAGGACGAAAAACCAGCAGACATAATTGCTTTCCGAACACTTACATAATTACGAGGGAGGCTGAGGTTCTTGTGCGAGAACGACCCGACAGTAGAGAAGATACGACCAAGGGTATTCGGATGAATGTTATCCATACGTGGCGCACTAACACGGTCAAGACCAACATTGATGGTATTCTTGGTGCTCTTGCCATAAAGAACTAGAGTGAAACTGTCTGAAACGGACTCTGTGTTGAACTTAATCTCAATCTGCCCGTGGTCCTCCGAACCTTGAAAGGAGACCCCGCGCACAGGATGAATTTCGTTGAGATTAGCAAGCATCCAGGTAAACCGACGAAGAGACATTAGAGTATCCTTTTTGCTAAAGTGATAAACACAATATACATTAATTTTGTATGTTTGTCAACTAAGCAAGGAACTTTATTGTAGAAATATCTTCCAGCTTAATTCTACGAGTCTCACTACTCCCAGGAGTAGTCTCTGTACCGTGCTTGCTGATAAATGTAACATGCACTAATGCATAGCGATTAATACCTGTGCGCCAAAAGGTTCCTCGGTAGAGAGCACCAGAGACCTTACGCAACTCAACAGGCTTTCCTATGAAAGAACGAACGTCAACAGCCGCCATTATCAAGCACCTCTCACTTTGATTGTTTATACATTCGAGCTAATGTTGGATACACAATAGTAGTTGAATCATAATGTACAGTAGATATAACAGGTGAATAACCATGACAGCCTAATGAAGCCAAAAGAACGGGATTCATTATATCCTCTACAACAAAAACACGATCAGCTACATCAGTGACATCCTCAAGATACTCGCGAAAAGCTGTAAAATAACCTTGATGCAGCCAAGACTCTGATACAAGAGCAACATTAGCTAGAATAAGAGTAGGGTCATCTATGCCCTTATAGCGATCACCAAGATTCATAAAACTAAATTTTAATGGAAGTATTTTAATGTAAGCATTTATATGAAAATCCAAAAAACTATACCAAGCAGCAGACCGACTACCTGATGAGGCCCTAGTCGGCATAGCCAGAACCATAGACTTAAATTGCTGTTTTGTTATGACTAAAGCCACTGTAAAATACCCATAAGTACGAGTGTTCACCGGTAGAGCAGTAATCACAATATACATTAATTTTGTATGTATGTCAAGACAATACTCAAAAGAAAAGGGAGGCAACCGAAGCTACCTCCCCTTAGGACCAGTCGTAGTTACTTCAAGCAGAACATTTACTAGGATAGTAGTCCTGCCCATAAGCAAGCAGGATATTCAATACGAATTCTAAATCTGGTGATAATCTCTCAATACGCTTATATTCAATGATAGGAACACTTTGTCTAGGCACATCAACATCAAAAGCAGCATTACGTAAATGAAGCTCTGAAAGAGACATAGTTTTTCGCATGTGTGAGATATGACCAGCACACATACGAGAACAAGTAAAAATAGTATCCCTCGGATAATAAGCAATAAGACCCGGTTTTTGAACAACAGCGCCACATACAGCGCACGTTGCATGAATAACATGCCGTGAATTATGTTTACCACCCTTAGACAGATTAGCTTGTTTTGATATCAACTGTAGATTAGATATACGATCATTTGTAGGATCTTGATCTATATGATCTACATCCCACGCATTAGTTGGTATATAACCAAGGTAAAGTGACATTAGATAGCGCGCTAAAGATGTACTTCTTTTCTTACCTAAAGCATCAGTATACCGAACAATACGTCGTCCATGTATCGACGCAATGTATGGCAAGGATGTTAAACACCCAGCATAGGGACCATGTGAGATATATGAATTACATCTACGCTGACGCTTAGCACAAGGGGCACAACATGTTGATTCGCGTTTAATTGTCTTTCCGCATATAGAACATTGTGCTATATGCGCTTTCTGAAAACAAATCTTGTTAACTCGTGTATTTTTATTGTTGCTAGAACGACCTGTTTGGTTATACGTAGCAGAACATGAGTGAGAACAAAATTTTCTTTGATATTTTCCAAGCAAATCAGTACCACAATTCAAACATTTAGCCATAGGTACTATTTACACTTAATGGGCGAAGTGGGACTCGAACCCACGGTCAATACGGTGTAAACGTATGGATTTAGCCGCTAATCTATCCGCCCTCAAGTAACCTCAATAACAAACTTACGTAATCGGATTACCCTTTCAGGAGGTCTTCATGTATGGCGAAGATGTATCCGAAAACTAACAGTATATTGAGTTTAAGTATGCACTAAGAAAAGTTGCGGGAGTTGGATTTGAACCAACGACCTCTTGGGTATGAACCAAGCAAGCTACCAACTGCTCTATCCCGCTAAAAGAAATATACTACCAATATCTGAAAATGTCAAGATGCAAACAAAATTAGTCCAACTTTACTGTCTTTGGGCAGCAAACAGCATCAACTTGCGCGCCTACAGCCGATGTTGAGTCTATTGAAGATATCCGAGATATCTTCTCATCATAGTAGTCGCGAACAGCCTCTAACTGTGAAGGATCTTTAATGTGGTATAAATAATCACCTTCACGGCAACTGACACGATCTGGATCTGTCTCACTAGGAACACGATACACGTCTATTGTGAATGTTTTGGGTCTAAAAGGAAAACTCTTAATACACCAAACACTGGAAACATTATCAACATGACCACTGAAACGATCATAATCAGACTCACCTTGGAATACAACAGCATCCAAGTAATGAGCCGGATCATTACCATCCTTAAACACAGAAGATAGCCGCTTATTCTGCCATAGCGTTCCTTCAGACAGGCCACTAATTTCAGATGTATCTACCCACTCACTATCATCTCCTGTGAGGGGACCAATAGGATCAAACATAAAGAGATCTTTAATAGCCCGAGATACGGCAGACGCATAAAAGGGAGCAGAACCACCAGATGGACCAGAGTCCGCAAAACGCTTAACTAGAGAAAGAATTTCAGCTTTGAATTCTAAAATGATAGGATGCTTATCTGGATCACTGTCCAAATTCTGCTCAAGCAACTCAAATTCGCTCACAGCATGTTCATAGAGATTCATGACGCATCCTCGCAATCAGTGTCATATAGAAACTCAGGAAATGCCTCAGAATCAGGATTGGATAAATCCACAACATGAGCAGTCACACCGGTACGAGTAGCTACTACAGCAATACTACCGTCAGAAGTAGCTGCTTTCTCAAACAAATCTGTTAGATCTTTAAGCTCGGATGGTAACGGCTCCCATCCAGGTGCGCCTGCCTCAACATGCAGTATAGCAGCATCGGTATCTGGAATATGGATACACTGAGCAGTCACGCCCTTACGAGTAGCTACTACTGCAAGAGCTACATTTGTGTTTACTGCCGAAACAAACTGACTGACTAGAGCATCAAGCTGATCTGTAGTAGGCTCCCAGACACCTGATTCACCCACCTGCACATGCAGGATAGAAGATACACGATGCTGAACTTTTGTAAGGGACTCATCTGACATATATATATGTGCCTCGTAGTTAATGGTACAAGGCTTATTTACAACTAAAGTCGCGCATGCAAGATTCGAACTTGCCACCTAGACCTTATGAAAATCCCGCTCTACCTAATGAGCTAATGCGCGTTTAGTCTACGTACTTTCCTGTTGTAGCAACAGAAGCAACATCAATTATTCGCATAGCTGCGTCTAAGCAATCCCAGCGATTATAATGCTTCTGCGTTAAATCCTGCTGCAGCTTTTCAACAACAGATTTAATCTGCTCAAAAGCACAAGCTTTATCCTCAAGATCTTTGACATAATTACGATTTGCAACAATACAAATGCAACCGGGCTGACCTAAGTCACCATGCGGAAAGTTACACTCTGGCATGTGTAAAGAATCGTGTGACATCAAGTCCTCCCAGATTTTCATTAAATTGAATCTATATCAATACCTTGATTACTTAGAGTTTCATACATGCCACGACGAACCTCATCAACAATACACTGGATAGTAGCTAAGGAGACATCATATTTCTCAGATAGCCGACTGAAGTCAAAGGCACCAGACTGTAACCTATCATGCTTTACTACGTTGCGCAAATCTTGAAGCACATCGGACATAGATGCTACCAAGCTATCAGCAGATGTAGCACGCTTAAAATCAGAAGATCCTTGTTCAAATACAAGGATAGCTGAATTTATAGGAAACGTAGAGCGTGCCATAAGCTAGTACCGAGTATCCTGCAACAACAAAGCATGTACTTGCTCCCAGTCAACACCAGGGCTCTTCATCCAAGGTACCTGCATTAAAGGTGATCCCAAATTTCGATCATCTATGCTGTAGTCACAGTGAATCTTTGGACTTGTTGTCCAAGATAACTGTTCCTTATTTTCATTAACAGCGAACAGTGGAATGTCATTAGAGCGAAACCAAGCAATAGCCTCAGTTAGATAGGGACCCTCAAAATCAGAGCGCATAGTATCTAAGATCAGCCGGTGACCTCTACGAGCCATCTCCTGCATTGTTTCTACAGCATCAGGTAGCGATGGACCTATCCTAGGAAACCTGTGATCTACACAAGTACCATCAAAATCTATTGTAAACGTAAGAGGCATCATAAAAACTCCAAACATAAAGTTAAGAGTTATTTACAATCCAAGTGGGCCTTCTGGGACTTGAACCCAGGACCAAGTGGGACTGATGGGAGTCGAACCCACAACCAACGGCTTATAAGGCCGGTGCTACGAACCATTGAGCTGCAATCCCCACACTTATTATTTACAGAAACTTGTGCATTATTGAAGACTAATAAACTACAGCAGCACAACGGGTATAGATGTCAGCACTAATGTAGTTGTTACTGCGAATTGCATAGGGCGTTAGTCTCTGCACTTTTCGTATGCGTTACCTACATCTTGATTCCAAGCTCATGTTTACAAATCAACTGAGCTAAAGGCCCAAGAATATCACAAAGCCAGAGTGAGATCAGCTCTAGTAGGTCTTATATACTTAGGCAGCCCAGAGCACCGACGATACTGCTGTAAGTGTTTCTGAATGGTACTAATAGACACCCAGAGATAAGCAGCAAGCTCTTTATATGTATAGGATCCTGTGCTATACAACCCGGAAATCATAGCATCACGATCACCTTGAGACAACGAGTGAAACAAAAGAGATGAGCCCGATTCGTGAATCTGTTGAGCTAGAGCAATTGTGGGTGCTGATCGTTTAGGAACCACTGCAGACAAGCGGCGTCTCTGAACATACTCACGAGCCTTTTTGACACGATCTGGATTCTTAGAGCACCAAGAGACATCAGCAAGCAACTCATCATAAGATCTGCGTCGGCCCTTACGCGCAGTTTTGATACCCAGTTCCTCAGACAGAGCATTATACAATGCAGGAACTTGCTCATAAGGAATTACAGTAGATGTAGTAGCCAACTGTAGAGTACAGGATGTAGCCAAACACACCTTAGTATCGACACTTGTAGGAAGCTTACGGACTTGGAACGCAACCGGCTGTAATGCCGTATGGAGAGCGCAAGCCTCATCCCAGCTAACAACATAAGTTCCAGCATTATCCAAGTCAAACTGGATAAGTTTATTGATACGCATCTGATACCTCAAGTTCAGGTGAATTAAAAACGGAAGCGGTAGGACTCGAACCTACAAACCCTTTCGGATACTGGTTTTCTAAACCAGGGCGGTCAACCAATTACGCTTTACGCTTCCAACGACTTAAATGTTCAGCGAAAGAACATTCATAGATTTCTTTCCAGATGGCAGAGGGGGAATACCGTGATGCTTCCTATACTGACACAGGTTGTTCTTGATCACCTGAGTAGACACATGGAGGTACTCAGCAAGACCATCATAGGTATAAGCACCCGTCTTGTACACAACAAAAACAAGACGTTCCTGCTCAGAACGAGACAGGGCATCAAAAAGAGCGGATGTTCCTGAGTCGCTAATAGCAGTAGCCAGAGACAGAACGTCGGCCCTTGGTGTAGAGTCAGCAGCCGTCTGAGTAGGAGCGGTTGTAACGACAGCAGTGTGTTCGCTGCGTAATGAGGTGTTAAGACTCTTAACACGCTCCGGATGAGCAGCACGCCACTTAGAGTCTTTCAGGAGTTCCTTAGTAGACCGATGCTTCCAAGTCTTGCGATCAACAGCTCGGGTGATATGCTCGTACAACTCAGGCACAGAAGCAAAGGGGATGCTCACGGTGCCACACGACAGCTTCAAAGAGCACATCGTCTCCAATGTAGGACAGGCTTTCTTTGAAATATGAGAAAAGCCACGCAAGGAAGTACCAAACTGCTCCTTCATAGCAACCTGCAGCCTCTCCGCCTCTTCCCACGGGATAACACGAATACCAGCATTATCCAAATCAAGTTTAACTACCTTAGCAGCGTACATGAACCAACTTTCGAGTAAGGTTAGGGTGAACGATACTTGAAAAATAGAGTAAACATGTAGGCTTGTCAAGGCAAAAACACAAAATATGTCGAAAATGCGTGGATAGCACCTTTGGCACACAGAGCGGAGAAGGAGGGACTTGAACCCACAGATCCGTTAGGACGGCACTTTTCGAGAGTGCTGCTCTACCAATTGAGCGACTTCTCCAAAGGCTAACGACAGGTATTCCTATAAATACTATTGCAAATACCGCACAAGTACCTGAGAACAACAGATATGCCTAAAAGGCTCAAGATATCTAAATAGTGCAACAAACCTAAAAGCAAAATAAAAATCACAGAAGAATAGATCAACCAATACTTTATATTTTGGAGAGTAGCCGTCATGCTAAAATATCCCAAAAGCATTCATCTAAAGCATCGAGTAATTCTATTGGTGTTTCTTCAATACTGATATAAACCATACTAAAAATCCGTTTCTGCCCAGAAGCGAAATTTAGGTGTGCCATCTTTGAGCTGCAGTTTATTCAGATCAACACCCTCATCTTTCACACGAACCTTTAACCACAGATCTGAACCAACTTGTAATGTAAGCTTAGCTCCAAAAGCATCATCTGAATTAACGGATAGAGGAGCCAACCACAATTTGAAAATCAAAAAGGAAGTAACCATAATAAGATGTTATAACTTTACATAACCAATAGGTACTATTGAAACTCTTCGAATCAAGCTACTTACAGCGGAGGGAGAGGGTCTCGAACCCCCAAGTCCGTTAGGACGGTTCTTTTCAAGAGAACTGACTTACCAATTAGCCTATCCCTCCAAACTCAAAACTAATCTTGCTGCATCACAGGAGCGGACACAGATACAGTTACAGGACCTGCAGTAGTATAAACAATATCCGGCGAATACGGCGCAGGATACATAGGATACTTCCAAGGAGTTGTACAGGGAGCAAAAGCAGGCAGGGAACTTTGCACAGCAGGAATACCTAGAGCAGCCCCAAGAGTAGTATATACAGCTAAAGCATCATCTCTAGATAGTTCAAACGAGCTATCTCCAATTTTCAATGTTATCGCAACACCAACAGATACATCAGGCATATGTTCCTCCAAACTCAAACACAAACTATTTACAAAATCACACCATAGGTACTCAAAGTATTTATCACATGAGCAGCCAGTTCAGGAGGTGTTTTATTATTTGTAAGGACCATAGCGATACCTTCAGCATTTGTCCAAGGACAGCCAGCCATTATAGGATAATCATGAAGGATTTGTAAGATTCTACGATCCAACGCAATGGCTTCAGTATATTCTTGATTTCTACCAACAGTATCGTATTTAAGTGTGGATCTATCAAGGAAAACGTTGAAGTTCTTGAAGAGACGAGAATACTGACAAAGAGTATCAGCTAAGCCAGATTCAGCATCCCGAGGAGACATATAGGCAGCACCAAGAATCAAAGGAGAATCTGTGACAATAACAGAACATCCCTGTGATGCCATAAGGAGCTCATGATGCTGTTTTGCCGATACGTAAAATTGATCCTGAAGCATAAACAAGGAGCGCTCCCACGTTTTTCGCTTAGCGTATTCCACGTTATACTCGCAAGACACGCCACGAGCTTTCAGAGAACTAAAGAGTTGAGCAGCTAGCGTAGACTTACCGGAACAAGGACCGCCGAATAAATTAATTACCAGCGTCTCTGTAGTGTCAAACACATCATCAGGCATCAATGTATCCTTTCAACGAGTACCCAGGGAGGGACTTGAACCCTCATACCTCGCGGCGTGCGCTCCTAAGGCGCATGTGTCTACCAAATTCCACCACCTAGGCATAACCCAATATAAAACAATTTACCAAGTAAGATCAAAATACAAACAAGCACCTCCAGAAAAGTCGGGATGACAGGATTTGAACCTGCAACAACCTGCTCCCAAAGCAGGTACTCTACCAGTTGAGCTACATCCCGTTAAGTCTAAAATTTACAAGCAAATCACGTCAAATAGATGAGAACCTATCTTAGATAGATCAGGAACATGTTCTTTCTTAACAACAAGTCTATTTTTGGCATCTCGGGCATCAGACTTAATAGCCTCTGCCTTCACCCGAGCACGTAGAATTTCACGTACTTCAGAAATGATTTCCTCTTCAGCCTGAAGACATCCTTCTTCATAGATAAATTCAACTGACATAGTTACTCCAAACTAAAATTAGGTTAAAAGCAAGTCACGATCAACTTTTACATCAGTCATCTCAAGAGCACGGGACAATGAGATACTATCAAGACCCTCAGCACGCGATAGGGCCACGTAAAGTTGCCCGTGCTCAAAAGGAGGAGTACTTAAATCCAAATGAAAACGACTTAAAGTCATACCTTGCGACTTATGTACCGTAATTGCCCAAGCAAGCTTCAAGGGAAATTGTTCAAATGACCCCGCTACTGTTTTACGTATAGCCTGACCAGATACGTCGTACTTAAACTTCTCCCAAACTTCTTTAGTAACTTCATGTTCCTTACCTTTTATCGTCACCCAGATCTGACGAGGCAAAAGCTTACTAACAACAGCCATGGTACCATTAACCCAACGACCATCACTATCATTTCTAAGCATCAGCACTTTAGTGCCACATTTCAATCTCAAGGACTCGGCTGTAGGAAAATCCCTTTCAGCTATAGAACCTGTGATGTTTGCATGATACACATGCTCAGGAGATTGGATTTCTTGATATCTAGAAGCATTCACCTCTTCGGCAGCTCTATTGGTTAAACATAGAATTATATGATCACCTAAAGACTCTTCTGTATTACACACAGAAACACGTGCATTAAAATCGTGCATGTCACGAGGAGTCACAGACAGATTCCTAATACGGGTCAAAAACTCAATAAACCCGGCATGTGTCTGCCTATACACATGGTTTAGTTCAACATGCTCAAAAAGAGCATCGGCAAAAGACTGAGAACGAAAAAACATAGATGTTCCATCAGGAAAGAATGCTTTTTCGTTTGAAACAACAACAGGAGGTAGTTGACCTGTATCACCAAGCAGTATTACCTGAAGGCCACCAAAAGGACGCTTAACACCAAGAGTCTTCCTTAAGGCTACGTCTATCGCGGTAAAGACATCAGAGCGTACCATAGATACTTCATCAATAATAATGATCGGATGCTTCTCCAGCACGGATTTTTGACGATAGCAAGAACGCACATCTTTAGGCTGCAGAAAACCAAAGCCTAAACCAAAAAATGAATGAATCGTTTGACCACCCACATTTAATGCTGCTATGCCCGTAGGAGACAAAACAACACTATTTTGGTATTTAGCAGTTATTGCTCGCAAAATAGTTGACTTACCTGTACCAGCACGACCATGAATCAATATGTTTGCTTTACCTTGGATCAACTTCAGAATATCATCAGGAATTTCTACATGCAAAGCAACTTTTGTATCAGGCATACATTCCTAAGTTAAGAAGACGCCAGACACCTGGCAAGACTTCATTTACAATAAAACAGACGCAGTAGGAGTTGAACCTACATCCGGCAGATTTGGAGTCTGCAACTCTAGCCAATTGAGCTACACGTCTATCACAACAAGTGCGGAAAGAGGGACTTGAACCCTCAAGGATTGCTCCACCGCCTTCTTAGGGCAGCGTGGTTACCAATTTCACCATCTCCGCAGTAACAAGTGCCCACGATTGGAATCGAACCAATGTACCCGGATTTTCAGTCCAGCGCTAAACCACCTCAGCTACGAGGGCATATCTAGATTGCACAGAGAGGGACTTGAACCCTCAAGGATTGCTCCATTCGCCTCTGAAACGAACGTGGTTACCAGTTTCACCATCTGCGCAAACACTAACTCCAAACAGAGTCAAAAATGTCAAAGACGATACTCCCGTATCAGGTGACCGATGGGATTTGAACCCATAACCGTCTGTTCCACAAACAGAAGCTCTACCAATTGAGCTACGGCCACACCCGGAAGGTTACTATGTAACCTAAATTGTAATAAGATATCTCGGATATCTCGCAAGACGTTGGCGGGATTCGAACCCGCGTAGACAGTTTTGCAGACTGCTGTTTAAGCCACTCAACCACAACGTCAGTTGGGAGGGAGGCTTGTGTGAGGCTCCCTCTTTCTTCTTAGATGACTAGGTTAGCTAGATCAACAAGAAAATGAAGGACTCACACAAATAAACAGCATAAACGATAGCAACATAAGCCAGGAGCTTAGATGCATTGTCGGGACTGTTGGATGTGAGAGAGTCATTTTCTTTTATCTAGTAAAGTGTGCTGAGACACAAGGTCGTGTCTACAGAAAGAAGTATACAACAAAATTTAGACAGATGCAAGAGTTTTCTACAAAAAACAAAACTTTAGATCACAGAAGAGCAAACCAAGCACTTACAGTATACCCAACTCTGTCACTAAATACTTTTGAACAGACGCTGGATTTATCTTGCCGTGCAGTTTAACCAGCACGTCTCGCATAATCACAGAAACAGAACGATCAAGATCTAAGCCCATTAAGGCTTTCTGTATCTTCTCGCGTTCATAATAGGCAGCTTCCTCAGCAGCAGTTTTGAATTCAAGCATATATTTCCTATCGTCAAAAAACACAAATGCTTATCTGCGCCCAAAATCATGACCATTAAAGTTCGAAGCACAAACCTTACTACAAAATGGCAAATGAGGTGGACGCCTATTAGTGGGACGATTCCAAAGTAGAGGTTTGTGGCACTCAGTACAACTACTAGGGAGAGCCAAGTCAAAACCAAGTGTACATTGTCGCGGTTTACGATAAGAATTAAAACACTCATCATATACAACATCAGGATAATCGTCATAACAGATAGATGTATCCTGAACGGGCAAAACGGGAGTTACAGCAGTTACGACAGCATTCCACGCAGAACGGCACAATTCAGCAGAGAGCGGAATAGCACGCATGACATCGTCAGGTGCCTTAAAGGCTACACTGTATACCTGAATCTGCATCCATGTATCTTCCGACTCACCAGCCTGCCCACGAATAGAGAAGGTAGCAGCCTTGTAAGAAGTAGTCGGAAGCTGGATATCATCGGCTGTAATGCATAGAGCAGGTGGTTTACCACTGCTATGACAGCACTTTAATGTCGTATCCCGATCCGGCAAATAGGCAAGCCACCCAGAAGACTCAGCAGGTGTCTCTTCAACATGATAACCAGCAGCACGCAAGGCTGTCTGTAGGTCTAAAATAGCTTGTGTGAAAATCATAGATTAAATTTACGTTAAGCGGGTATCAAAATCAAATCCCGCGTCAAAAGACACAAGCCCTCAATGCTATCTATTTCATACTTACGCATATCGTACTTAATATGAAAAAATGCTTCTAAAACAGGAAGTAGCTGTATGTAAACTTCATACTCCATGACGTTACATAAGTAACCACTTTTACGAATAGTCTCCTCAGGCATCCCAGAAACATCAGAGGCCAAGGATAGTACCTTGGCCTTAATATCATCGTACATGAATAACCTCCAAGAATCGCGAATACCAAGACTTCTGCTTAGGTACTGCTGGTGCATCAGGAGTAACAACTACGTCAGATGCATGTGTTGCATTACTAGCCCGCTCAGCAGCGGTTTCTAATAAAGATAACCTATCAATCAAATCTGTAAAGGCTATTCTCATATCAAAAGCTAACTTATGCCGAATAATCTTGTGATCATCTGTCATGTAGGCGTTACCTTGCTTACGCAAAGTACCTAATTGTCGCGAGAAAAAAGATGTAGCACTACCACGAGCTATATTAAAAAATGTACATATATCATTACGCTTAAATCCAGATTCAAGATAAAATGTAGAAAGAACAGATTTATGCTCATCTGTGAATTCCCAGTAAAAATCAATACCTGACGTATCACGCTCAGCAGCTTGTGGAAATATATCACTAAGAATTGTAGGCAAACCCCGCAAATAAAAACAAGCATAAATAACTTGAGTTAAAGGGAGACCCAGTATCCCAGAAACAACAGAAGCCTGACCACGGTTACTGTGCATCAGGCTTTGAAACTTTTCAACATATTTTTCGTTCGGGTAGGTCACTAGTTAACTCCAGTCCAAGTGAGTGTCTCTACCGTTAATTTACAAACATGTCTGCAGATCGAATTGAACGATCAACCTCAAATTTAGGAAACTTGCGCTCTATCCAGTTGAGCTATGCAGACAAATTGGCCTGGAGAGACTTGAACTCTCGACCCACGGATTAGAAGTCCGTTGCTCTATCCACTGAGCTACAAGCCAGTAGTAATAGTGATGATGCTATCCCCGTCTCATCGAGCTCCACCAGCGTAATTAGGAACCACTAGCATGAAATGATTCTACAGCACCAGAATCGCTAAGGGATGCCTTAATAAAACCATTTCCCTTAGATGTAACACCAAAAATACCATTGAGCAAACCTAGAATACCTACAGTAGTTTTACCAGGAGCATCCTCGCAAACTTGAACTGTTGGATGTTCAGACAACTCGGCATTACAGGAAATGCGTGTAGCCAGTAAGGCACCTATGGCCTTTGGATCTAAAGCAAGAGCTTCATTTAGAACAGTCACAGCCTGTTCAACGGTTACTTTTGACATATATCATTCCTCTATAGGTGTGCGCGGATCCTGTCTTAGATATTGTGCAGGCAAATCGTTCGGGTCACGCTGTCCAAAGCCACCAGCTCGAAAATGATCACAACCGTTAATGCCTTGTAGTTCGGGCTTAAGTACCTTCCGTTGCAGGCGTTCCCTCTCCGTCTCACCGTAAAAGAAAGTACGCTCTTCAGTATCAACGCGAAAAGATTTACACGCGCAAGGGTTCTTTCCACAAGCGGCACAGAGACCTTGAGCGATACGCGCATTCAGCTTGCGTCGAATACGTGGACTCAATCCCCAAGGATTCCCATGACAATCCAAAGCAAAGCCACTAATCTCTCCACCTGTTGTGCGAGGCTTACGCTTACGACCATTCGGATTCATGTATACCTCCTCCTACAAAATGCCTTATGAGCGATTCGAACGCTCAACCTCCTGATTCGTAATCAGGTGCTCTATCCGATTGAGCTAACAAGGCGCATTTACAAACCAAACAGAGGTGCAACTCTAAACAAGTCAGCATCTGTTTTTGTTAACGCTATTTTCCGTAACGTTTCTGCATGACAACGTTTAGGAAAGCACCAACAAATTAAATTGTTACCTCGAAGATGTTGACGAACATCTTCCCGAAACGATGCTTGTTCTGGAGAAAACGCCCAAGATTCAAACGCTGAACAAGCAGCTTCCCTAGTTACTCCAGGACATATCTCAAAAGGATTTCCCCAACGAGAAGGACGACCCACGTATACCCCAAATGCTTCTGGACTAATACGCTTATTTAAGATATCCATAGATAAGTACCTAAGTTATACGTTAATGTTGGCCCAGGAAACCAACAGAAAAGAACAGCCGGACAAGTAGGAAGGAAGATAGGTAATATCCTAAATACCAATCGCACGTACAGCACGCTAATCTTGCTACTCCAGATTAACGACAAAAGTGCGCCAATCTTTTCACATTTTGTCTAACTGCTTAGACACTGCGTAGCTTAATCACAAATAATGGGTCCACTGAGGTTTGAACTCAGATTCGCGCCTTAAAAGGGCGCTACACTAACCAATTGTGTTATAAACCCAACCCACACCTCAGCACGCTAGGCATCTCGACAAAGTAAACCAATACCCGGCAGGATACCGTTCGTTGCTCTAGTAGGATAGCTGAACATACTGCCGTATCCAAACTACTAAATATTTCTTTGTAGCAGTAGCTTACAGGCTAAGTAATCAGCAGCTACTCTGACTCATAACCATCTCTTACTGTCTTATTCCAGCACACCAAAAGAATTGCCCTTCCCCGATTCGAACGAGGATAGCTGCTTCCAGAGAGCAGTGTCTTGCCATTGGACGAAAGGGCATCAGTAACGTAAAAGTTGGGGTGGCAGGGATCGAACCTGCATATACGGCTCCAAAAACCGTTGTTACTGCCATTGAACTACGCCCCAGTTAGTTCTTAGGACTCTTGCTTAATCTCACGACGAACTTGAGTAATACGAGCAGGTCCCGTCTTAAGGAACTCATCAACACCAGCTATGATCTCTTTCTCAAGATCACGAGTTTCTTCCCATTCACGGATTTCTTCTTCAGACATTGGCATTCTACACCACCTTAGCGTTCATTAAAAACACACAAAGGATCACGAAGGACATCATCAAGATAAATACCGCGATCAAGCAAACCTTGAAGAGGAAACGGACCTAAAGAGAAATTAAACTCAAGCATACTTAACGCAAAATCTGCCAGCTTCTCACAAGGAGAATCCACTACAACATTTTCCATGACCAACCTTTCAAAGAAACGGAGAGTGAGGGATTCGGACCCTCATATCCTTGCGGACGGCACCTTAGCACAGTGCTGCACTACCAGTTATGCGAACTCTCCAACAATTAGTACCGACAACCTGCGATATTCACTGAACTAAGTCAATTCCAAATTCATCCTGATCTACAGGATCTACTTGGTATGTCCCAAGATAAGCCTTGCAATGATCACAAGTACATTGGATGTGATCATTGAATTCCGGCTGCTTCGGAACAGGACCTGGAATTGTGATGTTGAACTCTCGCCTAACATCCACCAAAGTCTTTCTCCTGTTACTCATTGAGATCTCCTATTTTCTCAAATGTACGGCCTATTAAATTATGACCAATCATATTCTTGAGAATCCATCTTAACAAACTGCTGAACTACAAGTAGTACCGAGAGAGGGACTTGAACCCTCACGCCCATTACAGGCAGTAGATTTTGAGTCTACCGTGATCTACCAATTCCACCACCTCGGCAGTATACAAAAATCCCTTGCTACACTAAGAGTAAAACCCGTAGTATAACAAGGGAAAGAGGCTTAAGCCTTGCGACGGAACTGAGACTTCTCGAACTCGGCAACGTCCTTGCCGACAAGAGAATCTTCCACAGTGCGCCACACAGTGGGACGGCCATCGCGGTGCTTCAAACCAGCACTGAGCTTCCACTGGTCACCAGCTTCGATGAAGCCTTCGGTGACATCCTCAAAAGCGTCCTCATCAGGACGACGAAGGAGTGACTTGCTAAAGTCAGTGACAGGCTTTCCAACAAGGTCAGCAGTAACTTCACGCCAGGTGACCTCACGACCATCAGTGTGCGTCAAACCATCACGAAGTTTCCACTCGTCACCAGCCTCGATGAAGCCTTCGGTGACAGCTTCATAGCCTTCTTCAGAAGTGGCATCCGTGTCAGAAGCAGAAGTAGCTGGAGCGGTAGGTGCCTTGGTTCCAGGAGCCTGCGGAGCACGCTGAAGCGAGATTCCAACAGTAACATCCGACTCCAAGCCATCAGCAACACCATCAAGAACATCCGCAAGGATCTCCTTGGTCAGCGAATCCTTGTTCTCGGCAACGATGCGAAGAACATTTGCAAGAGCAATCTTGGTGCTCATAGTATCTACTTTCTCTAAGTTGGTGAATAGCAGTTCTGCTGCTATTTTGCCCTGTATGGGCCATTCGATTTCACTCGAATGCTGTCTAGAAACTAATCTAGGCAAGTCTATATCTGCTAAAAGCAGAGTTAAATGAGAGAGAGTGCCTGCAAAAGAGCAGCCATGATAGCGTCTTTCGTAGTAGCACCTGTAAGGGTTTGAACAATAGTACCTTTACTCAGAAATTGCAAGGTAGGAATCGTTCGTATCCCTAATTGTTTTGCGAAAGCAGTATGTTCTCCAGCATCAAGTTTGTAAAAATTAGCTTTCGTCTGATACTCCGAGGCAATATCCTCGTAGACAGGAGCTAACGCGGTACACGGACCACACCATGAAGCCCAAAAATCAACTACAGACACAGAATTTGAAGAAAGTACCCTGTTATATTCATCAGGTAACAAATCTTTTACTACATCCGACATAGAGATCTCCTTAAATAGATCTCATTTACACAATGGAGGTGGCGGGACTCGAACCCGCGTCCAAAAACTACTTAAATGAAAACACTACGTGTGTAGTTCTTCTTTTGATCTTAACTGCGCATGCGTCGAAGAACAGACTCATACACACCGTAGTTTGATTTTCTTAGTTACAGACTACAAACATTACTGTAACCCAGCCGTCTAGATTATACCAAGCAACTACAACAGCATCTCATTGCAAGGTTCTGGTATCTGATTTCTCAGACAGCCAGAGCGTAAGAGTAGATCTCTTCGCCGTTTGACTTTTTCCAGGTTTTTACGAGGCCACCTGGACCCTCGACACGCGCTATCATTCTCACAGAATCTGTCGAAACCAATACACCCCCGAATTCAAAGATATCAAAGAAGTGGAGCCACCCGGAATCGAACCGGGGAAGGCGCGTTGCAGACGCGCAGGTTTACCCCTAGCCTATAGCCCCAGTAAAACAAATATACTATACTATTGCATGGATGTCAAGTGTCTTCTGAGATGCCCGCAACTTAGCCTAGTAACCACGCCTAGAGGGCAATGCACCACATTATATAAAGTGCCCAAAGCGGGATTTGAACCCGCACGACATTACAGTCAAGGGTTTTTAAGACCCCAGTGTCTACCTAGTTCCACCATCTGGGCTAACACAACCAAATATACAACAGTCAAAGATTTGTGTCAACAGATCTAAGTAATAGGGAGGCTGAGATTCGAACTCAAGTAGCCACCATGAAAACTAGACCACTAGACGACATCCCCAAAAACTCAAATACAGCAAACAAAAGAAATCGGAAATTTAGCTTGGTGCTCTACCAACTGAGCTATAAAGCTTCTTTCAAAGCCTTAACAGGATTCGAACCTGCGACCATCTAGTTGATGTATCCGAAGTCAAACAGCATGTATTCAAGCTATGGGCGAGGTGGGACTCGAACCCACGACCCGTTGGTTAAGAACCAACTGCTCTAGCCATCTGAGCTACTCGCCCGAACAAAATCTACCCACAATACCCTCCCCTCAAGGCACTGCAGGCAGAAATTCACAATGCTACATGTTCCTTAACATACTTATCTAACCGCTCATGCCCAACAAGCAGCTTAACAATATGCTCACTAAAGCCAGTCATGCGGATCCATGACTTATAAGCAATACTGTAAGAAGCCGACTTCACGTTGATCATGTAGTTATACTGAGCGAATCCTTCCCCAACAGGATCCTGAGACTCCTCATCCGTTAAAACAATCAAACGCTTAGGAGTGATTCCCTTAACCAACATCTCATGCTGAGCCTGCTTTAAGCAGTCACCCAGACGTGTGTTTTGCCGCGCATAGTTAACTTGAGACCCTAGAGCAAAACCGCGAGACCCGGAAATTGGAATGATTCGCGTATGAAACTTAAAGATGTGAGGTACATCACAAATTTCATTCAGCATCATAGTCAAAGCAGCAGCGCCATCAGATCGAGTCATAGAGCTAGCATGAGTCCTACCGTGCCGATCTGAGAAAGACATCCCAAGAGGATGACTCATAGACCCAGACACATCAACAAGGAACACGGTATCTCCGTCAAGCTTAGGAAAATCCACCAAACCGCGAAACATTGCTTGTTCTAAAGCATCCCGCAGTTCGTTAGAGACAACTACATCAGATAGCACAAGCTCACGAAGAGCAGAGATGAACCGAAAGGGCAAAACATACTTGAACGGATGCTGAGCAATAGTTGAGACAATCAAACTTTGAGAGACACCGGCTTGCAGCATGTTACGCAAGTTCTTCAACAGAGCAAGGCCACCAAGCTGCTTGTTCTCCAAAAGAGAAACCCATGAAGCCTTCTTGTCCTTTGACTGAGATAGCTCGTGTTCCCAATCCTTTACAGGAGGAAGAGCTTCACCCTTAGCAATCTGTCGAAAGAGTACTTCCTGCTCAGGAGACTCAGGTCGAGGATGCGCGATCCTAATAACATCCTGCATGGAAAATGCAGCACTATTACGATCATAACGAGCCAAAGAGAAAGCATTGAACTTCCCAAAAGCACGCCCCAACCCAAGCTTAACCTGCCTAGCAAGAGGCTCACGCCCCTCGCCTACATTCTTTCCTGCCCAATACATGGATAGAAAAGTGCTCATCTCATCAGCACGCTCAATAACTTGAGCTAGAGTATCTGCTACATAGGGACGATGGTTTTCATAGCGAGACATCTCACGAACCAAAAACAAGGGAACCTTGCGTAGCGCATAATCCTTACGAGCTGTGATCGCCAGATTCATCACAGACGTAGGACTTACACGAGGCACCAAGTCAGCGATTTGCTTTTGCATGTCTGAAGAATCTTCAGTCAGCAAGGACGCAAGAACAAGCCTACGAAGAGACACTTCATCTCCAAATTCGTAAGCCCGAACACCGTGAGCATTCTCAACGATGGTAGGCATAAGTAACTCCCTTAACAATGGTGATTATGAAAAATGAAGTGGGTTGCTCCGGATTCGAACAGGCAAAGCCGAAAGGCAATGGATTTACAGTCCATCTGTAGTAGCCGTACTACAATCCAACCCAATAATGTTTTGATCTGAAAACGTACTGATCAAAAACTCCCTAACAGGGTGCGATCAACACCAGTGTCCGTTAGCACATAAGCTGCGTTATCCGAATTTCCGCATCTTCTTATGCACGGGAGATTTATATTATACTCTGTGATGAAAGTATACTATTTATTGCTCAAGCATCACCATGAACAAAAGCACCAACCCAGGATCGAACTGGGGACCAACTGCTTGGAAGGCAGAGATTCTACCACTGAATTACTGGTGCATTGCCTATCTCAGTACCGTTACCGTAAGCTCCTTATTGTGCCTAACGGGGGCGCTCCAGGACTTTGACCTGACCTTCCTTATTATCACTAACAAGGGCAGCTAGCTCGTAAGGTTATACTGAGATAGGACTTTTATGTATGCTTCGGAGGTGTGGCTGGTGATGGTGATTTCACAGGATAAACTCCAGATGGAATACACGGATTACTAGATATGATAGAAGCATTTGTTGACATATTTCATTTACGCATCTAAGCACGAGATGGGTTTCGGACCCACGACATCCTACTTGGCAAGCAGGTGGTCTACCACTGACCTACTCGTGCATATCTTCATACTGCAAACAACTGTCTTCAGGTTTTACAAGCCAAAGATGTATCTGAAGACTAACAGCAAGTATAAAGAATTGGCCCTCTTGGACTCGAACCAAGCACCTCTACCATATCAGAGTAGCGCTCTACCAGATGAGCTAAGGGCCATTAACAGTCAGGCAAACAAACGAAACCGGATAGTTTACGCGCTCTAACCAACTGAGCTATCCCGGCATTAAAAGCCAGGAACAGGACTCGAACCTGTGACCTCGTCCTTGAAATTGGAAGTAACCGATCTCTAACAGCACTGACCTTTCTACAGTAAATCAGTCAGCAAACAAATCAACATCGGGAAAATATCTTAAAAGGATGAACCTGATGTCAGAACAGCATGACTGAAAAGTTTGTTCCTGCAAACAAGCAAAATGAAGAAATTGGCACCAAAGCCATACGCGGTTAAGCGTATTTTGGATTCGAATCCAAAATATCTTGTTTTAGGTAAGATGAACTTCATTCTTAACAGCAAGGAACAAGAGCCAGCGGCGAGACTTGGACTCGCGACCTGATGCTTACAAAGCAACTGCTCTACCAACTGAGCTACACTGGCATTGATACAGTTTTTACGAGATTACCTGTATCATCCTCGTGGTAGTAAGTTGCTTTCACAAAATGCTACCAAACTGTAACCTATTTACACAGGAAACAGCAACTCAGCATTCACATATATCAACTGTTCTGTATATCGTGCAAGCAGAGCAAGCGCTAACTAGATGCATGCGTGCAGGGACATAGAGTCTCCATATGAAATGCTTATTGTCTAGCAGAAACATTCATAGATTTTCAATAACGTCTGAAACCTATGGGCGGTCTGCAATATGCCCCGAGCAAGAACGGATTCTATTTAATCTTGATCATGATTGCGAGTAGGTTAATATAACTTGGCTACTCCCAAGTTGCTCTGCTTTCTGTATAAAGAAAACCTTATACAGGCTAGTGCTCAAGCGCACAATAATAAGTTCGCAACTACTTATTATACAGATAGATGAGCGATGGATTCGAACCATCAACCGACGAAGTCTCCTTCACACCCGATCCCTAAAGGGGGCGAGCCGCTCTACCAATTGAGCTATCCCATCATGCCACGTGCTGGATTCGAACCAACATTTTCCGGAATGATTCCGGAATGTCTTTACCATTTAGACTAATGCGCGGCTTGTGAGGATTCTCCTAACGAAGAACTAGTCACAATTCACTTATATGTATAGCGTTATTACATTGTACATATAAGCAAAGCAAAATGCCGGTAGGAAGCAATTATTTCAGCTTCACCCAAAGGTCAACGTCTCCGCTGGCTACTCAGGGCGACTACCGGACTTCATGCAGCTAAACATTAAGCACTCTTATTTCAAAGTCTGCTTAATGCAAAACTACACTTATTTATAGTCCTAGGGAGACTTGAACTCCACACTCCCACCGTGAGAGGGTGGTGTCCTAACCAATTAGACGATAGGACCAGCAACAAAGTTCCTCCGCTGCGGTGCCCAGTCCACTTGCTGTATAGGGAGCGACCCAATACAACCTACAAGGTTCTGTCCGATTTTGACCGCCGCCCAGCATTACCTGTAACTTAAAGGTCCCAGCACCACGTCCGCTTAGTGTCCATTTCAGCGGAAGAACAAAAGCACACTATCAGAATCGAACTGATACCCAGGGTTTTCAGACCCAGCGTCCTACCTTCCCGTTTTACCAGATTTATACAAAGTTTGACCACGAACTAAAACTAAAGTTCGATAGCTGGGGTAAAAGGACTCGAACCTTTGACCACCGTGTTAACAGCACGGAGCTACTACCTACTGAGCTATACCCCAAATAACCGACAGGAATTTCACCGACTCGGTTGAGTCCCAACGCTACGATTCTGGACTTGATTCCCTAGGTTGGCTAAGGTACAAGTTATGCAATACCAGCATTCTATCATGCATAATGCCATCAGCACTCTCACTGAGATGGCGTTTCAGACTCACGCAAGCGTGAGCCTGCAGTAAAAAACAGTACTTATTGTCTAGCTTATTTCAAAGCGCACTTACGCTTCTCTTCCCGTGTGGTTTAATTTCACGCAAGTTCCGAGAAGACCGTATTACTACGGCTGTACAAGGTATCATTCGGATCACCCGACTCATTTCCCTGTAGGGGTAGCTTAGGTCCCTATCGACAGGTACAACTTTCCATTGTACCCCTTAGCGCCTCTGTGGGTTGGCTACCACCCGAGCGTTTAGTTTCACAAGTACTGTAATCTACGATCACTTCCATTGGTGTGCTTATACGCCAAAGACTACACAAGATTGATTGACCGAGTCCGACAGAAAGAGACAAACCAACCACAAATCAAGTCTCTCTGCCGTCCGAGTGCATCGGAATAGACAGGCTGTCACTAAGGTGAACATATTGCTATGATGGACTTCACATTAAAAGATAGTTTCAGTCTTAGCCATTTTGACGTTGCCAGGGACGCGACTCCCATGCGACTTTCCTATCAACCTTCCCCAAGAACTTTAGCACCCTGCTTCATATTCGGTGTCAACACCCACGTGCTGTCTTTCAAGACATGTGAGCTCTCCCAGTCACAGGATGTTTCCTCTAAAGCCTTTACTGTTCGGTTCTGCTCGTCACTCATTATAGGATGGCTGCTTTTAGGCCAACCTCCCAATGAAGATGATTGCTTAACACTCACTTGGGCAATGCGCCCACCAAAACTGTCAAAGATGAATGACACTTCGCTTGATTACCGATATTGTCTTGTGACGCTGTCGATGCTCTTGCTCTGTGCTGATATTCTAAAGATACTCAATTTATGTAGATTTGTCAAGAGTTTTGTTTTTATCTTCTTTTGTTTCAAGAATGCACAAAAACAAAAAGGCCCGCTTCCGGAGAAGTGGGCCAAGGTCTCTTAGATTTGTTGCCTTTCTTTAAGGCAGATCAACCTGAGAACTTTGACCCACACGGACACGTAAGCTATTATACCCACATGTCTGAGCACTGGTAATTGTATTACCTTGTTCGGCTTTAGCCGCCTGTGCTTGTGTTGTCGTTCTCATAAACATAAGTATACACAAAAAATTGAAGAAGTCAAGATTTTTTCAAAAGAACAAAACTTTTCTTATACCAGAGCCTCACGCAAGCGTGAGAAGTGCGACGGCGGGTGGGTTAGCCTAAGAACCCACATGTATGAGATGCGTGTATCTCGGTTGTGTCAGCTACACCACTTGTTAGACATCAATTTTATTTATTCATCGCAACATTCTTCTTCACAGCACTCGCCCATAACAGCACAGGAGTACTCCATAGGAACATCAGTGACCTCACTGAAATGAGTTTTCAGACATGCTACAGCTCGTTCAACGTTTGTCTCAGTGGAATCCGTCACGTCTGAGTGGTCTGCGTACAGAATCCCCCATCCCTTAAGACAGCTCACTCATGAAATCCTTTCAAAATAAAACAAGCATCAACCTGCAGATGTACATAAAGGAATAACTATATCAGCAATAGGCTCCCATGAGGGCTCATATTGAGGGAAGTGCAAAAAGCACCCAGAAAGATTAACATGTGCTTCTAATAAAGTACCCAGGACAGCATCTGTGCAGCCAGGAACATCCGTAGTAGGTTTAGGATGATCGGCCTTACTTTCAGGAAACGCAGAAATTCCAACTAAGGCAGCACCTGTTGATAAATCTAGCCGTATAACACGAGGAATGCTACAACCACGAGCATCTAAAATCCTCATAGAGGATAGTCTATCAACAGCAACACCTAACAAATTACTTAACTGACGACACTCATCTTGCGTGTTATTAGGTTTCAGCACATAGTTGATTTTATGTTTCTCTTGTACATGAGTATCTTCAGTTGTAGGGTTCCAAAGAGTCCATAAACTAGAAGCGCTGTCCCACTCAATGCGAAGATTAGTAGTCCCAGATGGTACTAAAATATAGTTCCGACCAACAAGCACGCAGGGAAAAGGGAAACTAAGATGAGCAGAAGAAAATGTAACTAAAGCCCAACCAGAGCCATCAACAGCTTTTGGACACAGCTCCAATCCCTTCGGCTGATGACGATGAAATCTATTAATGATGCTTATCTGGTTCTGATTCAACCATTCTGTTATCTTAACACCATCAAAAATAGGTGTAACTTCAGGTACATCTATACACAATAGACGTAATGCTAAGTTAGTAGCGTACTGGGCTAAGTACGCATTACTGTAACGCACACCAGCCTCAGGAGCAACGCTGCTCTCACGCACAAGTTCCTCAACAACACCGGAGGGCAAATGATCACGCAAGAGCAGAAACAAAAACAGTACCAATGAAGTATTATCTTCAAAGCCTCCAGACTCACAAGATAAGGTCGCATCGGGTCCATGAAAAGACACGTCAAAATCATGAGTTAGTTGTGTATTTCGTGTAAGAGCTTTTACTGTTTTCATCTTATAGATTTACATGTAAAATAAAAAAAATTGAAGAAGCCCGAGATTTTGGAAATGATTGCTGTAAATTCTTAACAGCCGCGTGGGAGACACTGGAACCCACCAACAGGGACGAGCCCTGTCTGCTGCCGTAGATGGCCTACGGATCACTATCTGGGGTGATACAACACCCCTCTGTAGGAAACTACAGGCACCTCTACACGCAAAGGACTTCTCAGAAGCTTGCGGCGACTTGAAAAAGTCTTGGGTACATGCCGATCTAACGGCGGGAGGCGGGTGGGTTAGCCTAAGAACTCAGCAAGCCCTATACGGCATATCCGGAAGGCTTGTTAGATCTGAGGGCAGAGCGATGCGCCACCTTACCATCCTTAATTATTACTTACAGAGTTGAGCTTTTAGCCATCTCTGGGCAAGGAAAGTTATGGAGGGGTTTGGGGAGGCGCATCAATCTCCTTGAATCTAACAAACCCTTCCAGCATATGTAAGTAAATATAAGTAGTTAAGATTACTGTAAAGAGTAACTAAGAACTACTAAGAGTAAAGAGGATGATCTTCTATCAAAAGATGTTGAGGATTACTACTCTTTTCTTCAAACAAAGCTCTAGCATAAGAGTTCACAGACATAGTATTGACTATGCGGATAAGAGATTCTGTGACTAAACGTGTGTTTTGAGGTATCCCGTACTCTTTTAGTTTAGCGTTGACATGTCTATCTCGTGGAACTATGGGTAACTCTAAGTAATCACGAACAAACATACATATGACTTTAGGAAAGTTGTACAGGTCTTTATTGAGAGCATTTTCTAAGTCCCGTAACGCATCCCTAGACGGCTGATACTGTACAAGAGTATCAAATTTATGGTATTTTGTACTTACTGTATATAGAACAATGTCTTGTACTAAATATTTTTGCCACTCTAATGGAAAATATGCATCTAGCTCTATAGATTTTTCTACTAGGTCATTTTTACCTAAAATATCTAAAGCGCCTTTTTCTATAAGCGTTCGTCGCTCAATTCGCCACGGTCCTGAACCTATGCAGCACAGGATCGCTTGTGATGGTCTCATATTGGAGATCCAGCCACTGTTCGCAACAGGTGTCAGAGCGGCCACAAGCCTCCCTGAGCGGCGATCTAGTTCTTTTAGCTGCTCCGCATCAAGAGTTTCTTCAAAGCGACTCACGAGGCTTGGAGAGCTTTTCTGGCAGCTTCGCTTTTCTGGTTCACAGATTCTTGAGTTGTGTAACTGAATCGAGCCAGTTCCGTAGCATTAAGAAGCTCAACTAGAGCTTCCCAAGTAGCTTTGTCTACTTCAATTAGTTCTTTCATAGAACTAATTTAGTTAACTTTTGTCTGCTTGTCAACAGCTAAAGGTTTTGTACTTCAAACTGATATTTGTTTGCAGTTTGTTCTATGTCTACTTTAGAGCGTTGTGCATAGATAATTCCATCAAATATGTATTTTTCTATTTCAGCTTTAAGCTCGGGATGCCTCTTTTTTAGATAGTCTAGTGCTGCCAGTGTGACTATGCCCTTCATACCTAGTCGTTTTCCTGCACCATCTTTGACTTCTCTACCTGCTTGTATGAGTAAGGCTTTGTACCTTTGAGGTAGTTCAATAGTTACATCGCCATCAGGAACAGCTAATGACTTATCTTTTTTTAGTGTCTTAGCTTGCGCTAGGTAAACAGCAAACTCAAGTAATTTTGCTGTACTTGTTCCTACATCAGATACTTCAAGCGCTGTTAAGTAATCTGTGGCTTCTTCTTGGGCGGAGCGTTTCTTTTTGCTAAGAGACACTAGATCAAATGCAATGCGATGTAATGTCTGGTGGCAGCCATCACAGAGAGATGCTATGTTGTCATCTGTGTTGGGGCCACCAATCTCTTGGGGTATTTTGTGGTGCTCATCTAAAGCTGTAAGGCTATAGTTTCTACCACAGATTTCACATGTGAAACGGCCATTTTCATACTTTTTAACAGTATGGCCCTCACGTTTGTGTGGAGCACCCATTAGTGTCCTTGTTTAACTTTGCTTATCTCATCTTGAAATTTAGCAATGAGATCTGCATCATTTAGTACAAGGACTTTGTTATGTTCTACTGTCCTATTTGACTTAGCATTAACTACATCGGCATACAAGCTAGCAGTTAGCTCTTTTTGTTTTTTTAGAATGATCTGTAGGGAGTCAATGCGGATCTTAGCCGTATCTGCAAGTTTTTTCTGTTGTTCATTGACAACTTTTAAGCTGTCTATGGTTCGTGCCCATTTGGAGCTATAAACTCCTTCAAGAGGCGCGGATGTTCGTCCTATAACAGCACCCAGTACTACCAGGATAACACCGATTACTCCAATGCGTATTAAACTACTCTTTTTCTGTTGCAGCTCAGATTCTAAGTCCATAAGACACCTCCTGATAGGAGGTGTAGTCTATTTTACCTAAGCCACTCTTCAAAGGCTGCCGCATCCATTAAACGTTGTTGGCTTATGAGAGCTTGACAGCACTTTATTCTAGCTGAGACTATGCTTTGTGTTTGTTGTTTTGCGTACTGTGCCGAACCTATGGTTATAGCGCACCTTGTCTGTATTACGTCTTTCCATGCGTCAACAGGCGTTCCTGCGTAGTTGCAGTTACCTGTTATCTCAATAGCTATTTTGTTTTTGTTTAGAATAGTAAGAATTTCATCTTTTGGGAAAGATGAGTTGGTCAGACACATCCCTTGGGAGAACATGAAGGGATTTCGTATGATAATGTTTTTAGCTACCTTTCTTGCTTTGGGTAGTGTTATTTTGTATAGAGCATTGATTTCATCATCTTCTATGATAAGAAAATCTACTTTAGCTGCAAGACTTAGATGTTCTAGTGTGTTTGATGTTACTAGTAGTCCTGTATAGACAGGAATAGCACTATCTTTGACTAGTATGTGTATCTGGTCTATAGCTTGTGTTACTGCATCTAAGGAATTCTCTTGTATAATAAGTGCTACATGCGTTAAACTCTTATTTTCTAAGCAATGCTTTATTTTTGCTGAGTCTTTTGCTCTATAGGTTATTCCTGTGTCACCTGTACTCGTTTTATATGTTACGAGATTTGTAGTATCATACATGATGTCATCAATACTATCACGTGCTGATGTTGGGGGTATGGTAGATCCAACTATATCCCATATAGTCTTCTCCGACCTACACGGTACTTGCAAGCCTTCTAGTGTTTGTAATCCTGTGCTTGTTAATTCATAGCCACGACTAACTAGCTTATGATTTAATTTATCAATAAAACATTTAGGTCCAATATGATATATTGAACACGTGCAGAAATTTTGATGTGTTCCAAAATATAGGAAACAGTTAATATCAAATATGTCTGTTTTGAGATCTATACTCAGACCTATATCTGTAATTTTAGTTTCAGCTAGCAATTCTTGTTGTAGTGTAGCTTTTGCTAAAAGTATTTCATCTTGTGATCCTACTTCAATACAAAACTCTAGATTAGCTATTGTATCCTTGTGTCTAGAGAACTCCCCTACTACAGTTGTTTTTATGCCTACTCTGGCGAGTGTACGTTTGATGTGTTCAACAATATTTGTGGTGCTAGTGCGCAGGATTCGTTGTTTCGCTGCACGCCACTGCCACAAGGCATTTGTAGCGATAACATCTGTTAGCTGATATGACTGAACGGCTTGATAGAACTGTTCAATTGATGTGACTTCATACTTACAAGTGAGTTCTGTTAACTGATGAATACCTAGTATTGGGTAGAGATTAAGTACTGTATCTGTGCTTTGGCTATTCTGTTTTTGGTACCTTCGTGCTGTAAATGCTAATTGCTTACAGGCAGCTAATGTCTTTGCATCTTTGTTTTTATATGCCTCAATAGCTTCACTTACGTATTCTAGATATGATTTAGACATTATCTTCCTCTGTTAGGTCATATGCCGCTGTCTGAAACTGCTTTAAGGACATTTGTTCTGCACTATTTAGTGCTATCCCGAAGCGTTCACTCAAGGCAGCAATTTGCACATCTGATAGTGGTTCTTGTGTAGCTACTAACTTAGTTAGTACACATAGTTTTGCTGTACCTTCTGTGGATGTGGCCTTAAATTCAACTGCGTATCCGTTTAGGTTATTTTTGTGTTCTTGAAACCAGTCACGCACATCTTTATTCGGTATGTACAGATGTTCTGTCATTCCTGTATCGGGTACAAAAACTTCAATTCCTATAGTTTCTTTGATGTGGAAGATAGATAATATATATCCTATCTGCTTTTTTGTTTCTTTCCATTTGAATAAGCACTCAGATGGTCTAAATACTATGGGTGCCTTACAGGGCTTTATTATGCTTCCTGCGAAGCCTTGTGTTAAATAAAACCTATGAGCTTCTTCTAAGTCGTCAAAGTTAAAACATAGTATTTGATGTACACATCTAATTGTTACGTCTAGGTGGCTAGCTTTTTTTGCTAAAGCTGATAGTATTGTAGAGCGGCAAAAGGAAGACTCCTTAGCATGCCCATAGGGTAGTGTGAACATACCTGTATGAAGAGATACTAGTGTAAATATATCATAGATTATAAATACGAGTTCTTGCTTAGCCTGATCTGTATTATCATCTTGATTAAAAATACTTGTTTTGCATAGCTGTATTACGCGCTCTCGTTGTTTTGTTCGTGATAGCCCATCATATGCTTTTTTTGTAATAAACTCACCATTAATTACAAGTGGTGGTGCGTCCATAAGAAAACTAGCAAGTGTGTCTGCCCATGGCTGCAAACATGGTATTTTACGGCTTCCAAATGCTGTAACATATGAATTGCTGTTAACTACGATTACAGATGCGAGGATGCCACCAACAATAGGCTCTGCTACGCAAGGATATTGTATTTGTTTTCTTTTGTGCTCGGATACAGATCCTGTTGTATCAAGTATAGATCGAGCGTATGGTAGTGTTGATGTGATTTTGAGGTCTGGCCAGCATTCTGTTACTGCTGATGTAGGCAGGCCCAATCTGAGTCCGTTGTTTATTAAACGGGTGTACCAAACACCTTCACGGAATAGCTCTGTGTATGAGCAGGATTCTAATAAATGTTCTAGCTGTTCTAGTGCATCTTGTTTTGTGATTTTTAATTGTAGTAATTTTTCAAGTATTTGTTGAAACTGCTCAAACCTTGTCAGCATTTCGTCGGGTTTAGCTGTTCCTGAGTATAGTCGTGTAGCCTCTGTAGACACTTTAATACCAAAGTGTCTATTAACAGGACTGTCTATATAGAACATCCACTGAGCTATTTGATTATCTTTGAGCTCTTGTAAAATTTCAATTTTTTTAGTTCTATGCTTTTCTGCTTCAATACGGTTAAGGGCATTGAGTACTTGGTGAATGGGAGCATCTGTAACAGGTATCTCAGACAACTAGGGCCTCTTGCATTAGTTTGATATCTTTAGCTGTCAGTTTGAAGAATTGTCGTGCTTTTTTGACAATAGCATCATCAGTTAGTTGGTGCTTATGTTCTATTTCTTGCTGTTCAATCCACGTTTCAAATGGTTCATTATGTGTTCCGAGTACTGTTACGTCTAAGTAGTCAAGTATGCGCTTATTGAGGGATTCTTTCATGCACTCAATAATGTCTGTTACTTTTCTTAGGCTTGCAAAATCATTATCTGACGGCACACGTGATATTTCAAATTCATCACCTTCATCATTTGTACTAACCAATGATACTATGCGTTGCATAGCTGCCGCATGGGTGTGCTGGGGTTCATTTTCTTTTGGCCCAGCTACTGTTTCTTCAACAATTCTTCCGGATTCTAACGATGTAGACTTACGTGTTTTGTTGTTTAGTTCATTTCCCATAGAAATTACAACTACATTTATGAGATGCCATTTTGCTCTGCGACTTGCTTCATATCTAAGTATAGTAGCAATAGCCTTATATTCTAAATCCGCTTTTAAGTCTTCTTTAGTTATACCTTGATCAAACGCCCAAACAACACCGCTTTTGGAGTAGCGTAGTAGACCTTGGATTGTACTTTGTACCCGTCTGTGCTGTACAATGTCGTAGACATCTTGTTGTGTTATTGGGGTTGTTGTCCAGTGTGCTGGTGCTACATCGGGTATTTGCTGTAACTCGTGCGTTTCTGATAGTAGTTGTATGACCCAAGTTAGATCGGCCAGAGACATCTGGTATAGGTAGGCTGCTTTGGAGATATCTTGTGTATCAATGTAACAGTAAAGTGCTCTCCATAGAAGCACCTGCATCTCATAGCAGTGCTTGAGTTCTTGAACTTTTATATATACTTGATGTTCGCTAGTGTCACCTATCAAGTTTTTGATAGCTTTGCGCTGATCTCTATAGGATTTTATGCGGACACATCCACGTATAATAGCTCGTGCTACTTCGTTTCTGACAGTTTCTCGGATACCTGCATCCTGAAACAGTTTATAGAAGCATGTAACTATGGTGAACGGCATCGTTCGCATAAACTACGTACATTTACCCCCACTGTCAACATTTTCAATGTATTTTGTGCGGGCTATCAGTATTAGTAAACATTTTATCAACATTTTATCCACATATACGTGTTTTTGTTCCAATACTTGTATGTTTTTGGTTTTGGCCTTGACAGGCTCGCATAGTTAACTTATTTTTTGTCTATGCCTACTTCTGTAATCACACCCGAGTTGTTTCGTTCTCCTCTTAAGCTCTTTGATAGCGTGTCTGACGCAGATCTTACTCATCATGGAATTCGTTTGGGTGCCGAGTATGAGATGATTCTTGCGGGTACGCACCCAGATCGTTCTGATTTTGATTCTGAGCGTGGTTATCTGCAGCATTGTGTTGAGAGTTTCATTCCTGCTGTTGGTGGCGAGGTTGGACACGTTACACGTGAGTATGGTGATCATCGTGGCGATGGTTACACTAAGTGGCATTTCACAGGTGATGGCTCGCTAGATCCGGATGATGTTGATTTTGATGACGATGGGGATACTGGTTCCTTTGATTTGGAACTGGTATCTCCTGTGATGGATTATCAGGATATGTTTTCTACTTATCTAAAAGTCCATAGGTGGGCACATGGTGAAACACCTATTAGGGCATACACAAACGAATCCTGTGGCATGCATGTCGGTGTCTCTTCTGCTCATACACCTCATCGAGAAAACTTTGATCCTCTGCTTTTTAGCCTTTTGGTTGATGATCACTTTGTTTTGTCTCAGTGTGGGCGTTTGAATAATAGCTATGCTAACGTATTCTATACGTCATTGTTGGGTAACAATCCTGATTTGGTACGAACTGCTCTAAATGCGTCGGGTGGTTCTTTGCGAACACGCATGGCACAGGCTATTAGAGATAGTGGTTATAGTGACAGGTACTCTGTTAATACCAGTAATTTATCTAGCCGTGGTTATATGGAGTATCGTTCTCCTGGTGGTAACTGGTTGGAGCATCCTGAGCCCTTTATGCAGGATTTGTTTCGTCGTATTGGTGTAGCTTTTCTTGTGGCTAGTGGTGTTTTGGATCATCCCTTGCTGTCTGCGATCTACGAGTCTCGCTTGTGCTATGCTTTGCAAGCTACGGACCCATCAAACTCTTTATTCCCCTCGTCTCGCGTAACTGTTTTTCCTTCTTTGCTTGATGCAGAAGCTTCTCGCGGCCTTTACTGGAAGTTGCCTCGTGTACGGGGTGTTTCATATGCTGCTTACCTGCGAGATAATTCGTTGTTTATTATGAAGGCTCCTCGTGCATTGTCCTCTGTTGGTTTTAGTGAGCCTTCTGGTACATCTTTGGTAACTTTGGAGAAGACGGGTGAATCCTGGAATATCCGTCAATCTACTTCTGGTGTAAACCGGAGTCAGGCGCTTGATATTTTTTGCGCACTTGAGTCTTTGTATCAGTGGTCACAGGTGACTTTTGTCCCTAATGACTTTTCTTCTTCTTTGATTGCAGCCCTGCGTTCTTGTAGCCCTGGGCGTCTCTTGCGTGAGTATGCCTCTGCTGCTACCCCGTTGGTGACTTCTGTAGCCTCTCTGAATCGTGTGCTGCGCACTTCGCGATATCGCCAGATGTACCGTGCTTCTCTCCATACTCTCTGGGTATCTTCCGTGTCAGATAGAGTCCGACGTGTTGCTATGCAACGTTCTAAGGATTCTGTCTTGTTCTATATGAGTACTACAACATTTCCTGCGATGACTCAGCGTGTTGTTACTCAGATAATGGATGATGCTCTGCACCAGGGAAATCCTTGCGGTCCTTCGGATATTCATCGTGTTTTCCGTCAGGTTGGTATGGAAGATACGAAAATTGTATCGCGCAACATGCTTCTTGTTTGCTTGTTTCCTGAGTGTTCTTTGAACTGCACGACCCTTTCTGACTACATTAGGAATGATGCACTCAGTTTTGTTACTGTTGAGAACGTGATGTCTGTTTTTGCACAGCCTACTGATTTCACTCCCTATGCAGAACTTCGCAGACTTCTTGCACCCTTTCTAATGCGCTCGTTTGACTCCGACACGGTAGGAATTACTCGTTCTTTGAGGAAGTCTCTAGTACAGTCAGGTGCTCAGTTGTCAACAACGATGCGACGTGCTTGGTATGTTACGGGCGCTGTTCATGAGTTGTCTCGTCAGTTGGGTTGTCGTGCGATAAAGCCAATCCTTTTGGGAGAATTTGCATGAACTTTTTAGAGTCCTATGCTCGTGTAGCTACGTTACCATCCATACTTACAAATTTGGAGACATTCAAATCCAAATTTGGTGTGGAATTGGAGTTTGCGAGCCCTCTTGATTGGACTGCTGTGCGAGATAGACTTCTGGCTGTTCTTGGGTCTAGTCGCGTATCAGATCAAGCTGGTGGCTATGGTGTTCATCATAATGGTCCGCGTAGCTATGATAAGTGGTCTGTTACATCAGATAGTTCAATAACAACATCTCATCGTTGTTCATGCCCTGTTGAATTGATTTCTCCTACATTTTCAGTCCTGGATGATCAGGCTTTGGCCGAATTAACGTCTGTTTTTGCCTTAGTTCAGAGTATTGGTGGTAAAACAGGACCATCTACTGGGTTACATATATCACTTTCGTGTCTTGGTCTTTCACGGGATACTTTTCGTCCTAATGTGTTTTGTGCTCTGGCTGATGATATGGGGTTACTTAACTACTTTGGGCGTTCTTCAAATCATTACTGTCAGGCAACAACACGGCTGACCTTATCCGCTGTTGGCGGCTTTGATGCACATAGAAAACATCATACATTGACCCGCAAGGAGAGTGTTGCTACTTTATGTGAGTCGCAGCGAATTTTACACAACTATGGTAAGTATGTATCTGTGAATACTTGCAAGTTGTCTAACAACAACAAGTTAGTTGAGTATCGTGGTATTGGCGGTGCTTGGCTGACTTTACTAACACCGGAGCTTCTGATTGGTATTGCGAAGCATTTATCGGGTGCTTTGATTGCTGCTACTCATCTTAAGCATGAGCGCCTCTCTTTAGTTGTTGCTCGTTATTTTGCAGAGCAGGAGTTGATCCCAACTAGTTCTGCTGCTAGTAATACATACCCTGTTTGTGACCTTGATGGTCCTCACCCTAGGTCTTCACCGCAGGAACCCAGTATTAAAATGCGTTGCACTAAAGATACCGTTCATGGTTTAGTGCTGTCTTTTAGGAAAGAGCATTTAGGACACTCTACTGTTGGTTCTTTTCTTCCCTTGCATCAGATTGCAGTATCTCCTCGACGCTGGTTGACTGCTGGAAGAACACCGGAAGAGCGCGTTGTTTGGGCAAAATCTTTGCTTGACTTTTTAACATCATCTCATTTTGTTTCTATTCTGCGTGCTCTTGTTCACAGTCGGCATCAAGAGATGCGAGATCTGCATGTAGTTTATAACTATGTGAAGAATATTGTGCATACTACTAGCATTATTTCTGATCTTCAGTCTATTGTTGCAGGTAACACTTGACAGTTGTTGCTTAAATATATAAGGAATCTATGCGTCTGACTCTTGCACATAAAAGCCTTGATGTACCTGTCATGAGTGATCTTGAATTATCTCGTGCCGGTTATTCTTGCGGTTTCGAGTTTGAAACCGTTATTGCTGTTCCTGGTGCTTCTCGTGAAGATTTAGCATCGGCTTTTCAGCGTGAGTTTGATCAGCCTATTGGGGCTGTCTGTAATGTTTATGCTGGTCACAAGCATCAAGGGGAAGCTGACTATACATGCTGGCATTTTACTCGTGATGGATCTATTGATCCTCAGCAGGAAGACTATGAGGATTTGACTGATGGGTCACGTTTCTTACCTGTTGAAGTTGTTAGCCCTGTTGTTTCTATTTTAGATAGTGAGAAGTTACTGTGCAGATCTTTTGATTTGTTAAAACGTGTTAACGGCTTAACAAATGATAGTTGTGGTCTCCATTTTACATTTTCGTCCTCTTCCATTACTCGTGATGACTTTAATCCTTTGGTTTTTTTGTTGCTGACTTCTTGCTTGGATCAGCGTGATCTACGTCATGTAAATCGCCTTGGAAACAGCTATTGCTTTCCAACCATGTCCTTGTTTTCTTATGCCCTAGCCCGCTTGAAATCTTTTTGCGGTATTGCCTCATTAGGCTTAGATCATATTCTTTTGCCTGAGGCTGCTCGGGGTATTTTACGTCTTACAGGGTTAGCTGCGAAGCATAGGCATGTCAGTATTAATTTAGTTAAATTTCAATCTCATGGTGTTATTGAATATCGTGGTATTGGTGGTGATTACTTAAATTCTGTAAATCCTTCATATGTTTATGCTATAATGAAGGAGTATATGACGTGTGCTCATTTAGCATGTGATCCTGTGTGGATTGCAGCTAATAAAGATGTATTACTGTCATGGCTAGTAGCCTTGGATACGCAGCTATCCTTCCATGATCGTCCCGCATATCGTCGCTGCCTTCATGGGATTCCTTCTGATTTAGATATTGGTTATATTGGGAATAATAAACCCTTACCTGGGTCGGGATCTCTTCCTGATATTGACATGCCTGTAGCTAAGTTTGGTGATTTTTGGATTGGCTTAAACGCTAGAAACTTATCTCGCAATTCATTTTTGCGTCTTAATTTCTATAATAAGGATATTCGTTTTATTGGTTATATCAATATCCGAAATGATGAGTATCCCGGTATTTGTGTTGAAGACTCTAGAAGAGCAGCTACGCCAGGTTTTGCAGAACTTGTTGGTCTTGTATTGTTTCGTTTGTGCCGAGCTACTGCTCTAGATGTACCTAAGTTGTTAAAGCTATTCTTTACTCGTCAGCACTATCATGAGTATCAAAGGATTTGGCTTCCTTTGGCTTTGAAGAGCTTAAAGATTTTTAAGGTTATGGTACATCGGATTTCTGTGTCTCCTTGGTCTTCGTCTATCAGGACCTTGCGTGAATTTCAGTCTTCTCGTACTACTTATCGTGGTAATGAGGATAAGCGTGAGTTACTGCATACTTTGTCCTATTCCTATGGTCGGGTGAGTGGGGCGTCAATTTTTGATCGTCTTTTGGACATGGATAATTTGAGTCAGTATTCTGATGTCGTGGATGCACGTCAGGACCTTTTCGGTGAAGTATCTCGTGGTTTTATTCCTGCTGTTGCTGTGACTGTTTTAACTGGAGCTTCTGAAGAAGACACTTTGTCTTATTTGGATAAGACTGTGAAATCTGAGTATACTCAAGAAATTGTAGAGCTTCTAAGTAATCATGATGCAGATACCGTTGCACGTCACATTGCGTCAAAATTGTATGAGAGTGTGACTAGGTTTTTTGAGATTTCAGACCGTAAGTTCATTGCGCCTGGTATTGAGATGCTCGGCTACTTTAACGATATCTGGTTTGATGCTGTTGGTTTTGAACGTCCATCTCTTGTTTACTCTACAGATGATATATCACATTTGTATAAAGTTATCGCAGGTGCGTATCTTAAGACGCTTAAGAGGCGTATTGATGATGTGCCTTCTTATGTTATGTCTCATAGTCGGTACAGCAGCGTATCTTCTCGTGTTATAGCTTTTTCCACTTATTTTCAGATCCAATTTCTGCAGTGTTTCATTTCTGCCATATCTGCAAATGATAATTCTTGGTCACACCCATCACGTTTGTCGTTTGTATATCATATACTTCATGTGTTTGATGTCCAGAATTGTTCTATGGATACATTGAAAACGTGCCTGAATGATCGAGCTATCCGAAAGTTCAATGCCTTTATGGCAGCACCTGTGTGTTCGATTTGCCCAGATTTGTATTAAATCTGATTGGACATTCTTCCTATACGTAAATAACGACTCATGGGGGTATCCATGAGTCGTTCTAGCGTTAGTATACCTGTTGAGTTGAGTCACTTTGTTGAGACATCCAAAGAGCGTGATATTATAGCTGCTGTGATTTCTACAGGTGCTATAAGGACCGCTGCGACTCAGCTTGGGCTTGCTCGTAGTACTGTTCGCGATGTCTACAAGCGAGTAGAGCAGCGTTGCATAAATGCTGGTGAGCACTCATCATTAGTTAAAGTACCTATCCCACTAAGCATGCGTATGAGCAAAACAACTGTTCATGTGCATTCCGAAAAGGGTATTATAGAAGAGTGGCGTCGTCTTCATCCTGATGTAGCTGAATTTGAGGCGTGGGCTCAAGAATTTGCAGATCAGGTCCGGGGTGCCGCTCCCAAGATACCTGTTTGTCGAAAGCTACCTAGAGAAAATATATTACGCACTTGGATGCTTAGCGATCATCATTTAGGTATGCGCGCTTGGGGTAAGGAAACAAATGATGATGACTACGATACTAAAGCAGGTCTTAATTTACTGAAGCGTGCTGCTGAGTATTGTTTACCTGCGCCCGGTGAAGTCCAGAAAATACTCATAGCTTCCTTAGGCGATTTTTGGCACGCAGATTCACGCACACCTGTCACAGAGCGTTCTGGGAATATCCTTGATGTTGACAGTCGCTGGATGCATACATTGCAGCTTGGCGTGCTCGCTTTTCGTTCTATTATAGAAGAAGCAGCTCGTCGCGCTCCTGAAGTTGAAGTTGTTTTTGTTCCTGGTAATCATGATTATCATACAAGTTGTGCTGCCTCTATGATTTTGGCGGCTGCTTACGAGAAATCTCCTCAGGTACATATTGTTGTTCCTACGAGTAACATAATCCCTATTGTACATGGAAAGACCTTTCTTGTGTTTACCCATGGTGACCGCATACAGGCACGCAGGTTGCAATCTGTTGTATCTGCAGATTTCCCTGAATTGTGGGGGCAGACTAAGTACCGATATGGTCATTGTGGCCATATTCATCAGACACGTCAAGGTGGTACTTATTTGACTACTCGTGATGAGTCCGAAGGGCTTCTTGTTGAGAATCATCCTATCATGCCCCCACGTGACGCTTATGCTGCCGGTGAGGGTTACAGGGCGCAGCGAGCCACTGAGGTTGTAGACTACCACTCTGAATTTGGTGAGATTCGTCGTTTGCGTGTTCCTGTTGCTATGCTTCAGGTTCCAAAAGAACTGCCTGTTAAAGTTCCAACAACAAAAGCACCAACTAAATAGTTTCATTTATGGTTACTTTTTTGTATACTTGTCAGTATGCTTAGAGCTAAGCCTACTTTTGTTCGTGTGGTACCTCGTGCCGCGATGGTGTTGTCTGTGCTGCATCATAGGTGGGCATTTCCTGCTTTATATGTGCCAGGAGCTAAACTTATTTCTATTTGTGATGAAGTAACCTTAGATACAGATTTGGCATATGCATCATATAGTGGAGGTATTTGGGCAGACACAGAGACAGCTAAGCTTGGTTTATCTTGTCTTGGAGTTGATTCTGTACTGTCTCTTGTTTTTACTGACTCTACGCCTAATATAGCTGATGGTGCCTCTATATTGTTTACTTCGGCTCAGGCCCGTAATATTTTAGACTATGTTTCTGATGTATCAGAAACTCCTATTTATGTTCATTGTGCTGCTGGTGTCTCTCGTAGTGGTGCTGTTGGTCTGTTTCTTTGTCGTTATTTTGGGTTATCTGAACAGGAATTTAATAAACTAAATCCTCATATTATGCCTAATTCGTATGTTCTTGCTGTTTTAATGCAGGAGTCGGGTTTAACGACTGCGCGTCAAACATCATTATCTGATATTTTTGTATGAAGATTTTAGTCGTTGGTGACATTCATGGTGATATCGCTGCTATAGAGCTAGCGTTTAAGTTGGCTTGTCTCCAATCTGTTGATAGGATTCTTCAGGTTGGTGATTTTGGTTATTTTCCGCGTATTCCCGCGTTTCGTAGATTTCTTCGTGTTTGTTCTCGGCTAGCTCAAGAGACAGGGATACCTGTTGTTTTTATTGATGGTAATCATGAAGATCATTATATGCTGCCTCATCGCGCTGATGTATTATCTTTTCATGAGCTATTACCCTCGTTGTTTTGGGCAGCGCGTGGATTTCATTTTATCTTTGAGAAGTTACATTTTGTCTTTTTAGGTGGTGCTTATTCCATTGATGCCATTTCTCGTGTCCTTGGCGCTACTGTTTTTCCTGGTCTGGAGTGTATTGGCTACAAGGATATTATGCATACTTTGTGTGCTCCTAGGTGTGATGTTCTTGTCTGTCATGATGCTCCTACTTCAATTGATTTTAATTTGAAGCACTTATATAGTGCAGGGGAGGCTAATCGTGCTACGTTAGATAACGTAGCTGCTGCGATACAGCCACGACTTATTTTACATGGTCATTACCATATGTACCATGATACCTTGGTGGGCACAACGCGAGTTGTTGGGCTAGGTTGTGAGCTAAACGTTTTAGATCTTTTTGGCTTGCTGTCCTTAGCTGGTAGTGATTTTATATTCTCTAAATTGGCTATATCCGATAATTCTGAGTTAGTGGATTCTTATTTGGCTCGTAAATTGTCTGTAGCTTACAGTATACCCGAGGATCTTGCTGGTTTAGATGTACCGTTGTGATTAATATCACATCTTTATTTTTGCATCTGTTGATTTTTAGATTTTGACGTATCTTTGTTCTTGGAGGTATTTTTATGAAAATTCTTTGGGCTGGTGCTGGTTCCGCGTTTGCTCCTGCTGGTCTATGGCAGTGTCAGGCTGTGATTCAATCAAATACAGGTAAGCGTTTGTTGGTTGACTGTGGTGCTACAGCGCCCTACTCGCTAGCACAATACGCTAATCTGGGTGCTTTTGATGTAGATGGTGTCTATATCAGTCATTTGCACGGTGACCATGTCCATGGGCTTGAGTGGTTGGCGTTTAACCGCTATCCTTGGGGAGGTGTTTCTCGGGCACCTAAGCCAAAGCTTTATGGTATTAGTACCGTTCTTACGAAGCTATGGGCGCATGTTCTTCGCGGTACGTTGGAGTCTATTGAAGGTCATGTGAATACTTTTGCTGATTACTTTGATCTACATCCTATTGAGCCTAATGAGTCGTTTACTTGGGAAGGTATTTCGTTTGATCCTGTTCAGACTGTTCATGTCATGAATGGACGAGCCTTGACTGACTCATTTGGCATTTTGGTGACATCCGAGGAAGGGTATCGTGTTTTCTTTACAACAGATACCCAGTTTTGTCCTAGTCAGATAAAAGTGTTCTATGAACAGGCTGACTTGATTTTTCATGACTGCGAGACGGCTGCTTTCAAGTCAGGCGTGCATGCGCACTATACAGATCTAGTTACTCTGCCTGCTTCCGTTAAAGCAAAGACTGGTCTTGTGCATTACTTGGATGGTCCTGCTGGTAAGTTTTATAATGAGGAACAGGCAAAGGTTGATGGTTTTATTGGCTTTATTCGTCCAGGTTACGCCGTGGATACACGAGATGTCACAGATGTAGAGTCTCGTTTACGAGGTTGATCCTTGCATTTATGGCAGAGGTGTTGTATTATTAAAGGATGCACTTACTTGCTTTGAGACTAACTAAGTACAGCCGTAATGTTTTATCCTTTAATCCTGACGGTAGTTCTAATAGGGCGCATGAGCATTTATTTGTTCTGCGTCCTGTTTGTATTGAGGTGGAACACCTCAATACAAACAGGAGTATGATTCTCCTACTCCCTCGCTTGAGTATCAGGATGTTACTCTAAGTCACTCTACAGATTATTGTTTTTCTCTTGATTCCAGCAGGTCTGCTTTTGTGTATGACCAAAACATGAGTTTGCATTTTGCTGGGATGCATACAGATGGGGATGAACTATATTTTCTTAGTGTATCTGATTGTGCTTATGCTAATGTTTTATTGTTTTTGTATAAATCTGTTTATTTATCCTCTGTTGATCCTCAGATAGCTTCTCATTTTTCTCATGTTCGCATAGGTGCATCTAATTTTGTTGCTGAGGCTGATTTGGGTACTACTGATCCTACTTATATTGTTTTTGCTGCTTGTGCTACTCCTGATTTGTTAGAGCAGCCTCTATTTCCACATATGTGTGATCTGAGCCCATATTCTACTAGTACTGGTATATCTTTAGTTCAGATCTTGAGAGATGCTTTAGTTGGTTTTTGTTCTAATTCAATATCTGATTTGCCTTTAGCTCTACAATGTTCTTTTAATATCGTGATGGCTCTGTTACGTCCGCACGGTGCGTTGGATCCTACTGTTTTATTTGTGTCAGAGCGTATTTATCAATCGGTGTATGCTTGGCTTTATGATTTTGCTATAGATTCTGCGAATCATCTGAGTAGTTTTTGTTTACTTTCCATAATGTCACATATACAGCGTATATGTCCGCAAGTGTCTGGCACATCTTTCCGTGTTATGGATCCTATTGTGCTTCAGGCTGTTCAAGACACAGTACGAAATGCGTTTGACGAGACTAAGGCGTTGTTGTGTTCTGATGCCTCTATAACAGACTCGGTTCTTCGAGATGCTTTTGTATCTGCGCTTCCCGAGCCTTGACAAACGTACATGTTTTTCGTATATTGTATTAGAACTCTCAACCGAAAGATTTGCTATGTGTGAGCTTCTTGCTATGAATTTCAACAAGGCTGCTCGCCTGAATGGTATTATGCCGTTGTTTCAGGCTCGTGCTAAGGGTAATCCTCACGGATGGGGATTTGCTCGGGTCAATCGTGTTGGCGGTAATGTGTGGGATATCGCTAAAGAGCCTGTTAGTGCTGTTACAAGTGCAGCCGCAACTAAGATTGCGACTGATCCTACTTGGGTTTCTGATATTGTTTTGGGTCATGTTCGGTTTGCTTCTTGTGGCAGTCATACTCTTCTAAACACACATCCTTTTGAGTTGGATTATCGTGAGCATCATTGGGTGTTTGCTCATAATGGTACACTTTTTGGATTGATTGAACCTAACAAGCTGACATACCCGGTCAAGGGCGAGACTGATTCAGAGCAATTGCTTTGCTCTGTCGCTACTGTTTTGCATCAGTTGGATCTTGATTTTTACAATTTTACTGAGCTTGAGTCCTTTCTCCGTACTTTCAACGATGATGGGAACATGAATCTCGTGTTCAGCGATGGGGCCTGTACTTTTGTTTACAAGGATAAGGGTAGTGCTTTTGGGCTGGATATTTGCCCTGTTGAGCCCCTCCTCGCTGATGGTACTATCGCTGATGCAGAGCCATCAGATGAGCCTCTGACTGGTTATGTTGTCACTACTCATGGTCTTACACAAAATAAGGCATGGGAACCAATCTCTTCTGGTTCTTTGCTTGTGTTTGAAAACGGCGAGATGATCTACGGTAAAAATTAAGTTTTTGCTTGTGTAAATGGAGCGCAGGTGCATATTGTACCTGTGCTTTTTATTATTTTACAAATATGCAAAATTAATGTATATCGTTTGTATACTTAGTTAAGAGGCTGTCATGAAGTTTGCTGCTAAATCATATGATAGGGTTCGTAGCTGCTCCAATAAATCTACGCAAAACTATGCAAACTTGAGCAAAACTACTTGACTTTTATACAAAGTTAATGTATATTAAAGATAGGTCAGTTTGGTCGTCTTTCTAGGAGTATACAATGTCAACTACGAATGATGCTCTTGATCAGGAAATGTTTGAGGATATTGAGCGTTCTTCGTGGGAAACTTCTCTTATGGAAAAGACGCGGGAAGTCTGTCCTGGTATGTCTGATACTGATATCTTAGCATTTCTTCGTAATGATTTGGGTATCAAAAGTGGTGTTATTGTTAGTTACTGCATGAAGCATGTAGACGCTTGTTTCGGTATGAACTATATGCAGGTAGCCAAGATGGCAGGACTTCATTCGTCAACGTTGCTTGCTTGCTCTGGATCTTCGTCTGAGTCCTGTGTTGAACTACCTGACGTTCCTCATACTGTGGTTGCTCCTGAGACAGAAGAATCGCGGATGGCTGAGTTTGCAGCCGAAAATTTAGATTCAGCTATTTATAATGACCGCAATTTTATGCCCTACTGCTATAAGGTTTCGGTAGATCCTGATGACAAACAGACTGTCCGTGGCTATCTTTTGATGCATGCTCTTGCGTCTAAGACTATGTTCTTTTTTGTTGGTGGATCTGTGGTATTTCCTTTGATCTTTCTGTATGTCCATTCTTTGGTTGCCCTAACTCAGGTTCCTTCTGGTTTGTCCCTTGGTGCTCAGTTGCTGTATTTGCACGAGACCATGAATTTTTCTGGAGATGCTCCAAGAGATCTGTTGGTGGTTCTTTTTGTTTTTTGCGGTTTCCAGGGTTTTTTGGTAGTGCAGAAGATCTTTCTGCGTGCTATTAATCATTTTGTTGGTGGCGCTTTGGATCATGGGCTTAATCTGCTCTCAATCCTGAGGAGGGGGTAGAATTTGTCTTTTGAGTCTGTTTACTTGTTTCCGTTGTTTATCTCACGGGAGTACCTGCACAAGGTGCTCCTTGTAGTACATATTCGTGATTTTCGTGGTTTCCTTTCTAAGGTTTGTTTACTGCTGTTTCATTCATGTTTTCTGTATAGTTCAGAGGGGCGTCCTTATTTGTGTTCCTCCTCGCATTCTGTGCAACTGCGTCAAGGTGCTCTAGCCGTGTATGGGTTTTATGATTTGGCTTTTTGTTGTTTTTCTGAAAGCTTTTGTTTTGTTTTTGCCTTGTTTAGATCTATTGCCCAAATAAAGCTGGGTTTTTTGTCATTTAATGTCTTTTTAATTAAGACATCCCTGACAACATTTTTTGACGTGTATCGTAATCTGTCTATTTTTGTTGGTACTAGATATCATTATGTTTTTTCCTGTACTGCTAGTAGTGATTCCTTGTTGTCTGACTCATCCGTTGATTGTGCTTTTCAGCAGGCCACGGAGCATAAGAGGAATTTTTTATCATCACAGATACCCTTTGGTGAGATGTCTGCGTTTAGTCATTTTCGTACTGTTAAACAGGACAATGGGTATCTTGTTGTGTACGTAAGATCGGTCGGTGCGTAATGGTGACATATTTTCTTGTTCCTACGGATAGTCTGGATGCCCTATCAGCACTCCATGTTATGCAGTTGATTAGATCTGGCTCTCGTACACTTTTGGGTGTTCTTGCTGCGAATGCTTCGCTCCAAGAGTATTATGATCATTTTATGCAGAGATCTAGCTTTATTGTTTTAGCTAAGGAGGGGTCTCGTATTGTTGGTACAGCCTCATTAAAATTTTTGTCACAAACATCTTCTCGTGCTCTTTTTAGACGCTCCTCTTTGTTTTATGTTTGGTTATTACAGAATTGTCCAAATGTTATAGAACTTGGCTATGTGGTTGTCGCACCAGATTACGCCGGTAAACATATAGCCACGACTATGTGTAATATGCTGCTTGATTATATACCCACTAAGGATATGTATTCAACTGTTCATACTACAAATAACTCTTCTATCCACCTGGTTAATAATCTTGGATTTTTTCCGGTTGGTGCCTCGTATGTGTCTCGTTATACGGGTTTGCCCATTCAGGCATACAAGCATAATTGCTCTTGACAATCACACATAAAAAGTGTATTTTATATGTTACTGGTATTTTAGTGCAACATCTATTTTGGGGTAATCATGGATACACTTGATAAGAATAGGGTAGACTCTTCTGGTGGTAGCGCTTCTAGTAGCTATTCGCGAGATTCTTTTATATTAGCACTAGCTAAGAGTGGTGCTACTTATGACGATATTGGGTGCTGCGTTTCCTTGTCCCGTGAGCGTGTTCGTCAGATTGTTCAGAGCTACGGTATCTTTCGACAAGAGAGCATTTCACAACTTCATCAACGTATTGAGGCGTTAGCTACTGAAGGTCGTACCGTCGGTGAGATTGCTTCTGAGGTTGGTCGTGATTTTTCCTATGTAGACCATTACTGCCGTCAAAATCGCCTGCGGGTGCCTCGTCGCAGTAGGTTGATCTCCGGTACGTCTAAGGCGCGTAAGAAGCCCTCTGAAGAACTTCCACGAGTGCTTGAATTAGTTGCCAAAGGTATGACGACAATGCAGATAGCCCAGGAACTGGGGCAGCCCTATCATACGATCTACTCGTTGAGACAGCGTAATTCTGTTTGACTCTTATCGTTTTGGTATAGATAACTTAATTTAAGAGGTTGCCAGAAGTGACAACCTCTTTTATATTTGTACACTCACCCATTAACGCCTTTAATAATTAGGTACTAAGGAGGTCGGTCTGTAGGCGGTGTGTTCCCGGTTACAGAGCTGCCTGCACGACAGGAAGGAAATTTGTGCGTAGATTTGCTATTTGTGTGCCCGTTGTGGCTATGCTCGTATCATCTTCATTTCATAGTCCTAGAGCAGAAAGAGTTTTTCATGTTTCTTTGGCCCCTGGTGTTCCAAAGAAGCCTGTACTCGTGCAAGATGTTAATCCTTTAGATACATTTCCTCTTCCGGACAGTTCTTTGATTGTTCTGCTTGAGGGGTGTACTGATACATTTATTGTGCCTTCTCATCGGAGTGGCCCGACAATTAGTTGTGGTGTAGACCTGAACGCTCTTGGATCTGATAATGTTCAGGCTATTTTTGTTGGGTTGGTATCTCCATCTACTTTGAAGTCTATTGTGCATGCCTCTAAATATCGAGGTGCTCATGCTCGTCGTTGGGTCCATGATACGCATATAAAGCTATCAGATAGCACACAGCGTGCTGTTTTCAGGCGTGCCTTGGCTCTTATTTGGCAGAGTGTTCATGGAGACGAATTACATGCATGTTCCCCGGCTGCGCAGGCTTCACTGTTAAGCTATGCTTATCATACCGGTCATCTTCCTGAGGATAGACGTAAATTAAAGGATATGTCGTCTAAGGAAATTGCGTGTTTGTTAAAGCGCAAGGGTATTTCATACAGAGGATCCTGTAAAAAATCATTCCGTAGGCGTCGTTTGTTGGAAGCAAATTTTATTGAGCGCTACAGCTCTTTAGACGCCATGGCGGTTCGTAATGTTACCATCAGCCTTTCCCCGTCCTAGACCTGGATTAGTGCTAACACCTACTTCTGCTGAAGGTGTTAGCACTACCGATACCTTGTCAAAGCTTGCAGCTTTATCTCGTAGGATGGGTGTTAAAGATACGTCCGTTCTTGTAGATGACGAAATATCTAAAGATCATGTTCCAGACGCAGTGCCTTGTCATGATGTTAGTTCTTTAGACTTGCGCTATTTTGATGCTGGTCCAGATAAACGTGATGTTCCTTTTGGCTTTTTTTGTGGCTCCTGCATTAAGTTTCTTTCGTGGAATGATCCGAGAAGGCGTGACGCTGTGTTTATGGGTGATTTGAAACAGCGGGAGCACTGTCCTCGTTTGACCCTTACAGAGCAGCCAATTCCTGTTACACTCCCTCTTGAGGAATTTATACCTCAGGCCGATCAGTCTGGTTGTGACGCTTTTTTATTAGATCATGATCAAGCTCCTGCCGCTGTGGCCGAAATTATAGAACAGTTAGATTCGTTATCTTTTGAAGAGACTTCTGTTGTTGGTTTTGAAGTTCATCGCTCGTTCTTGGCAAAAAAGCATGGAGAGCGCTTTGGATATCAGTTAGGTGACGTTATTTCTGTTAGAAAAGCTGGTAGGCCGATTCAGGTTCGCGTTGTTGGTTTTCAACGTAAATCTGGAGAAGAGATCATTGTTACAAATGTACATGATCTAACTCAGGTATTTACTATACCTGCTCTTCGTGTCAGATAACTAGCTTTTAAGGAGATATATGCCTGCTGATAAATACTCAGCTAAGTCTATTCGTGTTCTTGATTTCCCTGAAGCTATTCGTAGACGACCTGGTATGTATGTTGGTTCTACCGAGCATGAGGGTGCTTTTCGATGTCTTCGTGAGGTTATTGATAACGCTATTGATGAGTACTTAGATGGCCATGGTGATTATATTAAAATCACGGTTGATACAACTACGTGGACATTTTATGTTGCAGACAAGGGGCGTGGCATACCTGTAGATATTCATGAAGCAACAGGTCTCCCTGCAGCTACTACGGTGTTTACTCGTATTCATGCTGGTGCTAAATTTGATGCTGATAGCTATAAAACATCTTCTGGCATGAACGGTGTTGGTGCCTCGGCTACAAATGCTTTGTCTGAGTATTTCGCTTTTTGGACTTTTCGTTCAAATAGATGGCATTATCAGAGTTTTTGTCAAGGCATGGCCTTAGGTGATATAAAGAAAACTGTGCCTGATAAGAATATTAGCCTTGGGTGCGGTACTGTGATTGCGTTTCGGTTAGATAAAGTATTATTTGCTGATTATCATCCTAGTTTGGATAGGTTGCAAGAAGAAGCTCGGGATCTTTCATATCTAAATCCTGGTTTAACTTTAGATGTTGTTGTTGATGGTGTTTCAACTACTTACAAATCATCGCGGGGTATGCTTGATTTTGTTTCATCTTGTGATGAAGAACCCGATGCTTTAGGCAAGCCCTTCTTCTTAGAGGCATCTGTTTTAGATTCACGAGCTGCTTTGATAGAATCTTATGCTAAGTGTCAGATTTCTTTGTCTGTGGCTCTATGTTGGTATGATAATGATTTAATTGATATACGTTCGTACTGTAATTCCTCGTTTACAAAAGAGGCAGGTTTTCATGTCAGTGCTTTGAAGGCTGCTTTAGCCTCAGCAGTAAATACGGATAGTAAGGTTGATATTGATGCTCGTTTTCTAGTGTTTGGTTTACGTGCTGCTATTCAGATTAAGATGCAGGATCCTGTCTATGAGGGTCAGACAAAGAATAAATTAATGAGTCCTGACGTAGTTAAGCCTATTCGTGATATGTTAGAGCCTGCTCTTATTGAGTTCTTTACCCGTAATAAGACTCTTGTTAAAGCTATCTTAGATAGATCTCAAAGATTTCAGTCTAATTTTACTCGGTTATCTGAAGATAATAAAGCTGTGAAATCTATGAAGATTGTTGCACGCGATGCTCGTGTTGATCTTCCTATAAAGCTTAAGCAAGCTAAGCCTTGGGTTCGTCCTGAGGATCGTGAACTTATTATCGTTGAGGGTGATAGTGCGGGGACCACAGCAAAACCTGCATCTTTTGATTGGCAGGAGATACTACCCATTCGTGGTAAGATCTTAAATACAGGTAGGGTATCTTTGGCTAAAGTTCTTAAGAGTCCCTCTGTGATGGATATTATTACAACAATAGGTACGCCTGTTGGTTCTCGTTGTGACCCATCTAAGGGCAGGGTAGGTAAGATTGCCATGTTGACTGATGCTGATGATGATGGATATCACATTGCATCGTTACTTTCTGCTCTTTTTGTTTTATACTTTCGTCCCTGGGTTGAGCAGGGTCGCGTATATTTTATAAATGCTCCTTTGTACTTAGGTTCATATAAGGACCAAAAGTTTTTTGGTGATACTCCTGATGACGTGTATTCTCAGTTCAAGGCAACGCCTCGAAGTAGCGTACTTTTGACTAGAGCTAAAGGCTGGGGAGAGCTTCGTCCGGATCAACTGAGACTGATTGCAATGGATCCTTCAAAACGTAGACTTGTGCGGTTGACTATTGATGACGATGATGATATGGAAATAGATCACATGATGGGTAGTGAAGTTCAGTATCGTCGTGAATTGTTGGGAATTGACGCTGGTGATACCGAGGAAGATGGTGATGCTGTATGAGATCTAAAGCTAAAGCTCCAAAGTGTGTTATTTCTGATAATGATATCACAGAGCAGAAGATTGGGCATTTTGTTAGATCTTCCATGTATCGTTATGGCTGCCATGTAATTGAGGATAGGGCCATTCCCGAGTATCGTGATGGCCTAAAGCCTGCGCAACGTCGTATTTTGTATTCTATGTATGAACTTGGTGCTTTACCAGATAAATGCTTCAAAAAGAGTGCGCGTGTGACCGGAGATTGTTTTGTCGCCGGGACTTTAGTTTCTACGCCTACGGGGCTTGTGCCTATAGAAGATTTAGTTCTTGGTTCTTTAGTATGTACATCAACAGGTGTACAGCCTGTGACTGGTTTATTTGAGCAGCCTGAAAAGACTTTATTGCAGGTAAAGCTTTCCTCGGGTTCTTTGGTGACCTGTACTAGTAACCAAAAATTCCGTGTTATATGTTCAAGGACTCTGGATTTTGCGTGGGTGTCTGCTGCCAATCTTAAGCCTGATGATCTTGTTTGTGTGCGTCCTAATCTTAATGCGGCTTTGTATAAATGTGACTTGGATGTGCCTGGGTATGTTCTTGATTGTAATCTACACGTAGTTCCTGTGTTGTCCGTTGAGGTAGCTGAGCCACAAGTAACCTATGATATAGGTGTAGGGTCTGTGCATGAATTTTATGCAAATGGTATGTTGGTTCATAATTGTTCTGGAAAATATCATCCACATAGTAGTACGTATTCAACTCTTGTTCGACTAGCCTTTCAACGATACCCTTTGGTTGTACCTCAGGGGTCCTTCGGTAACGAATTTGATCCACCTGCCGCAGAACGCTATACCGAGGTTAGGTTAGCTCCTATAACAGATTCTGTATTTTCTTGTTTGTCTGTTGCGCCTATGGTTCCTAACTACTCAGATGAATTGAAAGAACCTTTGATTTTCAGCTCACGCCTACCACTGATCCTACTTAATGGTTCTGACGGTATTGCTGTTGGTCTAAAAAACACACTACCATCACATAATCTGAAAGAAGTGATTGATGCTTTGATTTATGTAGCTAGATCTGGTGAGTCTGCAACACTTCGTACTGTTCTTAAGCATATACAGGGACCTGACTGTATTTCTGGTGGTATTCTTTTATCATCCCCTGATGATGTTTATTCTCTTTACGAACGCGGGTCTGGTCGATTAGAATACGCTTGTGACTATACCGTGGGTCCTGATGATTTTGACCCCAAGATTACGTCTATAAAAATTGTAGGTTGGCCTGATAGCTGGCGAGTTACTAAATTTGCCGAAAAGACAATTCCAGCTTTAACTGAAGCTCGGATGATCCGTTCGTTTGATTTGATTTATGATGAGAATAATGGTACGATTAAAGAGATACATGTGGGTGTTGATAATAAACCTGCTTTAGATGCTGTTATCAAATCTCTGCATTCGCGTAGTTCTTATAACTTGAACATTACAGTACGTAACAGTGTCGATGATATAGCTTTTCGTCCGACAAATCTTCTCACGTTGCTTAAGTCTTGGATCTCTTGGCGGGAGGGTGAGGAAGCCAAGCTGCTTGGTCTACAGGGTGATAAGATTGAACATGATTTGATGATTGAGAATGCTCGATTACTTGCTATGTTGAATATTTCTGTCCTTGTTAAGATTCTTGCTACCGATGGTGATGTATCATCATCAATAGATGAATTATGTAGTGTTCTTAAATGTACGAAGGAGGCCGCTCGTTTTATTTTAGATCTGCGTTTGCGTGATTTACGTCGTGCTGACCTAACAGTACAGAGGGGTCGTATTGTTAAGCTGGAGGCATCTCTTGCTTCTGTAACTGCAGATAAAGCTAATTTAGCTGCGGTTGTTATTAGGGAGTTACAGGCGCTTCGGAAATATCAAGATGCCCGTCGAACACAGATTCGCCCGGATGCTGCACCTGTCGCAGCTTTAGTCTCTCAAGGGGACACCCTTGCATTTGGCGTCACACGTGACGGTCGTGTTTTTAGTGATATCCAACCAATTCGTACAACAACAACTTCGGATATGTATGTTGTTGGATCGTATTCTGGGATAACTCTGGTTGATGCTTCGGGTCTTGCTCTAAATGTGTCTAGTGATGCTTCTGGCGTTCAAAGCAAAACATTTAGGAACATTGTAGGGATTGCGTCCCATGCTTTTTCGTATATTGTGGCTGTGACTGAGGATGGTTTTGTGGTGAAGGTTGCTTTGTCTGCTCGTGGCTCTGACTACCCTTTAGCAAAAACAGGCTTACGCTATGCCTTCAGCGCTCAAGATAGTTCTACTCTTGTTGCGTGGGATACTGCTGGGCAAGCACACCGTGTGCTTGTTAAAGATATCCCCGAGAATCGTAGAAATGGTCGCGGTACCCGTCTGTTTAAGTTTATTCCGTCTTCTGTCTATATGTATCATGACGGGGATAAGTTGATGTCTCGTTCTGGTGCTTTTGTTTCAAAAGCATCTCTTAGTTCTTTTAGTTCTGCAGATCTTTTGTCTGTTGGCAGCAGAAACCTCGTGGCTTACGAGTCCGGTCGGCGTGCTTTCCTTAAGGGATCCTCTGTTTTAGAGGCTCTGGCTGCTGGTGGAATTTCTCAGGTATGGTCTTTAGATGCACCAAAACTGTAGAATTAGCAAGCAGGACCTTGACATCTATACAAATATTGGTTATCTTTTGGTTGTTGGTTAGTCTACTTTGTTCAACCTTAAGCATTTAGGAGATATCTAATGGTCAAGATCATTCGCAGCCGGAACTGTTCTCGCAACAATACCATCGACGCGATGGAGATTGTGTTTGATGCGGTTCCCAATCTGGCTGCTCTTGTCTGTGTGTCGGGCAACGAGTTGAGCAGTATTCGTGACACTTATCCGCAGGCAACTGAGCCGGATCTGCCCGAAGCTCTTCTGGGTTTGATTCAGCGCGGTCATTCCATTCGCCCGGAAGGACTTTGGGATCGTGTGCGCGCTGCTAAGGGTATCTTCTTGGCTTTTGACGAATCCGGGAACCTTGTTGGTTGTGCATCTATCCGTCGCGATGCTCGCGGCTATCGTCATCGTGTGAATGACGCATTCTCTGTCAACGTTGATGCTGCTTACGCTCTGAACTGGGTTCGCGCTGTTGACGAATTCAAGTTGCGCGAGTTCTATGAACTGATCATCACTACAGCTCTGGCTCTTTTGGAGTCCGATCACACGGTATATGCTACGGCCACGGGTACCGAGCGTGAATCCTACGTTGAAGCTCTGAGCAACACGGGTTTTGTTGCTCGCGATATCAGGGAAGGACATTCCGTTGCTTCTCAGGGTCGGACTAGCAATACGACTAAGTTGTATCTTCTTTCTGTTGCGGAGCCTGTATCTGCTCCTTTAGATCATCTGGTTGACAGTCCGGACTTCGATGGGGGCTGTGCTGCCACTCCTGTTTCCGCTTCTGACTGTACGTGTGAATCGTGTGAGCCTGAGGCGGAAGATGTGTCTCCTGAGCAGGAACACTCCAATGCACTGGAACGTGCCGCTGCTACCTCGGATAGCGCCTGGTAATGTAACCTCTGGACATTTCAATTCAAAGCGAAGACCTTTATGGGGTCTTCGCTTTTTGTTTATTTCTACTGACAGTTTGCCCTGTTTGCTGTAAATTTCAGCTATGTCCCAAGACAAGTTGGCTCAGCGCCTTGACAGTTTACTATCTGCTGTGAGTACTACCTTAGATACATCTTCTGACGTAGCTACAGATGCACCACCTCCATTTGCTGGGGGTGTTCCTTTGGCTCATATTTTAGATCTTCCTCTGGCAGAGACACCTGAGGCGTTTAGATTGCCACCGCCCTCTGAGGAAGAGGCTGCTGCATTGGAGCGAATTCAGAGTAGTTTATTTTCTGGATTTTCTATCGCAGATCTTGGTTCTTTATCTGGGTCTGATACTGGTTTAGACGTGCCTTCTGCTCCTGCTTTTATGGCACCTGATGGTACCTTTGGTGCTTGTGATGATTTATCGGAAGCTAGTATTGAATCGTTGTATTCAACAGAGACTTATGTTCCATACAAGAATGAGATTAATCCTGGTATTAATCATGTGCCCTCTGGTATATATTGCTTTAGCTCTGAAGCTGAGTTTTATCCTGTAAGCGGAAAGAAGGGCGGCGGTTGTGTTTGTTCCACTACCAGCGTGTCCGCTTCCAGTCTGGGTTTAGGGGAGGGCGTTTTGTCTGCTTCTGTGGATTGCCTAACGTTTCCCACCGCCTATGTGGTTGCTGCTCTTAATGCTTTTGGTCTCGTTTCTGGTGCTCCTTCTGAGCCTTGTTTTTTGTGTTTAGTTGCTAACAAGCCGTTTTCTGGTTTGTACTGTGTTAAACTTTCTGATGTTACTATGTATCATCCTTGTTTTGATGCTCCTCTACAGGTGTTGTTCAAGTCTCGAAACAACAATATTTACTGGTTTTGCTCTCAGTCTTCCTTACTCAGGACGGATCCGGTACCTGCTGTTGTGCTTAGTACAAAAACGTATAAGGCGGCGTCTCCTGCTACTATTCTTTCTGAGGCTTTACGCATTTTCTTACCTGTTACGGTAAATCCTTTAGATAGAACTCATCTTGACGATGAGTTGGCTCATCTTGCTTCTTTGGAACAGCAGAAGCAAAATAGTTTGGATACTATCAATACTATACTTTCTAAGTACTCGAAAGAATAAGACTTGGCACACGTAAATTGCGATCTTGCTTCTGATCTTGTGCGTTTTTTAACCACAGGTGATACGGACTATGCTGTAGATGCTCAGCGTAAGGGTTTACTTTGTCCTGATGCGGATGGGGCCTTGAAGCTAACTACTAAAGGTATAGTTTTTGTGCATAAGTGGTCTCCTGACTATAAGGTGGTTAAATAACGATGCCTATAGAAGCTCATAATTTGGGAACACTCTATAGACCTACTACTTTTGGGGATTTAGTTAATCCTAGTCCTTCTATTAAAGCTCTTTCACGTATGATTGCTAATGGTGAAACGCCTCAGGCAGTTATGATATCCGGCCCATATGGTTGCGGAAAAACAACTGTTGCTGCTATTTTAGCTAGGCATTTATTGTGCAAAACACCTCAGCCGGATGGTACTCCTTGTGGGGTATGTCCTGCGTGTACTTGTCAGCTTACAGCTAATAGCGATTATCAGTATAAGAATAGTCGCAGTATCGGAGTAGCCGAAGCTCGTGATCTTATTGAATCGGTTAAATTTCGACCACGTATTTCGGCACATCGTGTTACTGTTCTAGATGAAGCTCATACTTTAACACCAGCAGCACAATCTCAGTTGTTGATACCTGTTGAGACACCACCAGCGCCCCATATAATTTGGGTCTTTTCCTCAAATCATATTTCTGGATTGGCACCTGAGCTTATTTCTAGGTGTGTTCAAGTTAAGACCGAGCTTCCTTCTCTTGCAGACATTCTTACGTTGCTTACTCGTGTTATTTCGGCTGAAGGTCTTACTGTTTCGGCTGAAGTTCTTACCGAAATTGCTCGTGCTTCCGGGTATCACTATCGTGATGCTCTTCACATGTTGCATTGTGGTATATCGTCGGGTGGGTTAACTGATCCAGCATCTGTTGCATCTTTTGTATCTCAGTCTCCAACTACTATTGCTGCTAATACGTTGCGGGCTATTGTTTGCGGGAATCCTCGTGATGCTCTTACGGAGATATCTAAATCTGATGATTATCGTGTGATCATAAAGACACTTTTGTTGTTTTCTAGTAAACTAGCGGTGTATTTCGTTTCTGGTGTTGGTTTGCGTAGTTATGAGATTGCTGATTATTGTAGTCTTGTTGCAGGCGTGCCTCGGCCTGTTTGGACTAGGATGTTTTTGCAGTTCTTGCCAGCTCTTGAGAAGCTTTGTGAGCGTATGCAGACGTTTGCTGTGGATGATAGCATACTGCTTAACAACTTTGTCCTTGAGTGGTCCGTAGCTTTTAGTATAGCGCTTAAAGAAGTCGCTCCTCATGCAGCAGCTTGACATATCTGGGATAACATTTCATTATGATCAATCTGGTTTTGGTGTGCATCATGCAGCAACTGGAGTAACTTCGTATGCTATTCAGCACGCGATTAAGAGATTAGCTGTTGCTTGTCCTAGAGATTCTTGGTCTTACCGTCCAGCCTCGGACTTTGAACTATATCAAGATCTGTTGTGGACTCCTTGGGGTATTACTAGTACACGTGTGACACCCAATGCTTTGAGTGAGCGGCTTAGGATTAGGAGTATCCCTTTATGGGATTCTAATCAGTGGAATAACTATGCTCTACATGGTACGTATCGTGAATCTTGGGATACAATATGTGCTCCTATGGCATCTAAAATAGGGTTACTACAGCGTATATACACAGATTTTGAGGGCTTAAAGCTTCTTGATTTGGGTTGCTGCTGTGGGGGATCTCTTTTGCGTTATATACACTATGGTTTTGATTCTTACGGTATTGAGATTGATCCTTGTTTTATAGCTCATGTGCCTGATGTTTTACAGTCTAAGATTATTTGGGGTGATGCTTTATGTTCCTTATATGCATTTTCTCGTGAGTTTTTTGACGTTATTTTTGTTTCCTGCCTAGGTTACATTATGAGTTCTGATATAGAGCGACTACTCACTGATATTTGGTTAATTCTGAAAGTTGGTTCTCCTGTAATTTTAGATCTGCCTAAAAATAGTAGAGAAGTTACAGTTGACGATAAAGTTCAGTATGGTCCGTACATCAGAGCAAGCCAAACGTATCATAGTGTTTTATCACGTTCCGGCTATACGTATGTTGATACTGTAAATGGTTTATTAATAGCAACAAAAACTCATACACCTGCAACATTTTAAGGATGTGCATTACATGCCTGATATAGCAATAGAGGAACAACGTGGCTTAAAGTTACTGTTGCTTCGTGGTCAAGCTGTTTATACATATCGTGATTACTTTGAACTACCTTTAGATCAACAAGGTCTTGTTTATGTAACAGGTCATAATTTAGACACCCAAGAGCCATCATCTAGCGGTGCGGGTAAGTCTCGTCTATTCTCTCTGATACCTCGTGCTCTTTATGGTCGTGAATCCTTGGGCAAGAGCGAAGCTGTTAGTGCTATATGGCCTGCAGATGGTAGTGGTGGTTTTTACGAGTTGCTCTACTGGTCAGACGGTGTTTATTACAAAGTTAGGGAAGAGGCTGGTCGTAGATCCGCATCTACATTATCCTTTTTTAAGAACTCATCTTTAGATGAGTCTTCGTGGGAGCCTATTGGTGCTAAAAATAAGAAAGGTGCCTTGCAGGCTGAAATCTCTGCGTCTACAAACAGGCCCTTAGATGAGTTTTTAGGTACCGTTGTTTGGAAGCAGGGGCACGGACATGTTTTAATCCAAGGTACACCTTCTGAGAGAATTGCTTGGTTAAGCAGTTTATTTGGCTTAACTAAGTATGATATGATTCATGCTGAGTTAGATTCTTCTTATGAAGCGTTGAAAGCTAAGCAGCAGGACTACTTACCTTTTGTTGGTGCTTATACACAAGCAAAGCAGACTTTTGCTACCCTGGGTGACGCGGCTGTTTTGCAGGAATCGCTTAAAGTCGCAAGATCTTCGTTAGTAACTTTACAGCAGCAAGAACGTGATACTACTGATCAGATGCATGTGGAGGATGACTTATTAGTTCGGGCGCAAGAGTCGTGTCGAACACGTGAGCAATTTTTGGCTCTCGGTGTGTCCTTGGAGACCGGTTTCACGCAAGCAAAAATCACAATTGAACAAAGTCAAAAACTTCTTTCAGACGCTTTATCTGAGAAATCGACGTTGGAGCAACTAAAGAGATCCTATGCTCAGATGCACTCTGTTATTATGCTATATGAGGCTTTGCCTTTAGATATAAAACTGGCTCTGGATGATTCAGATTTATTAAATCGACTCACATCTGAGATTTCTAATCTGCGTGTACTCCGGTCTGAGTTGCAGGGTAAGATTTCTAAGGCAGACAAAGATGTTCTGCAGCGGGATACCTTAGTAAAGAATTTGCGTTCTTTATATCCTGTTTTAATGAATTTAGGTAGTCAACAATCAGATCTTGTATCAAGCACAGCCGCATCTAGTGCTCTATTGCTTGTTAGATCTAACCATGCTGATATTGTGGGTGCGCTTGCTGTATTGGAAAGTAAAGTAGTTGAATTTCAACGATTAGCTTCTCTTGGTGGTGCGTGCCCTACTTGTGGTAATCCCCTAGATTCTGCTCATGTTAGTTCTGAATTATCTCGTTTGCGTCCTTTGCTTGTGGCTGCTCAGCAGCAGAAGATTCTCAGTTCTCAGTATGAGCAGGCATTAAGTAATTACGTTACGGGTATGTGTGCTTTAGATAATCTTCCCGCATCCCTTGCTTCCGATAGGGATACACTAAAAAATCAACTTGTTACATGCTCCGCAGATTTAGCGCAGCGGGAGTCTTTATATCAAGCGATACAACGAGCAAAAGAGGTATCTGATAAGTATCGTATGATACCTGTTGATGTTATAGCCTTTAACGCTTCTACTGCAGAATTACGTTTACAAGAATTACACGCTATTGTAAGTAAGGCGACAGCAGACCAACAGCATGCTTATACCATTTTATCCTATACAGATAAAGATCTGACACAGACAGCACAAGACGTTAAGCAGCATGAGATTACTGTGGTATCTTTAAGGGATAAGATGCAGCATATAAGCTCGGAGAAGACTTGTTTGATTTCAGGTATCAATCTGAACGAGCATAAAGTTCATCAGATAGAACTAGCTAAGACAGAATTAGATAGGTTAGCTACATTGAATGCTGCTTACGCTGATTCTGTCAGACAGTTCAATTTGGTTCGTGATGTTCGTAGCGCTTATGATAAAAAGGGTTTCAAAAAGGCTAAGTTGCGACAATTGCTTGAATTAATTCGGGAGAAGCTTCCTGTTTGGACTTCTATTTTGTTTACCGAGCGTAATTTCTTTGTTGATGTTGCTGGTGATGATGATGATCAACTTAATTTGGTCGCACATCAGATATCTGATCCTACTGGTGATGGTACTCTAGTAGAGAAAGTCTACGATGTTGCTGAGTTGTCTGGTGGTGAGGAAAGTAAGCTGGCTATATGCATTATGCTAACATTGATTGATATTGTGGCAGAAGAACGTAAATGTAATATAGCTATACTTGATGAAGTTGATCGTCACATGGATAAGAATGCGTTAACTCTTATGTCTAATCACCTTATTCGTAATTTGGCTGCACGTAGGAGTACTATATTCTTTGTGTCTCATCAGATTCCATTAAGTTCCGATTTTGATAAAGAGCTTGCTATTACTAAGCAGCGTGCTTGTTCAACACTTCAGTTAAAAAACTTACGAACTGCTTGAGGATTTCACATGTCAGCTTATGGTTTTAGTTTTTATGCACCAGTTGCTGTCAGATACGGGCTTGAGTTATCTGGGTTTAAGTGTTTTATTATAAGAACACCTATGGATTCTTTAGAGGCTGCTCGTAGATCTGATATTCAAGTTCTTCTTTGGGAAAATTTGTCTGCTTTCAGTGCTACAGACTATAGTCAAGTTGATTCATTTATTCATATCTTCTTTTCAGATATAGCATCATTAAATGCAGCTAATATTACTATACTTGATAGTTGTCGGGCGGCTTCATCTGTGAACATAATTTTAGATTTAGTAAATCTGTTACGGAGCCGGGATACCGTTTTAGACACTGCTATAGTTTCGTATTTGCATAATAGACCTAATGATCCTGAGACTTTATTTTCTCGCGAGGTTAAGAAGACTCAAGGGAAGAAAAAGAAAGATACTAGTCCTGTTTTCCTGGCTGGTAGTTCTTTACGTCAGGGTATCAAAGAGATACTAGATATGTGTGGCCATAACAATGAGATTAGGACGTATCGTAAGATATTGTCCTATTTTCTTTTCTTAGATAGTGGCTATTTCTCATATCTTCATGATTTTACTTTGCAGTCTTTTCAAGATGCTTTTGCGTCTAATGCTTGGTCTTCTGCTGAATCTCTTTGCTTACAGCGGGCGCACGCTGATATTTCTGAGTTGACTAAAGGTCGCCCTATCTTAGTAGAGGGGTTTTCTTTTGAGGAGCACACAAATAGTGCTTTAACTCTCTTGTCTGAGTGGTTGCATTCAAAATATGCGCCTTATGCTATTTATGGCTACTATAAGGTTTTATCTGGCATTCCGGAAGGTCGTGCTTTATATGAGTCTAATTGTGATCCGAGTAGCTTGAGTCTGCTCTGTCGTAACATGGAGTATTTGCGTAATAATGTATTAAGTATGTCTCATTTTTATCAGAAGCTGGTTGTCTAATGTCTTCATCTGTTTATGTACCTCCCTCGCTTGTTACAGATGCTCGGGGTGGTACACAGGCGACTCAGCTAAAAACTGAGCTGACTTCTCATTTGAGATCGTTAACTCGTCCTAGATCTCCAATTTCTGTTACCCTGCCATCAAAACCTATTTTGTTTCGTGGTTCTAGCATACCACACTGCCCATTAATGGCTGGAATTGATGCCGCTTGTTCTTTGAAACAGAGTCCTCGTACAGAAGAAACTTCCTTTATTATGGATTCCTTTGCTGCACAGGGTCCTGCTATACATGAACACCTGCAGAAGTGGCTAGGTATTTCTGGTATACTACTTGGTCGGTGGTGTTGTGCCCGAGAAGAGCACACCGGGGACGCTGGTTGTTCTGTTGTGCTTCCATCCCCTACAGATGCTACTCAAGTTTTGCTTGGACCCCAGTTTCATTGTGGTTATCCCATGAAATATGTAGAGATTGAGCCTACCTGTAAATTTCGTGTTAAAGTGGCTGATGAGCAGGTAGATGTGAATTTCTCAGGTCACTGTGACGGTATCCTGAAGATAGATAATAAGTATCTTGTTTTGGAGATCAAGACAAAGACAACATCTGCTCTTAGGGATATACGATCTAAGAACTTACCTATATTGGAACATTATCATCAAGTTAATTCTTACAGGTATACTATTCCTAAGTATCTTAGTATACCTTCAGATCAATTTCATGACTACATGGTCATTTGGTATTTTGATCGGGCTGATATAAGTAATAATGAGCCTATTGTTGTTCCTTTTAATCCTTCTGTTTTTGAGCGTGAGGTTGAAGCTCATGCTGTTACTGATTACTTGATACAGCATCGCATGTGGGATAGGTTAATCGGTATTTGTCCTAATGCGGACTCTAGGCCGCATTGCCCTCATAATAATTTGTGTTTTGGTTCTAATAAAAAACTTGACTTAGATATAGTCTTTAGAGGTATTTCAAATGATGCTACCTAAATCTGCAGTTTGTGTTCTTGATCGTATTTCAGCATTAGAGGCTATCTTTCAGGATCTAAAGTCCGCTGTTATTCGTGATGGTCAGAATGCTAAATCTTTTGTGGCCTCATCGGATGCTCGTGCTGCTCTTATTGTTGGTTCTCGTGCCTTAAATTTATTTATCAGCAATTACATCATATCAGAGCACTTAGAGCCGCAGTTGATGCAGTTGAACTCCTATATGATACGTCTCTCGTCTGATGGACCCGATTGTTTAATTGCTTATACAAAACTGGTTTACCTCCTGGATCAGGTTCTTGTTGATATTGATAATTTTCGTAGTTCCTTTACTACAGAGATGCCTAAAGCTACTCCACCAATATCAACACAGGTTGACAGTGACTTGGAGAGTACTTGGTCCTCCTTGGATGCCGACAGTGAGTTTGATGATGGCTTATCTGATATGATTGCCGAATCTACTTGACATGTATACAAATGTAATGTATATTTAAGTTGGAGGTGCGTTATGTCTGATCTTGACACACGGAAAGAAGATTTTGGGCTTCTGTTGGGGATCAATGACATGGATGCTGCTTTGAAGAACGCAGTTTCTACTATTTGGGTGCCCTATTGGAAAAATCTTCCTAAGGAGTTGATGACACCACGGCACTTAGTTGCAAATACAGATATAATCTACACTATGCTTGAGTCTGTTGGCTCTCATTTGGTATCTGAGCGTATTGACTTGGAAGATCAGGTTCATGGTCTTCGTTCCGACATAACGATGCAGCGAAATGCTTTTCTTCGTGATTTAGCTGTTACTGCTGAGTTCTCTGCTTCGTGTCATGCCTTTAATGTCTCCTATTCACCGGAAGACACTGATCCAGATCAGCCCTTTAGTGATGAGGAACTTACTTTTGATCCAGAAGACCTACCTGATCCTATGTGGAAAGTGTGTATTACTTTTGTTGGTCCTCGTGGTTCTAAGAAGATTACCAATATTCTGACACATCAGGAATTTATTACACATTTTTCGGCTATCTCTGAAGTTGTTACTGTAGATCCAGATCCAAGTTGTGCGACGGAGTTAGATGCAGCTTTGGATCAATTTGGCATGCCTTCTGACGAGGATAGTTTGTTTCCTCGCTATAGCAACTAGGTTATAGCTGTACATTTTGCTGCTGATTACCACCTGTGGGATTTCCTGTGGGTGGTTGTCTGTTTGCTGGTCCTAGGGATCCACCTGCCCGACCAGCCTGTCCCGCACTACCTGCTTGCCCTGCGTTGTTCTGTGCTGGTCTTGTGGGTACTTGTGTCTGCTGCGGCTGGTTTTGTTGAGTGCGATTACTTGTATTTTGTCCTGTTCTGCTGTTGGTTACTCCCGAGACAGGACCTCGTGGCTGCTGTACTTGTTGTCTGTTTTGCTGTGTTTGCCTTGTTTGCTGTTGGTGTTGTTGTGGTGCTCTTGTCTGCGGAGCTGGTGGGTTTTGCAATTCATCTAATTGTTTTTTAGTCTGTGTATTGGCCCGTCGTGCTTTTCTATTAACAACGCTTTCAAGCCGGTTTAAGCCTTGATCATTTGCTTGTGTTCTGTTTGTATCAATACGTTCTTTTGCTTTCCAGCATGATTTTAAGAATGTTAGCATGTGTTTGCATACTTGCGGTCTGCTGGTTGGGTTTGTTATTTTTGGTAAGGCTCCATTGGTTGAGATGATTGCCGAGGACCCTCTAATAGCTAAAGCAACCTCACAGTTGTATTTGAACCAGGCACAGCCACACCAGCAGAAGATTTTTGGGTTATCTGGTAGTACACCCCGTCTGTCCGTATAGATTTTAACAATCTGGGGGTAGGGTGTTCGCGTTGTTGTTGGGTCTATTACCCTACCCTTAAATAGGTGGTAAACACCAAAACCATCTGCATTCATTGTAGCAGAAGATATCCTTGCTCTACATGGGAGCGAGTTCCTGTGAATTTTAACAGGTGTTTTCTGCACAATGACTTTTAGGTTTACCACGTGTCAGCTCTTGTTGATAGATTGTTCATAAAATGTTACTTATATGTTTATTTACTGTTTTTATTGTGTAAATTAGGCTATAGCGACCATCTAACTACTAAGAGGTGTCTTTATGTCTGATTATTTGACTTCTAATAATGTCAATGACAGGTCTTTTGCTCAGGCTACGGATACTCTTAATGAGAGTTTTAAGTTTTGTCTTTTAGATAATGCTGATGCTGCTTACTTAGTTAACTTGATGGATGACCTTATTTATGATAGCTTAGCTGTGATTGATGCTGAGTGTTCTTTAGTGCGGTCTTTTTATCTTAATTTGGTGTATCATGCATACCGTAAAGGTACAAAAAAGACATTTTCTACAGTAAACGACGTTTACTTATGTAGTTTTGTTCATGCTATCGGTGAGCCTGACTGGCTGTACGCTGTTAGGCGGTATACTCGCGTTTATCGTGCGTACTGGTTGAGTGTTTTATCGGATTTGTACGATCAGATACCTCAGTTGGAATTTCAAGTTTCAGCTCAGTCTGATATTCCTTTAGATGATCGTGTTCCTGTTAAGTTATTACTCTTTGGGGTTTCCTCCTCGGTAGCATATCATCGTATATGGGGAATACTGAATAGCCTTAAAGCTAACTGGCCTCGTATAAAAGATATTGAGCGCCGTGTGTCTGTACCTTTTTTGCGTCGTGTTGGTACGTTAGCTAGATCTTTCTCTAGAGAGCCTGAAGTATTCATGGATCACTACCAGCATGGGTATGAAGGTGTAGCTATAGCTTTAAGCAAGTATGACTCAGAGTACGGTTCTTTTGCTAGTCAGGTTAACATGTGGGTCAATAACAGGATGATTTACTCTATTAAGCAGAGTAATTCATTCATCCGTATACCTGATCGTATGTATAAGCTGCGTGTTGCTGTTGATCGGCGTCGTAAGAAGAACCCTAACGCGACATTAGACGAGATAAGTATGCTTGAGGGTGTAGACATACGTCTAGTGGAGAATGCTGTTGCTCTACATGACATGCAGAATGTTGCATCTTTGATTGATGATCTGGATGAAGAAGGTGATGAGCCTGAGGCTTACACTGATGTGGCTCTGGAGCAGGATAGAGAAACTGTTGATATGTCGCAGCAGTTAGCTCATTATACTGCAGAACTTACAGCTATGGAGCGGTTGGTTTTGTTCCTGTTTTATGATTATGAGTCTATTCCTGTTGATAAGTTGTGTATAGATCCCGAGGATCTTGAGTATGAGACATTTCGGCAGCTTTCTTTCGTCCTTGGCTGAAGAATTTTGAGAATTTGGGTTGTGTGCTGTAAATCTTGAGTCAGTGGAAGAACTTCTTTGTGTACTCCCTCGGGAGTACAACAAAACGTATCTCTACTTCATTCTAACTCATTCTAACCCATTCTAACTCATCGAGGTTCTCATGTACTCTTCATCCAACTCATCCCCCCGTGTAAAGACATTTTCTGGCATGGCTCCCAAGCAGACAGCTAAGCCTCGCTGGGATGCCCAGTTGCCTATTCTTGCTCTTCATGATTTTCCGGGTTTGCCTGTAGAAATTCGTCCTGTAGGTTCACCGTTTTGTCATAAGCTGCATACTGTATACTTGGCTCTTGATCATGCTCGTGAGCTTAAGCGTTGGCATAATCGTGATCGTCAAGTTGATAAGGCACCCGCAGCTATTCCACAGAATGCAAAAGCTTTTGATGTTGTCTGTCCCGATTTTGATTTTATTGACGAGAAGTCGTATCCAAACCCTGAGACAGGTGTGCATTCTTGTGATTGCTGTGGTACTTACTATGACTATGTAAAGGATCGTCTGCAGTATTTTGCTTGGTGCTTGTATAAAAATCCTAAGACCCAACAGTGGGTGCCGGAACTGAAGGTTTTTCGGTTTCCTAAAACTGTTGCTGAGGGTTTGCAAGAAGCGCTTGACATTATGACAGATGCTACTGGGAATAAGATGGTAGACATTGCGGATTACGATAATGGCGGTACCATCATTGTAAAGTATAACCCTAGTGCTATTCCGGCTAAGATGTATACGGTTCAGCGTGGTAATGCTTTTCCCTTGCCCCAAGATATGCGTAACTTTGTTTCTAGCAGCATTAAGCCACTGGAGGAGATTTATCGCGAAAGTCTTCAGGATCCTGCTGACATTTCGCGCTCTTTGGCTTTCTGGAAGTATCCGGAGTTGCTCCGAGACACTAATATAGGCATTCAGCATCAGAATCCATCTGATGGTGGTTTTGGTGGTAGTTTTAGTGGGGCTTCTGCTGGTTCTCTTCCTTCATCTATCCCAACGGCTGGTTTTGATGCACCTCCGTCGTCTGTACCCTCACAGCGCACCCCGGCAGCTTCAATTGCGACATTTGGTGCAGATGATTCTGTTCCAGCTTTTGGTCATGAGAATGCATCCGTACCTACTTTTGGTGACGCACAGTCTTCTGTGCCTACTTTCGGTGGTGATTCGGGTGCATCTGCTTTTGGTGGCGCGTCTTTGCCCTCTTTTATGTCTGATAGTGATTTCCCTGTGCCGCAGCCGCCGCAGGGTCGTCGTCCTGAGACATCTGGTTTTTGATTAATGGAAGTGCATGCTAAGGGGGCATCTGAGAAGATGTTCCCTTCCGTAGTCTTTTTGTACAGTCAAAAACCCTCGGATGCTCTTCGTCAGGCATTGGATCGGATCAGGATCAATACGGAAGTTTCCTATATGGAAGTTCCTGCTAATACAGCGACATGTGAATGCTTTCAGCGTATACGTGTTCCAGCTCTTCTTCTATATAATGTAGATGGTGTAGAGACGGCTGCTGCTGTAGGTACTGACTCAATTCTATCTTTGATCGAGCATCAGTTTTAATACAACTAGGAGTACGTTATGGGTGTTCTTGTCCTTACGGACAACCCTCGTAATGGTGCTGTGCTTAGGTGTGCTTTTGGGGAGGACATCACTGTGCGTGATGTTCCTCTTCCTTTGTACACGTTAACACGTACCGACATAGCTTTGAACGCATCTGGTTATCCGAAGCTGTCTGCTGTGGCGAAGCATGTTGCTGAGTTACGTAAACTTGCAACTCGTTATGACACAGTTTTTGTTGTATTTCCACCTGTGTCCTTTTGGTATGACGTTGCTTGGGGTGTTAAAAAAGCTCTTATTGGTATTCCTTTACAGATTTTTTTCTTTTTTCCTTCTGACCTTGTTTATGGTTTAGATGTTGAGCCTCTATTAGAACCTCCAAGTTCTAATAATTCTATTTTATATGCTTGTGATCATTTAATAGAGCATGATCTACAGGCTTTGCTAAGTACTTACTACTTCATGTGTCCTAAACCTATGTATCGTAGATCTGTGCTTTGCGTTCTTGGTGTTCTTGCTCGGATGTATGAGCAAGTATCTACTGATAGTACCGCACATTTTAGCGTGTATTTGAAAAATACTCCTGGAATCTTAAAACTCCTGGATTTAGCTTCGTTTTCTTATGTAGATAGTGCTTTAATAGAATCTAAACAAACATCCTGTATTGATACTGTTGTATACCCTGCTCCTGTGTTACAGTCTCGGACTGTTGTGTCAGATATACTTAAAGATCTTGATCTGCCTATTCTAGTTGTTGGCAAATCTTTAGACATACTATATTCGTGTGGCTGTCTTTCATGTTACGAAACAGATTCTATTGTACCTAGCGATGTCCATACATGGGCGGTTTCAACGTTAGTATCTGAGTATAGTGTAGATCCCAGTAATATAACCTTGGGTCCTGTGTGTCCTTGTGTTTATGTAACAGGTAAAGAACTTCCTTCTGGCTGTACTGCATATGTTACTCAGATTTATGATTATCTTGTGCGTAGAACGTTGCAAGCATATTGTGGATCAATACAAGAAAAGTTGATTTGTAATAATCTTGTTCTATCAATACAGGATCAGCAGATACCGTTAGCTATATCCACCGTTGATGGTACTCCTGGTGATTGGTGGGCTTTGTCTGATGCCGAAGAGGCTGTTAATTTGCGAATTCTCCCTACATGGACAACTCTTCCTGTAACTGTGAAATACTGTCCTCATTTTACTGTGTCTTTTGCTTCTATTTTTAATGCTCTCTTTGATTATGGTATGCCATCACGTGAGATACTTACGGCTCTTTACTATTTGGATAAGTGTGGTGCTGTTTATGTAGACAATCAAATATCATTATCTGTTTTTGGCTATCTCTATTACTCTCTTATATCTCAATCATCTTTGTGCTTTGATAAGTCGCTCGACCTACTGTCTTTGCATACTATGGTAGATTCTTGCGTGGATGTTAGTGCTTTGTTGGCACAAGTATCCGCGATATTTCATGATGTTCTTCCCGTTGAGTTGGCTTCTCTTCTTCCCAGTAGCTCCTCCGGAATTGACATAGATACGACAACTATGTGTCTTCATTCAGAGTCAGATACATTTGGAGTGGCCTTGTACTCTGGGCAAGTTGTGCCTATTAAAACTGGTGCTCTTGTAGATTTTTTATGTCCTTCTTGCGGACATACAAAAGCTTTAACTGTGCTGTCTGCAAACTTTTCGACAGTGTGTAAATGTGTGAAGTGCTCCTTCATGCAACCTATTTCTTTGCTCCCAATCCTTTCCTTGGAGGAAAATAATGCCGCGTAAAGCTACACCAAAACAAGATACTATTGTTCCTAGTGAACAGTTAGTTCGTCCAGCTCTTGCTTGGCTAGATGCTGATCCATCTATTGATATTACCGAAATCCCCGTAGCTACTGAGGGTGAAATTGAAGCTCCTGGTATTCCTGCTTCTGTTAAATCTGGTCGTATTTTATTGCCATCAATTATGATGACTAAGCAGTTTCACGAACTGCAGGATAATGTTGACGCTATTGAGAAGCGGTTGGACTTTTTTGCGCAGCAGCATAATATTGGTGGATACATTGAAGATAGTGTTCCTACGGGGTGCTTGAGTTATGACTTTGCTATGGGTGGTGGTCTACCTATTGGTAAATTCATTAGTAATGCTGGACCTGAGCAGTCTGGAAAATCCACACTGTTTAACACCCTTGTTCCTTGGTTTGTTAATTCAAACATCCCTGTTTATTGGTTTGACCCGGAGTCTGCCCGAGATCCAACTTATGCAGAGCGTATTTTCAATCGTTTTGATATGTCTCTACTTGATATCCAAGGACGACGTTCCAAAGATGGCAAGCATTGGGACATTCTTCCTATGGTTAGATACACTAATCACCATATTGGGGAAGATATATTCAATGCAATAGCTGGTATTCTGCTAGCTCTGCCTGAGATCAAGCAGGACCCTAATGGGCAGTGGTGGGAGCGTGTTCCTGAAGGCCAGTGGGCAGAATCGGCTGCGGCTGGTGCTCCTCAGTATCTGTTCTTGATTGATTCTTTTCCTGCAATGCTACCTGAACTTGTACAAGAAAGTTTGCAGGAAAAGGGTGATAAGAGTGGTGCTATTGGTATTCAAGCACGAATGTTCTCGGATAACCTGAAGAAGGTTAAAGCGGCACTTACTAGTCGCCGGTGTACTCTTTTGGGTAATAATCAGATCCGCATGAAGCCTATGGCGATGGGTTGTCTTCATTCTGATGTTAAGATTCCCTTTGTAGATGGCCGATCTTTTACCATGCGTGAGATTGTAGAACAGCGTATTACCGGTCAGGTGTGGTCTCTAAACGAAACTACTGGTACTTTAGAGCCTAAAAGCATTGTAAGTTGGCACAATAATGGTGTTGTTAATTCTCCAGACGATTGGGTGAGTATTAAGACAGCCGCAATTGATACACCAAACGGCGTTGCTGGTGTTACCGTTACACCAAATCATGAGATATTTGCGAATGGTACGTGGGTGCCTGCCGAAGATATCAAGGTTGGTGATCTTGTTAGGACACAGTATCTGTCTCAGTTTAATGGTACTTTGTTAGAGTTGTTTGCTGGTATGTCCGTTGGTGATATTGCTTTGCAGCAGGATGCTCGGTCCAGTAACGGCTTCTTTCGCTTGGCTGATTCTGAGAATGATAAGTATCTGCAGTGGAAAATGTCTTTGCTGTCACCTTATTTCTCTTTCAGGCGTATTGATAGTTGTGGTCGTGTTAGTTACGTATCAAACTCTACTTACGAGCTTGGGTGCTGGGTAAAAGCATCAAAACAATCTGGGCACACTCGTAGTGCTCTTCATGTTGCTTCTCGTATGACCGCACTTAGTTTAGCTGTTTGGTACATGGATGACGGTAATTTGGCTCTTCGTTCGTCCGGGTCGTACAGAATAACAATTTCGGCTAAGCGTTTTCGTAATTGTCCCGATGAGTTGGCTGCTCTCTCTTCTGTTTTTGCTCGTTACGGGATTGAGCACGTTGTTCGCCATGGGGGTTCTTTTGTTATTACCGCTGCTGCTGTGTATAAATTTTTTGATTTGATTGTTTCCTATGTTCCTGCGTGTATGTGGTATAAACTACCAGCCGCATATCAAGGAAGATTTCATGATTACGTATTATCGTCTACACCGGAATATACTCATGTAGATGTTCCTGTTCTTTCTATTACTCGTGGGTCTGCTCGGATGTTTAGGTTGCGGACCAAGTACGACATTACTGTGGAAGATAATCACAATTACATGGCAGGTAATCCATGTAATGGTTTTATTGTGCATAACAGTCCGGAAGTTGAGCCCGGAGGTGAGGCTCTTAAGTTTTACACAGATGCTCGTTTTCAGGTTCGTAGGGTATCTCCGAGTACTGCTGGTGCTAAGCGTACTGAAGGTGGTGCTACTTACAATGAAGAGCCTTCTATTAACGGTGGTACAGATAAGTACACATATTCAAAGTTGAAAAATACTAAGAATAAGATGTATACACCCTATCGTGAGGGGGCTATTCGTATCCGTATGGAGCATGAAGGACATCCTGGCGATGGTATTGATCAGACATATGATGTGCTTCAGTACTTGGATGCCACAGGTCAGTTGCTTAAGGCATCCAACGGAAAGTACAAGTTGGAAGTTCGTGGTGTCGCTCCCGATGCCCCAAAGCCTTCTATTTTTGGTACTAATTTTGTTGATTCCGCAATGCCTTATATGACGTTGAAGAACATCATTGAAGCGCCGGAAAATAAGCAGGGGCTTTGGAAGCATTGTCTTCGCCAGATACGTTCCGGGTTTGCTTTTGAGATTGAGCAGGAGATGATTGATCGTGCGGAGGGACGACTTCCTGAGCCTGTGCTTGATGACTCTAACATTGTTGAGGCCGGGTAATCTATGTCTTTAGGTATTTTCCACTCGGCTGACTACCATATCGGTGCTTATCGTTGGGTTCCTAATTATTTGCAGCGTACTCGGTTGATGCTGGAAGATATCTTGGAGGCTGTTACAACTAACCCTGCCGATGACAAAATACTTGTCATCGGTGGGGACTTTTGGGATAGGGTTGATATAACTGAGCAAGAGCGCTTGTTAGGTACGTGGTTTTTATCAACTATCTTAGCTGCCGGTGTTTTTGTTGTTCAGAGCTTGGGAAATCATGAGTTTGTTGATGAGACAGGTTTGACCATGATTCATTCTCAAGCTCACTGGGCTTCTGTTATACCTCGTTATTTTGTTGTTGCTGGTGATCCGGATGTTGTTTCAATAGAAACTAGGGCATCTGGTACTGTGCAGTTCTTTTGCTTGCCCTGCACACAAAAGAGGGATACTGCCGATGTGATTCGTACCGTTGCCTTACTTCGTGAGAAAGCTGGTCCTAAGCAGGGTTTGCGCTATGTCGTTATTCATGAAGCTATTTCATCTGCGCATGATCCGCGTGGTGCTGCTGTACGTATATCAAAGGCTTTGGTTATTGAGGAGGATCCTGACATTGATGGTTACCTGCTGGGTGATATCCATGTGCGACAGTCTTTTGGATCAAAGACATGGTACTGTGGCTCTACTGTTCAGGTAAAGCGGGATGAGCCTTTAGACACGGGTATTCTCTTGTGGTCTGGCTCGTCGCCTAAGGTGATAGCCTTAGATAAGGCTCCTAAATTTAAGGTTACATCTGATGCTAACGATGTTGTATCAGCAGCAGAAACACATTCTCCGGATATTGTTGTTTACGTTGGTTCTGAGAAGCTTGAAAATGCTGCTATGTTGCCTACAAACATTATAGTTGATCCTAACTATAAGGCAATAGATGTGTCTTCTGCTGTAACCGATATTGTCTCATCTGAGTGTAAGGCTGAAGCAGTTACACAATTACCCTCCTATCTAGCTGAACTAGGCCATTCAGAAGAGGAGCAGCGTGAAGGTGTCGATATGGTTGTTGCTATTATTGATAAATTAGGATTAACCTGATGTCTAGTAGATCGGTTTCGTCAGGGGCTCGTAGATCATCAGCGCCACGTCGTGGTAAGGGTCACTCTCTTGTTCCTGAGGATGCTCGTGCATATCGTGCCTTAGCCGCTTCCTGGTTAAGATACACACGAAATTGCACGTTAGTCTGTTTTGAACGATCTCCTTGGAATACGAAAGAGCTTCCAGATGTTTTAGGCTTGGATTCTAGCCGTCGTTTGATTGAGATTGAGATCAAGGTATCAAAGTCTGATTTTTTGCATGATGCAGAAAAGCCACATCGTAAGACATTGTTGCTTAGGATTATGGGTAAGATGACAACAGCTCCACAAGAACTTTGGTATCTAGTTCCTCGTTGGTTAGCTCCTGTTGTGTTGGCTTCTGGGCCTGAATATGCTGGTGTTTTAGTCCCCTCCGACGCTGTTTTTGATACATTTTCAGGCTTTCCTTCCCTTGAGATTTTGCGTCCTGCCTTGCGCTTGCATTCCTATAAGTTGCCAATATCTCAAGTGTTTGTTATGGCCAAGGATATGGCTGGAACACTAACAAGTGTTCTACGCGACTATGTAAAATTGATGGGAGACGTAATTGGAGCGCCTCTTATTCAGTCTCCATCTACGGTCCATAAGGCAGATATGGTGCCGCATGCAAAATTAATGACTACCCAGTTGGTTCAAATTCAGGAGGCTGCTGTAAATAAGCCTCCTGAATTTTCGCCTGCGGTAGAACAACCTGAGGTTTCTTCAAATGTTAGTGTACGAAAAACTTGGACAAGCATTGGACGGCAGAGTACAGGCTATCTTAATACAGCCCCAAGAAAAAGTCGCGAATCTTAACGATCCTGTTGGTATCAAGTTCATAAATGATCTATCTCATTACTTGGATAGCTTTGTAATTATTACACTTGCTGATCAGGTTGGTGAAGTTGACGACCTTATGGCTGTTGCTCGTGCAAACGGTGCTGCCTTATTAGAGGCTTTTCGTAAGTATAAACCACGATCTCTTGTTGCTTTAGGTCCATGGATGTCAAAATTCTTGGTACCCTCGATAGGTAAATGGGAGAACTATGAAATCCAGTGGTCAATACATACATTTGACTATGGTATGGGTTCCGTTCCTGTTCATTGCTTTCCTACATATCGTGCTATCTATGCACGTGTGGAGGATTTTTTGTTTCTTGGTGAAAATCTTACTAAGGTAAGGTTTCTTATAAACAATCCTTATCATCTTAAGGGTGAGGAGATAAATTTAGATACATTTAAGCTTGTTAAAGAGTACTTAGATTTTCTTAGATATGAGCACGCTGGTCCTGTTGGTCTTGATACTGAAACAGGTAATTTGAACTATGCCCATAATACACAATTAGCTTCTATCCAGTTTGCGCATGATCCGAATCATGGCTATGTCTTATTAAGACAGCATGATGATAATCCTTTCTCAATAGATGAGAATGCCCAGATTGATCAGATGGTGCATGATTTATTAGATGATGGTTCTTCTAAGATTTCCTATTGGACTCTACATAATGCACAGTTTGATAATGCTCAGTTCTATTGTAAGTATCATGTTATGCCTCGTCGTCCTGTTGTTGATACAATGCTTGGTATGCATTTTTTGGATTCGGCTAGAAAAGACCGTGTTTATACCATGCGTGGTCAGGCACCGAATGGTCTAAAACAGCTTGTAGTAGAGTTTCTTGGGTTTCACCACTATGATCAGGAGATGTTGGATGCCCGTAAAGATGGCACTCTTCTAGGGTTACCTTTACCGAAATTTGTCTCTTACTCCGGTATGGATCCGTATGCTACATTGCGCGGATTGCATGCTTTAATTGCACAAGCACGTAATCTAGGCATTGAAAACGAGTTCATGACTATGTTGCTTGTATCTGATAGTCGTAAAACCAAATGCTATAGTGCTATGACTCATTTTGGTATGATGGCTGATTTGCGACATCTTATCCAGTTGGGATCACCTGCTTCTCCTATTCTGAAGAGAGTGCGTGATATCTCTACTGAGCTTAAGAAGGATCCTGTATGTCAGGCGGTTAATAGGGAGCTATTGACTAATAGTGTTGGTGTGCAGACAACGTTTACTATGCCCTGGGTGCTTGATCTAAATTCTCACACTCACAAGACGGCTCTGTTTTTCACAAGTGATAATGGTTTTAAGTATCCCGCTAATGATGAGGGTAATTATTCTGCCGATTCTGATTTTCAGGAAGAGAACATCGGAAATCCTGTTGTAGCTTTGTTTTCTGAGTATCAAGGTCTGCAAAAGCTGGATTCGTCGTACATCCGCAAATTTAATGCTAGTTTTACAAATCCAGGTAAGACAGATTATGTAGATGGGCGTATTCATGGAAAGTTTCTTTTACACGGTACCCAGACTGGTCGTTTGAGTTGTATTGCTAAAGGTACTTTGGTTGAGATTGTCCGAAATCTCAACTTAAATCCTAAGGGTATACCTATTGAACAGGTGCAAGTTGGTGATATTGCTTACTGCTTGACATCTGACAATAAACCTACACTTTCACGTGTTACAAAAGCCTGGCAAACAGGTGTTCGTGAGATCATTCGACTGCACTGGAAATCTGGACACACCGGTAAAAGTGTAAATTATGGTTATTTAGATCTTACTGATGATCATTTAGTAAAGACCGTAGATCAGGGGTGGGTGCCTGCAAGTGCTTTAGCTGTGGGTACTAGTGTTTATGCTCTTCAGCGTATTCGTAAAGGTTCTTTACTGTTTACTGGAGTTCATGAGGAGTACGCCGATCATCGTTTTGTGTTTGAGCATGCTAATAAGGTAAAAATTCCTAAGGGTTATCATATCCACCATAAGGATTGGGATCACTATAATAACAATCCTAGTAACCTTTCTATGCTCACAGCCCATGAGCATATCAGTTACCATACTGCTATACTAAAAAATACTGTACCTAATAATCATAAGATTATTCGTGTTGAACGCTTAAATGTTTCTGTACCTGTTTATGACATCACTGTAGAGGATCACCATAACTTTTTTGCCGGTGAGTTGTGCGTCCATAATTGTGTAGATCCAAATATGCAGCAGGTTCCCCGTGGTGATGGTATTGAAAAAAAGGCTATTAAGAATATCTTTATAGCACCTCCAGGAAAAGTCATTTTTCAGGCAGACTTCTGTGCCGCTGAAGTTCGTATGTGGGCCGAAATGTCACGAGATCCTGGTCTTGTGCAGAATTTTATTGACGCTTATGCAATGAAATGTGCTTTTCTTAAGGATCCGCAGCCTGAGATAAAAGCTAAGTCTGATGCTATGTCGGACATTCATGTGCAGAATGCTCGTTTGATGTTTGGGGTACCTGAAGGTCAGAAGGTTGAGAAGACACTCCGAACAGCAACAAAATCAATTACGTTTGGTTTGATGTATGTTAGAGGTACACCTAGCATTGCGGCACAAATTGGTAAGACGGTAGAGGAGACTGAGGAGTTGTGCCAAAGTTTCTATTCTAAGTTTTCTGTTGGTAAGGCTTGGCTTGATGATCGTGTGGAATTTGCTAAAGCTCATGGCTATGTTGAGACATTTTTTGGACGACGACGCTGGCTTCGTAATGTGTACTCTAATAATCGTTCATTGATGCAGCGTGATTTTCGTAGGGCGGTTAATACACCTATTCAGTCCGCCACGGGTGATTATGCTTCTCTTGCTACATCTCTTCTGTTTGAAGAGCTGTATAATCAGGGTGTACATGAGGTGTACAAGTTAGTGAATGCTGTGCATGACTCTGTCCTTATAGAGTGCCCAAATACGGCAGAGGATCTTAGGTATATTGCTAGACTAACTCGCTATATTTTTGTTACTAAGACGCCTCAGGTTATTGAAGAATTGTTCGGGCATAAGATGTCCGTGCCCTTAGACATTGATATGGATGTAAGTCAAGGAAAGCAGTGGGTCTGTAAGCACTGTGGTACTGCCTATCAATGGTCGGAGCATCCAACGATTTGCACTAAAAAGAAGAAGACTACAAATGCAGATGGTACGACAGAGGAAGTACCCTGCGGTTGCGCCGAGTTCAAGGAAAAGCACTTGTCTCATGGGTGGTCGTCCTGTGTTGGTTTAGATGAATCTGATCCTTCGTTTGACGAGGTAGCTGAAGGCTTTTAAGTATATGTACTTGACATCCACACAATTTAAGTGTATTATTTGTTTGTCCGGTTAACTTCACTACTAAAATCACATCACTTAGGAGGATATATCATGGTTGCTACGAACGAACTTGAAAAGCTGAGCATCAAGCTCAATACTGCCGTCGCTACGGTGCTGTCGATCAGCAATATGATCCAGGCAGAACTGCTGCGTGTTCGTGAGGCGGGCGAAGAAGTCCCACAGAACATGGTTCCCGTGACGGAATTCTTTGTTGAACATCCTGTTTTGCCTACTCCGCCTACCGTGTACGCGAGCGTTCCGCCCGATGAGACACCTGCCCCTTTGGCGACCCCTACTGTCAAGCGTACTCGTCGCTCTCACGCAGGAGTTGCTGCTGCTGCTGCTGCTTCTGCTAAGGAACCGCATAAGGATGGTCGCTCTGCTCGCTGGGCTGCACATCGTGCGCAGATTGTCGCTGACATTGATGCTGGTGTGCGCTCTCGGCCTATTACTTGGACGGAGGAAGATCTCGTCAAGTACCGTGCTGAGGCTGTTGCTTTGACGACTGTTGCTCTGTCTGCTCTTGTTGCTGATGAGCCTTCTGTTGAAGTTCAGGTTCCTGACAATGGTCTTCTGAGTCCCATTGGTGAGGATGCTCCTGTAGTCGTTCCTGCGGTAGCAGAGAGTGAACCGGAAGATCCGAACATTGAGCGTATTGTTGATCAGTTCTGATACATAACTCTCAAACTTGTAAATAGGGCAAGAGGAAACTCTTGCCTTTTTGTTTTGGGAGAAACGAATGATCTTTACAGAAGATGAGCAGACTGTTGTTCTTTACTTTTTCACAACTACTGATAGTCGTGTTGCTTGTGCTACTGATAATATGCCATCATCTCTGTGGGCATACCTTGTTGGTTCCTATTCTCGTTCTCATGAGCCAATAAGGCAGCGGTTGTTGGTGTCTTTATTTAGAGACTCCGGTTTAACTGTGTCTGAATTTGCTACTGCAATACGTGATTCTAATTCTGCTTACCTGGGTCATGCTCTGGGTAAGGCGGAATCTTTTTTGCGTAAGTGGGCAGTTGAGTATGGGCATAACTCATTAAAAGACTCTTCTATAGATCGTTTTGCTATTGAGGGCTGTTCTATTTTGGCAGCTAAAGCATTTGAAGATTCGGAGCTTGGTGCCTATCAGGAGAAATCCACACGATATCTGCCCTTTAGTGTAGCATCTGTTGATGACTTGGCTCTGCCTCTCAACTGTTTTGACTCGGCAGGTTGTTTACTGCCTAAATATCGTGATGTGTTTACTCAAGTGTTTACTGCTTATGAGCAACTGCTTGCTTATTGGTCTGATCGACATTTTCAGGAGTCAGATCCAGCACAGTTTGTTAATGACGCGGCTCGTCGTAGAACAACAAAAGCTCAGGCGTTTGATAAGGCTCGCTATTATCTCCCTGTGTGTGTTAAGACTTCCTTTGGTGCTACTATCCCAACACGTGAGACATCTAGATTAATCTCTAGACTACTTGCACATCCTCTTAGCGAAGTTCGTTCTTTGGCCGAGGATCTGCTATTCGAAGTATTTAAGATTAATCCTGGTTTGTTTACGCATGTCGGACCTGATACTTCGTTTGATGGATTTGATCCTATTGAAACGTCTGGGTGTTTCTGGCCAGAACCTAGGCGTACCTCTTTAGGCCAAGTTGAAGACTTAGAACATGCCCTTGTGTTGACTTCCAAGTGTTCTTCTGTTGGAGCTACTGTGCAAGTTACGCTTCCAAAGGATTTGCGCCAACGTACTGCTGCTTCATTTATTGCTTTCTATGCTAAGCGATCTGTTCCTGGCTATTTTAGACCTATTTGTGGCATTACAGATAGTTTAAGTACTAATCTCGTTCAGTTGCATTCTAGTGCTGATGAGCCGGAGCTTGATAATATTTTAGCTGTTGCAGAAGAGCATTACAAAAATGTTCGCACTGATTATCATAAGGATGTTCCCCGGTACTTAGATCATATTCATGTGACACTTGATGTGCTCATGGATTACGGTGCTTATCGTGATTTGCAGCGTCATCGGGCAGGCAAACAGGATATAGTAAGCTTCTTAGACTCTGTTGGTGTGATTGAATTTCCTGGGTTTGATGAGATGCCTATGTCATTACAAGTACTGTGTCGTAATGCTGTTAGTGCCCTTACAGGTCTTAAAAATGCAGAATATTCTGCTTGCTTAAAAAGTGACGTTCCTCGTCAATCGAATTCTTCTGCTTATTTAAGATTGCTTGGTCATCCTGTGCTTTGGACATATACATGTTCACTTCGGCAGCTAGTCTATTTAACAGAACTTAGATCTCAGCCCTCTGGTCATATTTCATATCGAACTATTACCTGTGAGGTGGCGGCTTTGGTCAGTAAATACCTCCCTTGGTTGTTTCCCTATGTAGATCATTCTAGTAATGCTACTCGGGCCTTAGCAGAAAATTGTATCCAGAAGAAACTTTCTAGCATAGATACTTGACTTTTATACAAAGTAAATGTATATTTAGAGCAGGTCAGGGTGGCCTGCTTTTCTTTTACTTGGAGGGGTTTGAGCATGGACTTCTACTCATCGTCTCGCGTTGCACAGGTCCCTTTTGATACCTTGGTTACTGATTATTTGTCTCAGCATAACGGAGTATTTTCTACGGCAGATATGTTGTCGTTTCACTCTCAAATTTCGGTGTTGAAGCCTCTCCTTTTTGTTGTGACCCTTTCGTATTTGTTGTTGCCTCTGGTTGTTGCTTTTTTCTGGATTCTTGTACGTCCTGCTGACTGGACGTACAAGTATATGTGGAATTATGTAGCTATTAACTTTTTTGGTTTGCTTGGTGCTACGGTTATTCGTGGTACTGATGATAGTACTATTTCAATTCGTCAGCAGCATATCTTGGAGTACGGGCGAGATCTTCGTGAGTTTTGGGCTCGTATTTGGTGGTACACTCTTCCATTTAACAGTCTGTTGCTTATGTATTCTATTGTTTAACTACAAATAACAGGGAGGTTACTTTGAGTGATTCCTATGGAAATGCTTGTCCTGATTTGAGATTACGGTTAGACTCCGGTGGAAGTACAGGAGAATACAAAACTATAACCGTCATAGAATGTCAGGCTAGGCTGGATAACAGAAAATGCAGTCATCGTGGTACTTGCATAGTTCGCATGACTTGTGAAGGTACTCGCGTCAAAAGTTCTGATGAGCTTTGACTACTTTTAACTTAGGTTGGAGATGTGACTATGTCTAAAGTTGTGTACTGCGAGGATGAAAAGTCCTTTTTGTCTGATCTTGCTGATCATCTAGAGGAGGTGGCAAAAGATTCGGAGGATGCTAATCTGTGGCGTTCTGTTGCCGGTCGTGCCTACTCTGATGTGCTCCAGTTTGCTGTTGGGCATATTTTGTCTCGTGTCAACATGCATATTGACATGACTGCTCTTGTGGCCAAGGTTAATGCGGCTCGTCACGCCAGTTTGTCGTCAGAGCAGCTTGGTGCTCTGTTTTGTACTGAGTATGATTTGTTGGTTGCTGCGATGGAGCAGAAACATGTTGACCTGGCCTGAGTGGCTAGATTCATCACTGCGCTCAGACGCATTAGCCTTAGTTAATCGGGTGCGTGTATTTTTCTATCTGCAAGAAAGCGGTATGCTTAACTCTGATCCAATTGCTGGTAGAGAGGCTAATAGGAGAAATGCTGAGATTGTTTCTTTACGTACAAAGATTGGTATCACAAAGAGACAGCAAGCTCTGCTAGTGAACATGCTGAACTTGCAGAATCATCCATTTTCTCCGCCATCTCTATTAGATCTGAAATAAGAAACGAGACCAAAGTAAGTCTCGTTTTTTTTGTCTTAGGAACTCACTGCTTGTAATGAGCCTTTTAATGTTTGTTGCAGTGTATTTACTAGGTCTTGACCTGTTTGTGTCGGGCTATACTGCGTTGGTATAAATTTGAGTTTGGCCTGTTTTCCTTGATAGTCTACGGTAATGAAGATTGGCTCACGTGCCGTATCCGTCGCTTCTACAATGGTTGCTTTGATACCTTGCGCTTTTAGACGTGAGGCCATTGTTTCAAACTCTGACACTTTGTTGTTCCTTTGTTTAATAAAAGAGAAGGGGTGGCATTTGCCACCCCTTAGGTTAAGAGAGTGTCAACCCCCTAATTTCCTTCGTTTGGATGCTGGAAAACTTAGGCCACCCAGCATAGAGAATACTTGAATAACAGGTGACTTGTTTGCATAGATACCGGTATGAATGGTAACAGGTTTACTTGGACCAGATCCTAGAAGAGATGAGATGACCGTTCGTACATTATCTAGTGCTGTCATAGGAATCTCATTAAGTGTAGCATCATCACCTAGGACTATAATAGCTGCATGAGTCCCGGAAGACAAGCCAACATCATCAACAAGCAAACTTGTTTTAAGATTCTGCTGTAGGGCATTAGCTAGATCCATGTCGTTAGTGTATCTGTTTAGGCGTGTGAGCCCAACACTTACCAAACCCGACGATAGAACCGTTCGATAATCTTGGGGGTCAAAAGCTTGCCGACTGGAATCCTTGCTTGCTAGGAAGTTGAACATATCAAATAGGCGTGCAATCATGGTGTTTGCTTGTGAGTACCACCCGCCCAGTGTACTCTTGACAAGTGATGAAACTCGTCCATTATCAATGTACATTACGGGTGAACCACCAAATGTGGTTACATCATTTACTAGCGAGAGGGCATTACTTTTGGATACGGATCCTTCTGAATCTGTAGGCAGCATGATGATAAAACCAACTCTTTTAACTGCTTCTTCCGGCGAAAGTCCTTTGGAGCATAGATATTGACGCCCGTATTCGGCTAGTTTTACAGCCGCCCCAGACCCTGTTCCACCGCCACCAGATGCCAGGACGATGATGTAGTCTGTGTCCGAACCAAACCGCTTAGACATGGTTGCAAGCAGCTTTGTTGCACTTTGTTCGGCTGCTCTCTGTCCAACATCTCGATTTTTACCAGCCCCATCAAATCCTTCTGCAATCACTTGAAGATCTTCTGGGACAGCAGAACCACGGACATCGTTTCCTGTAGTATTAAACAGAATAACACGACGATATCCACAGGTATCCCAGAACGTATTAGCTAGATTGCATCCAGCTTGTCCTGCACCGATGAAGCCTATTTTTAGGGCATGTGGTGCGGTGTCCTCAATAGGAGCTTCTTGGACCGGAGCATCTGCTAGGATGTCGTCAAAGTCTCCAATGTTTAGCATGTCTTCCGGCATTAGTTATCTCCCTGATGTAAGATCTGCATGATTTTATTTACAGATATGTCAAAACCATATGGCGAAGTTTTATCATTATTTATATGTTGGTACAAATGTCGAAAGCCTCGCCATTCTAGCTCTGACCTATGTACCGCCCATGAGAATTCATCATCTACTGTTTTATGTGCGCTGAATGCCTGAGCCCAGACGTGTTCCGCTTGCTCTTCATCTATACACAGTATTGTTGCCTGTGTGTTATTGCGTAGGGCTCCTAGTTCGCAGCCATGTCTCAGATCATCAATTATAATAGTATCGTAGCAAGCTGGTTTACATTTTGCACGGACCAGTAAGTCTATTGCAAAGATATCTTCACCGTGTTGTCGTTTCCAGGATTCTGAGGCTTTTTGGATTATGTCTCGTTGCTTTGGGGTCTTTTCACCTGTCCACCCAAAGCGTGTACTTGCTATTTCTCTTAATGTGTCCGCAAAGGATAGCATCCCAATGTTTCCGTAAACATTGGGATCTAGTTGTCTGGCAATTTCTTTAGCGATAGAGGACTTACCTCCACGGGATGGCCCCATAAATGCAATTGATCTCATATTAGCGAGACTCCGTATTTACATATAGATTATTTATAGGTGTAAATTTGTCTGCCATAATTACATAATATACTGCTTGTAGATCTTCTGTGCGTTGTTCTGTAGCACATATCATAACATTATCTCTGTGATATAGAATCTGAGAGTCACTTTTAGAAACAACATCAAAGTTTGTTTTGTACTGAGCATTCTTGTCATAGAGGATAATACCTGAATCACCTATGCATCTAGGGGTGTATATAGATGAATCATAATAGACAACTACATGCCCAGGTTCACGGAGCATTCGGAACTTAGGTCCCTGGAAAGTTCCTTGGATATTGGAGTCCAAAGAAAATTCCACAGTTTTTGTTGTTTGAATATCAGGCATCTATTACCTTAATGGTAGAATGAAATCCAAGTTTGCTTCAGGTATATTTACAAACATATGATTACCAATTAGTTTAGTATTAGCTAATTGGTCTCGTGTTTGTTTTCCACATTTTAGGAAAGAGTACATACGTAAACCATCTGTAACAATGTCTTCTTCATGGCATTCTACCACAGTTTGATAAGGTACTCTACCAGCTACCGCTATTCGTGTGCTAGAAAAGACCATGCGCATCTCTGGTGGCGTTACAGTTGTATCAAAGGAGATGGTGATATTGTTTGTTTGACTATCAATCTTAAAATGTGGTATCATATCAGCTAAGGCATCTAACCAAGCATTGAATGATACATTGAATTCTGCTAGCACTGCACCTTCTGCTAATGTTTGTTGGTGCCAAGTGAGCAAATCGTATTCTTCATAAATAGGTACAGGTACCCAAACAACTGTATGATCACCAATACTAGCTTTGCAGGATGTCATATCTTCACTGAAGCTGAATACTACTGTATCTGTGCTCTTGAGCGTGTCTGATACGACTTTAAGAAACTGGTGCGTCAGAGTTACATCAACATCATTGGTAATCTCCGCACTAAATGTTTTTATAATACCAAAAGCTGAGTCACGTGCTATCACATGGTAGCAGTTATTAGTTCTATCCGAGCGTATTTGTACAGGTAAGCCTGTGCCTCGTACTGATAAGTCTGTTGATTTGAATACAATTTGCCGTAGTAGACCTGAAAATTGCGCATCTGTTAGACGGAATGATTCATAGCAGTCTTCTAGGAAATCTGGAATTTGTCGTTGAACAATTTCAGCATCATCTAGTAGTGTGTTTAATCGAGTTCTTTCCGACATGACTGCTAGGGCTGTCCCGTCTTGGATTAGACTAAGTTTAACAATATCCGCATTTTGCAGATTTGTTAATACCTGTAAGGGTAAACTGTGATTGAGTTGTATATCAGATACTGTTGCGGGTATGTCAACGTAGCCTCCGTAACCGAAATGACCATAAGTGACACGAATACCTGTTTCTGTTGTTTGAATCCAGGCGGGCGCGTCTGTTTCACCCGTTCCTTTAGGTACTATCTCTGTGAGCTTTTTTAGTGTCTCTAGCTGGCTCTTAGCCTGCTCTAGAGCAAAGCATACCGTGTTTGGAATAGTTGGTACTTCAACTGGCTGGGTGGCTACTGCGGCTTTTGTGCGTCTTTGTGTAGGCATATTAGTGAAACTGTGTTATATCCATGGCTAAGGGTGATGGACGTGTTGGTCCGGCTTGATGCGAGTGTGGCCCTTGTGCTTGTCCAAAATCAACAGTTGGTGGCTCACGTACATTTTGCATTTGCATGAAGTTGAAGGCTAATGTAAAGATCATATCGTAGACGGGTGCTCCTCGTGCTTTGTCCTGTGAGATAGTTACCCATCCCCGATCTCTATCTTCTTCTTTTACTTCCCACTTCCAGATGAAGTCAACATGTGCTCCAATAGCTCGTGCATTGGCTATTTTACCTTCATCCGTCATCTGATGCAGTACAAGTGCTGCATACTGATGAGATTCTGCGTGGATCTTTATCTTGCGTGCCATATCTGAGAGGATTTGATCTTCTCTCGACGAGGAAATACCTTCAATTTTGTGATACTGTATTAGACCTAGATAGTCAAAGATGACAAAATCATAGCCACATCCTTCAATTATGTGGAGGGTATCATTTATATCCCAACCACCAGATGATATAGTATTTGGACAGATGAGTGTCAATGAACCTTCACCCTCATTAAAGCTTGCATATTGCGCTTGGATGCGAGCTTTATCGCTATCGGACAGATGTTCACCGCCTAATCGGATGTTGTTGCCGTCTACTCCAGATACATTAGTGATAAACCGTTCAAATAGTTCTTCATCGCCCAGTTCAAAGGATATGTAAGCGCCATGGTAACCATTTTTGGCCATATTGACGCCTGCTGTAAGAGCAAGCGCGGATTTACCACCACCATATTTGCTCATGATGAGCATTACGTTTCCACGAAGTAATCCACCTGTTCTGGTATCAAACTCCCTGAAACCCATTTTGATTCTGTTTTCGGCTCGGTGCGGGTTTAATATACCTGCGAGTAGTGCTTGGTTGTCTGTTGCACCAGATCCCATACGTATTGGATTTTTACGTTGAGATACATGCTTTGCTATAGTTGCTTGATACGATGAAATTGTAGCTTCAATGGAACCGAGAAGGCTGGGATCTAGTAGTTGCAGGCGTTCAGTTACTTCCAGATGCATTTGCCAGTATTGCAGCAATTTGAAGTTGTTGCGCAGCATTTCTGTGAAGCTTGCCCAGTCGGCACCATTCATACTGTAATGAGCACCTGAGCGTTGTATGACTCTAGCTATTTCTTGACTCTCGGGAGGCAGGCTGGTGTCGTCAGCTAGTGACGCAAATGTCGGTACTTCTCCTGTTTGCGATCTAGATGCCCGTACTCGTCTATATAGTGCTTTGGTAGTCTCTGAGGAGAACCAATCTTCGTGGAGAGAATCAAGGCGCTTGATCTTCTCAGCCGGATCTTCCATGCTGCAGATACTGTAAAGTGCTCGAAGCTCTTCGCGTGATTTATCTAGATTTTTTGGGGCACGGATAACTTGTACAGGTTGCTGCGTGAAAGGCATTAGGTATACCTTAAGCCTGGTTGATCTTCGGAATCTTCTAAGCAAACTGTAACATCTATATCACGCATCCGTAACGTATCCCTTTGCATTTGTAAGCCACCACCGACCGTTGGTGATGTCATCAGGAGAAGTCTCAGTGCTGTTGATTTACTCCGCAGGAAGTCTCGCAGAGGCCATGTATATGAAGAAACCACTTCATCTGTGAGTCCATGGATAAGGTAAACATCTGCTTGTGGTAATTCATAGAGTCGGTGCTCTTTGATCTGCGTGATGCTCAAAGCATAGCAGACTAATCCACGATGTACAGCAAGCTCAAATACAGTAGCACCTACTTTGAAAGCGCTGTAGTCTGTAGGTGCGCTATGTATACCTATGATTCCTACAGGATATTTTGCAGGACTTAGGTTACTTTTAAGAGCTTGGAGCCAACGAAGTTGCGTGATACCTGATACGGTTAGGGGAGCAAAACCTTGAGGTATTTCATAGTCTACGAATTTAAGGGACTCATCTCGAAGAGACATGCCCAGGTATTTAATAGGAAGGCCCCTCTTTACACAAAATTGTTGGTGTTCAGAGAGGCCGTGCCAGAGACTGTTTCTGTTTACTTGGATGTCCACCCTTCTCATTTACACGAGAGCTGGGTAGAACTTCTAGGTCTTTAGCCTACATGAGTGTAGATACATCACCATGCGTATAGAAGAGTTCAAAAATTTCTTCTTCAGTCATGTCATCATAGTTAGCGTGTCTGCCCTGTACTGCTGCTGTACTATTGTGCTGTTTGTTGCCGTATGATGTAATTAGGGGATAGTCATCATCAAAATCCTCTTCGTGCAACATTCGTCCATAGTAGCTGCGACCATAGTTGTAACTGGAACCGTATGATGGTTCTGATACATAGAGAATACCCTTTTTTGTATAGATATTCTTGTTTTGATCCTGTGTTCCCCAGATGGCTTCTTCTGGGTTGTTGCTAAAGGAGGAGACGGTCAGATCCTTTACGACCATTGATTCAACCACTTGTTTTGTGGACCAAGCTCTCACAGCTTTGCGTAATCCGGCCTCTACTGTCTCCGGTGTGGAGTTTTCGGCTCCCACTAGCTCTAGAGCTAGTGTTTTGATATGTTCCCGAGCTGCTTCACAGATTTCTGGAATTTTACCATTGTTGGACCAAGGGTCCGATGTTACTAGAATAGTTACAGGCATAGTAGGTCCTTTGAAGGAGGTGTCTCAATCTAAATAATACACTAAGTGTGTCTGTTTGTCAAATGCTCATTAGGGAGTTTTGTATTCTAGCATCATACTCAGCCCACCATCTGTTGGTCTTTTCTACCGCTAGTATAGATACAAAGCTGTCTTCCGGGGCTATATTTGTGCTCTTGCGTAGAACATCTACAGAGGAGGCAGCATCAAAGCCAAATTCGTGCGGGTGTATGCCTAGCAGGTTACTATACCACTGCAGAAGGCTTGTCTTTTTTACTCCTAGTGTTGGTTGAATAATATCCAGCTTGTGAAATGTCTTTTTTGCAATCAGGAGGACCTCTCCAACGTCTGTACCATAATCCATTTCAATTCTAATTTGAGAGACAGGGCGGCGTGCTTCACAAGATCGTGAGCAGTAGTATATGTACTCACCAGGGGCTACTTCGTGCTTATGGTTATCGTTTTCAACTTGTGCTGCACAGGCTGCACAAACATGAGCATTAGTAACATAGGAAAAAGAGTTTATTTTCTCTTCTTCATGCAGTCGTTCTCTTAACGATTCTTTTCTTATCTTTGTTAGAGCGGATGCTACCGTGTCTCTCAGTATATCTACAGATACATTAAGTGCTTCTGCAGCGACGGCCTGTGTTAATTTTCTTGTGTCACTAGCTTTTAGCTGTTTAATGCAGTTGTGATTCTTTGCATCTTTTATGTGATATGGGCACTTTTTTAGAGAGCATGCGTCTAGTAATCTACAATCTAATATATCACATACAATATAGCTCTCGCTGCCGTCAACAGGTATGCTGTTGAGGTCCACTTTTAGTTTGTTTTTTTGTTCTGCTGGTAGCGATATCATGTCTCGGATGAACTTGCTGGACATTGCTGTCTCTCCTTGCTTGGTCTATTTCGTGTAATTGCTCAGTAAAAGCTTTTAAGGCTTTTTCTGTATCTTGTAGATTATTCTTCTGGATAAACCATAAGGCAATACTAGTTGCATCAAATTCATGATCTGCTATAATGTTAGATTTTCTTGTTTTTACTATAGGTGGGAAATCAAAGAGTTCCGATGACGTTGTCCATGGTTTGATTTTTCTGAGTTTTGTCTTCCAAGTAGATGCCATAGTTGGGATCACCCTGATGTGCTTGTCGTGACTTCTTGCTAGGAGAACTCCAACGCTTACACCGATGTATTCAACAGATGAACCGGATACTCGTCCCGGTCGTTGTATCACTCGTTCAAACACTATGACATCAATGGTGTTGCATATAGAACTGAGTGCCTCATCATACACCGCTATGTTTTGTTGTATTCCATCTTGCGTTAGATCATCTACGGCTGGGATGGTGCCTAGTGACTCAAGGTGAATTTCGTCTGTTATACATGTTGTGGCATATGCGATGTGACTTTTACCTGTATCTAGTGTTAGTAATCGCATGTTTCTTGATTTACAGTTATGTTTATATTTTGTTCATAAGTTGTTCTTAGTTTTGGTTAAAAGAAAAGGAGCTACTTCAGTAGCTCCTTTGTTTGTGTCACTAGCATAATTTGGTTATTAGAGTAGCTTAATTGTCTTTTTTGTCCATGTTGATTTTACGGGTATCTTGATAAGCAAGAGCCCGTCTTCTAATGTTGCTACGGCTGAATTTAAGTCTAGCTTTTGGGGATTGATATCTAGAACTAATGTTAGCACATCTTTGTCTTGTACAGCATCTAATGTTTTGCTGGCTTTTCCTGTGATTACTGTGTATCCTGATAATGTTCCTTGTATACTTAGCTCTAATGATGCCTTCTTGTACCCAGGAATTTCTGCTTCAACAATATAGTTGTTATTTTCTATCTTTTGTGTTGCGCGTATGTTTTTAGCGTATGACATTACGTATCCTTTCGGTGGTTGTGGTTTGGATATACATTAGTATATCAAATACAGTGCCAATCCGTTAGCTGTACATTTTATACGATTTATTATATTTAGTGTACTATACTAAAGCGGTATCCTATTTTATATGTTTTGTTCTGAATCATTATCTATATCTCCATCTACGTCGTCCTCGTCTTCATTTGTTTCTTGTGTGAAGACGGGATTTAACCATTCGTTTTTTAATACATCTAGTGCTCCAATTATAACTACAGGTGGTAGTTCAAATTCTGCGCACTTATGTTCAATAAATGTTCCAAGTTCATCAATAAATCTAACTATGAAATCTTGTTTTTCTTGCCAAGAGTGATTTGGTTCGGTAGATCCAAGTTCTGGAATTTCATTTGTCATGATGTAGCCTCAGATTATAGTTAAACCGTTTATCGTGCCCGTTGTAATTAACCCTGTTGGTGGTGCTGCGATACCTGTGGCACCTGCGCCCGTTGGATCTGTTACCATGGCTGTAGCTGTCCATGTTTGAAATGTGCTTGAAAATGCATCACAGAATGATTCAATAGTTCCTTGTATTATATCACCATTTTGTGCTGGTATTAAAGTTGATATTTGATTGTTCCATGTTGCGATTGCGGTAGCTTTAGCTGTAGTGACTAATTTGGTTTTGAGTAGTGTTAGTGCTGGTGATGGATTTATCCCCTGAGCTCCGACAAGGCTGAATGGCGTGATTGTTCCTAGAGTCCATGGTCCAGGTACCGGGGGTACAGATGTTGCAACCCACGCAGAGACACCGCCAAGTGCTACCGCTCCAGTACACATCCATGTTGGGTACCATGAATCCCAGAAATCTGAGATAGCATCACTTATGGTTTCTTGTAGTGTTTTTAGCCAAGCTGTGTATTGAACGGTACTATCGCCTATTTTTGTGGTTGGTGGTACATAGACAGATTTCCCTGCCCACTTAGTTGAGCTTACAACACCGCCTGTGGCTATGTTCAAGATAGCACCAGCAACAGGACCCCCAGATGCTGAGGCACCGCCGGTAATTAGTCCACCGTTGATTACAGTTGATTTTATTGTTATATCACCGGCAGTTAATATAGCTGTAGCTATACTTTCTAATCTATCTGATAGAACTTGTGTAACAGGTAATTCTTTGCTAGGTAACCCAGCTTTCCATGTTGATAGGAATGAACTTTTTAATGAAAGCAGTGTACTCATTATAGTAATATCTTCCCATCAGGGAATAAGGGTACACCTGTTGTATAGTCTATATGTTTTGATAAGCTATTAACTGATCCTTGTAATTCTATCATAGGGGCTGATACTTTTATTGATGCTGATGACTTGAGATCTATTTCAGATGTGCCTGTTATTTTAACAGTAGCTGCTGATTTTACCTCAACACCAGATGCACCATTAATTGTTATAGATGCAGATGATTTGATATCAACACCTGATGTTCCTTCAATGCTGATGCTTGCCGGGGATGATATTGTAACACCGGCTGTTCCTTTTATTGTAACATCTTTTAGTGCTGTTATTGTAACGCCTAATTTAGCATCAAGTGCCATGTCTAATCCGCAAGACATGGCTATTTTACCTAGTGGTACATTCATAGAAAAGCCGAGCACGCTTAGTTTACTTAAGTTAACTACTACATTGCCTAGGCTATCGACTTGAACTTCTGTCATTTGATCTGGTACAGATAGCGTTCCTGGTTCGATTGAATCGTAAAAACGTGCCCAGTAGCGCAGAGGTAGACTGTTATCTCCAAATTTCTGTAATGAAAATGGGTATCCTGGTAGTAGCTGATCATCAAAAACATCACCACAGCGCACATCTATTAAGGCACTTCCACTAACATCATCTTTTATATTCAGCAGGAATTCTTTACCGTACTGATATGTTTCTAATAGTGGATTAGAGAATGGTGTTTTTAGGGCATAGGCTTCTGTGTTCGCTGATGTAGGCCGCTTAACAACGCCAAAACGGATTTCATCTCCTATTTCGTCTGTTCTGGATGCGTGCAACTTAATAACATGTGTTGGTGCCTTGTACCTGGCTTCCATTTTTATGGCGTCTAAGGTGTGTCTAATAGGTCCAACTCTGTGTTCCAAGAATGGTTGAGAGCCCCAGAAAGAAACAGCGCCGCTGCTAGACAGTATTTCATGCTCGCCTTCTCTCAGCGGTCGGTACAGTCCTTCTTTGTTACTGTAATTAGTTAGCTTTGTCTGTGTGTCTGAGGGTTGTTCATAACCGACAGCTTCATATGTTTGCTTTTTGGGGTTGCGCATCAATTTGATGCCCTGGCCGGACGTAGGGAAACTTCGTATCCATGACGATCCAAACACTAGTGGTTGGGGGATAGGGATAGTACCATAATGAGCAACCGTTGCTGTTTCTGTATCTAACGCAACTGCTGTAATGACTGACGTAACATAATCATCATTATTTTTTGAGGCTTCTTTTATCCTATTTGCTGATTGTGTCGTTGACATTAGTTATTAGATCCTGAAGTTCCTGCTGTTAACCCCGGTGTTGTTGCAAAGCCACCACCCTTTAGAGGTTTGTATCCAAGTACACTGGTGTTACTGACATTTGTTCCTACTTGATTTAGGGTACTGTTTGTAACATCATTTACTGTTCCTTTTACGTCTACTACCTGGCTTGCTTGTGTCGCCGCAGTTGCTGCTGTATTATTAAGCTTACCTGTGGTAGCGTTTGCACTGCTGGATACGGCTGTGCCTACTTTACTTACGGAGTTACCTAGCATCCATGAAGCTACCGAATTAACAACTCCCGATGCTGTAGATGATACAGCTTTTGCTGCCTTGTCTGCGATGGTAGTGCCTTGCGTGTATGCTGCATTAGTACCGCTTTTTATTACCTGCGTCGTTGCTGCCGTTGCTGTTTTTGCTGAAGATCCTTTTCCTGCTAGGTATGCTTTTTCAAGTGTTTCATTATCCGTTGTTTCATTACTATCAATACCTTTTACTCTGTATAAAAGATCATCTAAAGATACGGAGTTTCCGTCTGTTTTAGATGCCCGAGCTCTTACGCTTGCAGGCTGTGCTGAACTCGCGAAGGGTACAGATGTATCTTTTACAGCTCCGGGCATATATATTGTTCTATTTAGCTGATCCATATTAGCAACAGTTCCGCCGCTATTAAGTGCTAGATATGTACCTGCAAGAGCTATTTGATTAACATATGCATTAGGTCCTGTACAGTATTGGCTGTTTCTGAACCATTGCTGTAATTGTGCTGATGTCATTCCTGACGGAGCCCCCTCTAATGCTCCTTTGCCGTATAAATGTACCAGTGTTGACGGTATGTACTGGATTAAGCCTACAGCCCCACCATTGCTGTTTGTTTTTGTTAGTTGATATCCAGATTCAGATTGCATATACTGGTAAATTTGCCATCCTCTGAGTGTACCTCTACCGTGGCATAGTTTATTTGCTACAGCTTCTAGGGCATCTTGCTGGTTTTGGGGTAGTCTCCTGAAAGCATTATAGCATTTTTGGGGATCCGAGTAGGTTTTTTTACCCATAGCTCCTTGATGTGATACTGGAGTTCCATTTATACCATATTTAGCGAATAAGGAATAAATCATTGTTTCGTCAGGTTGTATTATCTCAATACCAAAACCATTATTGAATGTGTATATCAGGCTGTTATTCTGGAGAAAGGGTAATTCTTTATCTCCAGCTACTGCTGTTTTATTTGGAAACAGTGATAAGCCGCCTCGATTTGCATAGCTGAATGGTGTATTTTGTGCGCCACATAGATTCAAGAACGTTCCATCTGTATCAGCTTTACGTATATACTCACATCCAATACCTGTTGTGCAAAGACCATTAATTTGCATTGAATTATTGACACTATTCATCAGGCCCATTCGTCTGGCATCTCTGTTGATTATGGGTTTGTTTGGCCAGAGAAATGGATTATATGTACTATTCAAAGACATGCTTGACATCTTTGACATTCTTTTCATAAATTCAATAATTCCGAAAGATGCTAGAGCTCCAAGTTTTTCTTTGTTTTCTGCGTCTGTATTTCCCCATGCGTTCATAGCCCAAGGTATTCCAAGCTCTTCTACAAGTACTCCGTATTTAGATGCCATGTAATCTGATTTTATGTATATAGAATATAGGTTATGTTGTAACCAAGAATCATCTTCGTTATATTGGTCTTCTGCTTTATATTGTCCAAAAACACGTAAGCCTGTTATGGGATTTCCATCACCTTCATCATTAAAATCATAATGTTTTATTGAATCTGAAAGGGCCATAGTGTATTTGTACTTACCAAATTCTTCTGGATAGAAGTCATACATAGGAAATTCAAAACATAAATCACCCATTGCGTTAACTTGTATTTGGTAGTCTATTGTGTTACACATCTGCTCTAGGACTTCCATCCTATTACTCATTGTGGGTGACCCATCAAACGTTACAAATACGCGATCCCAGACATTAGATACAGATAATCCTCCTGCTGGGCATAATATATGGACAAATCCATTGAGAGCGGAAAAGGCAGATTGGTCATCCGTAGCCCCTCTGTCTACTCCAAGCGATGGTTTTGTGTTTTGTCCAATTAGTGTGACCGTATCATAGTCCAACCACTGACGCGCTATTCCGAAATTGAGAATATCCATCCATTCTTCAAGTTTTGAAATTTGGCTTGAGTTGTCCGCCCCGTCTGCTGGTGGGTCATATCCTTTATATAGACCTAGCGTGTATGTACCAATTGGAGAAAAGCGTTGTCCTGTAGAACTACTTTTTATAGCTTGTACTGCATCTATTTTACGGGTATACTGTGTTTCTAACGTATCTTGGTCCACCGCGTCTGTGAACTTCGGATACAGTGCATCCTGTGTTTTTTCTTGATCGGCTACGCGATTGGGCTGACCTGTGGTTGCTGCTAAGGCGGCTAGGTCGTCACCTACTGTTATCGCCCGAATAACGGAGTCTGCAGACGACTCTGCTAGTGTATTAGACCACTTAGGATCGGAACTTGCAATCAGAAGATCGTTGAATACACCTGCCCCATCTTGTACTTCATCTGAGTCAGTAAAGGATATAAGAGAGCTTAAGATGCTTATATCATTCAAATTAGTGATATATCGCATCTTTCGCATTAGATGCCTGATATCATTACATGTTATTGATAAGGTTGATTCACCGGTTAGTGGGTTATTTGTTACATTGGCCGATGTAACAAAACCTGTAAACTCGGGTTTCCACTTCGTGTCGGACAAAAGAACGGTATCTTCATTTGGATCCATGATGAATAAGCGAACATGGTCCATTAAATTGATAGCACAAGCCCCTGGGGTTAAATCATAACGTGCTTTATAGTCATTTCCTGTTGCTGGTGTTTTTATGCCTAGCTTTGACTTGTACTTATAAAAGTATTTTTTAGGCACTTCGTCAAAAACAAACTTGTCTTTTACATCTGCTGCTGGGATGTACCATGTTAAGTTGTCAGCATCTGGTATATCTGATTCGTTAGACTTGCTAGATATTTTTGCATCTAACTTAGGTACCATATTGTTTAATGGTATATCTGATGTAGACGTTAATGTATCACCGATATAGGCAGTATCAAATTTAGAACTTCCACCTAAATCTGTATTAGTATAAACAAATTTACTATTGTTATTATCTAGAGTAAAGTTCAGGGAATTGGATCCATCGCGTCCATGTCGATCCCAGGATATAGATCCCATTACATGCGGCGTTACTTCAACACCCATTATGAATAGCCGAAAACCACAAGCCATTATTATATCTTGGTACGCAGCACCTGTAGTAGTGTCGGTACTGGGAAAGTCTCTCCAACGTATAGCCGCGCCCTGGTAGTCTTTACCAAGACCTCTTAATTCGTTAACTGTTGGCGTCCCCGTCGGGTTCTGACTGCTGGCCATCGTGCCTCCGCTTTCTTAAAGAGGTTTGTCCTCTTCGCGGAGACGGTCCAGTAGAATTTCTCAGTGTAGCACCCATATCTTTTACACCCTGCGCTGTCTGTACCGCTAAGTCCAGCATATCTTGTCTATACTGATTATCATCAGATTCTTTTTTGCGATGCTCTGATTCAAGAGATGTTGCTGTTCCGAATACACGATCAATCTCTCGAAGCATTATTTCATTTTTATATTCATGGAGATCAAATAGTGATATTAGCTCTCCTGATAGACGTAGACCTTCTAACTCATCTAGATACTTATTTAAGTGTCTGATATCGAGGTCGGCTTGGACGCCTCGTCGTATGATGTTGAATCCTGCATCCAGGGCGGCATATCGAATAGCGGCTTGGCGTTCAATGTGGTTTAGTAGCGAGATACTGAGTTTATGGAAGAGTTCAACATCCGGCTCTGGTTGTACCACGGCAGATTCTTCAACATCCCCATGATGTTTTCTGGCCCAATCCCGTTGAATGAATTTCCAGTGCTGCACCATTTTAGAGAATGCTGAATCTTCTGGTAGGTCATTGGGGATAGTATCTTTGTGCAGACCACCCGCAGGTAAGCGGGCCATTCTATCCAGAATGGACTGTACATCATTGACTTCTTCGGCCTCTGTCTTTTTTGGAAGATCTTTTGGTGCTTGGTTTGGGTTATCAGTCATCCTGCGCGTCCTTCTACTCTATCTAGTATTGTTTTACCTACATCAACAACTGTCTTGTAAGCAAAATGTGCTTTATCTAAGTTATCTAAAGCACTAGCTACTTGTTCTAGTAGAGATTTGATATCTTTTCGTTTTTCATCTAGTGGTTTGAATACCTTACTTATAAATATATTTCGTAAGAGGCTATCTCTATTAAATGTATCCATTTTTTGAGGATAGTGTTCAAATAGGTATGCTACGCCTGTATCATAAGCTGAGTCAAGCTGTTTTCTAGCTTGGCGTAGTTGGATTTCTATCTCACATAATCTATCTCGATATCCTTGCACATAAAGAACACCCTCTGCGGCATTAGCTAGATCTTGTCTTGGGTTTTCAAATCTAAAGTTCACTTTGAAGTCAAACTGACCTTTTGATAGTTCTAATGTTCTTATTGCATAATATAGAATGCGTTGTTCTAGTTCGCTGGATAGTGGTATAGTATCTGCTGTGTGGTTTGCATTTTGGATGATAGGATCTGAACAAATTGTTTCATCCAGTGATTGAGCGGCTACTTTACCGAGCATTTGTCCAAATTGGATTGGTGGCTCTAGGTTAGTCCTTCGTTCATCTGGGGATGGTTGACTCACCATCTTTGGTGCTGTTGGTAAGTCTATTGGTGATATAGATTGCTGTCTAGGCATCAGAGGTCATTTCCGAGAGCTGTTTTGTGTGCTTTGATTTTTTCAAACTTACTTAATCCCAGAGGTGCGATGTCTTCCTTAGGTGTATCATCATAGGTTGGTTTGCTTTGAAAAATGTTTCTGGCACGTCGTGCTTCATTAGGTATGGATTCTAGATTTATTTCATCTGGATCTCTTTTTGCAAGTTCTTGTATCATCCTCATTGTTGGTGGGTTTACTAGATTTCCATGCTCATCTTCAAAATATGCTGGTGCATACATTGGATTAGTATATACACCAAAGCGTGTCTTAAAGCAGGTTATGGCAGCTTTGTGGTTATCAATATAATCCCGGATAACACAATACTTTTTTCCTTCGTTTGGTGTACGTACACGTGCGAATTCTTGATAGAAATTGAAGGGGTTGTTACTGGGAACAACAATATGAATACTGCTCCAACGTGGTACATTTAGACCGAGGAGCATGGATCTCATTGCGACAATGACTTTTGTAGCTCCTGCTTTAGCTCGGCCTAAAACACCGGACCTATCTTTGACATCAGAGTACCAACCCTCAGCGGGCACGTTGAACTTGCGATTTAATGTATCAACTAGGTTCTTTATATGTTCTTTACGTGTGCATACAATAAGAACAGAGTGCCCCTTGTTTACATCATCTACTACGAGTTTTAGAATAAGTTTGTTTCGTGGGCTCGCATCTCGTATTTGTCGTTCATATGCATACCAGCGCTCAAATACAGGTTTGAATCCGGTATAAACTGGGCGGATTCTCATTGGTAGTTGGGGTACGTCGCCGGATGCAACTACAGGCCCGATGATGTTATTGACAACTGCCTCTAGACCATCTTTTCTTTCAGGCGTTGCTGTAAAGCCAAACCTGAAGCGTGGGTTGAATTGTGCTACAACTTTTGAGAAACATTCAGATGCTGCTCTGTGTGCTTCATCAACCATAACACAACCAAAGGAGTCTTTCAACTTTGGCAGTAAACTATGATTCGCATTTCCGGCTAAGAATCCTTGCCAGGTAGCAGCACAAACAAGATATTGATCAAATTCTTCCATCTTGTCACATATGCCAACAAGTCTGTGACCTGCTTTGCGTTCAAGCTCTTCTATATTTGTACAAGCACGGAAGCGTTCTTCAAATTGTATCAACAATTCTACTTGATGTGCAAGAACCAGTGTTTTCTGTTGCAATTGCGTTATCATGTTAGACATACATACAGTCTTACCATATCTAGGTGGTGCTTGTAGTTGTCCATACCCCGTGTGGAGAGTTCTTGCGATTGTTTCTATCTGATTATCATACAGAGGAACAAGTTCACCATTATCTTTTTTAACTCCAAGCCATTTTGGCTGCAGTGCTAGCGGGCGAACGGCGCGACAGTCCGAGATGCTGACGTAGGGGAAAATGATGTCTTTGATCTTTGCAAGATCACCTCGCGAAAAAGATACCCAACCCTCATCATGCTTTTTGTAGTGGATAAGTCTTAGGTCTCGGTTATCTCGAAGATCTCCGTTTTCATCAACAGGTGAAAAGAAGTCAGGGATGATGTCTTCAAAGGCATCCATCATATCTTGGTTAACCGCTTTTGTTGGTACAAACAGTCGGTAGTCCAGATATGCGATAGGTTTTTCTTGCTCCATGCTCACGATTTACGGTTTTTTGTACATGACCTCTTGTTTTTTTAGAATTTTGTAGTAAATTCTACTTAAAGAGTAAAAGTTACTCTAACCCAAGTAGGAGATTCAATCATGGCAGAACATATTACTTTGGAAGAATTCGCACAGAAGCATCAGTCGAAGCTTGCGGGGCGGAACCATGCCTTCGATGACATCGACTTCTACTTCCTGACTATGGGTCAGGTTTATGATGCGCTTCTTCCTCATGTTACGATGTCGAAGAAGTTTCACAATCGTACTACTGGTGTCAACCTGGCAAAGTACGCTGCTGAGGTGAGCAACCAGATGGACTTGGCTTGTACTCGTCGCATGAGTCCAGGGACACTTGCTCGTTTGCACGCTGTTCCTTATATGACTCGTCCTTACCTTGAATTTCTGCGCTTGGCTCAGCTCAACCGTGACTTCATCACGATTGAGCCCAATGGTGATCTTTTGGACATCCGGACGCATGGTCCAGCTCGGTACAATACCAATTTTGAGATCCATGCCATGACCATGACGCAGGAAGCATATTTCCGGGATGTGTACAAGGATTTGGATCTGTACGAGGGCATGCAGCGACTTGAGGACAAGATCAAGCGTTATAAGGATCTGGCTAAGCAGTATGCATTTACGTTCAGCGAGTTTGGTACTCGTCGTCGTGCATCGTTTGCTTGGCAGCACTACGTGGTTGAAAATCTTGTCAAGGAGTTTGCTGATATTCCTGGTGTCTTTTTGGGCACGTCGAATGTTCAGATGGCTGTCGAGTTTAAGACGCCGTTCAGTGGCACAATGGCCCACGAGTTCTTGGAGGTCGGTCAGGCTCTGGATAATGTGACGCTTGGCAGCTCGAATAAGTATATGCTTGATCTGTGGCAGCATTTTTACCGTGCCAAGACGGGCATTGCTCTTTCGGATATCGTTGGTGTTGATGCTTTCCTTCGTGACTTTGACATGCTCTTGGCACAGAGTTACATTGGTGCTCGTCATGACTCGGGCGATCCGTTCATTTGGGGTGAGAAGATTATTCGGCACTACGAGAAACTCCACATTGATCCTAAGACGAAGGTGCTGATGTTCTCGGATGGCCTTAATCCAGATACTTGTGAGAATCTGCTCAAGGTGTTTGCTGGTCGTGCTAAGGTATCGTTTGGCATTGGTACGGACTTCACTAATGACTTGGGTGTAAAGGCACTTCAACTCGTGATGAAGGCTGTTGAAGTCAATGATCGTCCAGTGGCAAAGGTTAGCGACACTGCTGGTAAGGCTATGTGTGAGGACGCTGTGCATGAAGATGCTCTGAAGCGTACCTACATGGTAGGTGACTACTTCAACGAGAGCCGTCACGAAGACATCCTGCAGCGCACTTACGGGTTGGCTGCCTGATATGTGCCATCTGGAAATTCCTACAGGTATCTATTGCTATGATGGCAGAGGCAAATGTCCTTACTGGGGATTAGATGCACAAAAGCCAAAGCACGCAAATGGTACCTGTGGGTTTCTCCATGTGGCAGATGATGCTGAGGAAGATTATCTGCTATGGGACCAGGTTAAGCTTTGTGGAATTAACGACGAATTAGAGGACGACGAAATGCTTACTACTGCAAAGACTATCGCTATCTGTCAGATTGAGGTTGTTGCAAAGCGCCCTGATTTGAATGCCGCTAAGATCATTAAGTACCTGCACCTTGCCAAGGATGCTGGTGCTCAGGTTGCTGTTTTTCCTGAAATGGCTCTTCCTGGCTACATGGTAGGTGATGACTGGGAGGATGCAGCTTTCCTTAAGGATTGTCTGGGGTACCTAAAACAGGATATTTCCTTTGTTGCTCTGGAACTTGGTATTACTGCTATTTTAGGTTCTGTGACCTTGGGTGATACGAATTACGAAGATGGTCGCAGGGAGCGTTTTAATAGCGCTGTAATCCTAGGCAGGTACGCTATGGAGTACCATAAAACGAATCTGCCAAACTATCGTGAGTTTGAAGATAAGCGTTATTTTCGTAGCGGCACTGCTCATACACCCATAATGTCTATCTACAGTGAAGACAATTTGTATATCACACCGTCGATCTGTGAAGATGGTTGGGATGATGATTATGCTACTAAGCCTATTCATAACTGCCGGGGTCGCAGCGTGTCGGCTCCAGGGAAGATGCATGTGCATGTAAACTTGAGTTGCTCACCATTTACTCAAGGCAAGAATGGTGCTCGCAATCGTCGTTTTGCTCAGCATTCGCAAGAGTTTAATGCTCTGATCTATGTCAACAGTGTTGGTATTCAGAACAACGGTAAGGATGTTTTTGTTTTTGACGGGAGCTCTACTGTTTATATGGACGGTGCTGTTATCTGTGCGCTACCCCCTCTCAGGGAATGCATGGGTTTGGTTACTGTTACTCCTACGAGTGTCCAAGTGGCTGCTGAGTCGCCTTGGCAGACTGAGCAGCAAGACCCAGAACTTCATGACGTTTTGGCTTACGGCATCCAGAAGTTTTGTGAGCAGGGTGGCATCAAGCGTGCTGTGATTGGGTTGAGTGGTGGTGTGGACTCGGCACTGTCCACGTTGCTTCATGTAAAGGCTCTTGGTGCTGAAAACGTGATCGCTGTTAATATGCCTACTGAATTTAATAGCGAAACAACCAAGGGTATTGCAAAAACAATTGCAGATAATTTGGGTATTCGCTACTTGGAGATTCCTATTGGGAAGTCTGTTACGGACTTCATGACCAGTGTTCATGTTGGGCTGTGGGAGTCGGACGTTAAGGCCACGGAGTTCTGGGATGATACGGAGAATATCCAGGCTCGTATGCGTGGTGCTGGTGTTCAGGCTATGTTGGCTGCTGGGTTTCATGCGGTGTTTCCCAACAATGGAAACAAAGCTGAGCTTACTGTTGGTTACTGCACTATGGGCGGTGATCACATGGGGTATTTTGCTCCTCTAGCGGATCTCTGGAAGCATGAAGTTTATGAAACTCTTCGTGCTGTGGAGAACACTTTTGATCATAAGATCATTCCTGACTCCTTGTACACACTTAAGCCCTCGGCGGAGTTGAGTGCTGATCAGAATGTTGATGCAGGTAAGGGTGATCCTATCACCTACTGGTACCACGACAAGCTATTTGCTTCGTGGGTTGAGCCATGGAATCGCGATAATGTTGAGGATACCCTTAATCATTATATTATGGGTGATCTTTTGGAACATCTTGAGATTGATGTTGACAAATATACAGAGTTTAAGTATCTTTTCCCAACAGCGGAAGATTTCGTTGCAGATCTTGAACGTTGGTGGGGCTTGTTTAAGGGCATGGGCATTGTGAAGCGTGTTCAGGCTCCGCCTGTACTTGTCGTGAGCCGTAGAGCTTATGGGTTCGATTTTCGAGAAGCTATTGGTGGTGTTTACTACACTAAGGCATACAAGGAGCTCAAGGCTAAGTTATTGACTGTTGGTTAAGTGCATTCACTGAGAAGGAGATTTCTGATGGGTACACCGTTTAAGGTTTTTGGAATTGATTTTCAGAAGGCATTTGTTTGCCCTGGCGAGCCGCTGTGCCCTGCTGGTGCTTTTGAGGATGTCGTTCGATTCTCGAATTTCATTACGGAGGCAGAGGAGGATATTGTTGATATTTTTCTTACTGTAGATCAGCACCCTATTGCTCACATTGGTCATCCTGGTTGGTGGCTGACTTCGGAAGGGGTTTCTCCAGAGCCCTTTACCCTAGTTAACCTTCTTGCTCTTGAGAGTGGTGCTATTCAAGCTGCCGATCCGAAAAAGCAGGAATACGCAAAGCGTTACATTGATCCGATTCGTGGTAGCATGATTTGGCCTGTTCATTGTGTTCCTGGCACACAGAGCTATGAACTGAGTAACAACCTTGTTGCTGCTGTGCATTCGTGGGAGAACAGTGGTCCGGGCCGTATTGCCACTATGGCCAAGAAGGGATACCATCAGGACTTGGAGAGCTTTGGCATTTTTGAGCCGGAGTATAAAGGGCATGGGAATATCTTGGCAGATTTCAATGACAATCTGCTTGGAAATCTCCTTTTCGGTAATCTGCCCATCGTCGTTGGTGGTGAGGCTCGTTCGCATTGTGTTCGGTGCTCGGTTGAGCAGATGGTTCAGCGCATTCAAGACTACAACTTGGGTTTTGATCTGAAGAAGATCGTGCTCTTGGAAGATTGTATGTCGGATGTCACCGGCTATGAAGAGCAAGGGATTCGTTTTCTTGAGAACATGGCTAAGCAAGGCTGCACTGTTGCTACCGTAGAGAGTGTTCTGCAGGGTAAGGTGTTTGGCTAATGCGTGTGGCACTCTACGGTGGGTCGTTTAATCCTCCAACACTAGCGCATCGCGCCGTAGTGTGTCAAACCCTTGCCACTTGTCCAAATGTGGATAGGGTTTGGATCATTCCCGTTCTTAAACATGCTTATGGCAAAGATCTGGTTGACTACAGCATTCGTATGCATTTGTGTGAGAGTCTTTTTCAGCGTATTCCTTGCACTCATGTAAGTCTGCTTGAGTCTGAGCTTAGTAGTAGCACTGGGAGTACCTATGAACTCCTTAACTATGCTAAGATGTCTCCTGGTGTGGATGCTGTTTCTTTGATTGTTGGTCAAGACCAAGCTGAACAGATTGAGGATCATTGGATTAATGGAAAATCTCTCATTCGGGAGTTCTCTATTATTGTGCTCCCTCGTGGCATGGGTTCCAGTGTATCCTTGCCATGGCTTAAATCCAGTTTCCACACGCTGTTACCTGCTCTTCCTGCTGATTTTCAGAGTATATCTTCAACACAAGCTCGTAAATCTTTTGCTGCTAAGGCACCAGATAGTGAGTTACTTAAATTAATGGCACCGGAAACGGTTAAACTTTGTTACAAATTGGGGCTTTACAATGACTGAACGTATTTCTGGAAAGCACGGATCGTATTTGGACCTTTACCCGGATTCTGGTTACGACCCAACCGTGTTTGAACGTCCTACGCTTACCGCTGATATTGTGATTTTCCGATTGGATCCGAGCACTCGGAACCTGGATCGGCTGCAGGTGCTGTTGATTGAACGGAAGTTTGCTCCCTACGCTGGTTGCTTTGCCTTTCCTGGTGGTTTTGTTAACATTCAGGACAAGGAGAGTGTAGACCACGCAGCATTGCGTGAGTTGGAAGAAGAAACCAGTATTCCTATGGGTACTGTGCCTCTTCATCAGTTTAAGACATATGCTTCCTATGATCGGGATCCTCGGTGGTACACCGCAGATGTATCCTATTTCTGTTTGCTGCACCACGATCAGGCAGATTCATTACCAATTAAAGCAAATGATGACGCAGCTACTGCTCAGTGGGTGACTGTCTCTACTGCTCTTGCTGGTACACTGGCTTTTGATCACCATACTATTTTGTCTGAGATGCTCGCTCATCTGCAAAAGCATGCGTGGGATGAAGACATCCTGCGTGGGCTGGCTGTGAGCCCTAAGGACAATACCTTTACTATGCGTGATGTTCATGGTGCTTATGAAGCTCTTCGCGGCCCGATTGATCTGTCGAACTTTGGCCGTATGTTTAAGCATAGGTTTGCTTATGCCTTTAGTGACTCCTATGCCTTGTCCTTCTTGCGTGGTAGTAAACCTACTCGTCAGTGTGTTTTTCAAGGTTCTTTGCTGTAACGGCTTGTTTGTGCAGTAGATTTTTACTATATATCGTACATGGCTAGGACTACTAAGACCGAGATTCATCCAACAACTATTTCTAAGGCACAGGCAGGGGATGCTTGCGCCTTAAACTTTATTATTCAATCTTACGTGCCCTTGATTCATTGGTTTGCCCTTAAGACATGTCGTGGTTACAATTTGTGGGTATGGCAAGATGACATGTTCTCGTATGCACTATCTAAGATACCATTAGCAATTAAAACATATAACCCATTGAAAGGATCCCTTAATAATTGGGTGACTTACTACATCCGGGGTGCTTTATGTACTTTTCGCAAATCTCATAAGTATGATTGTCTTAATGATGACATATCTTTGTATGCGGATATACTGATAGATGATACTGATGGGGCGAACATGTGTCAGGTTGAATACGTGGACGAAGTATCCAGTCTGTTGTTGCACAGTAATTTGTCGGCGCGTGATCTGAAAATTGTTAAGTTACGATTTTTGTCGGATCTACTGCTAGATGATATCAAGGATATTTATCACCTTACCCGAGAGGGAGCTCGTCAAGTGCTTGAGCGAGCAAAGGTATCATTAGCTAAATCTGGTAAAGACCTTGACATAGGATATATTCCTTAGTATATTTGTTAGTGCAGAGAGTGCTTAACTTAACCCGGTGCTCCTGTATTAACCCAGTATAAAGGAAACCCATCATGCCTACCGACAACCCGATCATTTCTGTCTCCTCTGTTGAAGTCTATCTCAATAAGCTTCCTCCTCGTGATCCAAATTCCACCCATCAGAGTGTGGCTCGTGCTTGTGTCTCGTTGCTTCTGGGGTCTTTGCCCACAGGTGTTTCGTATGGCACTATTGCACTTCGTGGTATCCACGTTATTCGGAACACCAATGGTGGAATCTTCATCTCGTTTCCAGGGAAGGCCCGTGAGAACGGTCGTTTCATGGAATTCGCTTCGCTGACTGGTCCGATCATGGCAGATGTTCGCAACGCTGTTGTATCAGAGTACTGGCGGAAGTATAGCGCAAGTCTTGCGTCTTATGTCCCTACTCCTGCAGCCTCTGTTGCCGCTTCTGAGCCTATCGCGACACCCAATCGGCTGCGAAATGCTATTCTCTTGTTTGAGAAGGCACATACGTATGCTGAAGCAACTCCTGAGTTTGATGCGGTTGTTGTTGATGACAACAATCAGAAAATTACTTTTTCTCAGGTTGTTGAGCATATTGAGAGAAGTTCTGAGCCGGTTACTTACCATCTCGTTCTCCGTGGAGATCGTGATTATGCCGTAGCATCTCACGTGATCTGAGACAGGGACAAGAAATGAATTAGGCTCGCACTGATTATATCTCGGTGCGGGCCTTTTGCGTATTATATATTTTGCTCTAGGTAGGTTACGACTTTATTCCATGTCTCAAATGGGGCCTGCCCGAAATGTATGTGTTTTCCTTGGAAGTCTGGAACACCATGCTTCAGTCTATCATCTATCAAGAAATCACCTATGTTTAGATTTTTATGATGTGATAATATCAGTCTTTTCTTTGCGGCATCACCAAGATAGCGTTTCACCCATCGTATTTTATCTAGCCATGCAGATTCGTTATCCCATGGCGCTGTGCTTAGAATGTATACATCTAGCTGGGGATTAGCCGCTAAGCGCATAAATGCGTCGATGGCTCCAGGCATAGGATTCATGCGAGCAAAGATACCAGGATAGTCTTCCCATCTGTCCTGATACAGTTGAATGTCCATAAATGGCGCATGCAGCGTTTCGTATTTTACACCAGACTCGAAGTCTACTAAAACACCATCCATGTCTATGTAGACAATTTTCTTATTTGTATCATTTTTGCTTGGCATACTACCTAATATAAAGTATCTTTGTTTTGATGTCAAGTTTGGTCTTTTTGAAAGGTTCTTAATGTCCCAGTGTGCGGATCGTCTTGCAGGCTTACAGCATGCTGTTGCTGTGTGGTTAGAGAGCATGCAAAACTATACAGAGGCCCAGTATGGCAAAGGAATGCTGCGTGCTGCCTTAGAGGCGTCCCATGTACCCTCCACGGTAGAGACGCGCCTTATTATGTTACAGACAGCAGTCCGGTGTTTTGTTGAGACAACCATGCGTGATTACACGCGCTCTCAGTATGGTAAAGGTGATCTGGAGACTGCCTATGGCATTTCACTTGCAGAAGTTCCCAGTGGCTGGTTGCCTTAATCTCTTTAAGGGCCTTTATGCAATTTTTTACTATTCTTTCGGGTGCTGCTAGCTTTGTTTTTCTGTTGCTTTGTATAGGCACAATTTGTCAACGCTATCACTCCTCGGATGATCTTAATGAGTTTCCTTCACAGGATGCTACCGAGATTGAATTGTTTACCGCTTGTGTTCATGGCGATAATGCGTTCTCTCTAGTCATCACTTTTGTTTTGTTTCTTTGTTTTTTGTTCACAGGATTTTGTTCGCTGCTGTTTTATGTGATACACGCACATGGTGTATTATAGTTGACAAATATACAAGATTAATGTATATTTGTTGGTATGAAGACTGAACATAAGATTCTAGCTAGCATTGAGCAACAAGGTGGTCGCCTGTACCGCGTTGGTGGTTGTGTGCGAGATGCTGTGCTTGGCCTTGTTCCAAAGGATATTGATTATCTTGTTACTGGCTTATCTCTAGAACAGGTTCAGCAAGCAGTATCTTCTCTCGGGCACGCATCTGAGGTAGGACGTAGTTTTGGCATTGTGACTGCTCTCATTGACGGTGACTCTTATGATTTTGCTCTTCCTCGGACAGAGCAGTCTACAGGTGCCGGTCATCGTGACTTTGAAGTTCTACTGGATAGTAACTTGTCTGTTGTTGATGATTTAGCTCGGCGGGACTTTACAATTAATGCTATCGCTTATGATGTCGAGTGCGGTGTAACAATTGATCCCTTTGGCGGTGCCGCTGACTTGCAATCTGGTGTGATTCGTGCTGTGGGTGATGCTCGGGATCGGTTCACTGAAGATCCTCTTCGGATTCTTCGTGCAGTTCAGTTTGCGAGTCGTCTCGGGTTTAGTATTGATGACACTACGTTTGTGGCGGCACTTGAGATGAGTTCTACGCTGCTTAGTTGCTCACCTGAGCGTATTCAAGCAGAGTTGCATAAGGCGTTTATTAAGTCATTCAATACTGAAGTTCTTTGTGGGTTGCTCCGAACAACTATCGGTACTTCTCTGTTTGGTGTAGATTTTGATCCAAAACCAGTTGATCTTCAAGGTCTATCCTTGTCTGATCGTGATGCTGTTGGATTTGTCTCCTTATTTGCGTCAGGTAAGCCAGATTTATCGTATGTTTCACCTACATCTATTCAGTTATCTGCACTGCAGGCTTTTCGCTCTTATACTGCAGGTGTTAGTACCAAGGCTGTGCATTCTCTTGTGCGCTCTCGGGAGTTATACAATTATGTGTCTCTAACTTTGCGCTGTTTTTGTTGTCCGCCATCCTATTTTGAGGCACGTTGCTTGAATAAATCAACTCAAGATATTCCGTTGTTCCCTAAGGAATTGGCTCTTACTGGTGGTGATCTTGTTTCCCTGGGATTCTCCGGTGCTTCTTGTGGTGTTGTTCAGCGTAAGCTGCTAGATGCAATCTATGCTCGTTCTCTGTTGTCAGATAAGGCATCTTTAATTTCTTTTGTGGCTACATTAAGATAACTTGACAAACATACAAAATTAATGTATATTTGTTCTTGTCACCTCAACAAGGAGTTCCAATGCCTTTTAAGATTTTGATCATTGATGACGATGCTAATATGTGTCAGGATGAGGGTTCTTTTGGTGGTATTCATTATCTCCGAATTAAAGGGAGTTACTCGTTCGAGGGCGAGTATGCTAAGCTTGAATCGTTGCTTCTACAGAAGCATGGTTCATACACTGTAGATATCGCTTGTGACATTTTTGCAGCTCAGAAGGCTTTGGGGATGCAGAAGTATGACCTTGTGTATCTTGACGGCGGATTTGATTCTGTGTTGGACTATTTGGCTGATCTCAGTGAAGATCGCCGTCCTACTTATCTTATCCCTGTATCGAGTTCGTTCTCCCGGAATAACAATATTCGTCAAAAGCTTGTTTTGCTTTCAGGAATCACAGAACCTGATTGGCAAACCAAAGAGTCTTTGGGTATTGAAACCATTTTCTAAGGAGTTTTTGCTATGGAATTGTTTGATCTTTCTCGCTTGACTCGCAAGAAGCCTGATATGTCTGTTAATCTCAGTGCTCCTGTAGACTATAAGGCAAAGGCTTTTGCCTATGCCCAGAAAGAGCTTCTCCGCAATGGCTTAGTTCGGGTGTGCTGCGATGCACTGCCTCAACAAGTAACGAAGGAGAACTGGGTGAGGATTGCCCAAGATCTGATTAATGACACGCTTGCTTATGATTACTTGGGGATGTGATACTATGCGGTACGGTACGCAAATTAGCGCTGCAGAGCTAATACTCATTAAGCACTTTGGGTTTGAGGATATGCTTAAGTCTGACATCGGGATCCATCCGTTGTATCGGATTCTTTGTGAAAAAGCTTTTATGGACAACGATCAAAGTCCTTATGCGTATGCTCTAAGAGACGCTTGGAGAGCAGTATCCCTTGGTAAGATTAAGCGAATGACACCAGAATTTGATCAGATTATTTTTGCTAATTTCCCTGCTTAGCTGACACGTGTACAAAATTAATGTATATTTAGTGTGTCTAGCTGAAAGGTTTGTCCTGGCTTCTGAGCACTTTGTTTTTGATTATGTGAATGCGCTGCCAGCATGGCGCTCCTTTTTTAAGGAGGCTTACGCGCAGCCTCATCGTCATTTTCATACAATGGAACACGTGTATTCCATTGCGGATCAGATAAACTCACCGGATACTCAGATGTTTACTGAGTGTGTTCGTACTGCCATGTACTGGGCAGCCCTGTTTCATGATGTAGTTTATGATCCTCGTCGGAATGACAACGAGGAGGCGTCTGTTGCTCTGATGCAGCAGATGTCAAAGGAAAATGATGCCTATGTCCCTGCTTATTTGCAAGATCTTGTGACCGAGCTCGAAGCTTGTTAATGCAACACCGGATACACCTTCCTATGTGCATAAGTTTAATAAGTATGATCGTTCTGTCTTGCAGTCTGATCTTCCGGACCTACTATCGTATAGCGATAAAATTTATGCTGAGTATTCTTTTCTTCCTTATGCTGAGTTTGTTTCTGGACATATTTCGTTGGTTCGTGCTCTGCTTCAAGGACAGCATAGCAAACGAATTGATGCGTATGAGGCATGCTTAAAGAAGAAAACACTTCGTGTCGGTATCTACGCTGGTTCATTTAATCCTTTTCATAAAGGTCATTTGGATATCGTGAAGCAAGCAACTCATGCTTTTGATAAGGTGATTGTTGCTATTGGACAGAATCCAGATAAACTTAATGCTTCGTCTGTTTTTTCATCGGGATTCTCTGTTTTCCCTTTTTCTATTCCTGGTGTTCCCTCGTCTTATGAAACTGTTAAGTTCAGAGGTACTCTTGCAGATGTTTTTCAGCATTACTCCTCTATACCTTCGTATCAAGTCAGTATTATACGCGGCTTGCGCGATGTAGGGGATCTAAAGTCTGAACTTGTGCAGCGGCAGTTTGTTTTTGACTTAGCAGAAAAGACTTTGCCTTATACTTTTTTTGTGAGCTCACCCGAACTTTCGTATATTTCAAGCTCTGCTATTAGGCAACTTCGTTTATTTGGTATGTCACTCGCTACTTGCCGTAATCTCCTTGGAGTTTTTGGTACTATTGGCAGCGGTAAGAGTTACTTTGCCAGATTAGTTGCTAGTACTTGTGGCTATGTATACGTGAGCGCGGATTATGTATTCAAAGAGTACGTTCGTCCGTTGGATTCATATAAAGACGCTCTTTGCGCCTTTTTTGAGCCGTATGGTATTTCTGTTCTTGCTCCTAATGGCTCGTACAATTCTGAAGCAATGACCTCCTTGTTGTTTACTCGTGGTGCTTGGTACAATCCATGGAAAGTGCTGAATAAGTTTAATACGATGAACTTACCTTTTCTGCTATCTGCTTTAGATCGTGTTGTTTCGGATGTACCGACGATTCTTGAGATGGTACCAATGGTTTCCGTGCCCTCTGTGTGGAATCGTTGTTCTCTTCGGTTTTGTGTTGAGTCCGGTGAAAGTATGAACTCTTGTATGCGACGTGTTGTAACAGTTACTTAAAGTATAAGTATTTATAAACTTTAAGTTTCTCGGTTAAGAAGGACTGTAAGCTCTTCCCCGTACTTCAAAGCAACATGTTCTTGAGTCCAAAAGAACCCGTTAATGTTTAACTTTTTAGCACGGAACCCAAAAGGTAGTAGAATTAAGCTATCCCTGATTAAAATGTTACATGAAGCATTTACATCAGCATCTGCTTCATGCTTACAGTTTTTACAAAGAAACAACTTACCTTTTCTATTACTCTTCTGTGTCCAACCGCATTTATTGCAACGTTGACTATTGAATTCATTGTCAATGAGCGAAAAACGGACACCGCTTTCCAAACATAGGCGTTCTAGTGAATCTCTAATCAACGTATTTGTAAAGCCACGAAGAAATCTACTGGATGTTCTTCTGTAGCCTATATTTGTTATCTTTTCGAGTTTTACCTCTTTTACATCAGCTAAATCAAGTTTCTTGACATACCAATTAATATAATTCTTTCTGTGCTGCTGGGCAGCAGCAAAGGCTAGAGACCCTTTACGTTTTCTAGCTATCTTATGCAAAATAGAGGTAAGTGTGTACCCATGAATGTCTATTGGAAACTCTTGATTATTTGATATTGTTAATAAATCCGTAATCCCTTGATCTACACCTACGATAGTACCAGAAGTACGCTTCTTAGGCTCTTCAACGTCCCAACGTAGATTAAATTGGTGCTCATTCAAAAGAATAGATGTAAGTAACTTTCCTCTTGCCTGCCATTTCCGAGATTGCCTATGATGCCTAGCGGGCACAGCCAGCTTAAAACCTCGTTTACTTTTGAACAACGCTGAAAAATTAAGCCATAAATCAAAACTATTAATTTCTGCACCAACACTGACTATAATACTATTCAGTTCGCAGTTTATATTTTGTGTGTTAGGACATACAGGTGGTTTCGATAATCTTTCAATTAGTGCGGCTGATGGCTTTTTACCTTGAGAATAAAACCACTCTAATTTACTCTCATCTTTCTGTCTTTTATCTAAAACAGAGGCAACTACCCCACAAGCCTGCGTAGAGGCACACTTCAACGCCCTAGACGTTAGTAGCGTATTAAAATTTTCTAGTAGCTTAGGTATAAACTTTGGTACATTGTACTGATGTTCTTTTACATCAAGAACAGTAGTATTAAATTCAATTCTAGTATTCCACAGAAAATCAACATAAACATTTACAGCTTCTCTGTAAGCACGGATAAACAGGTTTAGCTCATATGCTTTACATTTATTAAGGTCTTTTAAGCTATGCTGACTTGTGCGAATAAATGAAGTCATAACTCAAGAGCTTCTTTTACAGCATTAACTTTATTTTTTGCTCTACGCAAGCCATATAATCGACAACAGAAGGATGTGACTACAGAAATCATATCTTTGATTAGGTCTTGTTCATCTGTCTGTGCTGGAGATATAACTTCGATAGTACATTTAGGGAGAAGTAACTTTTCTATGTAATTAAAACCAAATCTAGTAAGTCGATCTTTATTCTCAACCACAATTATAGTTGGTTCTGCATTGATAGCTGCCCATAGTTCTTTTCGGTTGTCATTCATGCCGGAAGCAACTTCTTTGAACACTTTATCAACAGCGTAGCCTTTAGCAGCGCAATAAGAGAGACACCTATCTACTTGATACTGTAGCTCCTTACGCCTACTTTGATTAGATACCCGACAGTAACAAACAACTACAGGCTTTAATGCTGTTGCTGTTGCTGGCTCTTCTATGAAGACAGTACCTGTTGGTGCTTGAGTAGCACCCGGAATTAAACCTTTCTGAAACCACCGCCAAGCTGTCTGATAGTGGATGCCGTTATTCTTTGCGTAAGTACTAAGTTTAATCTTCATGCAAAGAAGTAGTGACAAAAGTTAATGTTTGATTATATTAAGAATGTGCTGAGTTTACACAACGTACATGAGAACACAGACAAGTAACACAGGAGAATAAGACCATGAAAATCAGTGATTTGACCGAGAAGCAGTGCATGATCTTAGCCAAGAACAATCCCGAGTGGATGGTAAAATTCAAGCCCGAGTGGCTGGCTGCATACATCCTGCGTGGGTGGCAGAGCACAGGCCAGGGTGGATGGCGGAAAATAATCCCGAAAACAAAGACGTGCCACCCGAAATCGAAGCCTTGTTGAAGTAACACGAGATTCTCACAGAAGTCTTGATCAGTCACAGACAATTTATGAATATCAGCAGCATTTGTTAGTCAGATATCATACGAAGCGCTGTTTAACTTTTCGTATGCCTGATTACTATCTGATAAATAATCGTGATGCTTCGGGATTCATTCCTGACGAGGATATGCTTGCTCAGTTTGATACTATAATTTCTTTGTATGGTAAGCGCAAAGACTTGACAGCTAAGCATAATTAATGTATATTGTTCCTTGTCACCTCAACAAGGAGCACTTCGTGGAAAACTTACCTCTTGGCCGTACTATCTCAAAGGTAATCTTCGGATCCCGCTTGTTTGGAACTAACACACCTGAGAGTGACACGGATTTTGTCAATATCTTCATGGCAGACTCGCGCCGGTTGATTAATCACTTGTATGTACCTGCTCGTGAAGACGGCACGAATAAGGCGACGAAGAATACCGCGTCAGACGTGGACGATAAGTGTTATGATTTGCGGCATTTCATCAAACAGGCTCTTGGTGGCCAGACTTATGTTCTGGAGTTGCTGCATGCTCCAAAGTCGTGTCTGATCTTCACGTCTTTTGTGTGGGACTACATTTTAGAGCATCGTGAAAAGCTGCAGACGAATATCGTAATGCCCTTCATTGGTTACTGTCGAGGTCAGGCCGCTAAGTATTCTGCTAAGGGTGAAAAGTACAACGAATTGCTTCATGTGCAGGATGCTTGTTTGTCTTATACAGGTTCGTTCACGCAAGGTGATCACGTGAACCTTAAACTCAAGTCGTTTGTTGACACAGGTGTCTTTGAGGGGCTGACTCATTTCTCGGTAGAACCTCGTCGTGGTGCTCAGGCTGGTGAGATGTACCTGTATGGTCCTGATTGTGCCTTCCCCCTGGGACGTAGTTTGGCTGAAGTGTATCCTATTCTTGTGAATAAATTGAATGCTTTCGGGGACCGTGCAAAAGCTGCAGCCGCTGCTGATGGAACGGATCTTAAAGCTTATTACCATGCTCTTCGTGTTGTGTGGGAACTTGAGGAGTATCTGACGACGGGGCGTATTACTCTCCCATCTCCTCGTCGTGCTGAGTTGCTTCGCGTTCGTGCTAATGAGTGGTCCCGGCCATTCATTGAGGCGTGGATTGCTGATGAGATTCTTCGAGTTCGTGAGATTCCAAACAATCTGCCTGCGCCTGATTATACGTTTTGGTCCGATTGGCTGGATGATCTTTATATCCAGCATGCTGCTGATGAATTGAGAAACTACCGTTCCTGTTTTACTCATGAGGTCTAACTATGTCCCAGTACACAGTTGAGCTTGCACCTAAGATAGAGGAGTTCCTGAGTACTTTGGCGGTATCTCGCGGGATCTCTGGTCAGAGATGATTAAGCGATCTATCTTTACGTATAAGGTACTATCAACTACATTAGCTGAAACGCCTGGTAGTAAGTTGTCTCTTACAGATAGTAAGGATACTATTTTGAAAGACATTGTGCTTTTTTGATCCTTAGGGGGTTTTCAAAATGGATTGGAAGAAACAGGTTTGCGGTGCTTTTGGTGCCTTGATTCTCAGTGGTTATGGTCTGGATAATATCCGTAGCTGCTTTGGTCCAACGGATGAGCAAAAGGCTGCTATTGCTTTGTTGGAGGCAGATTCTGTTGAGGCTGTTGTTGATTCATTGCAAAATGAATTGCTTCAGGCTACAAGTTCTACACCGACTCCAGGTATCAGTGGTATTAGCTCTATTCCCTTTGGTGGTTCCCTTGTCTTAGATGACGCCCGTATTCGAGCGGCCCGCAGTAAGATGTCAGAATATGCGGCTAACGCTGCTCAGCAAGCCCAGATGGCAAAGATGGCAACCAGCGTTCAAGCTACATGCGATCATACAGCAGCAGCTAAGCGTTCTCTGGACAATGCTTTATCCGAAGCAAAGCATATCACAGATCTTGGTGGCACGCCGTGAGTTTTGAATCTATTCGGCATGCTTATGATCAATTTAATTTGAAATCATTTGGCCGGATGTACTTAGCCTTAGATATACATGGCACTGTTGCCGATAGTGATTATCTGCATGTATCTCACTCTTTGTATTCCGTGGCCATTCAACCGTTGCAGGTAATATCCCATCTTCCTGAGGTGTGTATCATTCTGTATAGCTGCTGTCATCCTAAAGACTATGCAGCGTATTTCAAGCTGTTTCGCGAACATGATATAGATATTAAGTACTTCAACGAAAATCCTGAAGTGCCTAATACAAAAACCGGATGCTTTGATATAAAGTTTTACTACAATCTTATTTTTGAGGACAAAAGTGTTCCCGGCTTTGATCCGAGTCTTTGGCCTGGTGTTCGTGACGCTTTTGTTACATACCGTCAGTTTAATCCACGTGTGCATCAGCTATTTCCTGGTAGCTTTTGAAACTAACAAAACTTAACGTATTTTTAATACGTTAACCTGTTTTAAGCTAGCATGAGTAGTAAAACTTCTTTTAGGAACTGTTTTCCTAAGGGAGTTTTACCATGCTTAGTCGTTTAGTTAATCATATTCGTGCTGCTGTTGGCTATGGACATAGTCACCATGAGCATAAACCTGTTGACACGAAATCCTTGCGGAATGTTCGTGCTCTGTTTATTCTGAAGCGTAGGGAAGACTATAGTGTAGATCTTTCTAACTTTCATGAAAAGACAGTTGCTACTGGTATGTGGCACTCTGCTGGCTATGTTGCTGATATGCTTACAGCGCATGGTGCCGCTACTAAGGTTATTGTTGTTACTGATAATAATGACATAGATCGTGAAGTATCTCAGTTCCAAGCAACCCATGTTTTCATTGAGGGTTATTGGGTTGTGCCCGAGAAATTTGATATTTTGAAGCAGTTGCATCCTGGTGTAACGTGGGTTGTGCGCTGTCACTCAGAGATTGCATTTTTAGCTGGGGAAGGAATCGCTCTGGCATGGACATCTGGCTATTTAGCTCGTGGTGTTTATGTAGCTGGTAATAGTCCTCGTAACTCTGCGGATTTATCTATCTTTGCACTAGGTCAAGGTTTTGATCCTTCCTTGGTAGCTTTTTTGCCTAATAGCTACCCTGTTAATTTGAAGGAATTACCAGATGAGCGTACTCTGGATTTGGAAGATACTTTAAGTATTGGGTGCTTTGGTGCTATTCGTCCTTTGAAGAACCAGTTAACTCAGGCTATCGCTGCTTATGCTTATGCGCATCAACAGGGAAAATATCTAAAGTTTTATATTAACGCTGGTCGCATTGAGATGTCTGGTTTGAACACGTTAAAGAATTTGCGCTCCTTCTTTGATCCTCTGTCAGATGCCGAGCTTATTGAGATACCTTGGTGCAGTTCTGAGGATTTTCTTGCGGTTCTAGCGCAGATGGATGTTTCTCTTCAAGTATCCTTTACGGAGACATTTAATCTAGTTAGTGCTGATGCTCTTCGTGCCGGGACCCCTATTGTAACATCTACCGAGGTACCGTTTGCAACAGAAGGTACTGCAGACCCTACATCTGTTTTTAGTATTGTAGAGGCTATTGGGGATGCTCTAGAGAATCCGTTCAACAACGTATCTACAAATAGAGCTACGCTTAGGCAGTATGTCGCGGAGTCTGCTGCTACTTGGTATGATTGGTTGAAGTAACTATTCTAATAGGGCTGCCTCCAGCCCTATTTTTCTACTTATTGTGTTGACAAACATACAAAATTAATGTATATTTGTTCTTGTCACCTCAACAAGGAGTTACTCTAATGGAAACCACAGTGAAGACTAATCTGGTAGAAGGTAGGATTCCCGCTCATACCGTGTGCCCGTTTAAGCAGAGCTGTGGCTTCACGTGTAGGCACATGGGTGTTGACCACGACGTACCGTTTTCTTGTGCTTGTGCTCGGTTGTTTGACTTGGATTCTCGCCGTATGCAGGAAGAGGTTCGTAACGGCAGGAGCCCAAATCTTACGGGTAAGTGGTTTTCTGAAAAGTAACTGTTAATTCAACATGGGGGGGGGGGGGGTAAACAACAGATGAAGGAAATAAAAATGGCTTGTAAGATGCAGTGCCCTAATTGCGGGAAAATGCTTAAAGAACTTGGTGATGACTGCAAAGTGGCAGATGGTGAGTATATCGTGTATGATTCACTTGCAAACTCAAAAAACGAGGCGCGTGATTCGAGGATAATTGAATGTCTTTGTTGCGGAAGATCAGAGCGCATAGTTCGATGGCAAGATTTTGAGTTTGGACTGATTGATTTGCCGCCCGCAGGGTCTCCCTAACGGGCCTGCTATGGATGACAAGGATGCTCTTACTGGTTGGCTGTCTATCTTGACTCAGCAACCCACTGAAGTTGATCTTTCTGTGATTTCTGTATCTGCTTCTTAACTTTTGGAGGTTTTCATGTCAAGTCTACGCGAAGGTTCTTGCATCTCTCACGGCAATCCTGGTGGTGTTCCTGGCCCTCGTCCTGTCTGTAGTCCAGCAGGGCAGTCGCTTATGGGGCTGAGGAGTTCCGTGATTCAGGAAGTTGACGACAACTTGCCTAAGTTTTGTGCGGAGTATCGGGATTTCAACCGGACGGGTATTTTACCGGACGGTGTCATTCGTTCTTTGGTGCGCCGTGCTACGTTTGCACCGCCGCCTGAGCGGATGACTGTGGTTCTCGGTATTATTTCAAAGAGCGCAGTTGATTATGCTGCGCGCACCTGTAAATAAATAAATAAAGGCGGTAAACATATGTTAAAGTTTGGTACTTATGCAGTTTATGCTATAGATGCTGTTTTTTACATTATACTTTTCGCTGCATCTCCAGTACTGGTTTGTATATTTGCGTGTTTTCTGTACAGTTGGCATATACATGGTACTCAAAGTTCAGAACCTCTTGTGTTCGTGAGGGCCATTATGCTTGTACTTTGTTCGGTTGTGCCTGCTAGTGTATATGCGTTTGTTACTTTTAATCATCCTGTTCGTGGTGGTTTTTCTTATAAGTTATTAAGCGGCATTTATTATGAACGCTTCCATGGATGGCAGGCCGCACGTCATACTGAGTTGAAATAGTAAAGAATTCAAGTCTGCTTGTGTAAATAGGTCCTATGCCTACGAACTACGAGACCTTGATTGAATCTCTGTCATCTGTACTTAATCATAGGATAGAAGCCCAAGAGCACCATAGATCTCTTGGGCTTTCTTGTATGTCTCTATCTGAGTTTTGTGCCGGGAATCCTGCTGCGAAGTATGCTTATTTGTTGTTGGCTGAGCAGGCTTTTGATGGTGAGTTGAAAGAACTTCCGAAGTTATCCTCTTATGGGTACACAAGCGGAGAGACCTCTAAAATATGCCCGCATTGCGGTAAATCGTTTGTTGCATCACCCCAGAGTTGTCGGTGTCGAGATTGTGCTAAGCAGTTATTGACTGTGGCTGTTTTAAGGGAGGCATAAAGTGAATTCGGTAGAACGCTTGGATCTACTTAACGTGTGGGCGCAGCATGTGTCCCACTATGAAGGCATTGCTGCTCAACTGGAGCCTATGTTTGGTACTGTAGCTGACATGCCTTTGTATGAGAAAATAACTGATTTACTCGTAGCCTATACTGAAAGTATTTCTACGCTTGTTGGTGACAATAGTAAATGGCTTGATTGGTTTCATTGGGAAAATGATATGGGTAAATCTAGTCTAGATGTAACTTTTGATACTACTACCATCAAGGTCAAAACCTTGGGAGACTTGTTGGCTGTTATTGAAGCTACTCTTGCGAAGGATGCTACGCCTAATGTCTAGAGAATATGCACCAGAGACCACTATTGATGGTCGTGGTCGTCGTTGGGAGAAGTTTTCGGATCCTTCATACTTTGACGAGCTTACCATACGGTGCTTGGATGTATCAGATGCTCGATCCTTTGAAGCTCCTATGAACTTTTCATTCTCCAAAACATCTGATGGGCTGGCCTTTTGGGAAATGCTGCCTCGCATAAGCTAAGGATACTAAAATGCTTTCTAATCAATCTGCTGTTCTTGGTGCTATAGCTGCAGTATTTTTTATCATTTACTTAGCGCACGTACTTCGTAAGCGTGCTCGCTTACAAGATACCTGTTCTTTTGCTGATCGGTGTGCTGCTGATGTTGCTGTTTGGCAAAGTCAGGAAAAGTGCCGTGCTCAGCAGTACTGGAGCTGTACGCTTCGGGAAGCTATCAGGGAGAATGCTCGCATAGGTTTAACTCGTAGTACCATAGAACTTAAATCTGGTGTCTTTTGTGATACTTTGTGTGCTATTCTAAGAGATAATGGTTTCGTAGTTCATACGTGCAAGAAACATCCTGCAGGTATTGGTGCGGATGACGTAATTAACTGCGACATCTTTTGGAATACGTTACGTGCCGATATACCACGAGAACCAACACAGAGGCAGCATTGATGGCTATTGAAACAGAGCGCAAGTTCTTAATGGGAGACACCCAGGTACTGTCTCACTGCGTACCTGAGAGGATTACACAGGCATACATTTATCGCAGTTCTGATAAGATGACTATACGTATTCGGACTATCCAGTTAGCTGATAGTACAGCTCATGCTTATATCACGCTTAAAGGACCCAAGCTCGACGGTATGTCTGGGCACGAATTTGAGTATGAGATCCCTTTGGGGGACGCTCAGGAGATGCTTAACGGGTACTGTTCCGGATTGATAATTAAAGATAGGTATGGTATTAAATATAAGGGACATTTGTTTGAAGTTGATGTGTTTCTTGGGCATCTCGCTGGTTTGGTCCTTGCCGAAGTGGAGCTACCATCAGCAGATACGTTTGTAAATATCCCCACATGGCTAGGTGCTGAGGTGACAGGAGATCCTCGTTACTATAATTCCAATTTAGCTGAGAAGGTACCTAAGTTTTAATTTAGAATCTTCTTGTTGACAAGCATACAAAATTAATGTATATTTGTTCTTGTCACCTCAACAGTAAGGATCATTAATGAAGGCAGGAACTCTTTTTGCTACGGATCGCAAGAACATTTTCGCCTTGAGCACTCGTGATGGGGAGAGCCTTACAGGCGATAAGCATATCTTTGTAAAGATGTCTCACATTAACCATATGCACGGCGGCATCTACTTTGATCTGACTCGCGTTTCTGTGATTAAGGCCGAACCTCGTATCAGCTCAATGCTGCTTTTGGTTGATGCTGAGGGTCGTAGTGTTGACTGTCAGATTGACTTACATTCTGTGGCTTCTGTGTATGCCCAGGGTTCTGATCGTGACATTTTTGTACAGCACGCCTCTCAGAAGCGCAATCCTTTAGATTGTGACTTGGGTGATTTCAGCACGAATATTCTTGTTGGTGAGTATGGTATGAGCAACTATTTTGTTGGTCAGGTTGGTAACCTGGCTAAGTATGCGGGAATGTCCGCTAATAAGTATCGTGAGTTGTTTGAGCGTGCTATTGAGGCATTTCACTTGGAATTTGATTCTATTTACAGCCGAGAGTTTCTTGCTATGATTGAGGTGTACATCCGCAATTTGGACAAGCGTTGCTCTTCGGTGTCTAAGGCTGCTTAATCTTAAGCTAAATAGAAAGGAACATCATGTTAGCACAAATTAATGAAGGTGACTTGGTTTGGTCCGAGTGCTATGGCCGTCTTGGTGTAGTGTCCAAGATCCTTACAGACGTGTCCGGATACAGTAAGGAAACGCCAGGCTTTGTTCTTGTTGATCCTGTTCATCCTGTCGATGGCGTTGTCGTTAGTGGCGTGCGTGAACATACTGTATTCCGTGATGGAACACACTGTAAGTTGGTGAAGCTGGCTGACGGATATAAGTCGGCTCATCTAGCTGCGCAGTTGGCTATTGCCAATGAAGAACTCGGTTATTAATTGTCCTTGACAAGAGTACAAAATTAATGTATATTTGTTCTTGTCACCTCAACAAGGAGTTACTCTAATGGCTACGAATCAGAAACAGATTCTTCAAGAACAGGAAGATTTCCGAAAGGATTTCAAGGATTTCAAGCAGTTCTTGGCTGATCATGGGGCTTCTTTGGAGATTTATACCGGGGAGTGCGGGATGGATGATATTGTTAATTCATTTGATTTGCTTAGGTCTGAATTTAATTTCGATATCTAAATAAAAGGAATTTCCATGTCCCATACTTGGATTGAAACAACTCATAAGAAATTTCGTGACACTGTTAAGGTGAAGCGTACTTTTCGCAATCAGGGTACGTTAGAAGAACTCCCGTCGCGTGAGAGCCTTCATAAGGTTTCTCGCCATAGCTGGGATGAGGATGCATGTGTCACGCTGTACAACAAGCTGGAGCAGTTTCTGGTGGCCCATGTTGGTCATGCTGCGAATGCTGTTTACTCCGAGTTTCTGCATATCTTTTGCACGGGGCTGTCTGATCGTTGGGTGGATGAAGCGAAGCGGATTTACAAGAACTGGTTTGTATCCGATGTTGAGCGTACCCAACATAGTCCTTGGCGGCGGGATTTCTATGTTGATGCTTTCGGTGTATTGCAGATGCGCACCTGTGAAAATCATCATTCCGATGTTCGGTCCCGGATATCGCTGGTTCCTGTTCCTAAGTCCGACTGGTCACATGCATCTTTGCCCGAAGCATGGGAAAGGCGCAATGGCTTGTGGTTTCGTCTTTCCTTCAATCCAGGTTCTTCTTTTCTGCCATCTGATGACTCTGCTTTTTCTCGTACTGGGCGGGACCGCGAGTTTGTTAATGTTTACGCAGCTCATAGGCGTAGTTGCTCACGGAAGGAAATTCAGCAGGAGATTATCCCTGAGATCCAGCGTCGTAATCTTCAGCATCTGCTAGACTAGCATACATGGATCCCATTAGATGCAGGTACCATTGGGGAACGCTACCTGCTGGATCTATGCCTATGCAAGCTGCTCAAACTCTCTTGCGCTGACGTGGTTTTTGTTTATTTCGACCACAGATGCTTTGTTTGAGCAGCTTTTTATTTTTGAATACCTTTAGCCTCTGCACCTATGCCTAAGCCACCACCACCAAGAATGGCACCAATAGCTACCCCAAAAGAAATTGGGTTAAATGCTTGTCCTTGTGTGATAGAATAGACTTGCATACCAATAATAGCAATAAATCCCCAGAACACACCATGTTTGAGGACATTATGGGTTATGTTGTCCGGATCTGTGAGCATTTGTTTTATAGCATTCATGCTCAATTCCTTAGACTAGATAGCTTTCTCTTCTTCAGCAGGATCACCATAGATGATGGTTGATGCCGTTGCTTCGTTCTCAAGGGCACCCTGGCGTAGTCTTCGGGCAATATCTTCAGGATCAATCACAACTTTAGAGTCAAGTGGTTGTCCTACTACTTCATTAAACTGATCCATGATTCTATCCTTTAAGTCGTTAATTGTGCTTTTTTAGCTAACCAAGAGCAGTCTTGCGATGTGAATTTACCTGGATCAAATGAATCAGGGAGCCACACTGGAATTAGCTTTTCTTCTAATCTACTATATAGAGATTGAATCACTGTTTTTGTTAGAGTTCGTCCTGCGTCATCACCATCAAAACATGTTATGATTTTATCGAAGACGTAGTAGACGCGCTCCGCTTTTGACTTAGACCACGTGCCTGTGCCTAAACATGCTAGGGCAGGAACTCCATTTAATATCAAACGTAAAGCGTCTGCTGGACCCTCTACGAGAACAACATAACTAGTTCCGAAGCGCCGAACTACTTCCCTCATAGGCCACAAAGTATCTTTGGCCTCTAGGGACGCTGAATTTATATACTTTTTGAATCCCTTTTTAATGAACTCCTCTGCATCTTCTGCGGGCCTCTCTAAGGCTGCCATGATGTCTCCCTCTAGCATCTCACCATCAAACACAGGGAGCCATAGACGGAGCTCTGAGAACTGTTGTCGGACGGATCGCTCAACCCATGTGCGCATAGCTAATTTTGATCCTAATCCTGATAAGAACTCTCCCGAGAAATCTCCATCTGGGTGTTCCCATACAAAACCATCCTCTAGGTCAAATAGGATTGGTGGTGGTCTATAGATGTCTTTAGTTTTGTGTAGTTGGATGCTGGGTAGCATCTCGGCTTCATCATAGACACTTGTTGTGCCTATGGAGTTCTGGCCCGTGATCTTACGTTCTAGTTTACTCCATAATCCGGACTGACCACAACTGAAGCATTTGAACGCACCGAATGGTAGATCTTCCGCTGTCCCAAAGTTAATCCATAAAGTAGGACTGCCGTGGTTTTTGTGGAAAGGGCAGGGGCACCGGATTTCTTGAACATCTGTGCGGAACTCGTGTGTAAGTCCATGCTGGTGTAGCAGCATGAGCATATCGTGTACATCGTTTTCCGAGTAGCTCTTTACGTATTTAGTCTTTTGACTCTGTGCTCGTAGCTGGTCAAAGACTTGGTCTAGAGGATCTTCAGGCATAGAAGAAATTTACCTTGAATCTGCGTCGATATTCGTGTAAATTCCTGAGTAGGCCAGTATCCACTCGATCTTATACGTCGCTGAAATGGTAATGGTAACATGTGGGTTCGACCCCCACCTGGCCCACTATGATGATTTAGATCCTTTACGAGTAGCACCGGGGATCTTAGCTGATGCTGTTTGTGTTGTATTACTCGATTTTATGGTGTTTCTAATATTTGATATAGCTGATATTTTTTGGCTATTGGTTAAATTCGGGTTTTCAGCGAGTGCAAGAGCTACTTGGTTTTGAAGAGCAGTTCCTGATACAGTTGCGTAGGATGCAATTTGCATGAGTTGTGCCGTAGTGTAGCTATTGTTTTTAGCTTGCTGCGCTTTAGTATAGGCGGTATCTGTAGTTAGTAGATCAGTCCCTAGGGCATCTGCTGTTGCTGTTTTAGCTACTGCTATATTTTCTTCAGCCATTGCTGTTTGTGCTGCTTCTGTTGTTGGAGTAGCTCCTGTAGCTACTGCGTTCTTCAAATCTGCTAATTCTGCTGCTGTCATGCCCGATGTGTCGAATTTTGTGAGATCTGGCTCCGTTGTTTCTGTGGCTGCGTCTTCTGTACCGTCAGCACTGGCTGCCTCTGCTGTGGCTTGGTCAGCTTCTGTTTGTGCTACGGCTGTTCCTGTAGCCCCATTACCTGCTGTAGCTGACGGTGTAGACAAATCTGTTGTCTTTCCTGTTGTGTCATCTGTAACTGCTGTGAGGCTGACTTTGATTAGGCCGTTGTAATAAGCTTGTTCTAACTGATTACGTGTATCCCATGTTGTATTAGCTGCTGTCTTGTAGGATGCTAGCATATCTGAGAATTTGCGTACACCCATGCGAGGTGCTACTTCTGTGACAACCATTGTGAAGGTTACATCAAAGGAGTTTGGATGCTCAACACTTTCTTCCCATGATACACCCGAGGGCTCAATACTACCATAGAGTAATAGTGTTGGAAATGCTGGTGTATTAGCTACAAGTGTTATTCTGTTAGTTCTTGTAGGTATTGCATTTTGATATGTTTTTGGGTTGTCATTCCTAGCTACATATGTTTTAGGTTCATCTAATAGTGATAGAAACCTATAGAAATTCTGAATGCCCAAGGGCGCTGTTAGATCATAGTCTGATGCGTACCCAAGAGAATCCCAATGATTAGCTTGCAGTGCTGCAACAGGATTGTCCATAGCACCATACTTATTAAATGTAATAAGATCACTTGCTTTGCTGTCTGGGTCAATTACATAGTTATTAGCTGCATTCGGGTCTGTTCCGTTTTTCCATCCTTTAATCGTGTCTGCTGTGACTCTTGGTGCGATATCTGCGGAGTTAAACGCTAGAGTTATATTAAAGTCTTGTAGCAGTGATTCTTCTGAGAGCATACTACCATCGCTTGATACATTTATATAGTTGTTACGCCATATATACGATACGGTTGTATGCTTTGTTTGTTCTGTGGCGATCTTTAACGGTATATTCCATGATATATCTGCGGGGTTGATGGGTAATACAATATAGAAACCTAGGTCATGCCAGCGGGAGCATGTTATAACCCAAGGATTATATCTAGTTTCAAAGTTGTTTGAGCTTGTTATTGATTGTGCTACATCAATTTTATCTGAATTTGTACTAGAACTCTGTGCCATCAGCTATTGTTCCACTTCCGGTACTTGTCTTGTTCTTAGCTGAGAACCTAGCAAGAGTACCAATTGTAAAGTTCTTTTTATACTGACTGATCAGTGAGTCTAATTGACCTCGTCCGATTTGAGGATCAGTTAGGGTGCAGAGTAGATTTAGAGTTACATCAAAACATGTTGGCGTCTCAGCGGATTCTGCCCAGCTTATACCTTGTTCCTGTGCTTGGCAGTAGAAAGTCATGGCTGGAAACACTAAGCTATTAGCATATACTTTAATCCTGTTTGGTGCTGCCATAGCGAATTCTTCAGTATAATCCAAATTAGGTCGCCACGTTTTAGCTCCATCTAGCAGAGACATTAAAGCATAGAGATTCTGAGTTCCAATCGGAACATACGTATCATACAAATCTAAGGGCACACCTAGATCTTTAGGCGTCACCCGTGTCTTAGAGTTTATGCCTGTGAAATATGTCATTATATCGTTTTGGCGACTTGCAGCATAAGCACTATTGGTAACGTTTTGTGCTGAACTCTGGGGTACTACTCTTTTGTTTGCTGTAGCTTCCCAAACAGATTGACTTTTAGTTTGTGTTATCGTGCCATCTTTATTTAGCGTGGACGAGGATGACGCTGTTTCTTGAACAGCTACTGCTGAAGTAGACCATTTAGGTATAATGTATCCGGTATTGAATGTTAGTTGTAAGTTAAACGGATCATAATATGTATTACGTCGTTTATTCAAACTGTAAGCTATAGCTTTTCCAAAAGCTGCTTCATATGCGTGGCCTCGGATAGGTATATTGATATTCAAGTGTTCTGGGTTAATCGGTAATACGATGCCAATGCCTAAGGATTCCCATAATTCACACGTGATGACCCAGCCATCATAGCGTTCGCCTAGGACTGCTGTGCTGTTTGATAATGATGTATCATCAAAGTATGTGTTGTAGTTTAGTAGTCCCATAGTTTACCTAAAAAGAAGTGGCAAGAGCGGGGTACTCTTGCCACTAGTCGTGTTTAGTTAAGTTAAGTCTGGTTATCTTAGCTGTTGATGCTGCTGGCAACAGTGAGTTGCTGTTTCGCCAAGTTCACCAAGCTCTGAGACTTGCCCTGAACCTTGCTGATTAGGAGATGCCAGTCCGAGGGGGCAAAGATACGCGAATTATCCAAGACTTCCGTGATGGTATCTTCTTCAGTATGGGATCCATCCAAGAAGCGATTGACAATAGCTTCCATCTTATTTGTAGCTGTGCTTGCATTAACGGCAGTAACATCCATCTTCTTGATGGCATATGTGGACAGAGCATCATCAATGCCTTGAGCACCTGATATGTTTGTCTCCATCATGCTGTTAAAGCTACCACCTAAGTTGGCAAACTTAGAACGATTAAGTTCTGCCGTCTTGCGCTTTGCGTAGTCGGACTGAAGTTCACGCTCTGCATCCTTAGGCGAACACAGTAGGATGATACCTTGACGTAGGGAGTCCTTCAGCGAGTGGGCGTTAGCCAAAGCACCCCAGGTGAGTAAGTCATCCAAACGCTGTGGAATAGAACAGTTTGCAATTTCAAGCTTGACATACTTGCCATCGCTGTTCTTAATAGTGAATACAATCTTGCCCGGTACCTTCAGATTGTTCTTGACATACATCGGAAGTTGATTCTCGACAAGGAAGTCAAAAGACAAGCTTGATGGATTCTGTTCTAAGAAGTCAATAGCGAGATTGCGAGCTTCGATCTTGTCACTGAATTCAGCACGCTTCTTCTCGGCACGAGATACGCGAGCACGCGGTGCTGCTTTTCTTACTTTAGGTTCTGCTGCGATAACTGATGTTTCAGTATCTACGGCAACAGTAGTAGCTGCGGTTTTCTTACGAGTAGCCATGGTTAAGTCCTTGATTTTGCTGTGAAGTCGTTAAGTACGGTTAAGTAAAGGCTTTCGCCATAGAGAAGTTGTGCTTATCGTTTATTCTTTTTCTTATTTTCTACAAGCTGTCTATGAACTTCTTCACGTAGTTCCGGGTACTGCTGTTCAATTTTCTTTAATACAGTTTCTTTAAGTATCCTATGTAATGTTCTGACAGTTACTTTACGTAATTGCTTATTTGCAAAAGTATATCGTAGCTTGTCATAATTAGACTTACAGTGGCGTAAGTAATTAACCTGTATTCTTTGTTGAAATTCAGATTGAATACTCCACTGCTCTCGATGTTCTTTTGGTAAAGTAGCTCTATAATCTAACCAATGATCTACTGCTAATTCCAAAAGATCGTTCTGTCTAATAGACGAAACATGGATAGGAGTTAGTTCTATTTGTTTATTAAAGATTTCTTGGGCGAATCGGTTGGTGCGTTTATCTGGAATGATCTTGGCAGTTATACCGACAGGCTTCAAGAAGAACCTCCTATGCTACTCAGAGGTTGCTTCGTCTCCTGTCTCTGCTATCTGCTCTTCAGGAAGTTCGCTGTGGTATGGATCTTCTAGTCTTGTTTTTAGTATTCTCATGGCTCGTGCATTCAAGGCATCTCTACTACGAAGATCAAATCCGGATTCTTCTATCTTACGTATGACCCGTGGTAGGTCTGTTTTACTTGTGAAATGCAGAAGTAGCCGGGCAGCACGCTTGAAGCCTAACCCAAGTAAGGGTCTAATGAACTGTGCTGTTGCAGGGGTATCCATGACATACAGTATGACTTTGCGATCCAAAGCCATGTACGCCCAGTCATTAATACTTTCTATGTTTTCTTCTTCATTGTCTGTATCGTCATCATCAACAGACGCATATGCATGGCTATTTAGTAGTCCAACCGCATCGTCGTCTGCTTCTTCAAATGGTAATGTGTTCAGTAGTTGTTGTAAAGTATTACGATTGCGGGCGGCATCATCAAAGTTGAACTTCATCCCACGATCCTCCATACTCTCTTGCAGATTAGCTAAGTCCTGGGTAGACTTTATTTGTCTGTAGATTGTACGGTTCATCAAGGACCAACGTCCGAAGCGCCCTGTTTGCGCTACTTTATAGAAGTCATTAGCTAGGGGATTACTTACGCCAAAGTCAACGGCAAGCACAGCTACTTCAGTATTTTGCTGTGTACTCATTCCTAGAGCAACACGCAGGGATTGTCTATCCGCCGCATCCGGCGAACTGGGTACTTCTGTGATAGCTGGTGACTTCGGTGGTCTACCTTCAGCTACTTCTGGATGCTTAATGCTATACTCAGCATGCTCCATGGCCATGTTATGACGAACGAACCGAGATGCTTGTTTTATTTGAGCATCTACAATGTTGGCAGGTCTCTTTTGATCTAAATTCAAGCCGGTGGCTGCTTGGAATAGATGTCCCATGGCTTTGGATTTATGGAAGAGGGGATTAGATTCTCCGTTGAGTGCTGCTTTCTTAACAACTTTTACCAGGTTTGTTTTGATGGCTTTTGCATTGGGGGAATCTTTTAGGCTCTTGGTGAATCTTGGATCTAGATTTAGATCTGCTGCTTCATCAATAGCTGTACCGATACGCTTCTCCATCTTCTCTTCTGGTGTTAAGAGATCCTCTGTGCTCTCGTCATCCTCTGTTTCAATGTCCGATGTTTTAGCCATCTCATCCGGACGTATGCCTGTAGTAGGCCAAGGTTCATATGATTTTGTGCTGTCTGCAACGGATCCTTCAGCTAGTCTATCATTAGACTCATCTAGCTGGTACATTGGAGTAGTGCTTAGTGCCAGTTGTCCTGGTTTATTTGGGTCTGGCGTGTATAGGACAGCACGTAACTGTGTACCTCTTGTGATAACTTTAAGGGGTACACCTAGAATATGCATGTTAGCGATAGCTGGTACATTCACAGGTAGTCTATCAGCAGTAGTACCCTCAGGTACTGCTCTAACACCTATGGTTTTATACACAAGATTTGTTCTATCCGTTTCTCTTGTTATGTACTTATCTGGTTGGCTGTGCGCAAGCTCTTCATTGTCTGTCAACTTGGTAAGATAAGCCACTTTCCACAAGCGCGATTCTTGTTTCTCGTAGGTGTATATGCTATCATGTATGTTCAGTAGGTTGATTCTGTCACTGGCTGCGGATCCATGGAAGTTTTCCAGATCCCGCTTGGACATGATAGATTCTTCACCCTCGGGACTTGCTGTTTTGAGGTTGACTGTTATTTCAGGTATGTCAAACGAATTATTGTAGTTTGATGATACTTTTTTATTTGTATTCTCTCGTGTGATAAGGCGAGCTAGCATAGCAGGCTCAAAGCTCATTTCACAGATAACATTATCAATATCAACACGCTTCTTCTGGCCTGTTCGGAAAGCACGGGCGCACGATTGATCGTAGTCGCCGGTAGTCCAAGGCACTGTCAGGCGGATGATTCTGCTGGCAGACTGGAGATTGACGCCTTCTTTGATTGAGTTCTCTACAGCACAAAGGATAAAGGGTTCTTCTTTGTCTGGATCTGAGAAGTCATCTAGGTACTGTCTATGAGCGCTATCATAATAGCAGACACCGTTGCCATAATGTTCTCTGAGCAGATTTTCAAAGTGTCGTGCGATCAGTGCTCTGTCTGAGAAAATGATTATTTTGCCAACTTTGTCTTCTTCCGGGCCTACTTGTTCCGATGGTTTTACATAAGTACCGCCTGTAGCTCTGAAGTGCTCTTCAATGATTTTGAGAACAGTGCTATCTTTAGGACCCTTTTTTAGGTCAGCGATATTAAAGTCAACAACGTTACGCATCTTATCAGCAATAGCTGTAAACATGGGAAACTTCTCAGGTGCTGATATGAGCGCCCGAAGTGCCATCATTCTACCGGCTACTTTACTATTGCGCACTGTCCTGATTTGATCCGCAGCAACATGTTGGGCCTGCTCTAATGCTGTAAGAGCGTTGCTTTCTTGTTCTTCTGTTTCCGCATCATTGAGATTTATTATGTCGCTATTTACTTCAAGATCGCTGTCACTATCAGTACCACCCAGGAGTGTACCCCCCTCAAGAAGCTGATTTAGCTCTTGCGGAAATTCAGACAAGGTTGATGTCCAGAGGCTTGTGTACAGTTTGTACACAATAGGAGCCTCCCGCTGGAAGTCTACAAAATGGAAGTGCTCACGCTTTTCAGGCATGAGGTACAACCACTCTTCACGTCTGACTGTGATGATACCTCGGTTGATCAGATGGCTTCTGAGTCTTTTTAGACTATCGCTATCCCAGGTGCGACCATCATTCTCTGTGAACTCATCCTTGAACTGCTGAAGGGATCCTAGAATAGTTGGATCAATAAATTTGACTTGGTTGAAGATATCAAAAGGTGTTCTGGATATGAATGTGCCTGTCATTTCAAATCTATGCGGGGCTCTAGAGAGTGCCATGGCAGCTTTATGAATAAAGTCACCATTCATACGACCATTGGCTTTGATCTTATGACACTCGTCTAAGAATACTATGTTGATGCCGATACGATCAAGCAAGTCTTCTACTCTATTGAATCTATATTCTACTCTAGGTTCTTTCTTTCCACGAGCTCCTGTGATGTATTCACCTGTGTGGATAGATGTGCGGTCACCAGCTAGCCAGGAGTAGGAAGCAATGAATATGGTATTATCTGGGGCATGCTGTGCTGCTGCGATCATAGCATCGCGGTTCATGCGCTTCAACGTTGAGCTATTCTGCAGTGTGACTACATTCAGTGTTGTAGCCGACGATGCGTCTGATGGATCTGTGCGTGTGAATTTTTTGATTTCACGATAGAATGTTGGTACCAGGGCATTTGGTACAACTACGACAGGTCGTGGTCTCTTTCCTTCAGCCTTCAGTTTTTCTATCATGCTGATGATCTTAAGGATCGCGATGATAGACTTTCCACCACCCATATCTACGTCAATGATACCTTTATCAAGTGGTAGAAGCATGCCTAAGACACGGACCTGGTGAGGCTTGAGTTTATATATCTCGGCAATGCCCGCTTGGTTCAAATACTTACCTATACCATGAATAATGAAATTCATGTCAGGGTTCTGCATACGCTCGTGCTCTTCTTTGAAGCGCTGTTGAACTTGTTCCATTGTAGGCAAGCTCGGCTTGTTTACTAGATGTAAAAGTACACCTAGTAAAGGCGTGCGCATGCGTTGTTCATTTGAGCGTGGATCTGCTACATCATCAAATGATGCTGTATCGCTATTAGTACCTGTGAACGAGTAACCATTTACAAGGGCATGCGCCATATCAAAGGAGACTACATCATAGTAGCTCTGAGCTAAATTGTAGAGAGTTTGATCACCTTTGTAACTGGCTACAAGGTTTTCTAACGTAAGACAGAGTACGGGGTCTTCCGCTAGCGGTGCGAGCTCTGCAGCTAATTCATCGTACTGTGTTCTAGGTGTAAGACCTCCACCATGGATTGCAGAAGTGAATCCATCAAGGTGTTCATCCCATGGGTGGTTTAGGAAGGCCGTTCGTGCTTCTGGTGGTACTGGCTTACCTAATCTGCGTAGATCGGAAACAAGCTGAATAGCTGCTTCAATATCACTCTTGAATAATCTTACTGGGTGTTGGTACAGTTGTTCGTAGTCGTAGTTGCTGACTTCTGTTCCAGTACCAAATAGCTTTACATGTAGTTTTCCACTCTCTGTATAGTAGTGGATCATCTTGCGTGACCAGTCTACAAAGACAATGCGTCCTCGCATGTTTGTTCGTGTAGGCTGTGGTACATCCTTTAAGTCATCAGGGAGAACACCTGTAGTTGCATACCCAGGAAATTCATTTCTACGATCAGTGCTTTTGACTACAATGAAGTTTCCGGTAGGTGTCTTGATCATCTCATTTGGATGAGATGCGTCATGAATACCTGTTCGTAAGGATAACTCGCGTAATTCTATTGTAGGATTTTGGTGATTAATTAGGTTCCTCAAACAAGAATAGCCAATTGCAGTGAGGATACTATCAGATGATAGATCGAACTGCTTCATGCTTGCTACATCAATTTCTTGGGCAGACATCCCAACAGCACCCCAGAAACCAATAATCCACTGTGTTTCAAAGGTATGTGTTTGTTGTGTTCCAATTAGTTTAGTGTAGCATCCAACATAAATACCAGCAGCGTATCCTGCCCCGTCATGTACAGTACCATAGATACTTAGTGGAAGTACCCATGTAACGGTTCTATCTGCCTCAAGATCGCGGGCTTGCTGAACTATGTTGTTTGGTAACAGATGCTGTGTTAGACCGTCAATACGGATGCAGCCTGCGCCAACTATTTTTCGTATTACGAATTTTAGTGCTTGTCTATCTTCTTCTGTGATACCTGTTACAGTAGAGTTTCCATCTGTGAACTGGTTTCCTATGTAGAATCCTAGCTGATCACCTGTGCCCGGTCCATAGCCACCGAAGTACGGTGCTCTACCGGCTTGAAAGCCAAGAGCAACGAACTTTTCACCAGGATCACCTAGGATATTATTCAAGGGTGTTGATGCGAGTAGTTCAGAAGACATGCCTGCCGTGCCAGGCTCTGTTGTAGCGTCATGAACAGCATGCATCTCAGTAGCTGTAAAGCCTTTACGACGGCGTTCCGGTTGTGGTGACGTGTAACTGTCATCAGTATCATCTGATAGTGATATTGGATCTGTGGCGATCTCTGTAGCTACTATCGGTGTAAGTGCTGATGTAGCTTCTGCTGGAGTACTCGGCGGTGTCTCTGCAGCTTCTTGTGCTGCTTCATTAGCTCTTGAGGGATGACTAGGCGCAGCACCTTGTCCTTTACCTCGTGATACCCAACTAGTTCCTTCCAAGTTGCTCGGTGGCATCATACTGGTATGTGCTGCTAGTTGTGCAACAATCCCACCATGCAATTCCGCTTGTCCTCTGAAGGCACTCTCTTGTCTCTCTGCCATGCCACGAGCAAGCAGAATAGCTTTATTGTACCTAGCGTTTACTAGATCAACTGTTCTTTGCAGGGCTTCTCGTTCATCCAAATCTGCATTTTGTAGGATGCGTAGACGGCCCTGCGTGTATTTATCAAATTTAGATGTACGTGGCATTAGTACTGTACCGGATCTACGACAGCAGCCTCTTGTGCATCTTGCTGTGGCGCTATGTACGAACTTTGGATATTTGCTTTTTTGTACACAGAGATGAATTCGTAGTATTGTTCAAGTGTTTCAAAGTTACCAGCCCAGGCTTCATTTACTTGATCGAGCAGTGACATGGGCACATAACCTATTTTGGCTTGGTACGCATCAATCAATTCAGGATGCGTATGCGTGCTATAATAGTAGTCTGGTAGTTTATGTGAGACAGCTTCTGCTTTTGCAATCAAAGTGCTTAAGATGAGCTGTCTAGATGCTAAGTCGTACTTTTCAATCTCATTCGGTGGGTATGAGAACAATGCCTGCTGGAGTGCTTTAACTGACTTGATGTCTGGAAAGAGATCTACAGCAGGCATGGACTTATGCCTCAGTATTTTCAGGTGTTGTTATGATCTGAGCCTGACTCCAGATAGCATCTGGCTTCTGAACTAGCTCTTGTGCATCTTCTGGGTAGTCTTCTCCTACAGGGCCGATGGCATGCGGATAGTTGAGCACGATAACAGCATGAGCTTCCTCCTTGGGTATTTGTCTGCGGTATTCTAGCGGTAGAATCCAGTAGCGATCCTTCCACTTGGGTTCGATGTATCGGACGCCTGACTCGGTGAACTCAGTGAACATGCCATCAAGTAGTGTTAGCACGTATTTACGTGGTATATACTGAATCGGTGACAAGATCAACAGACCCTCACGGCACCTAGCTTTGATTTCACCATCGCATCGAACCAGCCAAAATTCATTGGGGCTAGGTGCTCTGGTCTCATTGTCGGCTTGCTCATTGGCCCAGTCACTATTCACAACGCCATACTTACCGAGGGTAGAGGTAATTAGCCGGTTATGACTACGACGATCAGGATTTAACCTGAATTTAACAATTGAGTAGCGTCCAGTAATAAAGTCGTTGTCAACCATGATGTGCCTCTATCTGTAAATGGTGATTAGCCTACGGATAAACGTGGGCTATTTGTTACAATTAAGCTATTGATACTAATAGTTCCCAGTGCTGGGATCTTTACATAGAGGTTTATTGCAAATGGTGACCAAGTAGTAAAGTATTCTTGCTGATATGCTAAAGGAAACTTTACTATGCTGCTTCCGGACGCAAGTGTTGCTGTATTGCCTGCAGAAATGCCGGTACCTGCTGATGTTGCTATCTCAGCAGAGAGTGTGAATCCAGAATCGGATGTGGCTGATCTGAAGATAAGCTCACCTGGTACCTGATCATCTGTTAGACCGTAGGCTGTTAGCTCCACGGTGATAGAGGACGCTGAGCTATTTACTAACTTAATAGCTGTTGTATAATCATTAACAACTTCAGATGCTGTTATGCTTGGTGGTATAGATGTATGAACTAGATCTATATAAGGACGACACGTTTTGAGTAATGTCTTTTCTTCTTTTATTGTTGCAACAGTAACAGAGTTGCTTAGGTCTATGTTATTTCCTGGGTAGATCAACCAACCAATGACACACTGATAATCAGTAGCTGCGTCCTGTGTAATGATACCACGCTTTAGGGCTATTTGCGGTGATGATACTAGATTTGAATCCGCTAACCAATAAATAGTCCAAGATGATTTCGTCGCTGACTTAGCTAAACTGTATTCCGACAGAGCTATGTCGTAAGATGCATCTATGTTGGCATATAATCCACAGGGGAATAAAACTTCATGAGCACCGACAGTTAGTATATCATTTGATATGGTTAAAGAGACATTATCTGATAACAATCCTGGTGTTTTTCCAGCAGCAATTACTTTATTCATTACTGTGTAGTGTAGCTTACTTAGTCCTGCCAAGAAGAATGCATTAACCATTGTTAGATACCTGTTAGTGTCAATGTGGTGTAGTAGGCAGCATCTGGATTAGAGTTTTGCATTAGATATGCAGCAAATCCATTAGCTGTGCCTGAAATAGTGAAAGCTACTGCCCGTGCTGGTATAGTGGAGTAGCAGAGATATGTACGCTTGTTAGCATCACCGCTATAGGGTTTTAGTATCGTCTCATATTCTACATCAGACCAATCACGAATAATGCAGCGAACGCTTCCTGTATCAGCTAGAACATCATTGCCGAATAAAACAACACATACTTGAAATGTGTATGTTTCACTCATGAGTGTCGGTATGAACCGAGATTTATAGCACTCTACAACATTTGTAGATGTGGCGTGAATGCTTGTTATGCTAGGAGATTGGAGCTTATTTCCACGCCAAGCACATTTAGTTATGTTGATGTATTTAGGCTGTCTGAAGTCTTCGGCGCATATAAGTTGTGCGGGCACTCTACCTAATGTAACGGAGTTTATCTGGCTAGCTAAACCTATGCTCTCAGCCGCCTGCGTTATCGGTGTTAACCCGTATTCGCCGTCCGTTACTATAGGTAAGATTCGGCGGGAGTCTCGTGCATTTATGATAGAACTGCCTGTCCAGTGAGCGGATACTGCCGATGCTAGCTTAGAACTGGCAAGATCTGTTTTCGCATAAATCGTGATAGCGCAACCAAAATTTAGGTTTGCTGGTGCCATTGATGCTGTTGTAATGACTTCCCAAGATACGAGGGAGTAGAATGTCTGTTGTGTGAACAGAACTTGTGTGGCGCTTTCAACTGTTGATCCAACAGGTGCTTCAGTAACGGCAGAGCCTTTGAACTCTAGAGTTTCTTTGATAGCAGCCCCATTTGTATCCGTACCGTAGAGTCGAACAGCTAGATAGGCACTCTGTGTGGCTGCAAAAGAACTTACGCCGACACCTAGTAGGGCCGGTGCATATAGTTCAATCTCATTTGTTTGACTGTCCCCTGATACATCCGTTACGAGAGTACTCTGCACAAGAACGTAAGGGTCTGGGAACAGCTTTCCTGTTGTTGAGATTAAAGCTGTTAGTGACCGTGGAATACTTCCATATCTACGGAATTGTAATGTCGTGTTCCCTACAGAGGATAACGCTTGTCCACCTGTAATAGCCAAATCACTGTTTTGCATTGTTGTCAGTGTGAGTGACGTGGATGCAACAGAAGATACGGTTAAGCTATCTGTTTTGAAGTACCAAATATCTATGGTATCATCTATGGTTTCCTGCCGGGAGAAAACAAAAATGTTGCTTCGTGGGACCATGCCACCGCACATCTCACGCTTACTGCTTACCTTGCGAACGGACGTGATTGTGTTTGGGAAATTAGACAGTACTACATATTGTGCATTCAACCCACCATAGGGGGAGTCGCTTGTTACTTCGCCTGTAGTATCTAATTGTATGGCATCTGAAAGAAATCTCTGATAGCAATAAACACCGGGTATGCCAATAGTGCTGTAGTCTTTGCTGTAGATCATACCTGAGCTGGTCAGATGTTCATAGATGGTTGTACCACCTATCTGTAGATCTGCTAAGCTTTGTCCATGCGGGTTAGTATCTGATACTGTCCCCGTACCAATTTTGGAGCGATGTTCTACATCCACGGCTGTGAACCATGGGCGCAGCCAAGAGTAGCGTGTTGTTGCTGCTGTGTATAACGTTGGCCCGGCAGATGCATCCCATGCTACAACCCCAAGAACAACAATGTCGTCTATGTTTAGCGTATCATATGTATCTGTCGTAGCCGTTGCTTGCAGATTTAGATATTCGCTGTACGTCATGCAGCCAATCTCACATGACTCCATGTCACCGGCATCTACAACATCACCTACACTATTAAGTACATAGTGTTCTAATGGTGTTGTAACAGCTTTTATTATGATCAAATTCTCGGCACCGTCACTTATATCCACTAGGGGAACTCGTGTTGTGCTTGTAGTTGTTAGAAATTTCCCCGAGGCTGTAACGGCTGTTCCTGGGTACACATCCCAGTACATCGTTTTATCTGTTACTGCCAAAACCCATAGGGGAGAGTTCTCTGCTGTTGGGTCGATGGTTGAAACGATACCTGTTCCCGTATTAGCTGTGACAGCTTGGAGAACATTCTTTAGATCATTATCAGCCGTATCAAAGGCTGTTGCTAGCATGTCCGGTGCCATCAAGGCATTGCTAAAGTCTGGACGAGTTCTAGATGTGTTAGCCATGAGTAATAGGTACCTTTTGCCAATATCTTCTACGAAGAAGTTATTAGACCTTGACAATCACTAGGTAGTATGTTATATTTTGATTGAGGACGGTTCTTCAGAGACATCCTTACGGGCTTCGGCTCGAAACGTAGCCTGTAGTCATCAGCTCAACAGTTAGTTGAGGTGACACTAAGCTCCTGAAGAGCTTTTGACTACCGGGAGAGGACCTCGGGTGTGCATGCCCTGGGTCCTCTTTTTATTTATCCTGCATCACTATCTATGACAGTATCACCCGACGCTTGCGTTGCATTGTCATCTGTGGTTTGATCAGATGAATCCTCAGGTTCCTGTGAATCTTCTGTAGGGATTACAGGTGCTGTCTTTTTTGATGTCTTGGTTCCTTTTGCTGCAGCTTGCTTTACCGTAGGTACTGGGGGTGTAGTTGGCTGTACCTGTGTGGTGCCGTGACCGAAGCTATTAATTGAAGGTATCGCTGGCACGGCGGCGTTCTGGTAAGATGCTATGTGTTTTGATGTAGTATGTACTACCTTATTGGCGAACACATAACCCGTAGTCCAGAAGAACACTTGAAGCAGGGATGCCGGTGCTTCATGATTAGATGAGCCTGTTCTGCTTAACCAGTAATAACAGCAGATGCCAAATGTTACTGTAGAGAACATGCGTCCTATGGATCCCGTTTTCTGTGATTTGAAGAAAGGATCTATTAGGTGTTTTCTTAATTCAATGTACCATGGGTAGTTTTGCGGTTGTCTCGTTGTCATATGTCTTTGTCCGTTGCAAAAGAGTCTACTTTTCGTAATCCCATTTTGAAGTCATATATGTTTAGATAGCTTTGTTGCGGGGCTACAAGGCTATACACTGATGATGTTATAGCACTGTTTTTATAGTTATCTGCAATAACAATAGCGTTTATTGTAGTATCTTCAGTCACTGTAATTGGATTTGTATAATGTGTAGAATGAACTGTCGGGATAGTTCCATCTACTGTGTAATAGATAACCCCAGAAGCTAGTGCTGTTTGGAGAGTAACAACTGTTGATGTTGTATATTGTCCTGTTTTTGGTGTTATAGATGGTGCTGGTGCTATTGGTAACTCAGTTATTGTGTATGATGCGGCTGTGATATTACTATTGTCATAATTTGATGAGACGGCAATAGCTTTAATCTTTTCTGTTTTACTTACTGTAATGGGGCCGGAGTAAAGTATCCCAGACGTGGCTGTTGGGTTAGTTCCATTAGTTGAGTAATATATAGAAGCACCAACTGTGGTCGTTGTAATTGTAGCTGTAATGGAGCCTTGGTATGTTCCTGGTGCTGGTAGTATTGTAGGGGGTTGTGCTCGCTCATGAACACTAAAGTTTTCTTCAACAATACTGCTTGTAGTGGTTCCAACCGCAATAGCCTTTATTGTAGCTGGTGCTGTTATATTAAATTGTCCTGAGTATGCCTGTGATGCTGTTGTAGGATCACTTCCATCTGTTGTGTAAAAAACTACAGCGCCATCTGTTTGGTTGGTTATTGTTACTTGCATGTTTTGGTTTGCACTATAGTAACCGGATGCTGGTGTTATTACGGGAGAACTTACTAGGAATACGTAATACGTTAGATTAGCAGCACTCATTAGAATTCACTCACAATCTGAGTTACTGTATTGTTGTGTACATTAACTCTATATATGCCTGTTAAGCTATCTCTAGCATAGAGCTGATCCGTACCGGCAGCAAGACCTACCCAGTAGCGATCTAGCTCTTGATTTATTATACTAACGATGCTTCCTGTTGTTAGATCTATTTTGTAAATCCCGCCAGGTACTTTTGTTAATGACGTATTAGTATATTCATAACTTCCTGCATATAAATAGTCATTAAAGACGATTAGGCTTCCCCACATATATGATGTGGATGAGTTCAGTACTGTCTCATTGGACCCATCAAGATTCATATACTTTATAGCTTCATAGGGAGTGCAAAAATAGATCTTTTCATTATATACAGTTATGCCTTGTACATAATTGTGTTTACGTACTAATGTCACACTGTATGTTTTTGGGTCTATTTTATAAACGCCACTATCTGAACCACCACTGGATACGCATGCATATATTGCATTATCGTAATATGTTGCTGATACGAATGAATCACCCTCAATAGTATCTGTTATTGAAAGTGCAACTGTTGTGTACTCTCCTGTGTGAGGGTTTATTGTTGTTAGGCCCGCTGTGCCTAAGGCATAAAGAGACTGACCGTCAGCAGCTACGGCACACATGTTGCCGTCATAGAACGAGTTTAGCTTAGCAGAAACATTATTTGTTGTATTGACAACTTTTACATTATAGCTTCCATAGTATAGGTCCCCTCGAATGATTGTATACACGTTTGTGACTACTGACGTGGAAGCATATCCATGTTTTGTTGCTACGAACGCTAATGTTGCTGTCGTTACTAAATGTATTGGCGTACTATAAATAGCAGAATTTTGGGTTGGTGCTGTACCATCTGTGGTGTAGTAGATTTTTGTATTATTTGTTTCAGAAGAAAGCGTAATTATTTTTGTAGCACCCCATGTTCCTGCCGGGATGGATGCTGTAGGTGTTATGCATGAGAATGTGTATGTAGCAGATACTATGTCACTGTTTGTTAAACCTTCAAATATACCAATAGCTTGAAGTGTTGTATTTCCTGAAATAGTGATTGGACCTGTGTAGAGCAAAGATGTTGTTGTTGGTGTTGTTCCATCTATTGTGTAGTAGAATGTTACACCTTCTTTTGTATCTGATAATGTTACAGTTTGGTCGTTTGTAAAGCTTCCAGATGCTACAGATAATATAGGTTTAGGTACTTTTGTATAGCTTATATTGTATGTTGCTACTGTGGCATAACTTTGTGCAAATCCGGATTTAGTTGCAATTGCTTTTAGCGTTAGAGGATACTCTACGAGTAGAGGTTCTGTGTATAATGTAGAGTTAGCTGTTGGTGCTGTTCCATCAAGCGTATAATAGATATTTATCCCTGTAAGTCTATTTGTTATTGCTACGGTTTGTGCTATGTTGTATGATCCGCCCGCAACAGAGAATAGGGGTGCTGGTACTGTAGCTGTACTGGCAATAGTCGTGTCCTGGACTCCCTGCGTAAGTGCTGCTGTAAATTTTAATGTTTCAGTTCGTGCTGCTAAGTCTAATGTGTATGCAGTAACTGCAGCGTTGCCCGGGTATGTAAGCGCATATGTATTACCACTTATGTTATCATGAAGTACCTTATCATAGGATGTTGTAGTTGTGATTACTTCTGTAGCTACTCCTGTGTTTGGGTCTATGGTAAAAAGACCAGGATTGTTACCTGTGCCTGAGTGCCCATAAAGAGTTCCTGTTATAGGATCACAAAAATCAACATGGTAAAGTGCATTAGAAGTTATTGTCGAAAGCGTGCTTGTTACTGTATTGTATTTTACAAGTGAATTGATGGACCCCGAGCAGTATCCATACAAGCACTGATCTACGTTGTTATATATTAAATAATAGTATATTGGGTTTGGTAATAGTACACTAAGTGTTGTTATCGTTTCTGTGTTAAGATCAATACTGTAGAGGTTTTTGTTTTCTGTAGCTGCATATAATGTGCCTGTGTCTGTTGAGTAAGCCAAGGCTCGGATATTATCGCCGTTATCGAGTTGTGTGAGTCTCTTGAAGGGTTCATACGTAATTGGATCACACAAGTAAATGTAGCTTGGGGTAACATTTCCTAGAGTTCCTTCTGCTGTAGCTAAAGCTCCTATCCCGTTATTGTAGTCGGGGATAAATACAGCCGTTAACACATAACCAGGATCACTTGTAGTTGTTGTATGCGTACCTGTTGTAAGATCTACATATTCAGCACCTAATGTGTAGGCTGTTGGTTTTGCAAGTACTCCAGCCGTAAACGTGTACGTGATAGTTGCAACAGGTCCAATTGTGGGTGTCTTCACACCTTTAATAGAAACCGCTTTGACTACACAGGATTCTGTAATACTTAGCGGAGCTGCATATTGTGTACTTGCTATTGTTGGTGTGGATCCGTCAAGTGTGTAATAGATGGGTGCTTGGTCATGTACACCATCTGTAGTACTTAGCATTTCAATGTGTGCTGTAGTACCTATTGTAAATTTTCTAGTAGCAGAAGCAACAGGGTTGCAATTGTACGTATTAAGATAGGGTCCCAGTGTGGGATACGTGGAGACTGCGATTCCTGTATTAATTAGTGACTCTGCAATACTACTATCAAAGTATCCCGATTTGACTGCGATTGCTTTAATATCAATAGAGGATTCAAACGTTAAAAATGGCTCTGTATATGCTGCAGATGTTGTTGTTGGGGTAGTTCCATCATCCGTATAGTAGATAAGAGCACCATCCGTAGTATCTGTGATGGTGATTGTCATGTTGGCACCATAGGTATTTAGGGTACCTGTGATGACAGGTGCGCTTACCTGGTTGCCGATATGGTATACCTGTGTGGCTACTGTACTTGATATGGAGTTAGCTACTGCGATAGCTTTCACTGTGCATATTGTGGGTACAGCGTAGGTTAGTGTAAACGGAGACGTATACAGTGTAGAAGATTCTGTTGGATCTGTTCCGTCTAGGGTGTAGTATAGTGCTGCGCCTGTTGTAGCTGTTTCTAGTGTTACTGTGAGTGGACTTGCATTTGTTATTGTTGCTGGACTAATCGTAGGCTTATTGGGTTTAACTATGCCCCCAGGAAGCATTCCACTGTATACCGCAGTAATACCCGACGAAGGTGAGTTTGTAATGGCAACAATACTTGTATCGCCTATTGCAAGCGTTACTTGCCCGTTACTATCAGGGGCTTCATTCACAAACGAAGTCCCGCTATCATTGCTAGTAGCAAGCACACCAGACGTATAGAAACTAACGACATAGATGTCATTAGAGCTGTCAGCACCTCCCAAAACTATGGGAGCGGGCATTATTGCCGATAGTGCCGTTATAGGTGTGCTGGTGCTGAAATTATCGTCAGATTTTAGCAATAAAATAGAATTTGATGGGACATCATAAATGCTTAGGTATGTGCTATTTGTTGTGTGAAACAGTTCGCCTATAAAACCTATGGTATAATTTGTCAGAATCTGAGTCCAAGAGGTTCCCGAATCTTGACTTCTGTACATATTGATTAAATGTGTATTTGTGTCGGTACTGCATAAAAACAAACAAGTAGAGTTAGCTGCTACGAAGATGGCTGTGGCCGTAGTATCAGGTGTTGCTATAGCAGTAAAAGTTACACCATGATCAGTACTTTTATATAGTGTAGTACCTGTTTCTAAAGTAGCAAACAGTGTTGATCCCACACATGTTAGACATGTATACTGGTTTCCCGATGAGGCTACAGAATAAGTAGCACCATGGTCAACAGACACATAAAGTTTGGGAATCGCTTGGTTTATTAGGTATATGCGACTATCGCTTGAAACCGTAGCTAGACACATAGTAGTCTTGCCCGCCCAAGTATCATTAACAGTTGCTGCTGTCCATGTACTTCCGCCATCATTGGAGTAATAGGGGGAGTCTCCTTGTGTGCCTGTCGTCAGAATATAATTGTCTTGTCCAATAGCCGAAACGTAGGCAGCCGTTGTTGGTGATAACGTTCCTGTTGAGTTTGTCCAGTTGTTGATCAAAGTCATTTGTATCTCTTTTAGCTATGTATTAGACGTGCTTCAAACTGGTATAGTTCTGATGGGTCTACTGTTGTTATATTATCCCATAGAATGCGATTGATGCCTGTTTGATAGTCTGTTAGTAAAATTTGTATACGCCCAGCTACGTTTGATGCTGTTGTTACTGTATTCTTAGCTGTATTTTGTGTCAAAATAGCTAAGGTTACTTTGCGGATAATTCTATCATCTGTAAAGAATGATGCTATACTTGGTGTTGTTTGTGTTACACCGTTTATTATTATGTCAGCGCTTGTTCCTGTGAATACTAATTTTATATATCTAGTTGCTGGATTCTTTTTACTGTATATTAAGAATTCAGCTTGTGAATCAATGTCCCCTGTCCAATCAAAAACAATAGATATCGGTTCATATACATCAGCATTTGATGCTTTGAATAGCGGTAAGGCATATCCGGTTTCGCGTAGTGCTAAGTACTGCGGGCATGAGATACCCGCTAATTCAGTACGTTGTGTCATAGTGAGTTGACAAAAGCCATCATAGGATACAGATGATGTATTATCAACTACAGCAAATGTACCAATATACAGATGATCTCCACTGGTAGTAGTTGTATCTGGTATTGTAGATATGCCTGTCCAGAAGGGTTTAGCAGTTTCTAAACCTGCCGTTACAACTACTTCATTTGCTGTTAGTGTATTGCTCATATTTGATTTTTATCAGGTTGACGCTGTCAAGAAAGCACATACTTCACGTAATCCCATTTTGAAGTCGTATACATATAGGTTGCTGTATACAGGGACAACATGTCCTTCTGGTACTGGTACTGGTATGTTTATTGTATAGGTGACTATGGCTATCGTACTATCATTATAGCCTGGGGATGTGACATAAGCTTTTATTGTAGTCGTTTGACTTATAGTAAGAACACCTAGATATATAGATGATGTCACACTGGGGTCGGTACCATCTAGTGTGTATCTTATTATTTTATTCGGTGTCGGAGATGCCAAAGATACAGCTATTGCTTCTGTATACGTGCCTGTTGGTAAAGAGAATGTCGGTGCAACAGATGTCTTAGGAATAAATGTATATGTAACAGTTGTAACATCACTAGATGTCCATCCCGCGAAGATGGCAATAGCTTTAAGAGTTATCGTTGAGAATATGTCCAACGGAGAACTGTATAAATAGCTATCTATCGTTGGTGTGGTACCATCTATTGTGTAATAGATCTTAGCATTGGATGTTGTTGTGGCTATGCTTGTAACAAAATTATCTGTAAATGTCCCGGTTGCCGCAGAGAAGACTGGAGATACGGCTTTTAATTCGTAGGTAGCCGTTACGATATCACTGCGGGCATCACCCTCGGTCGTAGCAAGGGCTTTAATTGTTTTTGATACATCAACAGCAATTGATGTTGTGTATAGAATAGATGTAGGCGACTCTGTAGCATCTGGAGAAGGGTCTGTTCCATCCAGGGTATAGTAGATAGAAGCGCCAGTTGTTGAGCAGGCTAAGGCGACTGTCTGCGCTGTATTATAGGTACCTGCAGGTACAGAGAAAGTAGGAACTTGCGGTGTAGTGACGTTATAAACAGCGGTTGCAATGTCACTATTTTCCCACGTTGCATATGCTGTAAGCGCTTTTATTGTTGTAGGCTGAGTTAGCCGGATGCCTGTGTTATATACAGGTGATTCTGTAGTCGGATCTGTCCCATCTAATGTATAGTATGTGGTAGATCCCGAGAGACTTGAAGCTAGAGTAACTGTAATGTATCTTGTATAATTTCCAGCAATAGGATCAAATGTGGGAATACTTGCTTTCAATTGGTAGCTAGTAGATGCTACGTCACTAGCAACTTGCCCACTAACCGTACTGATAGCTTTAAGTGTTTCTGTCCGTGTTACAGTAACAGGTGCTGAGTAGATGTATCCGTTAGCTACTTCCCAGGTTCCTGCCGGGATTTTGTAGATGTAACCACCAGCTTCTGTGCTTGCATCTGAAGCATAGATAGACCCGTCTGTTCCTGTTAGTAAGAAGTCCCATGTACCTTGGCTAGCAATAACTATATCTGTCCAGGTGGCTCCAGCATCTGTTGACTTCTTTATATTAGCTGTGCCTGATGCTGCAAAATATAAGGATCCATCTGTTCCCACAGTAGAAGCAACCCAATTGGCTGTACCTGCTGCTGACAGCGCTGCCCATGATGTTCCTTGATCCGTAGACTTATAGATAGATCCGTTAGAGGCACCGAGGTATAGGGCATGATCAAGTCCTACACATGATGTTGTCCATTGTTGCGTTCCCAGGATAGCATTTGGTGTCCATGTAGTACCTTTATCTAATGAGGCATAGACGGATTCATTAGATGCTGCAAAGTATATTGTTCCATTACTTGCTACGCAGCAGGTAGCCCATGTCTTCATCCCTAGGCTTGTTTTCGATGTCCATGTATTACCGTTATCGTTAGATACGTGAAGATATCCGTTGTCGATTCCGAAGTATAAAGATCCGTCAGTGCCTGCGCAACTTGTGTTCCAGCTACGAGTGCCTTCGCTGACTACCGGTGCCCAAGTAGTACCGTTATCTGTACTTTTATATATGTAGTTTCCATAAGCACCGAAATATAAAGATCCGTCAGCACCAATACAGGATGTGCTCCAATTGAGCTGAGGTGCTGATAGCTGAATCCAATTTAGACCGCGATTAAGGGATTTATATATGTACCCGCCGTAGACAGCCGCATACAGAATATCATTAGAACTGACACACCCTGTTCGCCATAGCTGACTTGTTGTAGTTGCAGCTATTTGCGGATTTGTATTTATGGCAGGATCTGTACCATCCTCGGTATAGATGATGGTTGAATTATTTGTATCACATGTAATAGAAACAGACTGAGCCGATGTATATGTTCCGGAAGCTGTTTGTATTACTGGCGTACTTGTTTTAATGTTGTACGTAACTGTTAAAACCGGAGATACTTTATAATTAGGTACGATACTGACAGCATTAAGTGTGCATGATGTTGTTATTACTATGGCAGTGGAGTATAATGCTGATGCACTTGTTGGCGTAGTTCCATCAAGTGTGTAGTAGATACTACCAGATTGGTCCGATGCCAGTGTAACGGTCGCTGATCCTAGGTACGTTCCAGAAGGCTCTGATGCTGTCGGGGCATCTGCCTGGGGGAAGACATTTAGTGTAGGTCCTGTACTATCTGTCTCTGCTTGAGCGTCATCAATCAGCTTCAAACTGAAGCTATGTGTTCCTATCGTTGCATTTGTATAAGGTACCGATATTGTTTGATTACTCGATACTGTATCTGTTTTTATTAAGCCTAAGTTATCGTATAAATAGTATGTTATTGGATCCTTGTCTACATCGGCTAGTGTGAATATAATAGGTTGTGTATCATTGATGTAGACATTTTGAGATGCTGTTACCCATGTAACCGTAGAAGCTGAATTAGTTCCACCATAAATACGATACGATACGGGAAGTGACCCTTGTGTATTTGTACTAGCTGTTACTGTTGTGTCTACATCATGCGTGGTATTTGCTGTATTCCACGTGTAGCTGTATTTTGTTGATTTTCTTAAAGATAAAGGTGCTGTATTAGCAGTAGCTTGTTTTATTGTTACTGCTTGTGCTTTATTTTGTACTGTTACTGTGGGTACGCCTGTGGCAGGTCCGGGTATCTTGAATGTAAGCGTACCTGATCTATTATGGGTGTTCGTTAAATTAACTTGTGGCTGAAGCTGCAAAATTGAGTTATCAGATACCGCAGGTCCAAAAGACGGACCAAGAGGCATTACACCGCCACCACCTGATACACTTACTTTTGGGCCATCCGGCAGATATCCAACAAAGCTGGCATTAGTTACTGAAGCTGCTAAGTAATGCTTAGATAGCTGTAAACTAAGTGGGCCAAATTTAGGAGCAATTGCCACTAATGGATTAGACACTTACCATCTCCGCAGCAATGTTTCCCATCATGATAAATGTGCGCCCGTCTTGCACTAACTGGGTTCCCGGGGCTACATGTCTATAGAACCCAGCGATAGGGCATTGATAACCAAAAGGTATTCTACCTATAGGCGATAATCTTTGTGTGGATTCATGACGTACATATATAGTTGGATTTGGGCCTAATGATACCTTTCCTGTTATCATGTTTACGTAACCTGTAGGCATATCTTCACTTACATTCGCTTTACTAGATGGAAATGCGCCACTATTATCACTGTTTTGTGACAGAAATGAATTTAGCATACGACCTATAGTTGATCCTACAATAATGCTACTCCAATAAGATGATGTAGTCCCTATTGTGGAATCAGGTTCATAAGTTTGTGATGAGTTGCGCCCTGAGAATGTTTTAATACCAGCCCAACATGTGATAGAATCGCATGTTATGTCAATGGCTCCTACTGGAGTTTCATAGTTGCTTGCGTTAATTATAGAAGGAGCACTAGCAGTACTATCTAATGTGGTACTACGTATTTGCCAGGAATCAAAAAACAACCCACCACTCCAGCTACCAAATCCACCCTTATTAAGAAGTCCCCACTGTAACATATCACTAGCAGCAATATCTATTCCACGTTGAATAAATACTTGACAGTTTCCAGCAGAATCCCCAAATAGATATAATGCATTGTTTGAACTGCTTGTTGGCACATTAACCCAACCATAGATTATTGCATTTGACAGCACATTAGCAGTTCCTGTTTGAGCATTCCAAGCAGTTCCTGATACATATGCTCGCGATGTGGTTAAATATAGTTTAGAATTTGTTGTATCAGTATGAAAGTTAAGGTAAATCGTTTCACCTGTAACAAATGTGAACTGATAATGAGCTTTGTATCCAGTATATGTAACAGTATCAGCAGTTGGAGCTAAGTTTCTGGTATAGCCCATTGTATTTACTAGCCAAGTGTCTATAGTAGTTAAGGCATTATATGCAGATGTGTATGTTGTAACTAGATATTTAGGTGCGGGCATTATGCCATCTCCAATGCATAGGTGTTCGAGGCGTCTGTTATATACCCAGTCTGAAGTGTTATATATTTACGCCTATTGACAATGTTTCTAAAGATAACACCACCGCCAATTAAAGAGCCATCAGCTTTATAGCATGGAATTATCCTTACAAACGGTAATATGCCCCAAATTCCTAAGACTGATCCTGGATATGCAACTGCATATCCACTCAAAGATTGTATTTTAATTTGATACAATGGAACGGTATCATCCAAATTAAGTTGTAGTCTACTACCCTCTCTGTTCACTTGAACAGACGTACAGTCGCCAGAGGATTCATCTATTGCACTATCTATCCCATGTAGTCCACAGATTCTACCTGAAGGCAAATATGCATGCAAAAATACAGTTGTAATTATCCCACCGCCGTTTCCTGCGGGACTCCACACACTAGTGGCACTTGCATATACGGGGGATCTGCAAGCCGAATTAGACCATTGTACAGCAGTAGTTGCGTTCCCTCCGATCAACAGAGGTTGTGGGTGCTGGTCAATTGTATTTGTTGCATCCATCCAGCCAAAACAAGCTGAAGAGTACGTAGAACCCACTAAACAACAAGCATAACAGAATCTACCATCAGCTACAGCATACAGCGTACATGCTTGACCTGCCGCTGGTCCTAGTGTCCAGTAAGCTCCAGCATATCGCTTCCATTGTGATGCTTCGGCAAGTGCAGGTTGCCATACAGGATACATAACAACTTGAGCATCAAAGTAGTTTGTTGTGGCATTTGAAGAACATAAGAGCCCAACCGTGGCACCGCCATTATTGTCATTACCAGGAGTTTGCCATGTATATTGAGCAGCTTGTGAATGTACCAAAGCAGTCCAAGGTGCAGTCATTTGTAGTTGAATAACATCACCTACGACATTTGCGGTGCTTCCAGCTACAATCGTAAAGTTCACGTAGGTTGAGGTGAACGTGGTTCCAACCACACCAGTTCCCAGTGATCCATTAACAGATCCAACTACTGTAAATGCGGTTGCACTCGTAAAGATAATTGTGAATAGCTCATAGACACTAGAAGCAGTCCCTATGGCATCATCAATGTAGCAGTCACTTACAGGCGTTACGATCAAGCTGGTTGTGATCGTACCTACGAAATCAGATGTAGGTGTAATAGTCAAGGCTGTCGTAGCTGTAGCTATGAATGTTCGAGTGTATGTTGACGTTATTGTGCTCGAAGAGAAGCCACCAACAGAATAGCCAATAGACCCGGATGTATAAGCAGTCACATTGATGGTAAGTGTGTATGTTCTTCCAACTATTAAAGCCGTTGACTCAGTGAATGCAGCAGTATTTCCAGTTGCATGAACATAGCCTGTGGTGTTACTTCCAGTCCATCCAGTTCCAGGGGTAAATGTAGTCAGCGAGTTAGCTGATGTATAGATTGGAGGTAGGGTGTGGCCTAGCATTAAGAAAGAATGTAATCCCTCTAAAAGGGCTTGGCCTGTTGTGTATGTTGCTATGATTGCTGACATGCGGATTCCTTTTAACTGTGTGATATTCGTGTTTCAACTTGATAGGTACGAGAAGGATCTACTGTATAAGACCCTTGATGTAGCACATAGATTTTTTGAGTTGTTGTGTCTGTTAGTGATACTTGAATAGTTCCTTGTATTAAGGAACTTCCACTAGAATAGCCTGTTACATTTTGTGTTAGTATCCTATACAAGAGTTTTCTTGTGTTATCCACACTTGAAAAGCACGCTGATACATCAGGACTAATCTTTTCCACACCATTTATGAAGACAGATGCTTTCATATCAGTAAAGATCGTTTTTATGTATAAGCTGTTTGGCGTACTAGAGTCAAAGGTGTCTAGCGTAATGTAGGAGTCAGTATCACCATTCCAGCCAAAGACTACCGATATAGGCATGTAGACTTTAGAATCTTCTGCTCTAAATATAGGTAACTGGTAGCCGGTCTCTCTCAAGGACAGGTAGTGATAGTTAGACGATCCTTGTAAGCTCTCTGCCTGCATCATTTGTAGGAAACAGTAACCATCAAACATAGGGTCGTTTACTGTGTCAATGACATCAAACGTACCTGTGTACATATCTTCATTGTATGAATTACGAACGGTAGGTACAGTAGAAATACCTGTCCAGAAGGTTTGAGCATTACTCAGACCGTCTGTGACTATATTTTCACTGTCCGCACGCTTTATCATACCGACCTCTAATAAAAGGTTCTTGCATAGGATGGTACTAAATAGAAACAGCAGACTGTTAGTTGGTCTGCTGTTTCTTCTGTATGTCAAAGACTTTTATGCGTCTGCTTTTGGTTCCGTGAGTGTCCAGTTTTGATCTAACAGCGCGGTCTGATTTGTTATCCAATTCTCTTCTTGGGTGGTTTCACCAAACTCTTGGTGTAATATGATTTTACGTACTGTTGGTTCCTTTAAGTACGGTGGGTGATTACCATCTTGTTGTAATGCTCTAGCTTCTGCTTTGTTGTTCAGTTCCGTGATTACTAAGTATGTTGTTGCAGGCCATGCCGAGTTCCATATCTTAGTACCTATCTCTAAGTCTGCGAAGATTGATGTGTTCATGATGTCTCCTATAGTTGTGTAGTTACAATTGTGCTAATAGTATAATTAGGTATGTATGCAAATACTTTTAGTGTATTTCCTGCTAGCAACTTTGCTACTGTTATATTGCTTAGATCCCCACCATAGGTACCATAACTGTATGTAAAATTTTGCAATGTTCCTGTAGCATTTTGGATAGTTAAGCTTCCGTTTGCTGCTAGCACCTGACTTGATGGTGTTGGATCTGAACCGTCAGTGGTTCCGAACAGTATAGGGAATAGGTTGTTATCTCCCGTTACTGTTGCATCAACATAATTGGTACTTGTTGTGCTTACTGCCAGTAAGCGTAGTCTGTTTGGGTAGGTTGTTCCAGATATGTACTCATTAACAATTGCATATAGGCTGGATCCTGCTACAATGAGAAGTTTATAGGATCGCGTTGTGTTAGTCGGGTTTGGCAGATATATGACAGTACCATCGGCAGCCATACCTATAAGCGTATTTGATGCTATTCCAATATACTGAGAATTAAATACTATAGGTTTTGTTGCTGCATAATGCGTACCATGATCTATGCATGTATTAACTGTAGTTATTATATCACTTGTTGATACGCGCAATACTGAACCATCATAGTTCATTATAAGCACATTATTACTATCGTAGCTTATTCCTTGTATTGATTGGTAAGAAGATGCTGCTGTTATTAATGTTTCTGTGCCTGTTAGGGATATGCTATATAGTGATGTATTGCCATAGCTACTTGATGAAGTTCTGCAAACTCCATAGAGTAAGCTATTAGTTTGGTTGTATGTTAGATATGCCCAATACCTAGATACGGATGTTAGCGCTGTTTCTACGCCTGTTGTGGAATCTATTTTGTAGATATAACCACCGTTTATACCACCATATAAAAAGCCATCTGTGCTACAGTAGAGAAGACCTGTGTAGGTTTTATAACCACCTGTTGTTAGATTAGAATAAACACCCGTTGCGGTGTTTATTGTTTTGATGTTTCCTGAACTTGGGGCTACATAGAGAAGCCCTGTTGCTGGATTATAACAACCGCAGTTTAATGTGTCAAAGCTAGTAGTAAAAGCGTCATTTCCGGAATCCGTTAAGTATGTTTGGGTATAGGCTAGTTTTGTTACTGTGGGTGTTGGCACTGTTTGTTGTGTGTCTTGAATCAGGTTTGTTTCAGTATCACTAACCGTTCCTAGCGCGATAGAGGAGTCTGAGCTTATTGAGAGTCCATGAGTTGAGCCATAAGTACTGAGAGTAGTTAGTGTTTCGGAGGTGCTTGGATCATTTCCTATTCGTTCTAGTTCGGCTCCTGCTTTTATTATAAACTTATCTCCGTTCCATGTTACCCTATTTCCTGTATTTTGTGATTGAGTAACAGGTGTAGCTGTTGATGGCTGCATAAGTTGTCTTTGTTGTACTGTGACATTGTTTTGAAGGTAGCCAACCTCTGCAGTTCTTACGTCGGATTGCGCATAGTCTAAAATTTCATTTCCAGAAACATTAAAACATTTGTTAAATGTATGACCACCATCGTAACTAACTTGTGTGTTAGAACTGCTATATATTAGAATTACGTTAGTAGAGAGAGTGCATACAATGTAATTGTAATTACTATACGTAGTTATAGTTGCTTGACTCCAAGTTTCTCCATCTGTTGACGTATATACAGCAGAGGAGGCACCTAAAATAAATCCATATGCTGTACTCTTTAGATCTGTTCCTTGTGCAAATGGCATATTAGATAAAACTGTAAAACTTGCACAGTTATCTGTACTTTTCAGCATATAGTTACCTAGCCAGATAAGATATATTCCATTGTAAAAAGCTGCATTTGCTATATGTGCGCTGCTTCCGTAGCTATAGCTAGGTTGGCTTGGTACAGGAATGCTTAGGAACTTAAAGTAATTACCTGAGTGTGATACTGCAACACATGCATAATATGACCCATTGCTGTTTATATATCCAACATATCCTAGGAATATGCCATTTACCGCATGGACATCTTTAATAGACGTTGGTGGCCAGTATGTGTTGTTTGTTGAAGCTGGTATTGTGTTAAACGTAGTGCATCTGTCTGTACTGATAGCAAATAAGTAATTGCTAGATAGTACTGTTGTTCCATATAATGATGCAATACGTGAGGCTGTATTTGAGTTATGAAGGGCTAAGCCGGACCACGTACTACCAGAGTCATCACTCGTTAATGCAACCGCTATGTATGTTGAACTGTCTTGGGCTGTTGTGACAATGCGACGAACAATAGAGTACGCTACTGTTGCTACTGTGCTATACGTATAACCACTCACTACTGCGACTGCTGATAGTGTGCAGGAGTTTTTAATGCTTACCGGGTCTGTGTACTGGGTAGCTGTTGTTGATGGTATTGAGCCATCTATCGTGTAATAGATAACAGCATCGGTTGTGGCGGATGTTATTGTTACATTTTGACCTTGTGCATATGTTCCTGCTGCAACAGAGAATGTTGGCGTTTCCGGTTTATCGGATGCTCCGCCTGTCTGCCATGTATAGGTTATGGTTCCATCTGATGCTTTATTTGCGAAAAGAAAACCAGAGGCAGATGGTTCAGGATATTGGACTTCATTAGTTAATGCCATTGTGTCACCTTTAGAACTGTCTAATTAGGGTATGAATATTACTGGATGCTTCATCTTCTGTTGTAATATACAGGGTTGGTTTTTTATTGAACTTATATGCAATTCCAGTTTCATTGCCCAGCATATTTGAAGATATCTTTAGTATGCCAGATATAGATCCATCTAAATTTAGATTGGCTCTGTATGTGCAGGTACCCGATACAAAGAATAATGAATTATCTCCAAAAGCAGGTCCTTCTTTTAAGAGAGTGAACAGGCCAACACTGCCTGATCCAGAATTTATCCAAGTAGTGCCATTGTCTTTGCTGATCAGTATGGAAAGTGGTTCATTGCAATTGTTTGGTATTGCGTAGAGATAATTTGTTACTGGATTACATCCGAGTTTATAGCCAATACAGTTAGTTGTTGGCAGGGTGACTAATTTATTAGCCGTTCTTAGATTTGGGTTTATACTGTAGACGATGCTATAGCTGTAGTCGGAACTTAGTTGGATGCCGTATAGGTTATCTGTTGATGCAGAACACAGTGAGTCAAACACTATGTTATCTAGTAACTTGATCCAAGTAAATGTTGATGCGCTTGACGGTGTTCCTTTGTATAGACCATCAGGAAGGCTCCAGTAGAAATTAGAATTACTATCAAAGCACATACTTTTAACATTTGTATTTGAGTTAGTTGCGTTATCTGTTAAGCGTGCGGCGGGGTTTATAAATTCACTATCCAAATCATCCGTACCACAATACCAGATGTTTGCCATATTTGAATCCCATCCACCTAAAGACACGGCTGGTACGTACCACCATTTATAGGGTGTTTTGGTATAAATTCCGCCTGTTGGTGATATGCTAATTTTAGATGACTTTCCCGTGCCATTAGCGTGTATGCCAAAAGAGGGGTCTCCAATCAAACTGTAATCGACACCGATCATTCTAGCTCTACCCTGGAGCCATTTAGGTATAACCTGACCTACAACGGTTTCACTAGAATTTGTGCCATTAACCACACGGATTGATATTGGTAATGTATTATTGTTCGACGCCAATACGGAATTTCCCGGTATGTTTATCGTTATATTTGAAAAGTCGTTAGCTGCTGCTATTACAGGACAGCTAACTCCATTAAGCGTAACGCTTGATAACTGTGAGAGATTTGATCCAGATATAATAACATTACTGTATGCTGCACCTTCGTGTATTTCGTTTGGGTGCATTGCCGAAATTAAGGGGCTTAGATTGATTACATAGGTTGCTGTGTTTATTGCCGAGGTTGCAGTACCATTAATAGCTATAGCGCTTAATTTTGTAGGTGCCGACAGCGTAAGTGGTGTTGTGTATTTTGTTGATGCTTCTGTTGGTGTGCTTCCATCCCGCGTGTAGTATACAGTAGCGGCAGATGCTGCACTAATACTCACAGTTTGGGTAGTGTTATACGCCCCTTCCGCGAGGGAGAATGTTGGTTTCGCGACAGATTTATTCTTCCATACATATTGATGCGCTGTAGCGTCGTAGTACAAGGAGCTTAACGTTTCTGTCGGTGTTGGGTACACAATTTCATATTGCTGCTGGGCTACAGTAGATGGTGTTCCATTTTTAACCGATATAGCTTTAACATGAGCTGAATGGTCTAATGTTATACTTGATGAGTAAACTGCAGATCCTGTAGTTGGCGTAGTGCCATCAATGGTATAATAGATAGTAGCACCTGTTGACGCCGTGATTGTTATTGCCTGTGTGAACTCATAAATACCGGCATTAGGTGATATTACAGGTGGTAGACTATAATCTGCAGAAACAGCAGATGACGTTACACCATCAATAGCTGCAAAGCATTTTACTTGAGCAGATGCTGTTAAAACAATGGGTGTAGTGTATATAGACGATGTTATAGTTGGCGTAGTGCCATCGAGGGTATAATGAATGTCCGCAAGTACGTTTTCACAAGCCAGCGTTACAGATAGAGGGTTCGCATAAGAACCACTTGTCGGATTAATGGTTGGTGTGCTTACGACAATGTAATTAGCGGAAGCCGCCGCTGATGTAATTCCATCAATAGATGTAATTGCTTGTACTACTGTATTAGCTGTTACAGTTAATGATCCAGTATATATAGAGGACTCAGTTGTTGGTGGTCGTGTATCCGTAGTGTAGTGGATAGTTTTGTTGCTTGCTCCGAGTAAACTTTCTGTATGTACTCGTTGTGCTCTTAGGTTTGTATTAGATGCAATTGTTACAGCAACAGAATCAGCGTACACCACTAGCTGGACTGATAGCGGGTGTATAAATTACAGTATATACAGCAGTAGCAATTTCTGAAGCTGTTCTGTCTGCAGGAACACCTAAGGCTGTAATTGTGATATTGGAGAACACGTAGAACGGTGCTGTATATACCAAAGAACTTGTTGTTGGTGTTGTACCATCTGTTGTGTAATACACCGTAGACGGTGTTGTAACAGATAGTTGTACAAGTACCGGCTCTGCATATGTTCCTGGAAGTGGCGCTATAGTAAGGAAGGGATCAGCATCGGGTCCTAGACTGAAGGGGTCTTCAATCAACACAGGTATAGTTACTTCAGCCAGTTCAAAGTCATCTTCAATTGTGACATCATCTGTAGTTGCTGTCGGTGCTACGAGGGATACAGCAGCACCTGATATGTCACTCTCACTGATGGTGATTGCTGTTAGATCCATAGTCGTATAAATTTGAATAAACTCTACAGTCTCATCAAAAGTGTAGCTAGATTTGAATGATGTTCCATTTATTACAGCGGCCCCTGCAAGGAACTCACCAAAATACATATTACCAACAGTTTCTAGCTGCACAGTTGATTCGTTGTGTGTTTTAGCTGCTATTACTGTTGGGTTCAGCCATGTATATATAGCTAAGCATCCTGATTTATTGGATGCATCTCGATATGTTCCTATGATCTCAATGCTGCTGCTATTTGTGATTCTAATCGGTTTTGATCTGTACCCATCTTTCCGTGCTCTTGTTGGTAGAGTTTCATTTCCAGATGATACTACAGGGAAACGATAGTTTACTGTGGATGAATCCACCCATCGCGGGCTAATTAAAGATTCGCTGAATATACGTTTCATAATAGACCACTTACCGTGAGGACATCATTTTGCATGGATAATGCTTGATGCAGTTGTTCTTGCTGCGATGCTTCTCCTGCAATAGCATTGCCCATAAGAATTCTACGTGTATCTTTGAAGTTCCAAGCTTTACCACCTTCTAACTTGAACGTTCTGACAGGGAACATGTCAAAAGGTTCGTCATAGAGATTGGATAGTACACTCAGTGTTGCACTTACCGATGACGGTGGCGTGGTTGACACAATCCAAGATGACAGAGACGAGTAGATGTTAGCTGTTGACTTGAACGCTAGATCTGAATACCCCGTCGTAGGACTCCAGGCATCCACTTCATCAAAGGAGAGAGTTTCATTTAGAGAGGCACCGGCTGCATCATACCCAGTCACGGTTAATCCTAAAGAGAACATAGTTGTTGTATCATAGCTAGTTCTATCATTATAGTCAGCCATGATCAAATCACTGCGAATGAGTGTATGACTACGCCATTCTGTTTTCTTATCGCTGGCATCAAACGTATACATTAAATGATAAATTTTACTCTCATCTGATGTCGTATCTGCTGCAATGGATTTAGTTGCATAGATATTGATCTTAGGTTTTTTTACATAAGGTGTTTGCTGGTACAGTACAGAGACCGTCATGTTTAGAAGGTCGCTACTGTATGGTGCATAAGTGCCACCAGCATAAAAAGACTTAACGGTAAACGGTGCTGTGGCATTACTCTCAATGGTCCAATTGTTGCAATCAGCAGAACTTGATCTGCTTGTAACTTTTAAGTACACACCAGCAGGATCGTTTAGTATTGTTGATGTTACATCCGCATATACGTCAGAGCGGTTAATTGCCGTGACTAATGAAGATGCTACTCTCTGTAGCGTTGTATCTATAGCCCAGTTAGCACCATAGGTGAACGTTGCTGTGTAATCCGTTGTAGTTATGGTGATCGCATCACCACTTAGAGGAATAGTTGTTATTTGAATATAACCAGTAGCTTTTACTGTATCTGGGGCAGATCCTGTACCAACTGCTTGAATGCTTCTTCCTAAGTAGCGAGGTGATTCTCCTGCAGCTAAGATCCATAGGTATTTAGAGTCGGTGGTGTGTGCATTAGGGTTCAACGCTACTGTATAATCATCAATACGATACCAACTGGAGCTTGTTACAAGTACTCCGTCTTTTGTTAGATAGCCACACGGATGTAGGGGTTCTGTGGCTGTCAGAACCACTGTAGTTCCTACGGTAGCTGATAGCGCTACAGTCTCTTCATCATTAGAAACAGTAAATGTTAGATTGTTTGTTCCAATGAAGCGTGAGTTAGTTACTTTTAAGACACCTTGGGGCGGTTCCTGCACTGATTGTAGACCTTGTCCCCGCACGGCGAAGGATACTTGGCTGGGTGTTGGGAAGGTTACCTTGCTTGTCAGTGATGTGCCGGTCAGCGTTGTATTTACTGTTGCTGTCTCTACTACTGTTGGGGCTGCTACGAGTGATCCACTGGTAGATACATATGTTGATATCTTATCAAGGACCAAATCTGCGTAAGAATCAAAACCTAAGCGTACTGTGTTACTTGCTTTGGTATGGATTATCTTTCCATCCGATACGATAATCTTATTTGGGTTATTTCGTAGCTTTAGCGCACTTGTTGGGTTGGGTGTTGCTAAATCAAAGTCGCTAAGCGCTGTATAACTCACGTACACATGCACAGGTATGCTGGATGTTAGAACGTTCTGTTTGTCTAACCAGTTTACAGCTACAGGAGAACTCGTGTAGACAGCATCTACAATGTTAGCTACTGATGTTGGTGTTGAGGGTAGATATACGTAATAGATGCCCGGTGTACCTGTTAATCTACCTAGATAATCAATTTGCCATGCATCCTCGTTTATTTCTACTTCCGTTGTGTCTCCAGGTGTACCTTGGCTACTAGATGCACCACCAATAAGAAAACCCTCCTTGAATGCTTGCTTCAAGAAAGATGTGCTGCCTGTATAGAGATCATCAAATTGTAATCCATGCACATTTCTCTCTGTTGCATACTGCGGGTATCCTAAGTTTATGTGCTTATTATCAAAAGAACCTGATGCTCGTCGTGTGTTAGCGACAACAGTATTACTTTCGTCTAATTCAATAGCACCATCAATAATGTTATAGACAGCAAGAACTACTGATTTAGGATACCACTCAACGTAGTTTTCGCCATACTGATCAATAGATAAGCACGCATAAGTTGATGTTATGCTGGTGTTCTCTATAACAGATTGTCCGTACTCATTTATACTTGTTTTTTCAGCTACATCAAATGTGGCAAGTATTACACCTGATGTTCCCGGTTCAAAGGAGTGTGGAAATACACCTGTTGTAATATCTGTGAATGCTCCGATGACACCTGATGGGGTTAGAAAGCTGCCTGCAGTTATTTGCATACACGTGGCAGCCTGAGATACTGTAACTTTTAGTTTTGTACTAAGATCACCTATGATACCATAACTGGATAGCGCTGCGAGCTCTGCCAGTTTATCAATGTTACCATACATGCGTGTTGTACCGTCAGCTACAACATCACGAGACATGCTTCGGACGTTCATAGGAAGGTACCTCCACCGATCACAAAGTTTTCTCCATCGGAGAATGCATAGCTGTCTTCAACCGATGTGATGACTGGCTTGAGTATTAATCCACTACCGGACCACTCTTCCTGTTGGTTTGTTCGCGCTACGATAGAGTAGGAGATGAACGAGTTATCTTCTGTGAGTGGTAAACTTGTCCAGAGCAGTGTTCCGTTAGTTGAACCTGTGATACGGAATAACACATAATTGGTTTGATTTGTAGATAGATCAATTGTTGTATCTGTTGTACCAATGGTATATAATGTTGTACCTGTGGCGACAGTCACTCGTATCTCTGTGCCTTCTTGGCCGGATACTTTTAGTTTAATTCCTGGATTGAGTGTCTTACAGAAGTCATAGCCAAAACCGCATAACCCGTAAGCGTCATTAACTGAATAGAGCGACTTATCTATATTTGGTACCAGTCGGCCTCTATCAACAGCCCCTGTTACAAAGTCAGCAGCCGATACAACACCTAGAATAACCGGCGTATTTTTTTGGACATCTTGGTACGATGTGCTTATTGTATAGTCTGCTTGATGTGTATTTAATGTGATAGTAACGTCTTCCGAGTTATCTCCAAGTGTTATACCTGAAACACAGTCTAATAGGAAGACGCCATTGATATCTGTAGCTGGTATGAGATTAGATACGTAACCTGTATCTGCTCTTAGATATATGCTCGATGCCGTATTCACAATTAGGTGTTTTAATTGTGCTGATACTGTGCATTTGTACGAGTTTACCGGTATGTCTCCAGGTATTATAGTATGTGTATCAATAGATAGGATTTCAACAGTCTGACCTTCAACAAGTCCTATTGGTGTGCTTGCTATGGGAATCAATCGGTCACCGGGCATAACAGGAACCGTACTTCGTACTTGTATCTCGTTGGTTAGACCGGGCAATACAGTCACAGGATGCCCATAGATTGAGAGTGAACTGCCTGCTGTATACGTTGTGAGCAGGGGCGTCTCTGAGTCAACAGTCCAGGACCAGTACGTATCTGTGTTTGATACATGCTGCTGTGGATTGTATAGACGGATTAACGAGGTATCAGGTAATTTGAAAATGGATCCTGTTATTACATCATTGATTTTTGCTACTGTTTGCACCGTAGCACTACCTGTAGCAGCGTTACTCGCTAGTACCATATCTGTATCTTCTAACAGAATGACCTCATTGGTCCCTATCTTTTTACCAAAGCGTGTTGTTCCACTGAGCATAGGATCTACAGACCGAAACGAGCCGTGCATATAGGGCTCTAACGGCAGTTGTGTGCTGACATATTCGCGTAGGGTCCTGACTGCTGTGGCTATGCTCACAGAGCCCCTCGCTTAATATCTAAGATGATACTCAGAATCTCGCCTTGACGCTCAACACACTTTCCGGTCTCATTCAGAATAGCTTGTGTCATTTTGCTAATGCCCATCTCAGAGGCATCTGCATTTATGACTTTCTGGTATACTTTACGTACTTGGGCACCCTTGAGTTGATAAGCATTGAACTCCTTTAGAGTCATACCCACGCCACGAACATCTTCATACGCTAGGCTTTGTGCTACATCTTCAACCGATACAATATCGGATGCTTGTTCTGTACTTGACGGGGCCTCATCAGGTTCATCAAATGCAATAGTAGCTTCCGCAAATGCCGATATAACTACTGGAGGTTCAATATGAGCTTTGGGTAGAATTATCTTTTGTTCTTCTGCTGGTTGTTCAATAATCGGAGTATTTGTTGTTGGGGCTCTGTAGTTTTGGGAGACTACTTCAACAGAGGCACCACCACGATGCGGGTAAAACGAGCCCATAGCTTTTGCGTTGTAATGCACTTCACCTTGGAATACAATAGGTTTTTCCTGGAGAGGTACTGTTTTAAGTACCCCTCCTTCTAAAATCATTTGATAAGCCATCGGTAAATCCTTGTTAAGTGAACAGCACCCTACAAGAGATGGTTTTTCTTTCGTGTTTTGATTCTAGCGGCATGCGTGCTATAGCAAAAGGAATTACTGTTCCTACTTCAGATGGTAGTGGGGATGAGATAATTTCAGCCATGACGACGATGGCGCCAAAGGCAACATTAGCATCACTTACTCCTAATTTCAGCAAGAAACTCACTGAGTAGGGATCCGGTATCTCTGTTTTATCAAAAGCTATCCACCCGTTGGCAGGATAAACCAAACTACTTGGTGTCGTAGCATCAGTACCATTAGCCATCACCGTATTGTTTACACCTATTCCTGTTGTTGTAACCGTTATTAGATTTCCGTAGGATCCCAGTAACTTGGCTGTTAGCGTAATTACATTAGCTGCTACAGATACCCATAGTACAGATTCTAAGGGTATCCCTGCAACGCTTGTGCTTCTCAGGAGACTTGCTATATTTTGTGCTGTATCACTAGCTGTAGCGCCCGCAGCGAATATCCCTGTGCTGCCAGTGGCCGCTGTATATGTTAGTGCGCAGGTGTGTCCTAAATAGGTAACAGAAATACGGGTTGTTGCATCAAAAGAGTTACCATTAGCAATTGTAATAGTAGCCGATGCTTGTGTTCCTGAGAAGTCTTGAATATCTGTTGGTTGCGTCGGTTGCCAATAGACATAACCAGCATTTAGTAGTTGGTAGCCAACAATCTTGTACGCAAAAGGATTAACCGAACGGGTACCCGATGTATATGGGTTTAATACAGAGAGAGGCCCTTCTGTCTCAGCACGCATGAAGGCGACCTGGCCCAGATTTGTTCTGGTTACAACAGGTGATGACGTGTCTGAGTCATAAGTACCTGTAGATGCTATTCCATTGTATTCAATAGCACCCGCATCCATTGCTTCAGAAGTCGTAGAGAAGCGTAGAGCGCCAACCATGTCAACGTTTAGTGTACTTGCCCATGCAGGTAATTGGGAACCGTTTAGGATACTCAGAGAGTCTACATTGCCTGTTAACTTAAATGAATCTTCACTGAAATCTGCATCTGCTGCATTAGCAAAGATCGCATTAGATGTAGTTTTGGCATTTATCGTTGTGCCAGAAACTGTACCTAGAGTAGCCGCTGCTGAGTAGACGAGCCCATAGACATTGTTTACAGTTGTAGCGATAGTTCCCAGATGTGACGTTCCGCTAGCAACACTTTGTATTGCAGTTGCAGCAAAATCTACAGGTGTTGAGCCTACCACATTTGTTTGGATTGATAAGTCTTTAGTGAAGCTATCTGCTATGCTACAGGCACCAATGCGTGCGGTCCAATTGGTATCTCCATCAATTAGGCTAACACAGCGTGCATTTGTTATGTTCGTTGACGTATTTACTGTGATGTCAACAGATGTGGCTGGTGATATGCGGTATGTTGTTCCTTGTGTAACTTCTGTTACAATCACCAGATCACCGATGGTGCTGTCGTTTTGTATAGAAGCTAGTAGCGCGTCAAAATCTTTACCACTATCTGATGTTGTTTGTGTTTGTGCAAATACTACTGTGTTGACTGTTATACTATCTGTGCCTGATAGCGTACCTGTTCGAGATACGATGAATCCAACTTGGCTATGAATCCAACTTAAGATAGAGTTATCAACTGTTAGTGTATTTTTTGTGGTGCTCTCTCCTGATAGTGCAATAGGCCCATATCCAGAGGAACTGCCAAGAATTATCTTGTTTAACTCAAGATTCAATCCCTGTGTGTTATATGCTGTAACTGCAGGTGCTTGCGCACTAATGAGTGTTGCTGCACTTTTACCATTATCAGTGACAAACGTGATGCTACCCGTGTACGGGTTACCTTCAATGTTTGATAAATCTAAGATTGTTGTGTCTGCTTCTAGGCTACGAAGCAAATGAACAATATATTTTTTTGTTAGTGTTGCTGTCTTTGCCGTAGCAATCCAAGCTACTAAATCAGCATACGAGAATTTATCAATGATGGTTCCGATGTGTCCTGTAGAGGTCTTGCTTAGATCTGCATAGAGATGGATTTCCGGGTATATCTTATATCCATACTCATATGCTCCAGCATCTAGCGCTGTTGTGCCATAGGGGTATGCTGAGCGTTCTAGATCTCGACAGTCCCGCACGAGATATGTTTTCACTGAAGTTGGTAGATATGTGGAATCTGCTAAGATACCAACAGCGCTTGTTGTTGATACCAGCGTGAAGTCCGCAGTATCTGACGTTGTATCATTAAAAGGTTCTATACCATTCAATGTGGCAAATGTTGCGGTTGGTCCTGTTACGACCGCAGTTCCTGCCGGTGTGTGCGCATAGATACCGATCACACTTGTTTGCGCCGGAACAGTCATTAGCGCTGTTTGGTTTGCTAGTTCAAATGCTGATAGCGTAACACTATGAGCCAGGTCTGAATCAATAGCTATATAACCTTTAGCTTGCGTTGTTGCACTTGTGTGCTTAAATGCCGCGCTAACACCACCCAATTGTACAATAGGGCTGGTTGTAGGTAGCGCAAGGAATCTACCCGTGTTTGCTACGTTGCTTCGTACTGTTAGATTAAGTAGCGAGCATGTTGTAGCATTCGCATTTAATCCTGATGCAGGACATGTTAATAGATCTTGTGTGCCTGTCCACTCCACTTGTATCTTTTGGAATGTTGTATTGATAGTCTGATTCCAGTAGACAGAATTGATTCGTAGTTTAGGTAATGTTCTATTAAAGGTCTTCCAACCTATTATGTTAATAGTCCCAGATCCTGTATAGTTGGATCCTGTACCAAGTATGATATCAAGGGTTGCTGATCCAGAAGCCATGCTGCCACGAATAGCATACTGTATTTCGTTATCTACAGGGGCTCTCTGGACTAAATCTAATAGCCAGTCTGTTCGCGTGATTGGATCATCAACTGTTCCTATGCGATTTGAGCGAGTAGCACTCAAACCTAAATCCACATGAGTTGTGCTCGCTGTTGTCAGGCCACTCTTTTGGATAGCTCCGGCATCAATAGTACTGGAACGGTATTTGCCATTAATGTCTAGATAGCCTACAGCATCTGTAGCTGTTACTGTAACCGCTTGGCTTGACATTATTTGTGTTGCCGGTCCTGCGGGATTTGCTCTAGCGAATCCCATAGTAAATTCAGAACAACCTCGTGCCATATCCGTGTCAGTATTTAAGATTGTTGTGAAGTCTACCGTAGTTCCACCTAGGGTTGTATCCCCGTAGACTACATCGGTTAGAACTTGTCCAAATACATCTGGGGCACCATTGCCTGCACTTGGGTACACGCCTGTGTAGGCACTACCATTCGCTCTGATTGCCCAGACATTTCCAGATGCTGTGATTGTGTTTGTGCTGTCTGCTGAGAAGGCAACCATGGCTGAGCCTGAGTCTACGTGTTGTCCTACAATGTTGTGGGATACGGCAATTGATGTATTAGCTCCTGTACTAGAAACAAGAACATGCTGACCACTTGCGATAGATCCAACGAGAACGGTATTCCCTGCGAATGTTATTGCACCATAAGTAGCTGTTGAGTTTATTACTGTGGTCTTATTTCGAGCTACGATTATGTTGTTCTCTAGTGTTGTTTTTCCGTTGTCACTAGTATTGGATATTAAGGTTCCTACGGAGCCTTCTATGTCAAGAAAGACACCCTGTATCTTAATGTTGGCTGCGGAGCCTAGAGTTAGAGATATGAACGTATCTAGTGTTGTGTTTGACGCGAACTGCCAGACAGGTACACCGTTGGTAGCAGGATCATCGCTTGTGAAACGAATGAATGCATCTAAGAAGAATTCAAGATTAGACAATGCTAGTACATCAGTTACTAGCATTGTCTTTTTGCCTGTCATTCTAAATTCAACACTCACACCTGTCATATCAAAGGGAATGCCCTCATCAAGAGCGTTCGGTGTATCAAACGGTGACGCATTTAGAGTAGCGAACCAACGTAGTACATCTCCCCATGAGTATTTATTTGTTGCTGTGCCTTCCCCAACAACAGAATTGCTTAAAGAGAGATCTACATAATATGTTTGTAAGTTCGCCATGCTAAATCCTTATTGGGCCTTATCTGGGTCCTGGTGAACAATATCTGGATAGTACCTATGATCTCTGCAGTTCTGTACATAGTACAGTTCTTCTACTGCTTTCTTCTTGCGGAAATCCAGTAGCTGAATCATAAGCGCTAGCTCAGCTTCACGGTCCTTGAATGTTATCTCATTATTGAGATAGGGAACTTGATCATAGGGTGGGTGTGGAATCCCGTCATCAGATTTCTGCCCTAGTGCATCTTCCCCTACAATAGCTGATAACCGTTGCATCTCGGTGGATGGTTCTGCTGGCTGTGTCGGTGGTTCTATGCGTTGCTTGGCCATATGTTTCCTTAAAAAGAGATTAGGCCAGGATAGTATTACCCTGGCCTAATCTATTTACCACCAAGTTATCTATGCTTACTTTTTAGCAGGCTTAGATCCATTACCTGTCTTCGGTACTGCTGCTGGCTTAGGAGCTTCTTGTTGGAAGTTCTTGCCTTCATCAGCTTTAGCATTTTTGCGCTTGGCTACAATAGACTCGGTCTTCTTGCCAGCTTCACTCTCTTCTGTTTTTACAGAAGCAGTCTTACGCTTAGCAACAGTCTTTTCAGTCTTCTTGCCAGCTTCGCCTTCATTCTGCTTTACTGCCGGTGCCTTAGGCTTTTCTGGTTGTGTAGCCTGATCCTTGCGAGCCTTAGTTGTCTTGTCCAGACCCTTCATGTACTCAGAAATAGCTTTTTTATCCAGTTCAACAACAGGGCCGGACTTTAGAAAGGCTTCTTGCTTATCACCCTTACCGGAGATCTTGCCCAAGCGCAAAGCTGTCTCTTCATTGGACTTAGCTTCTTCACGCAACCGAGCCAATTCTGCCGGATCTGTGATGTACTGGCCTTCGTATGTGGTAGCCCACTTTTCACCATCAAACTTTGCTGTTGATGGAAGAATAGTACGTACCTTTTCAGCCGCGTGCAACTTCGCCTTAGACGTTGCAATCAGGATCTCACCTGAGGCTGTAATGATGCTCTCGTGGCCACGTGCAGCAAGAGCCTGTGTCATCTTAGTTACGTTTTCTGTGTTCATTCTGATGTTTCCTCGGTTGTGAGTTGAAGTTCTACAGGGAAGTAGTCCTTGTGATCGAACAACTCCGCGAGTTCCTTGGTGGTAAGAATCCAGGATCCCTCTATCATAGAGTTATTCTTAATTGTTACTGTTCTTTTGTTATCTGGCACATTGGTGTTTAATTCAATGGCTACTTTCATTGAATTACTTGGGTCTCGTTGGAGTATTTTTATTATTTCTTGTACCTTAGACGATAGATCTTCATTTGTTTTAGTTCCTTTTGGGACTAAGACAGATCCATCGGGAGCAATAATATGGCGAATACCTCGGTCTGTTAACGACTGTGTTAATTCCATAATGGATACACGCGAGGCTACTGCCTTGTGTCCTATGCGTAGTGTATTCTTTAGCATATCTGACGACATATCTTAGATTAGTCCAAGTGGCTTCGTGTTTGCCAGATATACTTTTTGATCTCGCGGAGTGTCGATGCTGCAAGATCTAAGGATGCTTGGTCACTTTCAGCATCTGCTTTCTTCGCGAGCATATCAAATACAGTAGCAGCCGCTTCCTGGTAGACTAAAAGAGCCTGGAAGTAGCCTAGCCCATCGGGCTCTATGTCTGCTGTTGGGTCACCTTGTATCCTACGAAGGAGTACTTGGAAATTATTGGGGATGTCTTCTTTGAACGTGGCCCGGATATGTTCTGCTACAGTATCGGCTAGATCATGCCAGAATTCATAAGCGTCATTCAGGAACTTATGCCAAGCTGAGAATGATTCTCCCTTGATGTTCCAATGACCAACATGAGCACAGTAGTATGTGTGATAGATTAGAGCAAGACTGTCTAGCCACAAATCACATGTAGTAGATACTTCAATGCTCGTTTGCAGTATAGCTTCTTTTTCTTGTTCCATGGTACAAAGAAGTTGCTACTTTTACTAAAATTGTAGTGTTATTTTATCCTTGAGGGCTTCTTGGTAGTCTAGCATATCAATTTTAGTCATTGCAACTAGATCGCGAATGCGACAGAGTTCTTTATACATGGCATCTGTCTGTAGCTGTTCTTGAGTACCCTTTGGACATTCTTCAAACACGACTGTTCTCGCTAAGTAGTACGCTAATGCTTTTTGTGTCGTTACTTCATCTGGGCTATATTTAAGTGCATTGTCTATGTATAGTTTATATACACCAGGTAGATCTTTTATAGTGTGTGTTGCAAGTAGTTGTATTTCAGTGTCTGCAATGTTTGTTAGTCGTGTTTTATTTCTATAAAACATTGTTGGGATCTGGCTATGCTTTAGTCTAAGCATATGATCTGTACCGACTTTACCTGAGTATCGGCTATGCCAGATATGATATACGCTGCCTTTTTCTGGGTTTGTTGCTACACACATTGCCCAATTATCCCAGAGCTGCATTCCTAGGTATGTATCTTCACCACCCCAGACACCTTGTGTTAATTGGTTTGAGAATACTGAGCCATTATTCAATTGCTTCAGTAACATTACCGCTGCTTTATTTAATCCTAGGTTACACGACCATGTACCCATGCCCCCATAGATCACACCTTTGAACGTGGTTACTCTTGCTTCTGTTCTTGCAAAAATAGGTATTGTTGTTCGGTATGTGCGTGTGTCCGAACGAGTATTGGGTGATGCTTCCTCTATCTGGTCGTGTCGTATTCCAAATGTAGCACAGGGTACAGTTGCTTTTTCTAGAATGTCCATGTGCGCTTCAACCCACCGTGGTGCAGGCACGCAGTCACCATCTAGCATAAGAATGTTGGTAGCTTTTGCTTGATCTATTCCGTCATTTCTAACCTGGCCTGCTCTGAAGCCCTCTTCCGTAGGACACCGTATTCGTAGTGTTGTTTCAAATGGTAGTGTACTTTGGATATTTCTAATTTTAGCTGTTGTTCCATCGGTGCATCTATCGGCAACTATGATTAGTTCTTTTGGTAGTTTTGATTGTTGGCTTAGCGCTGTGAGGATACGGTCAACATTGTTTTCCTGGTTGTGCATAGGTAGCACAACAGTTGCGTCACAGCTTGTATATGCTGTTTTCGGTAGGACACGGCAAGATTCGGTCTTTTCTATTTGTGTACCATCATTAGGCACTTCAACATAGAAACGATGCTTGTTTAAGAACTGGGTAACCTTATTTATGTTATTTGGGTCTGTTTTTTCCGTACCTGCTACTTTTGTAGCACGCTGATATAAGCAGTCTGCAATTTCAGCTTGTTCTCTTTGTGTGTATTCTTTAAGTATACTCGTTAGCCATTGCGGTAAGTTACTGACTGCGTTATAGCAATTATAGCTATTTTTAGTTATTGTTACAGGACATAAGCAGGTTTTGTTTATATACTGACTTGCTGTTCTTGCTTGTGTATCTGTTTTGCGACTGTTGTGCCAGTGGTGCGTGACGTTACTTTGTTCTGTCGCTAGCAGTATTAGTTTCCCCCCCTGATTATATAGTAACGGTCCTAGAGATGATTCTTCATATCCCCAAGCTGAGTCAAACACGGATGAAAATACTCTATCTTCATTAAAGATATTTTTATGTATTTGTTTTATACACTCTATTGCTCTTAGGTTTAATCCAAAATTACATCCAAATAAAACCATAGGGTTGTCAGCTTGCTCACTTAAAGCTATTCTATCGACATCTGGATTAAAGGATGTTCTTCTAAACGGCATCTCTGTTAATCTGATGTCACCGCTTTGAGATCCATCCTGATTAATTGATATGCGTACACCTGCAGTAGCAATAATTTCAGAATCGTTCTCTAAGTATTTTGCGTGATGCTCAATCAAGCGTGGGCTTGGTGTACAATCGGCGTCTGTAAATATTACATTGTAGTCTGGTACAAGTTTAAGTGCTGCATCTCTGGATTTACCTATTAAGCAGGAACTGGTCTCTAGTTGGTCCAGGTTAACATGAAGCGCTAACCAGTTTGTGTGTTTTTCTGCTATGCTTGTTGCTGCTTGGAAATCGGCCAAGCACCGATCAACCACAAAAACTATCTTATCTGGCTGTCGCGTCTGTTGTAGCAGCGCCTGCTCTAAGTCTAATAGGTACTGGCTTTGATTATGTACCAATATAATTAATGCTATCATCTTTTTTATTTACATATATGTTCTTAACTTATAATAAACAAAAAAAAGAGCGTAACAGCTCTTTTTTTGTTTATATGTGTAGTTTGGTTATCAGTGTGTGTATGTGAACAAGGTGTGTAATGTACTCTCTGCCGCATTTGTAGTATTATATCCAAGCATAGCAATTAAATTCTGCAAAGCTGTCGCTACACTGCTCAGCGACGGGGTGCCCGTTGATGTTCCATTCCAAGCACCACTTACATCTAGTATACTTGAAAGATTATTAACCTTTGTTTGAAACCAATCCTTAACTGTAGTACTGTTAGCTCTTGTCCATGTAGTATTCATAGTTCCTGACCCAAGAACTAATTGAGCTGCTGTTGTTGTGCCAAAGGCTGTTACGTATAGCCCGTTGCTAACAGACATGCAGCTATTAACTGTGAAATACCTATCATTGAGGGGTGTGGAGTACAAGCAGTCAACCCTTGAGATAAGATCATCATGTCCTGTACCTACTCCTGTGTGCATGTAGAAGGAAGATCCTGACTCGATGTGGAATTGACAGTATGCATGCAACTCGGATGATGCACCACTTCCGTAAGTAATCAGAGTAAATTCTTCATCAAAATCACTGTTGTAGTAAGAGGTACCGAATTTTATTTTATGTGTGCCCCCATTGCTGACTGTAAATGGTATTGCTATGTTGTAACCAAATTCAGCATTAGACCCTTGTGCGTAGGAATTTATCTCTAGAGGGGCAATAGGCGCACTTGAATAGCCTAGCCAAGTATCTCGTCCTAGTGCTAAATGATCGTATCCGTTAACAGCTAGCGTAAGTCTTGTACCTAAGTATAGATCACTATTTTGAATACTTCCTGCTAAATACATACCCCAGCTAGGGTTACTGGCAAAGCTGTACGCAGGCGCACTCGTAGTACCATCGGTTGTTGCGATGTGCATAGGTGCTCTTGTGGCTGTGGTACTAGTTACTGTCGTACATGTTATGTTTCGGGTAGAAACTAAATCATCATATACACGAATGTCGTCACCGAGAACAATTTGATCAACCCAATCATCTAGATAGTACGAGTATCCTAATCTCAGTGCTCCTGCTGTTTGATATCCAAACATACCTAAACGAACATCACTGTTGTCACTCTTTTCAATCATGAGGTACTGAGTGGCATAGGCAGATCCTGATATGGAGGCACTGTTGTTACCCATAACAACTAAAGGAGATCCGTTAATGGCTACGGCAATACCCTTGTACAGGGAGTGTTTAGCATCACCCATATCATCAAAGTAGTAAAATCCGCTCTGACTTCGGTTAAATGTGATACCTGGGGCACTTGCAGTACCGCCCATAACACTTAGTTGGTATGTGTCTGTTGATCCGAGAGCTTCAATAGCAACATCTCGTTGAATGCTTACATAAGGTTGAGACTTATTAAATGTTTGTGCCCTAGAGGGCTGCCATAGGATTCCAAATGCCGGTGTAAAATCAGACAAGTAGTTGGCTGTCCCAAACATGAAGGAGCCTGTTGTTCCGGAACCCCCAGCAGTTGAAGTTACGAGCGCCCATTTGTGGTATGGATAGCCATTAGTATCTACATCTGCCTCTAGCATATGGTAGGCACCACTCATATCCAAAGTAGCTGTCGCTTTTCCCATTACTAGTAGTGTTTGACCACCAATAGCAAAACCTAACCCTTGATAATCTGTTAGGTGGTTCTCTGTTGTTGTTCCTACGTAGAAAAATCCTGTCGTATTGTCTGCTGTAAAAGTATAACTTGGGGCGCTCGGTGTTCCTTTGGCTGCGAAAGATTGCCCTTTTATATTAATTGCTGTCGTTGTTATTGTGTTTGTCTGTATTGAGTAGGATTCAATATAGGAGTTTATGTCATTACGATATCCCGTTGCTGGTATGGCATACCGGCCACTAGCACCTGTGGCTCTATTGGCCGGAGACAGTGATGCTATTGTTCCTTGAATATTGTATCTGACATAAAATACGGTACCTGCCGGAATGGTTGTGTTGAATTTAACACTCAGTGTTCCTGTTCCATCCCAAAAGCCAGATTCTCCTACGTTAGCGGCTCCTTGTGTATCAAATGAGGAGCTATTCATTGTCACATCTGTGATGTAGGTAGCTACACTGTTTAATACAAGACCTTTTCCAAAAGCGTCCTCTACTCGAAAGAACTGTCGTGCTGTAGAGACGCTGTTACCGCTGAGATCAGATTCAATCCCACGTGTGCCAACAAATACAGATACGATTGAGCCACTGATTGTAGCCGCAATCTGTGCTGATGTCTGGCCCCCAACCGATGCTGTGTATGCAACAACACGCTCTTCAAGTGTTGCTAAGTTTTTGGCAACGACCGGGTTACTTGCTGTTAGTGTTCCGCCAACAGCGTTGCTCAGTGCTGCTTGCTCATCCGGGCTGAGCAGTGCGGTATCTGTCTGAGTAACAAACAGATTAGTTGCACTTGGTGTACCTGTCGTACCAACCAATGCTGCCTTAATTGATTTGGTGACATGTCTAGCATCGGTCATTGCTGTTGTGCCTGTGAAGTCACCATTATCCGTTACGTGAACTTCATACTCTTCAGCGAGGCTCGAATAGTCCGTGAACTTTGTCCACTCTGCTCCGTTCCATACAATGAAGTATGGTGGTGTGCTATCATAGATTACATAGAGGTCACCAGAGCGATTCCCTGTATTAGGTGGCGTATCATTCATGGAAATGCTTCCCTGAATGTTTAGATACCCAACTTTAGTGGTAACATCTCTAGCTACGTAAGAGATATTGTTATTTAGTACTGACGTACTGGTTGAGGCTAATGTAACACTGCCGAGAATAATGAAGTAGTCTGTAGGACTTGCTGCATATGTCGTGCTGGACATTACCTGTAATTGTAGTGTTGGCGATGCTGGTGCATTGTATTGAGCAACCAGGACTACATAATACGTTGTCCCTTTAGTGCTGCTCGGTATGGTTAATGTAGTTGCAGCATCCTGTTCTACAACCATGCCATCGTAAGAGACTGCAGTGAAGGCGCTGACTGTAACTTGGTATGTTCCACCAACAGGTGTAATTAATCCACCAGATACAATACCCTTCTTAAATAGAATGCGGAAGTGTGCATTCATATCTGTGGTAGCATCGGGATTCGAATAGGAGAAAACAGCCTTCATTGTCATTGTATTAATCCTCAGCTTACTAGTTCAATAACGTATTCGTGTGTCTCATTTGCTAGCTTTGTTCTGTATCCTAGATTAGCTATGGCAAAGAGAAATGGTGATATTAGGGTTCCATCTGAATTAACGCCGGAGGATGCCCATAAACCAACGTTTGATACCGCTCCTGTGCCAACACCTTTTCCCAGTGTTAGTGTGAATTGCAGGGTATCGTAGGCCGTTTGAATTACACTTCCAGCAGTCAGTGCGATAGTTCCTGTTGTAGCTGATGGTAACTCAAGTAGTGCTGTGTCTACGGGGATAGGCTGGTTTGTGGTAGCATCATGCCCACCAGCACCTATTTGGTAGTGCGTAATCTGAAAGCTTGTACCATCATACAAGCGTTGATTCATCATACGGATGCCATAACTGGTTTTTTGAAACTGTGGTAGTGCCATAGAAAGTATCCTCGTGTCTAAGAGAAGTTGCTTCTTATTAGCTACTCTGTGACGAGTTTATTCTTGGCAGCTACTTCAAGCTGCATAAGTTTTTCTTTATAATGCGCATTATGTCTTTGGAAATATTCAAAGCACGCACCAAAGAATTCTCCTACCGGTGTCGCAGACCCACCGAGACTTAGTGCTAGTAGATATCTGATATTATTGATGTCTGCTATGTCTGGTCGAATATCTGTGTTTCCCTGTCCTTTGAAATTCTCTACAATAAAATCTTGTATAGCTTTTGGACTTTGGTTTCTTACTAGCTGGTTGTAGGAGCTCTCTTGATCTTCTTCAGTAATCTTGCCACGACGCTTGAATGTATGTCCAGCCATAATTAAGTATCCTCTTCTTCTTTACCTGGGTCTATGAAAAATCCTCTGCGAAGTATGCTGTCAATAGTATCCCGTACCGCTTTTTCTGGAACGGCATTTTTATTGATTAGCTGAACTTCATCTACAAGTCCAAGTTTTTCAGCTATGTGTTGCTGCGTGCGCACATAGGCATCTTCGTGTTCTTGTTCTCTCTCAGCAGCTTCTCGTTGTAACTCTAGTAGGGAGTCTTCTGCTTTATTTTGGAGAAGTTCGCTATAGTCCTTGACATCTGTTGGATAAACAAAAGGTAGAACTTCCGGTTGCCTGTAAGGCTTTGTTACTTTGAAGCGAATGTTATGATCCACTATACGTATTGGCCAACGTGTGTAGGGACGGAAGCCACCACTGTAGGGTCGTGCCGTGACTGTATAGCTGTTTTCATCAAGTGGTGTAACACAGGGGATAGCTTGATTGGTAGCTAGTACAGTCTCACATAACTGCGCAGCTTCTTGGATGCTTACGCCCTCTGCTATCAGTGTTTCGTTAGTTCCAGACATTCCTATCCGCTTCTATGACTAAATTTGTAAGACAGGTTAAACTTGTTGTGTACAAATCTACCGTTACCTGGCTTGCTCGCTCTTGTACTAGCGTAGCACTACTTAGAAGTTCGGCTAAGAAATCATCTTGGTGGTCTATAACTATTGTTTTATTCAAGGCTTGATCTAATTGTGATGCTACAACTACAGACCATATAAATACATCGGATCTAACTATATTTATATGTGCTGGTGTATTAACATGTGTTTGTTTGAGAAGAACCCAGACGTTGTCTACTAGTGCCGAGACAGATACAGATCCATTTTGGGTTACTTTTACAGATAATCCTAATGTGTTAGTTAGTGTACTCGTGGGTGTGCGTATGACATCAAACTGTATTGAATCACTGTTATTAAAACTAAGATCTGCATTTATTTGGATTACGCCACCAATTTTTGAATCTGTAAAATGAATTACTTTCATAATCCTAATCCTGTAGGAATATCTATTTTTATTAGATGCCCATGATTGTTTGCTACGCTTACTTGTATCCTGTTATTGCTGTAGGCTATCGTTATTTGGTGGTAGTGATCGCCATTAGTATTTAGATTAGATTGAACTGTTAAGGGTGTCCCTCCCAAGATAGCTTTCCATTCACCTACAGTAATAAGTCGTACTGTGTGGATATGTGCAACTTGGGATGTTTCTGTAAGTGTTACTGATATCACAGATAAGTTATCGACAGTAGCATCTGCTGCAATTGTTGTAGTTGTATCTGTCCAGTCTGCGCTAGATAAGGTATTTAGATTTGCTACCGTTTCTGTGAACGATGTAGCGGTTCCCCAATCATATGATGTTGCTACATCCAAGGATTTATAATTAAGAGAATTTTGAAGTTCTGATGTCGATTCTACTGCTATTAGGATGGACATGTTTGGGCGTCCTTCACTAGCAGCTTCACTGAATTTAGGTGCTGGCATTATAGGCACGCCGACCCAGCCGTGATATCCCATAGGACCTGTTGTATCAGCTTTATCAAATAATAGACCCTGGTCGTATAGAACACCTTGGTCTAAGTAGGGAACATTTCCGTCCCATAGTCCGGGGAATTGTACTATAGAACGTCGGCCTTCTGTCCAGGAGAACTTTGTGTCTACTACAGTTTTGATAGATGTTACATGACCATCATACCGGGGCATTGTTCGCAGACTAGCGGATTTAACGGTACTGTCTAAGTAATGTCTCCAATCATACTGTAACCCATCAACTAATGCACCATACTTATCATGTTGCGTTACATTGTTACCGATGTTTTTACATATTCTACCAAATTGCATAATTTGTGTAGCTGTATCATCATAGGACCAAATATGCACTTCTCTTCCGACTTGTGATAATGCTGTCGATGGGTCTGGACTAAGCCAAGGTGCTAGCCGGTCATTTTCCGTGATAGATCTAAATATGGGCGTCTGATCAAGAATAGCTTGAGATAGGAGTGTGAGTCCCTCTTCTGTTCCTACCTTCGGAACAAGTGCTCGCATTGTTAAGTAGATAGAGAGAATATGCCTGCTACCTGCTTGCGGCAGAAGATCGTTAAAGCTAATTAGATTAGTAAAGAGTCCTGAATATGTTTTGAATACTTCTGATGCTGTTGCATCAATAGGTTCCCATAATTTTTTATAGATATCTACAGCTATTGCATACAGAAAAGTAGCAAATCTAGAAGCAGATAGTGCAAAAGAACCGATTACATTATTAGAGCTGTCACTGACTTTTAGCCAGTTTAGTCCTTTGTCTAGTCTAACCCCAAAGTTTGTTTCTTCGCTAGTCGGTACAAAATTGACGATTTCAAAGGATGCGTACTTCTGCGGGCTATCTCTAATGATTTCAATCTTAAGATTAGTTCCAACTAGAGCGGAGCCCTTCGGTAGCTGCAGTGATATACTAGTAACATCATACGGTGTATGGGGTACCGGGTAGCCACGCATGTCATAGAAATCTCCTTGTGGCATTCCTGGGGTCACATTGGACCCAAAAAGTAATCGTTCGTAGACATAGCGTTCGGGGCCAAAGTCTACACTTAAGGATGCTGCTGACGATGCAACTGTGTATGTTGATGTTCCCATTAGGTTGATGCCGTAATTACAAGATCGCCATTATCTACATCTAGACTTAGCATCTCATTGAAGGCTAAACTGATATTTTGAATAGCATCCCCTGCAGAATTAGCGCTTCTTCGTAGTTTGGTAATTGTGGCTAATCTTATGGAGGGTAGTGCTGCTGTTATTACGTTTTGGACATCGTATACTGTAAGTGTGTCTGTTTGTTGGTCATTGCACAAACTAGATACAAGTGTTGTAACTGAGTCTATCGTAGATGATGTTACTTGTGTGGCAACTAATGAGATAGCTATTTGTACAGGTACTTTTGTCATTTCTCGAACTAGAAATGTTACATTTTGCGGATTTAATGTATTTAGTGCTGTTTGCACATCTAGGCAGTTTTTATTAACAGTGTAATATATGCTTACTGTATCATTAGATGCTAGTGTATTTGTTAATGTAACTGTGTTGTTTCCTGCGGTTGACTTGGTATATTCTACACTTGTATCCAGGGAAAGTTTCCAATAATCTGTACTCAGGACTTCGCTATTGACTGTAACATATTGAACAGCATATACAGGGCCAGTTCCGAGCGTAAATACTTGAGCACCGCTTGTATATGTAAATTCGTCTACATATGTAGCATAGCTAGGTGTTCCTAAATACACATCAAAGGCATTCCCTACCATGCGACGTTTGAACTTTGTTCTGTCTGCTGCTGATACAAATAATGTGTAATCTCGATATGTAGTATCTCGTGAAATTGCATTAAAGTATGCGGATAGGCTTGATGGGTCCATACCGTTGAGTGCTGTTTGAACTCTAGTGTAATATGAGAGATTATCACTGGCATCTGTTCCACCAGAAGCTGCTACTGTATTGGTGACTGTTTGCACACTGGTCAGGGAACTTACTAATGTTGTTATTTTGTTTAGTGGTAAGTTATATCCGGATCCTACGTTTTGCGCAGTAGCTGAAACATAGGCTTCGTATTTACCTGTTGTATTATTGTAGAAGGCATATGCGGCTGCTGGTGTGATTGTTACACCATAATTGGTTACAAATACATATTTATAATCAGATGTCGCTACTGCTGTACCTGTTGGGATAGATACTGTTGTCGTTGGCTTGCTTGAGAGCACAAATTTAAGGTCAACGGTAGCTTTAGATCCAGCAACACGGGATACCCGTAAGTTCAACCCAACAGCTTCTAGTTCGTCTGTAGTTAGTTGAGACGCATTATTAATTCTTCCATATAGAGAAAGAAGCTGTGCCGCGTTAGTAGCTGCTAGGTCAATTTCTGATGGTATGGGTTGTAGCATTAGATCATAGATAGGACCTTGTACAGTGTCCGCGTCAGGATCCAAATTTGCTATGTACTTTACTAACCTATTTTGAATTTCGCTTGAACTCATTAGTCTTCCGCCTCATCGGGAGTATGCCTCCTGCGCCTCCTTCTTACTGGGGCGGTGGTGGGCTCAAAATGAACATCCTCAATCTCTTGGGTGCCCAAGTCTTCTAGACCTAGATCGTCAGAGTCTTTGAATCTGTTAAGAAGTTCATGCTCAAACGGTGCGAATTTTTGATACTGTGTTACACCTAAGTGTTCCCAGTAACTTTCTCTATCTATGAGTTCGCCATGAGTATTGACAAAATGACTGTATAATTCAGGATCATTTAGTATCTTATGTGTAAGAGCTCGTATTAGTGTATCTTCAGAGGATCGAAGTGCTAGTCGGACAAACTCTCGTATTGCTTTGTAATTTTCACTTTGTAATATATTAGACGCTACCACTCGTGATGGCAGTACCTCCAAAGAATCAAATGCCTTAAGCGCCCATTCATATGTGCCGGGGTTATTCGCGGCTATTTGATCTATTTTTTGGTACGTGAACTCGCCTAGTAAATCTTTGGTATATATGAGTGGTAATTCTATACCTGAGCATACTGTTGGGCGGCTAATTAAAGATGTTACCCGCCTACGAATTAGTTCTTTATCTGCTTCTGCTAATGTTTGATCTAACCAAGTATAGTCATAGATGATTTTATCCTGTATGTTATTGCGATAGAATAGAGCTATATATGCTTTGTTTGATTCTTTATGGTATATAACTATTCTACTTTGCGCTGTTTCTATACGCCAGCGTAGCTCTGAATACTGTATAGACGTGTCTTCATCTTCACCGTGCAGCATAGTGTACAGTAGTGCTGAATACTCATCTCTGTACGCTCTGGGATCGGTAGCTACTTTAAGTGCATAGGCAAACCGAGCTATCATGCGCTTGATTTGCGGTACTTTTTTTAAGTAGTCTTTTCCACCAAGAAGACGAAATTCCACATAGTTATCACGTGCGTGTAGTAGATTAATAGAAAAATATCTCTCAGTTGTTGAGAAATATGAATCCCATCGTATGTTGTTATCTAATAAATCTCTAAAGTACTGAGCCTTTGCAGCTTCGGACATACGAGATTTATAGTTCTCTTGTATTTTATTCTTTATAACATCTAGAAGTTGTGCCGCATAGTAGTTCCCACCACGATCTAACTCTTCTGCTATATGAGGCTCACCAAGCATCATTAGTAGCTTAATGAAGTTGGTTTGTCTATATAGATCTACACCTTCAATACTGTATGAGGTATGAAATCCTGCGGTTTTATTTGCCGCTATTGCAAACTCGCTTATGAATGGAAAGAGCTTCTCTATCCAGTCAAGTGTTTCTTTTAGGGGTAGCGGTGGAGATTTGAACTCTACTTGATGCGAGTACCGCCCCATTGTTGGAATAGAGCCGTCTTTTTCAATATTCCATAGGCTAGAGTACCCATGGCCATAGTGGTCTGAAGCTCGTAGATTACCTTCTGGTCTATCATTCCAGTTGGTGAACCCAAACCCACCATGTAATAGTTTTTGTTGGAAATCCTCTATACTGTATTCAGAGGCACACTCCAACTCAAACCCGCATTTTATACGTGAGTCGTTTGCGCTGGAAAAAGCGTCACTATCAGAAAAAGTTCTGGCCACTGCGATTGACATTCTGAAAAGAAGTTACGCAGCGGCCAGAACTATCAGACTTCAGAGGCTTCCCACCAGTTCTTTGTCATGTCCAGATACCAGCGAGCAGGACTGAAGATAGAACTGTCCCGAGACCTTGTTACGCCCACAGACGATCCTGTTGCAGTACGTGGGTATTGCTTGTCCCAGTAGTCGTCATCTTGTCCATAGTACGAGTTAGCATAGCGGCTACCGCCGTAGTTATACCCACCTGTGTAGTAGGCGCTAGTCCTGTCTACCTTATGCTCTGTGCTGTACTTTTGGGCTTCTTCCAGGAGAACTAGCGGGAACTGATACTTCTCGTATCCCGCTTTAATCTGTTCATAGTAATTTTCACCCGAGGGGTAAAACTTATGAACATCCCATTTGTTCTGGATTTCATAAGCAGCCGCTGTCAGTTCTTGCGGAAGTCCGTTGGTATTACTGGATAGATTCTGTACTTGGACATCGTGTCGCACATACTTGTGCGGATGGCCTTCATAGCGATCCATTTTTGTGAGCATATCATCAGTGAAGTGCCATAAGATACCATAAACTACGTCGCCCTCAGACGGTTCAATGTTCGCAACGCCACCTTTCCATGTGTAATTGTATGTCACAAAGGTCAGTTTGTAGTTCTTTAGGGCTACTCTACCAACGAATTTTGCATATGGTGTGCGCTTGGCAATCTGCTCTGTGTCTAAATTGCTGCCATAGGCAAAATAGTAGTGCTTGTAATCTTCATCCTTCGGTTGAATAGCGGTTACTGTTGTGGTGTGCGTACTAGGTTTGCTATAGGAGCGAAAAAACATCGTAGCAGGGAGATCATTGTATGCTCTCTTGTACTGCATGATGCCAACAATATCCTCTTCCTGCCTACGAGCAGCGCGAGCTGGCTTCTTTCCGTAGTTCTTCTTTAGGTTCCTTTCGTATTCATTCCAATAGGCTGCCCAGTTTGCTGCCCAGTACTTAGGTGCATTTGCATGGTGCTTTACAACAACAGCAACATTGCCCTTGAAGTTATCTAAAACCTGCTTGACGCTAAGGCTGGCAGATGATTGTCCACTCATACGATCCGGTGGCGCATTTGTTGATATGCTCGGCGTTGTAGTACTTGATTGCTGCTCATCTGTACTTACTTCTGTTGTCGTTGAAGTACTAGGTGCTGTTTCTTCTGCTACCAAATCCTCGTAGTCCTGTTGAACATCCTTGTCTTCCATATAGAATTCAAAAGCATCCGCAATGTTGTCATAGGCATCTGCCCATTCATCATAGAACTTGTGAAACGCAGCATCTTCCTGGTACATGGTAAGAGGACTTGTGTACACTTTGCCCCTTGGGGGCAATCCACCCAAGTCTGGTTTGGGACCATACTCCGGATCGCTACCGGGGTCCGATAAATCAAGGATTTCCTGATCATCTTCTCCTAGTTCTTCTTCCTCCGTCGTATGTTCAGTGAATAGGGAACTAGGTACGTTCTGTGTGAACTTGTGGTTTAGCTCATACAGACTCTTTAACCAGGAGATATAGCCCATGGCATTTGAAAACTTCTTACTTAGTTCCGGTACTGGTTCATTGTGCAGGAATGACCAGAGACACCTGTGCATGTCTACGTAGTACGATACAATGGCAACAGCCGCATCATCACCTTCACCATAGAGTCGGGTTGGTTCTACGTTGCTATCAGCAACCATTTCAATGATTGCTTTAATCTCCGAACGGAGATCTTGAAGCTGCGCTCCAATATTGTGCTTCTCTTTAGCATCAACCGTGTCTTCTGGGTTTGCTAGAATACGCGCACTGGATGCCAGGAACTTCTCAGCTAGACTCGTGTAATACCGAAGCTCTGATCCAGCAGCTTTATATACAGAAAGACAGCCGCCATACCGATTCACAAGTACGGAAATGCGATCATGTAAAGCTGCTAGATTCTTTGTGTAGTTGGTGCGCTTTGCGACTTCATCAGTGTCTGAGGCAGAAATACGCAGACACTCTTGCTGCATGGCAAGAAGATCTTTAGTGTACTGCGTCTTGAACGCAGCAACTTGTGTAGGTACCAGAAAAGGAATTTGCAGCCATTCTTGATCTGCCCAGAGTCCCTTAATTGTTTTGCGGTGCTCTAGAATAGCAGATGCGAGAGTTGCTGTGACCTTTGATTCGTCCGGGTTTGTAGTGATCTGTGCGTTTAGTTCATTAACAGCGCTGAACAACTCCGTTGTTTCATAGGTAAAGTCATTGTCACTGGCATCCGGGAAGTCAATAGCCGAAATGGCTCGCTGCAGTTGTGTGTAGAAAGTAACGATACCCCGTACAAATGCAGTGACGGCTTTCTGAAACTTCTCGTCAACACCCATTTTAGTTTCCAGTAGTTCTGTCAAAACGGTGTATGCACTAAATGCCCATGTGTTTTTTAGTGGATTGGCGAGGGACGAGGTCTTCCGATTCAGTTCCTTCTGGATCTCGGTAGCAATTTCTTGATCTGTGAGAAGGCTTGACAGGTCTGTTGCGCCATCACGAAGTAACGTGCAGATCGTGTCGATAATCTTAAAACGGGACTTTGGGAGTGCAGGCTTGAGGTCGGCTTCAAGCATATCTGCCATACTGGTGATACTCTTGATAGTGCTGTTAGCCGTAGAGCCGGAGACGTATGGGAGACACAGCAGGTGTACGAATAGTCCGGATTCCTGCGTACCTGAAAGCTTGGCATACTTCCCGTAGATTAAAGTAGCAATGGTTACATACAGGCCGTCACCTTTGAGGCTGAGCATACGATACTGCGGTTTTTCCAACAGGGCATCAAAGGCTTGTTTTTGCTCGTCTGTCATGTCTTTTTCGCCGGGTACGTTTGCGTCTAATACCTGCTTGATCTTATTCCGGAGCGATGCCAGGGTTGGATCGGCTGCTGCTGCTGCACTTTGGTTAGTAACAGATACAATACCGTCTACTGTGCGCACAGAAGAGCCAACCTTATCCAGATCCTTACTATTTTGGTCGTTGCTGTCCATAAATCCTTTCAACAAAAAGGCACCTTTCGGTGCCCTTGGATGGTCAACCGTCCTAAAATAGGCAGGTTGATACAATATAGTTTATTTTTGTGCTTATGTCAAGGCTTCTTGCTTGTCTTTTCAGCATCAAAATCAATGTCGTTGAACACCTTGATCAGCTTTGTGAGCCACTGGCGAGCGAAATCCTGAATATAGACAGCGGAAGCTGCCATAAGCACATCCATACCAGCGGCACCGCCCTCAATATTGTAGTTCTTGTTGACACTGTCAGCAAGCCGATAAATGGCTTTACGTAGCTCGGAGTCAAGCGTGGCACCTAGATACAAGTATGCATGGCTCTTGAGTGCATCAATGTCTAGCTGTATTACTTGTTTTCCTTTGGCTATATCAACATTTGTGGTATAACCAGCACGTGTGATTTCTTTTGTGGCTGCTATAGCTTCTTTTACTTCATTTTTGCTGTATCCAATCCATTCGTTGTCCATTAGATACTTCTGAAGCTCAACTAGGTAGTCTTTGGGTCCTAATGTATCACGGGTTTCTTCCATGATATTCTTTTGGTCGGCTAACCGCTCTAGTCCACATTTCACAATACCATTTAACTTATTTAATAGCCAGGTATTAAATTCTGCCTGTTCTGCTCTGCTATGAACATAGCGAGCAATTTCAACATAGTCCGGGTAGGTCTTTGGTAGAATTGTTTTCTCACGAGTAGTGAGTGGTACTTTGATTAGTGGCGCAAAGATCTTTTCTATAAATGCTGCTGATGATGCGGAGGCTACGGCTGTGTCACCTGATTGACCTGCTAGATCAAGCATATCACTTAAGACATCTACAATCTGATTAACAGCACTATTTTTATCTGCTTTGTTATTAGCTGAATTGGCTGTAGCATTTAGTTTAGTGTACAGCTTACGTAAAAATGCTGTATATTCTGTGAAGGATGAGTACTCACCTATGTCATCAACAGATACAACGTTAATGATGTCAAGTTCTGGGTGCTGGTCTAATAGGCTGTCAAACTTTGCGTGTAATTCAAGAAACTTTTTGGTACCTTCTTCACCCAAGGATTGGCTGATCTCTTTTACAATCTTATCTCCCAGAAGGAGCTTGTACTGAGAGATGCGGTCTGTGCTCTGCGACTCTAAATTAGAGTCTAGAGCAGTTTCAGTTAGTTCTTTTACGTTGGTGTCAGGCATAGATCCCCTCGTTAGCTGTCTAAAGAGAGATTATTGCGTTTGACACTAGGTATCACATCACCAAGCACCTTCTTCATCTTTCTTGAAACCTAACTCAGTTAAATTCTGGGCAACTTAAAGATTTTCACCTATTTCTGCTCGTGCTTTTGGTGGTTTATTTTGTTTAGTATATTCAGAGTCAGAGTCAAAGTCAATGGATTGGATAGCTTCGTGGATTATATTCCAATCCTGGGTATGACCTACTAGTCCGGGACACGTATCTGTCGCATTGCTATCCTATCCTGGGTTTGGTGCATTCATGAACTTGTTGAAATCCTCTTTAGACATCCAATCAAAATGCTTTTCAAGTGAAGGTATCTTCAAGATATCTACTAGGATTTGCACTTCTCTGAAGTAATTGTTGAGCGCAGTTTCATATAGGAGTACGTTCATCCGTTCCGCCTCTGCCTGCTGTTCTATAGTAGCGCTCTTGACGCTTGGGTGTACTCGCGGCCAAATCCCTAGTTGTGCTTGCTTGTATCTACTTATATAGTCACTGTATAGTGCGTAGACAGCACGCACCGGATATATGAGGTCATCAAAGATGTGATCAGCCGGTAGAAATTTCAGTTCTGCTTGTCCAAATGTGGGACCTGCCCATATATCAGATGAGGACCAAAAGGCGACACTGAGATTCGCAAAAGAGATTTTAGCGAGCTGCTCAGTTAGTTCTTGGAGTAGACCCACAGCCGTTTGCTCGTTGGAGCAAAAATACTTTTCAATCTTAATGAAGATACTGCTGTTATTATATAGGATGACTACAATTTTATTAGACATACTCTGCCTACTGTTAGTCGTACAAATGAATGCTTAGTGTGTATTTGAAAATACGAAAGATCCAAATAGGACCATCATAGTAGTATTTAATTAGGCAACATTTGCTTGAGTCCTTTCGTGACTTGTAGAAATCTAGGCCGTACTCATAATCGTCTTGACTGCTCTTTGGGTTCTTTAGCTTATCAACTAGGTAAGCATATAATCGCCCAAGGAGATACGTGCATTCTTTAAGCGTACCTTTGCAGCGCAGGTGCTTGTCTGCTGACATTTAGTTGCCTACTATTTCATTAGGTGGTGCTTCGCGTCGGTGAATTTCATCTGCCACGTTCATGCCGAAAGTAAACACAGTTTTGATCAAGATTTCCATGGGTGTGCTCGGCCAAATTTCCATCTCGTTAGCAACTCTATGTGCAGTAAGAGCTTCTTCCCACGAGAGTAGGGTCTCTGTTTCATTTGTAACACCCGGACCCCCACGAAATGCCTGTAGTGCCTCATCAATAGTATGTTGCACTTTCTCTTCATCGTAATTACACATGTCCGCTTTTGCTGCATTGAGATTTCGTGGCATACTGAAACGAGCACCTTCCCACGTAGCTGACACAAAATTAGCAATAGGTGCTGTGATAGCGTCGTAGTTGTGAAGCTCATCTAAGGAGCACTGTTTCAGGTGTTTCATAGTCTTAATATATCCTATGTGTTGCCGTATGTCTAGGTTAAACTTTTTGTACTTTTGGCTGTAAGTCTTCCCTGGACAAGTTTTTAGGTAGTCCTCTATTGATTGCGTCTGCAATTAATTCTGTATACCTGCAGCGTTCTTGATAGGTAAGATCAGAGCACACATCAATGATGACATCGGGTAACTGATCGCTTGTGTTTTCTGCATACGGCCCAACAGCAATAAACATGTATTGTCCTTTTACAGAGTTCCCTGGTATTTCTGAAGAATATCTTCGGAATCAACCCAACTGCCATTAAGGTTGCCATTGGGATGAAACACCATCTCGTAGACAACTTCCGGGTGCTTAGCCTTTTCGTTGTACAGCTTGACAAGGTTGGCACCTTCAGAACACATGTGTCTACGTTCTGATACTTGTAGACTTCTACATAATAGTAGTAGCCCATCAGGTTGCGCACAGGAGTGAACCGAGTATCTCCGTCAAGCTGCTTCCACAGATCAGCAAGATACACTTTGTTTTCCTGATTGAACGCTAGTTTTGGGGCGTTGTCCATAGAAACTTTGTCATAATCCATGAGCTCACGAAAGATGACATTGTCCATACCCAGACTCTGATAGAACTCCATATAATGAATCATGTCTTCCAGGGTAGATATACCACTCTTGAGAAGCACACAACTCATACGAGGACGCAGATTGTTTGCCAGGGCATAAGTTGCAATTCGGCTCAGTATTTCATTCGAGCAATATCCGGTACTAGCATCATATTGCATGATACGCCGATTGGTCTCTTCATCATAGTGGGCTTTGCTGATATTCAAGTGCTGGAACTTGTTATCAATGATGTGCTGCAGCATAGTTTTGCCGTTCAGTTCATCAAAGAGTCCACTGCCATTCGTCGTCAGGGTCCGCTTGCGGTAACCGTGCTTATTGCTAAGTTCAAGAATCTGCGGGAGCCTGCGGGACTTGCTGGGTTCGCCACCCGTGATGCTGATGCTAGGATTGAGCGGTGCCAGAAACGAAAGCATCTCATCCAGACGTGCGAAATAGGTGTCATCATTGTGAATCTTGGGCTTCTGGTACTGCTTAGCTCGGTTTTCGTAGCGTAGTTGAGCTACACAGAATTGACAGTTCGCATTGCAGTAATCATCAATCATGATGGACAGATTCATGTTACTGTAGACCTGGCGTGGTCCTGACTCAAACATGAATGGGAGCAGTTTGTATTCCTCAACATTGTGTGATTCCTGGCGAGCTTCACGTAGTGGTGCAAATTTCATAGTTACCATTACCTCACATCCTTTTCATGATTACTTCTCGCAACTAGATCCTGCCCGAAACAGATACCATCACTGGAGTAGATGTTCCATTGTTTAATGTTCTGTACGATTACAGGCTTTTCATATTCGGTTTGTTCTGAGTATCTTCCGTAAGATTGTAGCTGGAAGACATTGGAGTGTTTCAGCAAGTCTGTTCTGCGCAGCCCTTCTACAATATCATCATCTTCATGATTTGCTCGCAGTCGAACATTGAACAGGATGATTACATTCGGGAGGAATTCGGTAGCGAGGTATAGATCTTTGAGCTGCTCAAAGTGATCCATGCCAAGTTTAGTCGGCTGCTTGAGGAGGTGCGAGTTTACACTAACTTTAATCACGAGAGTTGTTTGTGTTCTGCTTGCAAACTCCGTCAGTTTAGGCAGATGTTTGCGCAGAAGAATACCATTTGTGGTAATGATGATCTTAGGTACATCTAGGTAGTGGATATATTCTAAGAACAGGTATAGATTTGGGTGCAGTAAAGGCTCACCTCCCTCAAGTTGAACTTCAACAAGAGGGCCTGTACGTTCGTTCTGGAGAATATCTTCAAATGTAGAAAACGGCATGATCGTGTTTTTCTCAGGTCCACTGTACATACAGCAGAAGGGACATCGCTCATTGCACTTGTTCAGGATATTGATGTAGACACGCTTGCCGGGATTTTCTTGTGGCACTGGCCTGTGCTCCTTGTGCTTATTTGTTTAGCTCTTGCTTGAATACAATATACATTAATTTTGTATGTATGTCACGTTAAATGTTTATAAAATGCAAAAGCCGCTAAGCTAGCTTACCGTTATGGTTTAATAGCTGTATAAGAGCTATTAAACTACTTGTAAGTATCTTATGCGGCTTTTACTTCTCGGGCAATTTATTTTAGCAAATGCCAGTCCTGAGAAGCCACGAGGACATATGCACGTTTCAATTATTAAACTTACAACTACTGAAAATCGGCTGAACGTTTGACTTTCTCAGTAGAGGTTGGAGGTGCTCCCTCACTAGGTTTCGGCTAATGCTGGAGCAACATCCTAGTCATTTTTAACTCTCGTTAGCAACCTAAGTAACGCTGGGTATTTTTACCTACATCGCATTGGTTTTGCACCTTTCAACAACTGGTTTATCTCATCAACTAGCTCAAGTTTCTATTCGTTGAAAAACAAAAAACACACAAAGTAAGATCACGTAGGCGGCATTTGTATAGTTCCTCCCTAGGTTTTTTGTCAGGCATCACTCGGTTTTCGTGGAACCTCATGATGAAGGCTCATAGGTGTTGTTTTGTTAAGTAGCTAAAGGAATGGCATATCCGAAAGTCTCCTTTACATGTTTATGTTAAGAGCTCATAGGTGTTGTTTTGTTAAGTAGCTACGGCCAATGCATTTTCATGCTCTCCATGGTTGAAGTCAGGCACCAGCCGTCTTGACAGCAGGTGATTTTGTTTGTTTGTTTGTGAGTAACCTCAGTTACTCTTCTTCTCGTAAAAAACCGCCCCTTATGTGGCTGCGGTTGGGCTCCGGCCTCTCGTCGTGCCGTCGTGCCGATGAATAAAATATACTTCAAAACTGTATGGGTGTCAAGGTCTTCGTCGTATTTTGTTGTAAATAGTTCTTTATGACAGCACACACGCTTGAGTTGACACGTCTGGATGGCCTGCGCGATGGTGGAACGCAGATAATCACTGTTCAGGATAACTTAGCCACTAAGTATAAATACTTCATACATGGATCGCGAGGTAACCACGATGGTAGTGTGATAGATATCGTGACAAAAGAGACATTTGATGGGCCACAGGTAGCCCTCGAAGAGCTCCAGGAACTGATCGGTGCAGTAATCAGCTATGATCCGCATGTATCTTATCGTGATCGAATCTTCAATAGCTACGCTTATGTCTGGAAACTTTTACAGTCCTTACTGCGAGCCGCAGATGCTCTTAATGCTGGCCAAATTCTGTAGCACAACAGTGCCTTAAATTAAGAAAGCCAAGTCACTTTGTGGCCTGGCTTCTTTTATATCTACGAGATTGTGCCTTGTGGCTTTAGATCAAGACTTCTCCAGGAACGCGAATAGCGTTATCCAGCTTCATCAAGTGTGCCTGCACCCAGCAGCAGCGTTCTGCATCAGGTTCTGTAGTGAACAAACGTAGTGCTTGGAACCTACCCTTGAAGTCTGGTAGGTATTTAGCACGCTCTGCTTGGGTGTAGTATGTAAAGGATCGCTCATTCCACCACGACACATGAGTAGGATCCGAGGCTGCCCCTGTACCTTCTGTGCTAGGTACTTGAATGATAGCGTATCCACCTGGAGCGAGCACACGATGCAGTTCGTTCATGACGAATATGGGGTTCTTAAGATGCTCAAAAACATCGTAAGCTCGGATGACGCCAACAGAGTTATCCTTGAAGGGCCAGATACTGTTAAGATCTGCTATGATATCTGCATCAAACAGGTCCACAGTTTCAAAGCCTGGACGTGCCGCTAGTCTGCCACCGAGTTCAATCTTGCGCAAGCCACACGCTGTAGACCACGACTCGGCAAGAGACTCAATGTACATATCATGAATACGGTAGACATTGTTTTGAATCTCTTGGTTAATTCCATCTTTAGCGAAGGTATTATCTTCATATCTATAGATGTAAAGACCTTCATTGATATGCCGGAATTTTGTAATAGCATATAGACGGCACATGAGGTCCAGGTCGTCAAGTACACGCATACCGACATTGTATCCACCAATCTGTTCATATAAAGAACGACGGAATGCCCTTAGGTGGTTAGGGGCGTACCAGATACGTGAGATTGTTGTGGGCAGCGGATCAAACGAGATGTGCTCATCAAGTAAGTTGCCATTGACATTTACCTGACGATACTTCCATCCGTAGCGTTCGTCAAAACGTGGGCATGACGTGGTTAGATCGGCATTTGCATGGATAGTGTTTGAGTAGACAAAACCAATCTCAACGTCCAAGAAGGCTTCGCGTACATGCTCTAGCGCTAAGGGCATCAGTAGATCATCGTGATCTAGTTCTAGTAGGATATCACCTATACAGGAAGCACAGGCTTCATGTTTTAGTCGTCCAATCCAGGCGCTGTCATCACCGTCGTGGGTATCAATAACTTCCTTGACACGTGGATCATCAAAGCCAATAGGTGTTGCTCCATTGTTGTATAAAATTACCCATTCAAGGAAATCTTGATCTTTGATAGATTGGTATGCTTCAATGAGGCGCTTAGGGTTATGCGTCGGTGTAAAGATAGAAACAGTAGGAAGTTCCATGTGGTCCTCAGGTTAACTGGTGATCTGTTTGATTTACAGAATCCTGAGGATATCTTTTAGATATTTCCTGCTTAGTGTGCAACTACAGATAAGTAAATGTTACTCTTTGCACCTGCTGTGTATGTCATGGAGCTTGATCCGGCTGCCCATGCTGGTGCATAGCCAGGACACCCGCTGCTTCCATTTAATAGATTATATGGTTGATACCGCTCACCTACCCAAAAATAGTACGTTGTCCCAGCACTCAATGTTGGGTATGACGCTGTGTATGTTTTTGTGTAGGTGTATTCTGTTGCTGTTCCTAAAACAGCACCTGCTGTGATAGTTACTCCAGTTGTAGTTGTACCGTAACTATTAGCAAGTGCTGTATACGTGGACCCCGATAGTGTATAAATGCCCCAAGTCACGTTATAATTAGATGAGATACTAAATATCATAGAGAAGGATGCAACAGACATCGCTGCTGCTGGCGTATATGCAGCTAAGTACATAGTTTGACCATCTGTTGATCCAGTTACCCATGCGGCTGTCGTAGCAGACCAAACGTTAGTACTGCCAAAATATACTGTTTTGGCAGTATTCAGTACTGCTGATGCATTAGAGTAAGCTATACTCTTTATGGATTTAGATACACCAGAAGCATTTATGTAATTTAATGTTGTTGCCATACTAGGTTGTCACTATATAAAGTGTGTTTGCTGCTGGAGTACTTGGCATAGTTGAGACAACTACAATGCTCGCGAATCCTTGATTACCCTGAGTACCTTGTGCTCCCGTCGCACCTTGGGTTCCTATTGAACCTTGTACTCCCTGAGCTCCCGTTGTGCCCTGTACTCCCTGAGTACCTTGTGCTCCTTTAGCTCCTTGATTACCCTGGTTTCCCTGACTACCTTGAGCGCCCGGTACTCCTTGTGTGCCAATTACACCTTGATCTCCTTGGTTTCCCTGAGATCCTGTAGTTCCTTGTGGCCCATTAGCAGGGCCTTGGTTACCTTGAGGTCCTTGAGCCCCCTGTACTCCTGCTCCCTGGATTCCTTGGGCACCTTGAAATCCTTGAGGTCCCTGAGCCCCTTGTGCTCCAGTAGCTCCTTGGGCACCATTAGCGGGTCCTTGATTACCCTGGTTTCCCTGACTACCTTGAGCGCCCGGTACTCCTTGCACACCAGCCGTACCTTGAGGCCCTTGTGCTCCTGTTGTACCTTGGTTACCCTGAGGTCCACCGGATGTACCTTGAGGCCCCTGGTTTCCTTGTGCTCCTTGAGAGCCACTAATTGAACTTGTCGTCCATGTCCCGTTAGAGTATGTTCTTACTTGAACACCACTACCATCGGCCATTATAGCTAGTTGGGCATTCCCTGTTTGTGATCCATAAGGAGCGCCAACATTTACTATGTATGCTATAGCTGATGCCGATCCAGCATCTTTGGCATATCTGGTAGATACTCCAGTAATAACAGAAAGTATAAAAGCCTTAAGTGCTAATCTAAAGTAGTCTGTATTTTCTGTTGTATATGCAAGAATTGTGTCTAGAACAGATTCTGCTTGCGCTTCTGTGAATGTTGATGTTGTTGTAAGTGCTGTTAGAATAGTTCCTATAGCGGCTGTATTGTAGTCACTTGTAGCTGTAGCAGACCATGTAGAAGATGTTGAGTTATATGATTGACCTGATGTTCCATCCGGTTTAATTGTTAGCTGTAAACTCATTGGAGACGATATGAGTGTTGTGGCTAATGAAGTACTTGCTATTGTTTGTAGATATGCACGTGCTGCAGAATCACCAAACCAGTAGAATGCTTCTGCTACGTGGTATAATACTCGACAAGCATCCCAGCCAAAGCCTAGTGATGAGTTACCTATTACAGGTGTACCATTCTTATCGCACCAATTAGATGGTAGATAGAAGCACGATGACCCTACTGATGTTTGATTTGCATTTAGAAACCAAAGAGTATCTGTATATAAAGTATTCCAATAATGTGTAGTTACATTATCATAATATGCACATAATTTTATTGCTGCGAGCTTAGCATAGCTAGGATTGAAGAAACTAGAGTAGCTGTCACCCGGCGCAATAAGATATCTAGTTCCTCCTGACGTTGTTACTTTTGATATAATTTCATATGTCCAAATAGATGCCATTAGTTTTCTAGCAGCTATTAAATAAGATACATCCATGAAACGTTCATATGCTAGAAGTAGTGCTTTAGCAACATCAAGATCCCCGTCCGGTGCTGCACCAGAACCAACCACGGTAGCATTAAAGTTTTGTACCTTCCAATTCATTAGGCCGTTACCATCTTTATTTAGCTGGTAAAATGCCCACATATGATCAAATCGTTTACGATATGTCTCGCTAACACCGGGTGACGCTGCTGCTATTATAGCTAACAGCATGCCATAACCGATACCCTCAGATACTGTGATTGTTGTATCTACATTAGATCCACTAACCCATGCTATTCTACCTAATGTTCCTGTAGTATCTTCATAGTAGAATTGATTAAACCATTGATTTATAAGTTGTACTGCTTGAACGCTATACTTTTTTGAGAGCGCTGTAGGCGAGACCATGAATGGTCCTGTACCTGTAAATGCTACTTTATATACAGTAAATGAAGTTGCTGCTTGCGCTGTATCATATTGGAACTTGATACTTGCTAGTGCTGCTGTAGGAATTGCTCGTGTTTGTGTAGTAGATACCCATGTGGGTTGTGAAAACTGAGCCCATGTCAGTGTCACTGTACTAGATGTTGATGCAATTGGCAGCGAGTAGAACCAGTTAGCTCCGTCGGAGTCAGCATTACCTTCTAGTTGTAGTTTAATAACAGTTGAGGATTTATAAGTAATTGTTATTCCTGTATAAGCAGATACATTAAATGTAGCTTTGTTAGCAGTTGTTGCGGACCCATTGTCTGTAAAGTCAAACGCTACACCGGCATACGGGTAGTGCGATGTTGTATCACCAAGTAATGTGATCGCGACTGCTAGATTTCCAGAGGATACAACTGATGTAGACAGTGCAGAATTACTTGCCGGTGTCATAGTTGACCCGTAACTGTCTATATACTGAAACCAATGACCCGGTGTTACACCTGGTTGCATGCAATATAGTAGTTGTCGATCACACTGTGATATTAATGTACCTGTAGATGATACTGTAAGTGTATTCGTTGTATTGACAGGGCCAATAAAAAATCCTGTCCTATCTACAGCATTAGCAGTAGTTACTACATTTGTTTTTATTTTTGGTGCTGCTGTTCCTATATACCCAGCTTGATCTAAAACGTGAACACTTTCAGCCACATTTGTAGCAACGATGCTTCCAAAGAATGTCTTCCATGCGGGATAAAAAGAATCAGACGTTTGATCTATACCATCTATTACAAATACAAGACTACCTGTAGATAGTAATTGAGCTATCTCTGTTGTTCCTGATCCAGCTCCATCTAGAGAATGCTCGATTGACCAAGCATCGGTTACTGTCATTGTATCTACATCGAATACTGTTTTTGTAGATAGTGCCTGGATAACTAATGAGTTATTTAGCGTAATATCCGATGTAGTTGTATTTCTAAAGCTATATGTACACGCCATTAGATTGTTCCTTCAATAACAAGTGAAACAAATGCCATTTGAGACATTGCAACGGTTGACGCGCCGGAGCCATTAACAAACTTTAGTGCCAGAACATCACCGGCTGTTACAGCTATGCTAAGCGTTACTACTGAGCGAGTATTAACAGCGGCTACCGAGAAAGTTCCAACACCGGAGGCAAGTGTTGTTGAAATTGTATTAGGGGAACCACTGTTGACAGCCGCATCTTGCTCAGTTGCAAAACCTACACGATACAGTGCTACGTTGTATGCGCATGGATATGTGACTGTTCCGTTGTTTACTCCAGCAGCCGCAATTACAAATACAGCTCGTGTGATAGTACCTGTGAATGGGCACACCCAGCCAGAACAGGCAGATGCATAACTCATACCACTACTATTTCCTGAACGCTGCTTGTCGTCTTGCGTTGTACCAAGGGCACGCTCTGTATAGAAATATGCTACTGTGTTTGTAACTGTCTCTGTCAGCGCGAAATGTGCAACTGATGTAAGAGTTGTAGTACCACTGCCGCTCCCTGCCACTCCCTGGTTCCCCTGCGTTCCTTGGCTTCCTTGTGCTCCGGTAGCTCCTTGAGGTCCTTGGGAACCTGCGCCGGTTGCACCTTGAACACCCTGCGTACCTTGAGCGCCTTGAGCGCCGACACCTGTTGTACCCTGGAACCCCTGGAACCCTTGATTACCTTGAGATCCAGTAGCTCCTTGGGTACCTGTTGCTCCAGTAGAACCTTGGCTACCTTGAGCTCCTGCCGCACCTTGTACACCAGTTAAGCCTTGGTTTCCTTGATTACCCTGGTTCCCCTGAGATCCCGTTGCACCTGTAGATCCCTGAGATCCTGTAGCACCAATAACACCCTGGAATCCTTGGTTCCCCTGAGTACCTTGTGCTCCAGTTGTCCCCTGGCTACCTTGAACTCCAATTACACCTTGATTACCTTGGTTCCCCTGAGTACCTGTTGCTCCAGTAGAACCTTGGCTACCTTGAGATCCAGTAGCTCCCGTAGAACCTTGAACTCCAGTATCTCCCTGGAACCCTTGATTACCCTGAGATCCAGTAGCACCAATAACACCCTGGAACCCTTGATTACCCTGAGTACCCTGAGTACCTTGTGCTCCGGTAGCTCCGGTAGCTCCTTGTGTACCTTGAGCGCCGACAGATCCTTGTAGTCCTGTTAAACCGATAACTCCTTGATTACCTTGATTACCTTGAGATCCAGTAGTACCCTGAAGCCCAGTAGCGCCTTGAGCTCCTGATGCACCTTGTACACCAGTTAAGCCTTGGTTTCCTTGATTACCTTGAGATCCAGTAGCTCCTTGGGTACCTGTTGCTCCAGTAGAACCTTGATTACCCTGATTACCTTGAGATCCAGTAGCCCCAGTAGTTCCCTGAGCACCGACAGACCCTTGAGATCCTGTAGTACCCTGAAGTCCAGTAGCGCCCATAGTCCCTTGAAATCCTTGATTCCCTTGTGCTCCAGTTGTACCTGTAGTTCCAGTATCCCCTTGAGCACCTGTTGTCCCCTGGAATCCTTGATTACCCTGGTTTCCCTGAGATCCTGTAGCCCCAGTAGTTCCCTGAGCACCGACAGATCCTTGAGATCCTATAAGCCCTTGAGCACCAACAGCTCCCTGGGATCCTTGATTACCTTGTGCTCCCGTTGTACCTGTTGTACCCTGGGATCCCTGATTACCCTGGTTTCCTTGAGATCCTGCCGTACCTGCTACACCGATAGTTCCTTGGAATCCCTGAGCTCCTTGATTACCTTGAGCACCTGTTGTACCTTGAGCACCAGTAAGTCCTTGATCTCCTGTTGTACCTTGATTACCCTGGTTTCCCTGAGATCCTGTAGCCCCAGTAGTTCCCTGAGCACCGACAGATCCTTGATTACCTTGATTACCTTGAGAACCTTGAGAACCTTGAGAACCTTGAGAACCTGCAGTACCCTGAAGTCCAGTAGCTCCGGTAGCCCCCTGCGCACCCTGCGCACCAATAGCTCCCTGAGCTCCTTGATTACCTTGTGCTCCCGTTGCACCCGTAGATCCTTGTGCTCCTGTAGTACCAAGGGTACCCTGGGATCCTTGATTACCTTGTGTACCTTGAGCACCAACAGCACCCTGGTTTCCTTGTGCTCCCGTTAACCCGATTACACCTTGATTACCTTGATTACCTTGAGAACCCGCAGATCCAATTGTTCCTTGTGCTCCCGTTGCACCGATGGTACCTTGGTTTCCTTGATTACCCTGAAGTCCAGTAGCACCTTGATCCCCTGTTGCACCTTGTGTACCCTGCGCACCGGTAGAACCTGTAGAACCTTGAGCACCAAGGGCACCCTGGTTGCCTTGAGCACCAGCAGTACCTGTTAGTCCTTGAGTCCCCTGTAGTCCGATTACACCTTGATTACCTTGATTGCCCTGAGCACCCGTTGCACCAACAGCACCCTGAGCTCCTTGTGTTCCACTACCGGTTAGTCCTTGGAATCCCTGATGCCCTTGATTACCTTGAGATCCGGTAGAACCTTGAGCGCCTGCTGCACCTTGAGCCCCAGTAAGTCCTTGTGCTCCTTGTGCTCCTTGAGATCCAGTAGCACCTTGTGTACCTTGTGTACCTTGGTTTCCTTGAGAACCCGTAGTACCTATTGCACCCTGATTACCTTGATTACCCTGGTTGCCTTGAGAACCAATAGCTCCTGTTGCTCCCTGAGCACCCTGCGTTCCCGTTACACCAGCAGTACCTTGAAGTCCCGTAGCCCCGATAGTTCCCTGCGCACCTGTTGCTCCTTGGACGCCAACCGATCCTTGTGTTCCTTGCAGGCCATTTGCTCCTTGGACTCCCTGAGCACCGACAGATCCTTGGAATCCTTGATTACCTTGATTGCCCTGTAGTCCAGTTGTTCCCTGAGCACCTTGTACTCCCGTGGCCCCAGTAACACCTTGGAATCCTTGATTACCCTGAGATCCGGTAGCTCCTTGAGTACCAACAACAATCGGGGATAATAGTACACTGGCATGAGATACACCATCGTAGTATAAAGTTATTGATGGGCTTAGCGTGCTTGTTGTTCTACTTGTTATTTTTATGAGTAGTCGATCCGATGTAGCCAATACTATATCAGAGGATACTACAGCTTGTAGTGTATACAATGTAGCCGTAGTTGCATTTATATCGTTAGATGTTGCACTAAATAACAGTGTCTCGCTAGAATCAGTTGATCGTTTATAGAATGAAATTTGTGATGTTGTATTACTATCTATATTTGATACAGATAGATACAACTGTGCTTGTAGCATACCTGCAGGTATCATTGTGATATTTGGATCACCTGCTGTTGATATAAATGCGGCTATAGCTACATCGGTATTTGTTGTTGCTAATGTTGAAGTTGCTGTTGTTTCACTTGCTACTGGTGTTGTACGTGTTAGTGTTAAGTAAGGTGTTACGTCTGACGCTGTATTGTGTAGGTAATAGATAGTCCCAACGGCAGCTATTCCTTGTGCTCCTTGGTTACCCTGAGCTCCTTGAGCGCCACTACCTGTTAGTCCTTGGGATCCCTGACTACCTGGATTTCCTTGAGCACCAGTAGCACCTTGAGCACCTGTTGCACCTTGTGCTCCGGTAGATCCAGTTGCACCCTGAGAGCCTGTAAGTCCTTGGCTACCTTGTGCTCCGGTCGCGCCGACGGTACCCTGATGTCCCTGTGTGCCTTGATCACCAGCAGCACCCTGGTTTCCTTGATTACCCTGAAGTCCAGTAGTACCTTGATTACCAGCCGTACCTGTTGTACCTTGCGCACCCGTAGCACCTTGATTACCTTGCGCACCCGTAGCACCTTGATTACCTTGTGCTCCGGTAGCTCCTTGGACACCCTGTGCTCCACTACCTGTTAGTCCTTGGGATCCCTGACTACCTGGATTTCCTTGAGCACCAGTAGCACCTTGTGCTCCAATAGTACCCTGAAGTCCAGTAGCTCCTTGAGCACCTGTTGCACCGATGGTACCCTGGTTTCCTTGATTACCTTGTAATCCTTGAGAACCCGTAACGCCTATAGTACCCTGAGCACCTTGTACTCCCGTGGCCCCAGTAACACCTTGGAATCCTTGGTTTCCCTGAGATCCAGTAGCACCAACAGTACCTTGCGCACCCGTAGCTCCTGTACTTCCTTGTGTTCCTTGAGCACCAGTAGCACCTTGTGTACCTTGATTTCCTTGCGCACCCGTAGATCCAGTTGTTCCTTGCACACCTTGTGTTCCTGCTCCAGTAGCTCCTTGAACACCCTGATTACCTTGATTACCCTGAGAACCAATAACACCCTGGAATCCTTGGTTGCCCTGAGTACCTTGAGCTCCCGTCGCACCGATTACACCTTGAGGTCCTTGATTTCCTTGAGCACCTGTAAATCCGGTTGTTCCTTGTGTTCCTTGCGCACCAGTAGCTCCGGTAGATCCTTGTAACCCCATAGATCCTTGAGCTCCGATTACACCTTGATTACCTTGGTTCCCCTGTAATCCTTGAGCACCCGTAGATCCAGTTGTTCCTTGAACACCCTGAGAACCAATAACACCCTGGAATCCTTGGTTGCCCTGAGTACCTTGAGCTCCGGTAGCTCCTTGAACACCAGCGCCCGTAACACCCTGGAATCCTTGGAATCCTTGGAATCCTTGGAATCCCTGATGCCCTTGGCTACCTGTTGCTCCTTGAACACCTTGAACACCAGTTAACCCGATTACACCTTGATTACCTTGATTACCTTGAGCACCAGTAGCTCCTTGCGTGCCAGCTCCGGTGGCACCCTGAGAACCAACAGCTCCTTGAGCACCCTGGAATCCTTGATTACCCTGAACTCCAGTAGCACCGGTAGCTCCTTGAACACCCTGAGCGCCGACAGATCCTTGAGATCCTGTAAGCCCTTGAGCACCAACAGCACCCGGAGCTCCTTGTGTTCCGCTACCTGTTAACCCTTGGAATCCTTGATTACCTTGAAGCCCTGTAGCTCCTTGTACACCTTGCGCTCCACTACCCGTTAACCCTTGGAATCCTTGATTACCTTGAAGCCCTGTAGCTCCTTGTAATCCTTGATTACCCTGATGTCCTTGAGAGCCTTGTGCTCCAACAGCACCCTGATTACCTTGATTACCCTGAACTCCAGTAGCACCTGTTGTACCTTGCGCACCCGTAGATCCAGTCGCTCCGATTAAACCTTGGCTACCTTGAAGTCCTTGAGAACCAGTAGCTCCCTGAGCACCAATAGCTCCTTGATTACCTAAGTATCCTTGGAATCCTTGATTACCCTGAAGTCCGGTAGCACCCGTTGCTCCTTGAGAGCCACTACCTGTTAGTCCTTGTGACCCTTGGTTTCCTTGAGAGCCAGTAGCACCGGTAGTTCCTTGAACACCTTGAACACCTTGTGCTCCCGTTAAACCGATTACACCTTGATTACCCTGGTTGCCTTGAGAACCAATATCACCTTTTGCACCTGTTAAACCTTGGCTACCTTGAGGCCCTATTGAACCTTGAGCACCAGTAGCACCTGTGCTGCCTTGGCTACCTGTGCTACCTTGAGCTCCAATAGTACCTTGGTTTCCTTGCGCACCCGTAATACCAGTAGCTCCTTGAGGCCCTTGTGCTCCCGTTGCTCCTTGGACACCTATATCGCCTTTTAGCCCTGTATTACCTATATGGCCTTGTGGTCCTTGAGCACCAGTAGCACCAGTAGCACCAATAGAACCATTTATGCCAGATGTTCCTTGGCTACCTTGAGGCCCGGTAGCACCCGTTACCCCTTGTGCCCCTTGAGCACCAGTAGCACCTGTTGAACCTTGAACACCTTGCGGTCCCTGGGATCCAGTATCTCCTTGAGGCCCTTGAATACCCTCAGTTACGACATCACCGAAGTACAGATCACCGGCTGCATTTCTTAATACAGCCTGACCTTGCGTTCCACCGTCAGCTAATTGTGCAGCACGTAGATGTGTTCTTGGCATTGGTTCCTCTATTAGCACATTGTCTAAACAGAGGTTATTTGCCGAAACTAATTAGACTTAGGAATCAGTTACCATAAAGCTGGTTAGACTGACAGCATCTTCTTGGTATTTGGTTGCCCATATATTTTCAATGTCCGTTGCTTTGCTAACAGCATCTAATTTATAATCAGGACTATTTGGGTTAACCCGATAAAACTGCATGTTTCTACCAAGATCCGACATCAATTGGCGTACAAATTTAAGCATTAGACCAACACCTGCGCTGTTACCTGAAGTAAGCGCTGGTAGTATTTCATCAGTTACTTGTGTAAGTATAAATGCGTCTTCATCAACAGGGCTTTTATCGGGTGTATCTCCTGAGGTAACTAAATTAAGTACACGCATGTCTGGTGTAAGGTAGCCATCCAGGTAAGCGGCAGCAATTCCAAGCATGGCTGGGTCATTAGCAGCTACTCCTCCGTCTATATACCGTTTGTCCATTATTTTGAAGTATGTTGGTGCGGCCATACTGCATCTAGCGGCATACCAAATAGGAATATCTTTATCTTGTGGTCCAAATATCCTAACTTGACACTTAATTATATCCCAAGCAACTAGATACAGTGGTTTTAGTGCTTGATCCATGGTGGCATTGCCCAGTTGTTTCTTGAGCATGCCTACAATGGCCGAGTCATCATACTGAGCACCGCATTTTACTGTTTCATACAATAAGTTTTCATCACCAAATATGGCTTTTTGATTATCTCGATGAAGTTGTAAACAATTACTTCCACTATGCCCCGTAGCCATAAAACTTGAATCAACACCTCCAATAGATGTACCAATAAATACGTCAGCAAGATCGCAGATAGATTTATTTAAGGCTCGTTCAAGTTCATGTACATAGCGACAGGGACCAACGCCATAGATTCCACCACCAGCTTCCGAGTAAAGTAATGGCCGTGGTTTGTATTCAAGTTTCATAAATTTCCCCCACCCTAGTTACGGTTAGTCTAGATTAACAAACCAAGTACTGCCATCACAGTAAATCCAGTGCTGCAGATAGCCAGCAGTAGTAGCATAGGTTGATGCTGATATGGTTGTCCATGTACCTTTAGTTATTGAATACTTAAATGTACCACTATATGTAATGATATAAGAGGCTGACGACAGTAGCCAGGTCATTCCTTTATAGGTTGCCGACGCGGTTGGTAACGTCAATGTAAATGCGGCTGTTGCTAAGATGTTAGGTGGTGTAAGTGCTACTAATGAAAGTGCTGTTCCTTGAGATACCGAGGGGCCTTGTATTTGTCCTTGTCCAAGAGCAATAGAGCTACCTGTAATGGTTGTGGCATACGAGGTGCTGCCGAAGGTAGTTGCACCGGCACCTGCATGTGTGCGAGCGTAGATAGCTGATAGGTCTAATGCGACAGTACCAATTGTATATGTATTTGCGGCTGTTGGTGTTAGACTACCTGCAAGACCAGATACACCGATCAAATCAGGAACAGCAGCCGCAGTTGTTAATGTGGCTGTGCCTGTAGTAGCAACTTTACTATATAAAGTTGCGCCAGATGCGAGATTAACAGCGGTTACAGCACCTATAACACAGTTAGCAACAGCATTAGGGGCTGCTGCCGTTTGTGCATTATGGATATAGATACCGCCTCCGGCTGTGACCGATGTATTAGCAACAACTGTATTTGCTACGCTAATTTGCCCAGCACTAGATTCAATTAGGTATGTGCTATCTCTAGATGTATTCCAATTGCAGTTTTCTACAAAAACAATAGAGCTTGTACTGTTTTGTACTATTGGCAACGTATTTATACAAGCTATTTCAATTAATTGTCCTGTTCCACTAACAGTAACTTTATCTGATGTAGTATTCCATGTTTGCGTACATGCCTGTGCGTCTAGTATACCTGCTGTTAATGCTAAGGGTCCTTTGCGACTACCATTTCTGAGGATAAATTTAGTAGTTGCTGTCGCACCAGAATAGGTTACGCCATTAGCAGCAACTACATTAAGGTCATACGCTGTATAATTATTAGTGAGTGTGGTTGCAACAGACAGTGTTAAGGTGCTTCCATTACCGTGTACAACTAGTGGGTATGCTGGGTATGATGCTACCGATTCAGTATATGATCCAGGGGCCATAATTATCTGAGTAGCGGCTGTAACAGTAGCTAAAGCAGCAGCCAATGTTTTATAGGGAAAGCTTAATGTTCCTGTTGCCGTATAGGTGTCTACTCGGTTGCAGTCTACAAACAGTGTAGTAGTGACTATGAAAGTACCTGCTGATCCTTGATTCCCTTGGTTGCCCTGAGTACCTTGAGCTCCAATTACACCTTGGTTCCCTTGAGTACCTTGAGCTCCAGTAAATCCCTGAGGCCCTTGTGTTCCTGCTACACCTTGAGAACCTGCAATACCCTGAAACCCTTGGTTGCCTTGTGCTCCAGTTGTCCCTTGACTACCCTGAGGTCCTACGAATCCTTGCGGACCTTGAACTCCAGTAGCTCCGGTAACACCTTGATTACCTGGGCTCCCCTGAGCTCCAGTAGCACCCTGATTACCTTGGTTGCCTAGAGGTTGGCCACCCCAATATAGTGTATTATTGTAATTAGCAAGAACACCATCTGCTGTATCGGAGCCTAGGAGTACAGATTTTCTAGATAAACCGATTCTACCAAATTGACCGCTCCGAAAAGGTAGCGATACATTCCCTACATCAATTTGAAACAGCTCCGACGATTGTACTGCTGGTAATATGCTTGTAGTTACGGCTCCCATGTTGGTAGCTTCAAATGGTTGTGTCCAGGCACCGGCTTCATATACTTCAAAGGCGTTTAAGTCGGTGTTATACCTAATTATAGCGGTACCTTTTGTAGGTCGCTGATCTGTAGTCCCTGCAGGTACACGTAAACCGATATGCCCCGTGAATTCAGGATCCGGTGGGAGTCCAGCATCTTCAGCGAAACGCCCGCCTGTAACAATACCGTATTTATTAACATAGACGCGGCTGAATAGCTTATCATCAGCAGCAAATTGTTCTGTCAGAGCAACAGATGTTGTACTGTTTCCAGATGTATCTGTGGTAGTTTCTGTGTCAAATACTTTAGATGAGAAGACAATGTTATTTGTGGTGGACATATTTCTTACTGCCTTATTAAGCTGTTATATATGTTGATATGACACTTATCCATGAACTGAGTTCTTGTTTTGTATATGATGAATTTTCATTTGATACTGAATCAGCTAGTAGCGAGCTATGAATAGATCTATTGATTGCTTGATCATATTCAAACAAAGCAGATCCTGCATTTTTAGTTAATACACCAACAACAGAAGTCATTTCAGCTAAAGAGGATGTATCTGTGAGTTTCTTTTCAAATGTTTGAAGATCGCCAATCTTAAATTGTAGTTCAGATGCACGATCTTCTTCATCAGCAATATCGGCATCTGTTGCATCTGTTAACAGATTAACGGCTATGGTGTTTGTTGTCGTTGTTGAGCTTATATTACGTAAACGTTCAATCAAGGACCGCTTGACGCTATTGTCCATTAGTATGAGCTCATCCTCAAAATCAGTAGATATTTCAGTTTCTTGCTGGGTTGTAGCAGAATATACAGAGGGTCTTGTGCTCTGTCGATATTTAGATAGCAGTTCTTGTGTTGCTTCGTAATCCACGCTACGTTCCTAAACTAAAAGGGCGAAGGAAAATCCTTCGCCCTAAGAAGTTCATACGGGTTGCTTATGATTACAGCTATGGGATTACTGTGGGGGTAATCAGATCTGCATAGATTGCCGGGTTGACTAGGTAGGCAACCGTAGTCGGTGTCCATACTTTGTGACCGCCGATGTTGTTTGTCTGCAGGGATCTAGTCTGCAGTGCAAAAATAACACTAGGTTTCACAGCCTTAGAGAAAACACGAGAGCTGTTTTTAGCCCATGTCAGACTCTTTGTTGTGATGGTGTATGTTTGAGTTGCATTTGGTGACAACGCTGTAAAAGCGTCCAGACTCAGCAGATAGGCAACGTGACCTTGCTGTGAGTTATTGATTGCGATGGTATCCTGGGTACCATCGGTGAGATCCTTGATTGCCTTATAAAAGATTGCAGTATGGAACAATGCCTCATCATACACAGCCGGATCGGACTCGATTGTCTTTACGACAATATTGTCATTGGTTGTGATGGGCAAGTCCTCCGCCGTCTCGACAACGGGAGTCTCAGCAATAACTTGAGCTTCGGTCAAAACTTCTGTGGTAGAGTTTGTTTCCGGAACTTCTGTTTCGCTGACTTCTTCGATTGTATTAGCCATTGTTCTTCTCCTTAACGATCCTGACTGGGATCATCAAGAAGTAGTTGACATACAGAAGATTTCATGTTATATTTAGATCAGTCAAATACTTGACGAATCCGCCTACCGCAAGGGGACGGTGCGGTCTGGATACTGATAGCAGTAATGCACATCAAGTTAAGTTCCAGACAATCAACGCATCTGATGTGCTAGCAACCGACCGCTTGAGATCGTTTGGCTGCTTGCGTTATATTAAAAGAAAGTTCTCACTAATTTTTACCTAGCGTAAGCCCAGTTCCTAAGGTGAGGGGACTATGCATGGCGTGCAGGAGCGATGCCGGCAGTATCCGTGATGGTACTATTGTAGAAACGCTCGCAGTCCGAACTGCTCGAAACAGTTGCTGCTGCTTACGTTAAGAGGCCCGTTTCCTAGCAAGAGACGGGCCTCTATCTATTTATATACTGGACAAACATTCAAAATTAATGTATATTATGTTTATGTCACAATACAATACAAACCGAAGTTTGGCGATATGGTACAGAGCATATATCGAGCTGCATGGCACGGTATTGTGTTAGACTCTGTGGCTTGCTCTAAGGGCAGGCGTGTGCTTACGGTTCTGCCTATGTTTACAAAAGACGGTAGACTTCAGCGTAAACCTAAATTGCATATAATGGATGCTTCCTGGTTTCGGAAATCATCTTTGGAAATCTCACCCAAGTATGCCGACTATGCTAAGGACATGCTCAATCGGAGAGGTAGCCTTGTTGAAAAGCGGTTGTTAGCGTGACCACATATTAGTAGCCCGGTGGCTATGGTTGGTTAAGATACAGCAATACTGTTTTTAGCATAGATATCATTGAACTTAGCTTCATCTTCGTCACAGATATTATAGAGAGCGTCGTCTAAAGCTTCCATGTAACCACTTTTATAGTCCCGCAAGCTGTTGTCCTCGTTCTCTTGTGTAGCTATCTTGTGCAGTTGTGCAATAAGTTCAATTGGGTCTATTGTGCTACTTGGTGGGATTGCATTGATAGCATCTTCATAGCCTAATATGTAGCCTGTAGTGTAGCATAGTTGGCAGGGTTGTCGTCTGATAAACTCGCGAAGTTCACTTTTTAGATCAGTGAGAAGTTTTTGTTGGCTATCTGGCATTTACAAATCCTTGCTCAGGATAACATTTTTGTGGAGTAGCTGGCTACGAATTTCCATCAGCATCGTACCTAGTTTGTTTTTTCCTATACCTGTTTTAGTATCAACGCCCCAGAAGGTATCCTTCCAAGTATTTCCTTCAACCAATGTTTTATTACCCGTGCCCAGTAACAAGTCTTGGAGTTTAGATTCGGGCACTCCAAATTTTTGCACCAAACAAGTACGCATAACGTCTTCTTTGATATGTTCCCAATCACCACGAAGCTGTATGTTATAGCTAGCGGTTTTTACGTCGGCAGCATTCTTCGTGTCCCGACAGAAGCGTTTCCACGCAGGATCCCGTGATTTCTGGCTCATGTACGCATGCTCAACACTTGCATAGGGCCAAGGCTCATCTAATAATATTTCTACCGGGTAGAAATTACTTAACCAGAAATACTCACCGTGGAAGTCGTTGATCGTATGCACGTCATTGATCATGCCTATAATTTACTTAATTTTTGCAAAGGATTCACAGAATTTTCTAAGTCTCTCCAAAGCTACTTCCGGTGTGTGTCCGTCCCACTCGTCTGCTTGTTCTTTCTCTTCACAGCAGAACAGATCCCAGTCATCTTTGTGGTAATGGTTACTGACTTGACCTTGTGGTAGTGTTGCCTGCACAATGAACATGTCATCTTTATCAAAGCAGGGCTTTCCGTCGCTATGTTTGTAGCTCTTTTGAACCTTAAACCTAGGTTCTCTTGCTAGGAGATTGAACAACGCTGCATTGTACACACAACGGTACTCATAGAGAGCATCAAACGTATGGTGTCCATCAAATACTTCGCCTCGATCTTTACTGGGTAGATCTTCAATCCCTTTATTGATTTGATCAAGCGTTAATTTTTCTGTGGCTGCTGTTGGTGTGAACCTGGTTGTCCTTAAAGGTGTCCTCGGTGTACTAAGAGGTGTTTGTTTAAGCTACGAACGCATCTTGACAAAGATACAACCATAATGTATATTTACGTAACAATTTAACTAGGGGTATGCAGAATGCCCGAACGACCACAACTAAGTCGAGAGTTGTGTGCTATTCGTAGTACACAGGAGTATGAGTTTGTGCGTTTTCATCAAGGAACACATGTCTCGTTTGACGTTCAAGGCAAGCATATGTCTGGGGAGATCCAAGGTATTGCTATGGCAGAGGCTCCTGGTTGTACCACGTACATCATTCGCTTGGAACAAGATCTTAGTCCAACTTACCCTTATACGCATATTGCCATTCCGGCAAATATGCTCACCGTTGTAGTTTAAGGAGGCGTGTTTTGTTGGTTAAGAAATTCTTGATGCTTTTGTGCTTTTGTGCTTGCATTTTGCTCGGTGCCTGTTCTTCCTCTAAGGATAAGACAGACAACCACTGTGCTAGTAATCAGTTTCCTAGTTTGGATTCCACCTGTAGCCTTGTTCACGATATCCCGGCAGAGATTGTAGCAATCAATGGCGAAGATCAAGAAACCGCGACTACTAAGCCGCATCAACCTATGGTTACCAATGTTGTTCTTTTTCGTGTACAAGGTACAGATTATTACTTTAAGTTAGCTGAAGGTGCGGGAACTTCTGATCTTCAAGATATGGGTGACGCTTGGATTTACAATCATAAAATTGGCGATGTTGTAAACTTCAAGTATCTTCGGAAAGATCGCTTCTTTGAGATTAAGCAGTAATTACTTGACAAGCATACAAAATTAATGTATCTTTGTTCTTGTCACCTCAACAAGGAGTTACTCTAATGGAAAAGCACTACACCGATATGACGTTTGAAGAGTTGGTGGATTTTCACATGCGCCAAATCCATATGGGACTGCTTGAGGACGGCAGCAAGGGCATGCACGCGGCAGTCACTATGGTTACGATGCAGACTTTGCAGTGGCACGCGAAGAGGGATCAGGAGAAAGCCAAGACACAGGCGGCTGAGGCAGCCACTGAATTGTAGGCACAAGCAGTAAAACTGATTGTGCCTACAGCATCTAAGCCTAAGATCAGAAATTTCGTAAATTTGCCTGACATAGCCACAGTTCAAGCTGGTGACATTGCTCGTGATCTGCAGGGCCGCCCTCACTGTATTCCGTCAACACATCCCTCTGTTGGACAGTCTGTGGCTGCTGTGCGTAAGATGCGTTTTGGTTGGAAGGCAATCCAGCGTCTTGCATATGAGTCATTGTAATCAGGGCGAGTATCTGGGAAGCTGTAAGTATGGCGAGAATGCTATCTGCCCAGCTTTGCACCACGAGAACAGCTTCAAGGATCCACAGGATTTTGCAGAACAGAGTCCTTCTGCTCTTGCGATTTGTGCTGCTGGTGCTCTCGGTGCTAAGTTTGACACGGAAGCTGTGGAGAAGCTTTTGGACAGCGGTATCTCGCTGAAGGCTCTGCATATCAAGATGACGGCCCGTGCTCAGTACTTGCGGGATTTTAATAGTCCCGAAGCTACTCGTCGCTTGGGTTTGTTGCCCTGGGATGAATTGGGTTACGAGATGGCAACCGTTTGTGGTGGCTTTGTACCCGTTGAGGATTACTAATTACAGTACCTAAGTTTTCTTCTACTCGTTTTTGATAAAGCGTCTTGTTATCTACAGGATGCTTTTCTATTTAGATTTTTAGTCTGTCCAAGCAGTAAGACGCTACAGCCATAAACTTAGTATTGTTCATGCAGTCATCTTCATACTGTAGTCTACTTAGTAACGTCTCCCACGCAGAAACTACGTTTACCATAGCATCAACGGAATTAGAGGACATCTCTACATTGTTTTCTAGACAGTAAGTATCCATGACATCTTTGATTTCTTGCAGTGTATGTGACATATCTCAGTTCTTTCTATGTAGGATGTTTGTGCGTTGTTCCTTTAGCCATACAAGTAAGTACAGTGCAGCCATAGCAAATGTCCATGTTATGTAGCTGTCAAACATATGCCTGTAAAGCAGACCAACAAAAATCCAAGTAAAGCTAACTATTACAACTTGGCTAAACTTTAGCGGTCTATCGCACAGGCACAAATGCGCAAAATTCAGAATCAAGCAGAATGTAACTAAGTCAGTACAGAAGCTTGATATTGTCATGCGTAAAGATCCCCAAGATTATCGCTGAGTATATGTTGAAACTCTATGTCTAGTAGCTTTTGTTTGCTTAACAATGTTTCTCTAAAGTTCTGTAGTGCTTGTGAGTCTACCGTATCAGGTAACTCAGTTGCGCCTTTCACTCGGGGGCGTTCTGTCTGATTCATGTATCAGTCTTCAACGAAGGAAAGCTTAAACTTCTTAGCTGTTTTAGCGAAGATAGCTCGGAGTTCTTTTAGCACGGCATCATAATCTTCGTCACTTCCAGTATTCTGCTTGCGGGCAAAATATACTTCCCATAGCCAACCACGCAACTCTTCAATCTGTGCGAATGCATCAATGACAGCATCGGACTTCTGGGTGTTGGCTAGAAGAAATTCACTGTACGGTCTAGTGCAAATGACAACGCGCAGTTCTAAGAACTTTCTGTTATCCTCGTGTTTAACAAAAAATTCAGCGTCTACTAGATCGTTCCCGTGTGCGTCTCTAATGTATAGAATCAAAACTCATCCTTGCTTGTTGTGTTATAGAGATCTCGGTTGAACATTCCACAGGATGCACCAACATCTCTACCTGGTGGGTCATAGAACTCTACGATATTCTCACAGAAAAGTGCTCTTATTTCCTCGTGCGATAGCTGCGTAGCTTTACACCCATTCGTCTCCGATAGTGTTAAAAATTTAATGGTAACATCTTTACTTGACGTTCGTACTAACGAACTAAAGGCTGTGAGTTCATTTATGCTGTCGTTTATACCATCAACCAATGTATAATGAAATTCAATAGGTCGTCCTGTTCTTGCCTGAAAATCTTGCACCAGATGTATAGATTCAGCAGCAGTCAGAGGACTATTAATGATGGCACCACGATTAAAGATACCGTGTACAGATAAATGTAGCTTGACACGAAACTCTTTTTTATATGCAAGCCATTCCGTTAGATGCTCTAGTGCGCAGGGATTGGGGAGCATAGTAGAGATGCCAAATCGTATTCGTCCTTCATACTTTGTCTGTAGTGCTTCAATGGAGCCAATAACACCAGCTATATTTATGAGGGGCTCACCAACACCCATGAAGCTAATCAAAAGATCTCGGGAATGGTCTTCTAAGTGTTCCTTTTCGACCCAGAAATTTACAGCGGAACTCAACCACGTAGATGCTAGATTACGAGATGGCCGTGTCGTGCCGGTCAGGTGACAGAATTTACAGCCCATTTTACAGTTTGTTTGAGTAGGCAGACATAAAATATCTTTATCTACTTTATGTATACTGGATACCTCGTTTTTCCCGAAGCGCTCATCCTGTAATGTATATTTTATCACATCGTCTACAGTAGATCGCTGTATGTCACAGATCTTAAATGTGGTCATTGGTAACTCCGTGTGCTCTTTGTACTTCTAAATACAGCAGTGTTCAGTCTACTGATTTAGTTGTGGTAATTTCTTGAAGAATTATTTTGGCCCACGTACTCTTACGCGCTTTTAGAAGAGTCTGCACATAGCTAATAGCGCTACGAGACGAGTCAAATTCTTGCGGTGTCACGCGCTTCCAGTACACATACTTGTATTCATATACACGGTACTTGCTATCGTTCTTTTGCTCAATCTTAATGAAGTTCCAGTACTGAAAGTACATCTTGTGCAAAATCCAAGATATAAGCCAGATGACTAAAACAAGTATCCAAACATTTCCAATAGTTTTTGTTAGCATGCTTCTATATTTACACTGCCGGAAGGATGTGTCCCACTTCAGCCACAAGTTCAAGGAAATTTACATAGTTTACGAGTCGTGTACTATCGCGATGTGCCGTTGTACCTAGATCATCTGTAATTGTAAGATACCCACCTGTTAGTGTTACAGACGCGGGTTGCCTGTGTTCCTGCACCACCAGGGTGCCTTGACCTGTGCAGAATTCACACGGATCTGGTGTGCGGCATAGCTCGTCATGCCCGTAAGCGGGACACCCCTGTGGTGACTGATCACCATCGGAGCCATGATCAGGATTTGTGCAGATGACATGACCGGTACCATTACAGGCAGGGCAGTCTGTTAGTGTAAACTCTGCGCTTGTTTGTGCCTCAGCAATACCGCGCAGTTCAATCTGCCATATTTTATACAGTAGTTTTTTCGTTGTACGAAATGTAATGACGACTCGTGGGATTTTTATTCGTTCTGTTCGTAACTCATCGGCATAGCCTGATAGCAACCAGTCTGCTTGTTTGTGCAAATCTAGAACAGGCACTGTTCTTAGTTCTGGACAGACAGCCAATAGTTGAATGCTCAATATAGGGTTCAGTACATCAGGATTAACTATAGCTTCTACCTCAAACCAGATAGCTTTCGTGCTTTGTTCTGGTATCGCGATACGAAAGATCTCGGCTATAGTTCTAATTGTGCTTATGTGCTGAAAGATGTTATGTTCGCATCGAGCTGAGCATACGCGGGGTTCTGGCTGCTCTGGATTTTCATAGCCGTGAAACATCTGTGATGTTAAGTAGGCATCTTCACCAACGGATTCTATGTCTTTCCCGCAGCAGTCACAGTTTCCTTCGGCTGCATAGTTTTTTCTCCGATATTCAATAAGATCTAAGAGATCTTTTGGATCTGGAGTAAACTCCTCAGATGTAAGAGCGTCTATAATGCGTTCAACCAAGCGGCCTTCTGTTTCCGACAGGAGATAAAACGCATGCCTATATCCAAGAGTTGCTTGTTCGTATTTGTGACGAAGAGCATTTTGGTTAGGTCTGCGCATATTATGTTCGTAGCTGAGCTATAATTGTCTTAAAACATATTTCATTTTTCAGTTCTTCGAGTTCTCTTTCTTTTGCTTCAATTACTTCTTCTTTTAGGCCAGGGTCCGTACAAAAACCGTTATCTGTTCTGAATAGTAAACTCATTCCTTCTTTTTCTACTCTATTAACTTCAATAAACTCAAGTAGACCAACATAGCTAGAGTTTCGTATAGAGTATACAGGTTTACCAATATGCTGCTTGTGGCTGTTACATGCTATTGTTTGTAGAAAATTAGCACGTGCCTGTGTCACCTGCTGTAACGTGTCTTCAAACTCTTGAAGCTGCTCCTGCTGCTCTGTTGTAAACTCAACATAGCTCACAAGCCTATCTTCTAACTTCATTGTTTTCCTGCTCTCTGCTGGAGTAATTAACTACAAATTCATGTAGGGCTGACGGTTGACTCCAGATAGCCTCAGGTAGGCTCTGAATAATACTATAGGGTACTTCATACAAGGCTGCAAGTCTCTTTGCCTCAGTTATTGAAAATAGACCTACATCAAGCTGTAAATTTATTCGACCTGGGCGGATAAGCTCAGCAGGCAGCTTATCGGGAAAATTTGTTGTAATAACAAATGCCGTGTTATCGCAACTAAGCATACCATCAAGCATTTGCATTAGTGTTTGAATAGCTTTGCCCTCCGAAGTATCTAGGCTTTTATCAATATCCTCAATTAGGATAAGTGAATTTTCAGGTATTTGTGGGACTTGGGCTTCACGGGTTCCTTTTTCCATTAGCGCAGTCATGTTTAGAATGAACATATTGTAATTGAGATAATTAGCAACAGCACGACTTATACTTGTTTTTCCTGTTCCTGGTGGTCCTTTAAGTAATATAGCTGTTTTATAGGTTAAACCATGCTTCCTAAAATAGGACTTACTTCGCTTAAACCATGAGATATGGTGTAATAATTTGTTTTCAGTTTCGGGATTTAATACAATACTATTAAAATCTCTGAGCGCTGTATATCGCTTTGAATTATGTCTGTATGGCTCGTGGGTAATCACTACTTGTCTGCCATCGTGTGCGTTCCGTATCGTACTTTGAATTACGTGACTTAATTGATGCTTTCCATCACCAAATATAGTAATGAGTAGCTTATATCTTTGAGAGAAACCCTCTTTTTTTGTCGTATCTAGTAGTTCCGCACGCACTGTGAATTTACGTATGTTATTGTTTATTTTATGTTTATAAATAAACCAATAATCCCCAGGTGCTAATGTTAGTTTATCCCAATCCGCAAAATCAACGTTCTGCTGTTCCGATTATGAAGGAATAACTGTTGCCATTAAGTTATTCTGAGCTTGGCGAAAATTCTTTATTACCCATTTAGTCAATATGTTGTACGCTAAAGGCTCATCCAAGAAGTCAACTATAATTGTGCTCGTAATCGTTTGCTTAATAGCTGTTGCAACAATTTTTGCTGTTTCAGTTACTGCTAATTGTATCAACTGTTTAATAACACCACCACTATAAGATTTAGCTACTTTAGCGGCGCTATTTGTAAGAATAGACATAAGTACGTTCTTTCTGTACACGTCAGTCATAGTCATTACTGATTAAATCATCAGCAAGGGCCTCTTGTTCAGTATCTCGTGTGCTCACTGTATCAACAATTTTATCTGCAAGGAGCTCTTGCTTAATATCTTTGGATATAACAGCCTCTTGAATTTGCCTGAGAGATTTAAGCAGTTGAGCATACTCCTCTTCAGGTGATACAATACGTGGTGCGTGTGTAGGGCGTACACGTTTTACGAAATCGTGAGGATCCTTTAGTTTCTGCTCGTTGTATACGTTGGCCATGTCTGAGATTTGTTGCTGCACTTCTTCTGAGGCTAACGGTAATAGATCCCAAAGAGCATCAAACAAGTCCTTAGACATGAGATATACAGGGACATGTTCTGGAATGCGCTGCTGCAGAGCTTCATCTGGGGAAAACGAGGTAAGCTCAAATCCAGTACATGTCTCAGTAGTTGGTGCGCTATTTACATCGGGATCAGATAAGGTAGCCACAACGTGATTGGATGTCAGAACACAGTTATTGAATAAGCCCAAGGCACTAATAGTGCCATCCGGTCTTACGGGGAGTAACTCATTCAGACTTTCAGGCATAGGAATACGATGAAACAGTAGATTCAGTACAGTTTCGGGCTCTAGCCGATAGGCTTCATTTAGTTTGTTGGCTGAAAGTTTCTCTGTCATGCTATGTCCTTAGTTGTACGTACATCTTGGAATTCTTGGTAGAAACCAAAAGCAGGCATTCTGCAGATACGTCCTGCCTTGTTCTTAACAAGAAACTCACCCTCATACACATTATTTTGGGTGCCCGTTTCGCTATTAGTTAAACGCGCTACTCCTGGTAATTCACCGCTGGAATGCTTATGGAACTCGCTGAGTTGTCCTGAGCAGAATTCCTTTAGACGCTCAATAGCAGACTCAGTATAATCAAAGCGTACCGCATCTACGGTCTCGCCGGTTTTTGTTGAAATATACTTAGACATTCTTTTGTACTCGTAGTGTAGTGATTGGTGCTTTAGAGATAAGATCGTAGCCCTGCGTAACCGCACAGGGTACCCAGGTATCACCTACGAAGGCATAGGTATCGAAGTAGTGAGGGCTGTCAGTCGGAATTTTTGTGATTATGGCACATGGCCTATGAAGTTGCTTATATTGTTTGGCCTGCGCTGTAATTGCTGCTGTTATTCCTAGGGATCTAAGACCATTGTCTAAAATACCGCCAAGATGCTGTTCTCGTTGAAGCTGAATAGTTTGAATATCTTCTGTTGTATTATAGGGCTCGGGCAGAGATGTCTGTCGGCCTTCGCTGTAGCACCAGTAGTAGATTCCAGGAAAGGCATCATTATGTCGGACGAAGAATAGCAGAAGTCGTAAGCTCTTATAGCCTTCTTCAGTATTTGGATCAATCTCTTCCCAGTCAGATTCACCATTACGCCCAGTATTCAGATGAAAAACAAATTCTGTATCGGTATCTTGGCAGGGGTGTACACTGATCTGCTCTAGGTCACAGCACAGATGATGTAGCGCAGCTTGATCTTCTTGTGGCGTTGTTACAAGGATGGATTTCCACCACTCCGACACTTTACTGGAGAAATCTAAGAGTTGACGATACACTGTATAGTGATCCGGGTGCTGGGAAAAGAATAACTGTGTAGCTTGTTCCGTACAAACTAGATCTGTGAGCGTGTCATGGATCATTTGGTGGTATCCTCTGGTTTATAGTTGTCTACTGTAAATGTCACTACACCACGCCCACCATTTTGAGTCTGCTGCCTAACTATGCCCTGTTGCTCCTGAGGTATTGTCTCAAGTGTTGGAGAGAAGCATTGAACACCAATACCGCCATAAGCACGTGCAATACGCTCATTGTTCTCTTGAGCAGTCATAGGCACCACATTCAGCGGGCGACCATAGGATGCAGGAGGTAGTTCAATTGTGTCTCTGCCTGCAGATCCATGAACTCCAACAGGTCCTATGGGTCCCTGCATACCTTGATAGCCGTCTGCTCGGCCCGACTGTGGGTGATTTTGGCTATAACTATTATATTCAGCTATGATTTGCGGAATTTGATCGTCACGGCCATCTACATGTGCTCGTGCCAGATCTCTGGATAGAGCATGTGGAAGATTACGCCTACGAGTTCTTGGATATTTTGGTTGTGTCATCAGCTTTACTTTCTACTAAATATGTAGTAGTTCTTAGCGTGTTCTGTTGAATCATCTCTCTAAGTTCTTGTTGCATTCGCTGCAATTCTGAAATTACCGTTTCTATAGCTTCCGGTGTCATTCTGTTCTAAAGTCTATTGGTTTTCGCAGCAGGGGACATTTAAGTTCTTGTACAAAAATGTCTCTATTTTCTGATAGCCATTCCGCTACTAGCTGTCTATGACAAAATTGCCAAGGTTCTTCATAACAAAGTAAGATTGATCCGTAGCCAAGTTCAAGAGCGACTTGCTTGCGATCTAACTTGGCTAGAACATGAGTAGCATAGCGTAAGGCATACATGAGTGAATTGCCATCTTTTTTATACTGGTCGTAGATCCATCGTTTTGGTACCAGTTTTTTATATGTACGCCCTTGCCAACCTTCGGGTGCGTCACCTGCTATACTAACAGCTAACGGATGCTGCTTCATTAAGCCAAAGTAACTTGTGTACAGTACAATAGACATGTAGGTTGAGCTTTCCTTCTATGCCTAATCTAGTTATTGCGTGCATTTCTGTCAAGGTTTACTCAATGAAGAAGCGCATAAAAGCATTCACGCACCTACGAATGCGCGATGGTTCTTGTACTGGTACTGAAGCTACCGAAGCTGGGAGGTGACATTCTGTCCGTTCCAAGGAGTGAAGCAACATATAGCCTGCCTCTTCTGCTGCTGACGTTGTTGTTTGATTTGCTGTACCTGTATAACCAGGCGTATCCATACCTTCTCGTATGTGATTTAATACTGCCCGCGTACTGCTGGTATCTAAATATAATCTATAACCTGTAGGTAGCACATTATGCTGTGGGAGATCTATTACTATTGACAACATATCCTGCTGTGATGGTAACTTAGACACCCGTTGTCGTCCTACCCCAAAAAGTCATATCTCCCGTGCGCGTTAATTCATATAATGCTTGATTATATGCATAGGTTAGAATATCAGGATCGCAGGTTACTACATTGTATGGTATATTAGTGGGTGCTGTTAGGGAGTTTGATCCTGTTGTATATTCTGTTATTACGCTTGGGTCATATGTGAACTGTCCACGAGAATTTATACTGAAAGCACCTGCAGGTTCTTCTACAGGCTGTTCAATAGGTGGTAGATCTATTGTAACTGACAGTAGATTGTGAACCGAGGGTCGCAGCATTATGCGTAAGATTCTTCAGTAGGTATAAAATCTGTAGTCCAGGAACATGTCGTAAGTTGTTCTGCTGAACTAAGTATATGAAGTAGTTCTTTTAGTGTCGGATACGAACGTAACGTTATATCTGATGTTAACGAGGACTTGAAATTGTGCAAAGCCTTACGTATCTCGTCTATAGAACTACCTGGTGATACGATATAATCGAATGTATCATCTAATTTTACAACGACACCAAACGATGTTGCACTTAAGATAGAGTGCAATTCTAGTTCTTCCCTGCTATTTTTTTCTACATGCATGCACTGTAAGATAGTATTAATTGTATTGAATACTTCGGGTGGATCTATCTTTACAGTAAGCAAGCAATTACAACCCATTATCTGTGATAATCCCCTGTAATAGTAATAAAGCGTGGAACAGCTTCTGTCCTAACAAACATACTCCGTAGCTCCTCCCAAGTAGTTGGAGTTGCTGATGTAGCACGTATCCTGTCAAAGACTTCATTCGTTTCTTCATTCGTTTCTTCATGTGGTACTAGTAGGATACCTAGTAATTTTGTGGTCGATAGTTTCATGTGCGAGTTTGCCTTGAAAAGTATTGTGATATGATTTGGTAGAAACGATCCAGGTCGGCTTGCGTTTCTTGGTGGTGCATCACAGACTCTTCTACAGGTTCGTCACGAATACCGCTAAATGCTGCACAGTCATCAACCCAACTAAACTCGTCAGCCATAACAACGTGTGCTGTTTGTCCCCTGAGACGCTCGACATGTTCAGTCGTGTGCCTTTCTGTATCGTTGCTTACATCGCAAGCTAATGAGGGGTCAATAAGCATTCCTAAAAATGTATTGCTATTAACTCGTTTTGACATTAAGAACTCAGTGCTCCGTGGAATGAGTAACCTGCGGTACTAAAGTAGCTAATATATGTACTAGATAAATTTACTGTATTGAATAATAAAGCTTCTTCAGGTTGTTCAATCTGGACATAGCTACTACACGGGCTTAACTCCTGGGGTAGTTCTATTTGCTCACTTAGCAGAGAAACTACGGTAGTCCTTGACATAGGCTAGGTAGTTCCAAAATAGTTTCGTATGGCAGTGATATTTTGGATTACTGCCGATGCTGTCTGTGCTCCCTACAAAGTAGACCACGCAACGGTATTTGCAGCAGCCCCAGTTACAGAAGTAAGTCTGCTGGGTGATGAACGTGGATCCTCACAGAATTCTCCAGTGCTCTCGCAGCCTTGTGCTGTATTTTCACTAACGGTTACATCTGCATCTTCTCCATTAGTCTGCTCACAGGCTTCTGCCTCACAAACGGGGTTAGTATTGTCAGTCACGTCTAAGTCTAAGTCTAAGTCTACGTCTACTGGCGCTGCTGTGTCGCACGCCTCTACCATGTGTAGAGTGAAATTTTGAGGTGCTCTAATTACGTCGCTGATGCTCTCTCTGCGACGACGTTCTCTACGCATAGGCGTTACAACCTGATCTGGGTGCTCTTTTAGCTGACGAGCACGCAACTCTAGGCGTGTCGGTGACGTAGATTGCTTTGGTGCTAGCGTGACAGCCTCTACCTGACTGATTGGGCGTGTACTAGCTCGTTCTTTAAGGACAATGTCACCCATGTGTTTCCTAGTCAGTTTAGAGTTGCGCTATAGAGTAAGCAAGACCTTTATAGGCTGTCACATACCACGTATATGCCATGTCTACAGCAGATGTGCCACGATCTTTACTTATGATATGTAAAAGAGGACGGTTTGGCAAGGGTGTAACATCATCCTCCCAATAGCCATGCCCGGAGACACGGGCTTTAAGCATATCGCGTGCATGCGTATAAGCAATTATGTGTATTAAGTGCAAACGTGTGCTTATGGCTGATTTAGATCCGAGCAATATATCACTGGTATTTTCTCGTCGTATATTTATTTCGTGTATATGCCTTTGGGTATTATCTTTAGTATCTAAATCTTTTCGTATTTTGGAAGCTTGAGACATCAACAGATCATACGATCCGGATAGATCTCTCACTTGTCTACGAATAAGAATTTCTATCTGCTCCTTGGCTACTTGTTCTGCACTAGGGCGGCACACATCATGCATAATAGCTGCAATGAATCGCTCTCTGGCCATAGGGTTATCATATGTAAGCATAGTACCAGTATGACAAAGCAGTTTACTTGGGCTATAGGTCATAGATGGTGGTGGTACTGTAGGCTCGAAGATTAGATCATAGGGTATCAAGGCACCGGTAGCGGTGAGATCAATAAAATCTAAGTTAATGATACTTATGTCAAGAAGGTCATCAACATATGGAGACCATCTGCGAAAATTAGTCATATCTCCTAAAAAGGGCAGCAGTTGTAATGTATCCTTATTCGGCACGGTGCTCCGTCTCGGGAGAGATAGCCAAGGGGAATATACCCAAAGGGACAATTGAATCACATCCGTATTGTTGCTTAGCCGACGCTAATGCGCTGGCCAGTTGCTCCTCGGTAGGGAGGCTTTGTGGTTCTTCAATGTCACAAACCATTGTAAACCACCCGCAGGCACTGACAACAAGCCTGTGATCTGTGCCACAGACATAGGATACACCGAATTTTTTCTTAGCCATCAAGTCCTCAATATGTGAAAATATAGATTAAGCCGAGGTATAGGCAGAATCAACGTCACGTACAAACTCATCCATGTAAGCTGCCAGCTCATTACACTGCTGGTCTGGTGTTGGAAATGTTCTCGGCATGGATGATCCTAGATTTACAACATCTTGAGCACATCGGGCTGAACTCTGTGTCATAATTTCCTGGTATGTTCGACCTTCACCCTCATCCGGATATACACGAATATGCAAAAGCTGCTGTTCTTTTTGATGCTCTAGATTGATGTTCCACCAACAGCTAAATCTGCTGTGGTTCCACTCCGAGTATATTTTGGTAGCCATGAAATCCTTTAGCGCAGTATTACGCGAAAAACATTGAAAATGACAACAACAACAAGCCCAATAACTAAAAGAGTCTGTGTTGCATGAATAGCAAACCAAACAATGCCACGCTCATGAGCATGCTTGAGTGACAGAAACTCTAGCTCTCTTGGGTCCATGTGCTGTCGTGCCACCAAGAATTCTTTTAGGTGCGTAAAAAGCATTGTAGAAAATTACAGCATTTTGGGTGTTTTTACAAGGTCTTTTTTGCTCATTTCTCGGCGCATCTCAGACTCAATTAGACGTAGTTTACGAATCCCAGCCTCACGTTCTAACCAAGTTGGGTTTTGGTGTTCTACTGGATCTGTAGTAACTTCAATGCGGTAGCAGCCAGGACGTTCACAAAAACGCCAGCGTAAATCATTTGTAAATGTAGCATCTTCGTTAAACTCGTGCGAACCTATTCCGAAGATGCTATGTAAACTATCTTTGATAGCCTGTATACACGCTGATATCCATTTTTGCATAGTTAGCCTATATTTGAGTGAGGGCAGTTTGGCGTATCGCAGATATGACCAGCACCGGGAACATTCCACACAGAGTTGCCACAAATAGGACATGTAGATGTCCAGGCAATCTGCCCATCCTGCGGAATAGGCAGAGACTCGTCGTCTAACGATCTGTAGTTGTTTAAGCGTGTGATGATCTTTTTACGAGTAGCGACATCTACATGAGGCAAACACGTACAGGGTTTATCTGCACCATCTAGTTGCCTGTGCTTAACAAAACATGTAGCACTATCGCAACCATCGGGGTTGATATCATAGCCTAGAATTTTCATACGGCATCATCCATAGCGCTCAAACAATCTACTAGCTCCTGCAGATGTTGAGTTCTTTCCTGAACAGTTATTTGCTGCCGTTCTGTCTTTGGCCCGCTACCTACGGATGGTAAGAATGTATCAATTTCATCAAGCATATCAGTTTGAGTTCTATTGATATCGCTAAGTTCCTTCAATCTGTTTAGGGAATCGCGATAGATGCGTGAGTGTTCTGCTATATCCATATGTTTGATATGTGCAACATAGCGCAAAAAACTTTGTAACTCTGTAAAAACAGGGTCCTGGGCAATATCATAGTCGGGGTCATCTACAAAGATTCCTAAGCGATAAAACGGAGCAGCATCTACTGCAGTATAGGGAACCTTATACCTGATGTAGTCTTTGTGGTTTCTAGAAAAAATCCACCAAGTTTCTTTATCCAACTCTACCTTGTTATTTGGTGGTGCTGCCAAACGACTGCTGATTAGGACAGCATGATTGTGTATAGATGAAATTAAGGGATACTCTTTTGCTGTAAAAGCACCACGGACAATACGAACAGCTTTGATATGTTGTGACATCAGTAAACACTTCCTGGTTGGTTTGGTTCATTACTGCCTGTACAAGCAAGAGTATGATCACTTGCATGGGGACATCTTTTATTACCGCAAATAGGACAGACGAGCATGAAAACAACAGGAACCTTGGCTTCGTTGAAGCACTTATGGCAGTCTAGCGGTGAGTTTAATTTCACACGGTAGTCCTCCAGATTAGAAAAAACTTTCCAAGCATCAATGGGATTCATTTGATCTCCTTAGGAAGTGTCCAAGGTATGCACGGATACGCTCTTGAAATCTTCGGTAATCTGTAAAGCTACAATCAGAAGCATTATCAGTTTCAGCTACGGAACATTCTTGCCTAGCTTCTGCGACAGGTAGCTCATCTAAATCTGGTAATGCAATGTCAATAGTATCTCCCGGTGTTTGAGCTTGCCTGTTTTCTGCTGCTGCACGCAAGTCGGCCAAAACTTCTCTATCTATCTGAGCTAGCAAGCCTGTTCCGTTAGATGGCTGAGGCTGCACAGGCAGTGAGGACTCTATTAGAATAGCAGAATCCACAGGATGTACTACGTCCGTCACATCTAAATTAGGTGCTACTTTTGCCCGAATGGTATCTAGCGTCTTTATCACCTCTGCACATCTAGTGCGGTGTTCTACGCTTGTATTAAATGTAACAACTCCCTGCTCACGAACACAGATATCTAAAAGAGCTTTACAGAGATCTAATGAACCTATGAGTGTTTTATGCTCTTCCAGTGTAATTGTTCGAGCTAGAGCCTCAGCAAATAGGATTTCTGCTGGAATCTGCTGTAACGCTACTTCAAGACAGGACTCCCTTGCGACAGGGTTACTATCTTGTGTATCTGCTAACAAAGTAACTAATTCGTTACAGTAGTCTTTAACGTGCTGATGCCCCATGATTCGATAAAAGGCGCATGTAGTCAAGGTAGCTACGAATGTAGCTCTTTGTGTTTGTACACGAACCCGGATATCTGGGTCTGTGATCATGTTTAGTCTATGTGCAACGTGTAGGCCAACACTAGGTTGCAAAGCAAGTTGAACAGGACCTAGGGAATCATCAATTATTCTTAATGTTATTGAACAGGTATCTGATAGTATTTGTCCCGTGACAGATACGCTCAGATTCATACTCTCTAATCGCGGGTCTGTCTCATAGACATCATACAAGGCATGCAGGACAAAACAGCGATACATGTGCATTGTCTCATCATGAATATTTTGCGTCTCCGCCAGTGCCTGTCTAAAAGATTCTTTGTTCGCGCTCATACTGCCGCCTGTGCTGTACGTGCCAGTACACTTCTAGCAACTGCGAAAACAGGTGGTTCTTGCGAGCCTGGTACTATTTTTTCATACACAGACTGTAGACTATCAAAATTCTCAGATAGCCACGTAGTCTCTTCTTGTACCATCGTCTCCGCTGACCGAGCTACAACGGCTAGATTACGATACTGGGCCGACTCACGCTGAAGTGTAGCGCGACGTAGTCTCTCTAAGCAGGTACTTACAGAATGGGGTATCAGTAGCATCAGGGCTTTATGCTCGTCAAGTGTAAGATCTGATGCCAAGGCTTCTGCTAAATTAAATACTGTCTTTTGTGTGTCCGTTTCTGGCTGTAACTCTGCTTGTAACCGGCGCTCTGCAAAGGGGATAAGCTCTTGGTTAGTTGCTAAAGCCTGCCATGTCGTATATGTATAAAACCGGAGCAGGATGTGACTGTTAGTGTATGTGCTGTTAATAACCCCCGGTAGGAGAGGACTATACCCCGGCGTTCTTTCAATCGTCGTCAAGAGTGTTTGAGTAGAAACTGCTGTAAAGTCTGCATCTAGCTTGAATTCTAGGTCATCAAACGATTTTCGGGTTAAGGAAACAGTAAAAGACATCCCTAGAGCGTAACTTATGTCTTCAATTACATGCAACGCCCAGCGAAGAATACAATCAGGTACTTCATCATCCAACTCAAGGCGTACTTTGTTAATGTCCTGTAACGTTATAGGCACGGTATCCCCTTTAATTGGAAAGATACATTAAATTTGAGTCGTTGTCAACTGTTTGCTCGGTTGGCTAGGTGGACATACTTTGTCGATAAGCTGTTGCATTTTTAGTTCTAGCCCTGCTGGGGTATGTGACTTAGCAAAAGCCAAAGCCTGAACCAGGAGAATATGCTCGTCTCTATCCAAATGGTCAGCTAAGTACTCAGCTACCTCATAAGACGCCCCTGTTCGGTCCGCGTATTCAAAATCAACCGGGGTTGCTCCGTTTGTGACAGAGTACACATAGCCTTGTTTTTTCCAATGCATGGGATCTAACGGCCACAGTAGAGGCCGCTCGCCTGTATAGTCATCTATAGAGCCATAATAGATCATAACAATAGATGAGGCTTTTTGATTACCTTGTTCTGTAGTTACTCGTACCTGTTGTTGCCTATATGTGATACCACAAGAATGGCCGTATAAATCAAAGCATGCGTCAAATACAGCAGTTAACTGATCTTGATCATAGCTATGATCATACGCTATATAAACTTGAATACAATCAACACATTTATCCAGACCCCATACGTCTACATCCAGTTGTGCGTCTGTAATCTCTTGTTGTAGCTGGTCTGCTAGAGTATTCAGAGGTGGTAGCCAAAAACCCATCAAAGGTAGGGTGTTCTCTGAGCTGAATCCTCTAAGTTTTATCTCAATATTTGTGGGACCCAGTACTGTTGGAAGCAGTACAGCAAGATAGGGAAGTTTGGCATGGACGAGCTTTGCTATTTTATCAATAACAGCACCAGTCAAACGCATGGATGAAGTTATGTGCAAAACGGCTCGAAACTCTAAACAATCCGAATCCTCAAATGTAAAATTATCAACAGCAGGGCAATAACATATTGTGTTGCGTATGGAGACACTGCCAGAATCAAGATATTCCTCAACTTCAAGCATGTCGTTGATAGCATGCTTGAGATCCAATATGTCACTATTTATCTGGTTTCGCAGTGATGGCATGGTTTAAGCTGACGCCCCTTGAGGGCAAATCTTTTTTATTAGTGTGTCACATGTCGCATAGGCGCTCCTGGCAGTCCTTGAGCGTGTCCCCGTGAACGCAACAAGAGTCCCCTTGAACGCAACAAGAGCCTCTAAAAGAATACGATGCTCCTCATCAGAGACATTGCGTGCCAAATACTCAGCTAATGGATATGCGAATTCAGACTCACTTCGGGGACTACTCCAGCGCTGCTCTGGTGTTGGTAATTCTGTTGCATTAGGATCACAAATAGCAGAAAGAAAACGAAACAGCTTAGACGGCACACTCGCTGGTATCTTAAACCAGATATCTGTAGTATAACGCCGATGTCTTATCAAATATGTAACATCTGTCAGCTTATCCTGAAGCTTTTGGGCATCTTGTAGCTGTTGAGTAGTATACATTATATGGCTGCGTGAACTACTATTTTGGAATAGACGTGCGTGCTCCGCAAACTCATGAAATATCTGCACAACAGCAAGAGCTAACTCTTCAATATAAGTATCGGGTGTATCAGAAATTCGTTGACTGATTAAGAAGTGATACTTATCACAGTTGAGATTATTATCATGCATGAATCTGTTGCTAATCATGTGCTGGGTAGAGGCAGAACGGCACTCATTGCATGTTTCTTTGCCCGGAAAGAATACACGAAAATCGCAGTAATCACGTGCAGCTTCCCCAAGATTTTGTTCTAGTCGGGCAAAAATATACCGAACAATAGGAGCCCATTTAGCCGTCTTAGGGTACAATACATGGCGTGGGTCATATCTAAGGACCAAGGCATTAAATGTATTTAGTGATGTTGCAAGAGACACGTTCTATGGCTCCTAAGTATAGATTACTAAGCTTGAATCGGCGGTTGACAGCATAGCCCCGAATCCGGTGCAAAGGTAGGAAAGACTTTTTGTAGCAGTGTTTGGATTTCTGGGCTTGGTTGTTCTTGCGTCTCTTTCTGCAAGATACGAAGAAGTGTAATATGCTCTTGTTCCGTTAAATAAGAAGCTAGCAGATTTGCTACCTGCCAATTAAAGGAGGCTGTTTCCTTGTAATTTGCGTTAAACACAACAGGGCTAAAACGACGCCAATGCTCAGGTGGTACTATCCTAAGAGTAAACAAAGGTAGTCTTGCTATGCCTGAGCAGTGGCGAGGCTGTTGTTCATCTGTTGCAGCCATAATGTTAGCACGTACCATCATGTTGGCACAGTCGGTAAATTCTTCAAGAAGGGTACCTAAGATGCCTTGAGCATACCCGTTTGCTCTTGACCCGTTTGTGTGTCGGTTATCTGAACTAGCGCATAAATACGTAGGCGATAACGCTACAGATGTGTCGTAGAACACAAAGCTATCCCGTGTCACATGTATCAGTTTTGTGCCAGACTCATCAGCAAAGTGTGTTAAAAGCTGCAGTAGCTGTGTATCTGAACAGGAGCGCTCAATACGAAATACAGCAGCATCGTCTAGAGACAAAAATGTATCTACCGGGATATTTTCAATATCATCAATGATCATCTCTGTGCTTGTTGTCTCTATTAGGTCAACATAGATGTACTCAGAACTTAATCTAGCACCCCAACAACTGTGGATGTACTGCTGTGTTTGTAATTCTAGAGTTTTAATAACCGGGTAGTTATTATCACCACAGCCAGGGCCGATGGCGGACAGGATAAAAAATCTATTAGGGAATCGGCTGTCACGAAAAACACGATGCAATTTACTTGACAAATGATGCTGTGCAAAATTCTCTTCAAGTTGCTGGCAGAAATTGGCATACGTCGTTGACATCAAAACTCCTTAAAGGTGACTCTGATAAGGTAGTATACTTTTGTTTGCATGTCAAGTGTTTGAGGATCAATTCTGTCAGTCTGCCTACCCGACGTAGTGCATATTGTCACAGGGAATGCACTTATAAGTCTCTCTACCATCATACTCTTCAACCTTTACCATGCACCCAGCACTAACAAAATCAACACAAAGGCTATTGACACGATCTTCCAGCATCTGCTCGCGAAACCGCAAATCACCATGACGGCCAAATTCAGTATCCAGCCTGAGTAAGGCCCGTTTAGCGGCACGCCTGTCTGCACAAATAAGCGCCTTTGCTAATGCCGGTGAGAACAAGCGCTTCCTGGAAAGTTCTCGTTCGTCATCACGGCAGTACGTGGACCAACCACTGCCATATCCGCGAGTAATGATAATGGCATATTCATTAGTTGCTGGATTGTACAGTTTACCGTTTTTAATCACATAAGTATCTGGCATGATTAATCCCCTTTCTGAGTTGTAACAGTTAACCTTCGTAGACTTCGCGACGCACGATGATGTGATTGGCGGCACGTGGCTTCACGAGGATTCCGTCGTCAAGGAGAGTATCGTTGACGCAAACGCAGGAATTTGCACTGATCTCCAGCGACCCATCATCATGAATAGTCAAATCAAAGAGCGACCTGCCGTCAGGACCAACAATATCCAAGGTTCCCGATGCACACTCAAAAGTGGTTTTATCGTTATTCAGGTAAGCATGTCCATCGCGGATGATCATTTTCAGCTTGCTCATGTTGAACTCCTTGTTGAGGTGACAAGAACAAATATACATTAATTTTGTATGCTTGTCAATGTAATCAACAAAGAAAAACCGCTAAAATACATTAGCGGTTTTTATTCTATGCTGTTAGCACGACTTAAGGCTGCGCGTGATCACCGAACAAGTTAGTGCGAACATTCTCACGCAGATTAGCGTTTCGTTCGGCTGGTGTACTGCCCCGGATCTCTACGCGAACAGCACGGGCCTGAGCCTCCTCCGCAACAAGACGACGTGCCTGTTCCAACTTCCGACGCTCCTCAGCCTTCTTAGCAAAAAAGGCTACGACAACAACACCACTGACAAGCAGCAGAAGCAGAAAAAAGATTACACCACCAGATACAACAGAGGGAGCCTCTTCCATGGTTGACTCTGTGGCAGCACCAAGGGTATTAAGAACGGTGAACAGGATCATTAGAATCTCCTTATATCTTTGCTTTTAGGCAAGATTGGTTTGTTTAAGAAACGATGGAAAGAACTTAAGTAGTAGCAGTCAAGTACCCAAAGTATGAATACAATAGCCAAATATACCTGCATAGGCTTAACAAGAGATACTTGTAGAATTGAATAGACAGATTCTATCAGAAGTCCAATAAGCCCTAAGGTCACATCCAGAATGTGCCTGCGTGTGAGCATACCTAGAGGATAGTCAACACGCATACGGCGCACGAGGAAAAACACACCGAACCCAAAAACCAGAATAAGGAGTATGTTTACTAAATTGGGCATGAGCTATCCTTATAGTGTAGGTAGCATAGACCAAACTGGCAGATGTTGACTTTACCGCCCATATCATCTTTTAAGCAGATAGGGTAAATTGTAAAGCTGGGACGCAAGAGATTAAAACTCAACCAATTATGAACAATGCGGCTGATTAAACTCGTCTCCTGCACACAGTTATTTGTATCTGTTACGCTAAGCTGCGCACCTGACTGCTTTTGAAAACTGATCTTCGTGGTCAGACGGCAAACACCACTGTCGCTTACATCCAAAGTCTGAATACATGTACGTTTATATGTTGACTGTACTTTAGCCATAGCAATATCTACAATGTCTCGAAGCAGCAGTGTATCCTGTACTTCAATCTGATCCAGTTTCTCAAGCTGGGTGTTGGTCATGATAGGCATCTTTCAACTGCTGAATCTTTTTACCATATTCAAAAATCCACTCAGCTACAGTCGCTTCCCAGTCGTTTCGTTGCTGTCCAGTACAAGGCAATACCAGAAGACCTATCTGTGTATCATTCTGACAAACAGGAAGTTCTATGCTGTTACATGTACCACCTGTTTGGATTTTTGTATATTTTTTCAACACAGGAATAGCTAGATTTATGCCACAAAGCATCTTATTGGCATCTCGAACAAACATCCAGGTCTTATCTGTGCTGAATGTATAGCTGGATGCAAATAGCAGTACCACCAACAGCAAAGTGAATACAGTATTATAGCTCATAGCATAGACCTCGTGAGCAAAATTAGTCTTCGTCACTATTCCGGTGCTTCAACCAAAACACCATGCCAACGACAAGAATAACAGCAGCCGAGATTCCAAGCAAGGGCCAAATAAGGCGGGCAATCTGGCCTTTAACCCAAATCTTGGCAGCATCCCAAGTAGAAATTTCTTCAAACTCGGGACTGGTACTCGGAACTTCTTCAATGACTGGCATGATTCTCTCCTTGAACTAAAGTGATTCGGACAATGTTAATTTACGTATTTTCAAGTCTGGAGCAAACCTAAAATACGCATAACACGTATATCAGATTTGAAGAAAAAACGAGCACGCCGGGTACCCTCTCGGTAGGGATAGCCAACTACCCAACTACCTAAAGTATCATTTGGGTGTTCTTGTCTGCGCTGAGCTAACACGCTAACAGCGATTAAGTAGAACTGAGAAGCTGTTTTTGGCAAGGACGGATACAGCTTGGCTAGATCACTATCTGGATCTTTATGTGTTTTTAGAATAGAAGATAATACATTATCAACTTCAAACTCTGGATGCAGCAAAGTTACAAGACGATTCCGCATCTCTTCAAAGGTAAGCGTGTCATCCAACTCCACCATTACTTAGGTTCTTCCCAAGTGCAGTTCTGGTTCCATACGTTCATTTTCTTTTGTGCGTAATGCAGAACAAAGCAGAACAAATTATTGGTACTGGGATTAAATTCATGCCCCTCAGCCACATAGACCACAGTGTCGTGGGCAGCATCTACACAAGTGATCCATGTTGTATCTACTGCCTCAGGCGTGGTGGCTGTCTGAGGAGCATTCGGTGCCCTAGGTTCATCAGAGCAAGAAGAGAGCGAGAGCACCCCTGTTACCAAAACAAAGGCAGCGATAACTTCTAAGATGAGCAACTTACCATATGAAATACGCATGCCTACAAAATAACTGATCTGTGTACTTTTGTCAAGGCTTTTTAGTATGTACAATATAATGAAGTAGTGAGCTGCGCAGTACATCATCTGTACCAAGCTGCAGTACACCAGTAGCTATAGCATCGTATAGAGCATCACCATTGAGATGTATCAGAACCGTGTCTTCTAGTAACAACTGTGCCTCTGACACAAGAGAAGAACCTATGCCCGATTCACGTGTTACTTTTAAGACAACTGTACTAGTGTCTAACTGACCTTCAGCATAATAGATACACGACACATTACGCAGGGCAGACGGTACTCGCTTATCTGTAGCAGCATCCCAGACAGAACCTACTTTTATTAAAGTACGTGCAGCTAACAAGTGACTGAATGAAATCAACCCCGTTGGTGCCCCTATTATCAGTTTCATACGAGCATCCCAACGATCCATGGTAGTCATCAAAGTAAGTGGCTTATAGCTATAGATGCGAGAACCCATGCGAAGCAATAAACAATCAGTGTAATATAAGTTAGCAGGGTTTCTTCCCAGTCCTACATATTCAACATCTAAGTGACCTGCCGATACGCTCTCTTTTAAGCGTAGCGCAAGACTAATCAACTCGGTTAATTCTTTATTTTGATCTTGAATAGCGGTATGCAGTAAAAAATTAAGATCTGACAAGGTAAGCACGGTTCTATCGAACTTACTTGTTTCTCTGTGCAATAGAACGGTAAGGACATCTAAGGATTCTGTTTTAGATCCATCTAGAGTTCTACAGAAATCGAGGATAGGATCATTTTCAGGGCAAGTAGCATCGACCAACATAGGTTGTATCTCCTAGGAAATAAACATAATAACGATGTGGTCGGTATACAAGATGTGATAATTAATTTAGTGTAACTTCAACAGATCCCGTACCAACTACTTTATTGTCTGCCGAGTGTGCATACATATAAATGATTGTTGTACCACTTTTGATATTTGGTATAACTACAGTATAAGGTGATAATGTAGATACCATAACTTCTTTAGCATCAATAACAAAAGACACATATGATACAGGCTTCGGCGTAGCAGGTACTGAGGGTTTTATTGTAATAGCCGAGGGAGCTGCTAAACTGGCTAATGTTACCAAGGCTGTAATTACAGCCACAGGAATAGGCAGCTCTGGAGACTTCCATACAAAGCCTGCTTGAGATGTTCCCCAATCTGCTGTAGAAGTAACACGCTGTTGTGCATGTGCTAATGTCTCATCCGACGTTAATTCTGGTGTGTACGTTCCTGTTGTGTTACCCTGATTTGTCGGTGAACTGTTTAACAAGGCTGTCTTGCGCCGTCCCAGCACACCGTTATATGATGTGACTGTAGCGCCGGTTCCGACAGTTACTTGTAAATTCCAAGTGTAGGCACCCCACCCATCAGTTGTAACTGCGATTGACTTTACACCGGAGACAAGCTCATTTCGATCTGATGTGCCAGATTTCTTTTGGATAGTCTGAAACCTTGTAACAGTTGCTTGAAGTTCTGATTTGATCCAAGCAGACTGATCAAGATATCCAATATGACCAACTTCAAGATTTGTACCATAACCACGAGAGCTGTCAAAGCGGGACTGTAGCATCTCGCCTAAATCTTGCGCCGATTTATTAGTGCCAGATACAGTACGAACACGCCCATAGGAGTCGTAATCAAAGTCCCCATTGACCATAGAGATAGTGTAACTCATAGCAGAGAACCAAAAGCTTTCTTCAGGGCTTTAGCCGTTCTATCCTGAGATAGGCCATTTACTGCTCTACGTATGAATGATAAACTATCTGATGTCAAGTCATAACTTACAGACGACGCAGTTACCTCAGACATGCTCTTAATTATGTATAGAGCATGGGGTACATCTTCAGCAGCTTCTATTATACGTTTTAGCCTAGCATTATCCACTCGTGATAGCGTTACATGATGTAAGCTAGGTACAGCTATAGAATTCTTTTCAAGTATAGCTCCTGGAACAGAGGCAAAAGCAGCATATACTTGTGTGTTATTATCTACTACGGGAGTCAATACGTGAGCATAACGGTCCACCTGTTGTTGCAAGTAGGTAACTGCTGTAGCTTTCAAGACAGCCAAGTCTGCATACTCATCTTCATAGGCATCCGCGTGAGCCTCAGCTACGATAGAACTGACTCTTTCTTGATATTTCTGGGCTGATTTTGCGGTAACATGATTGCAAACAGCACAGTCCATAAGCATCTCAAGCTCACTCTTTGCCAAATCATAAGCTAAGGATTTCATACAAAGAAGTTAGCTCAGATACTAATTCAGCACCTGCGGTGGCTTAAAGGATCCACCCATTACTATCTGGTAAAGCCAGCAGACAAAGTATAGTGCCATTACGATTTCGCTATCTTATGTTCAAAACCAAACAACTTAAACTCTGGATTCTCTTGTTCTAGATATGAACACCCAAAGAGAATTCTAGTCGGTGCTACTTTACCCATATTAGGAAAAGCCATAAATGTTTTAGTTACTAGAGGGGATCCATTTATATCTATGCGCATTTGACGTAAAGAATCATCCCAATATACAATTGTTTTATATGTAACACCATTCTCTAAGGGTATCAAAGATGCAGATGATACTTCCGCAAAGGTCCCAGCAGCATCTACTAAGCGAGCAACAAACAAACCTACTCGTGTGTGCTTTAGTACAATTCCGCTCTTACCTAAAGAATCTCGTGTATCAAATAGTATCTGGTCACCAGCAGGGTCTGGTGCTCCCTCATAGAGTGGAGCCCATGTCACCTGCATGGCACCAAAATCCATCTCAGCTAAGTATGACGACGAAGGTAGGTAGATTAATTGATCCCTTTGACGTGTGCCACCAGAGGGTATTCTAGTAGATGCTGTTTTGCCGTATTCCACCTGAGGGAAACCAAGCCCAAGCATGAATCTATCACCGGGATTGAAATTTGATACACGCAGAAGCAGTTGAACGTAACCGGCAACGGCTGTCGCAGAGGTCTCTTTGCACCAATTCACTTCATGCACATTAACATTCTTTATGTCTGTGTATGCTAGCTGCTTGGTGCCCTCAAATAAAACAGCGGACCCTGTAGCTGAAATAACTTGAAGCACTAATTCAAATTTTAGACGATCTGCGTCATCTGAGTTAGCATAAACAAACATTGAACCTGTTACAGTATTCCCATCAAAAGCAACTTTATCGCTCCTCCAGGTCCACGTGGAATTTATCTGCTTCGGTGAGGATGCTGTAAAAAATGCCATTCTGTAGGCATCGCCAAAAGCAGTAAAAACCTCACGAGTTTCAACAACGACCGGGTCATTTAGAGAATCCCATGTACCATAATTAACATTCATACCTGCATGTGGCAGCAAATTACTAGCAGTACTTTCTAGGAATACAGGCATGCCCAGATCCCAAGGGGCCGTATCTTCATCCTGGTATATAATACTTGAAGTACCTACTAAGAAACGGTTCCCACCACCAGCATAGATTAACGTACCATCATCATAACGAAGCAAGGGCTGATCTGTGAAGTTCATTTGAACTAACGGTGTCTCAGCCAAGTCGTCCAAGGCCCGAATAGCTACGGTAGCCGGGGCTTTATGCTCCCACGATACATCCTGCGAGCTGCTTAGATGACCAACACGCTGATTTTGATTATGGATGCGTGCCTGATTTTCATCAGTAAGTAACGGTATGTCCTTAAATACTGTTGTACCATCTTTTAATGTCAACTCACAAGCTACCCAAATTTGCTCATCAGGTGCTCCAGGTGAAGTCATATAAAATCTATAGGACTTATCATATCTTTGACAAGATGGTTCAAAATCAAGACTGCGCAAAAGGGTGTCTGTCTGGCATCCAGGTTGAACCCTATAAAGCCCCAAGGTACCAGAGGCTATAGATGAAAAGGACAGCCCGTCAGAGCGCTGTCCAACTAGTATCTCAAGTGAATCAATGTCGTTTCGGAAAAACGCGCTAAGTCCGAATTCCTGATAAGACTGTAGTGCAGGTTTATTCTCAGTAACGGCTACAATAGAAGTTTGCGAAAAAGGACGAGCGCCTGCTGACTTAACAAAGTAACCTAAGCTATTCGGCAGACTCGACATTAGTTTCCTCTATTCGCGTGACTTCCTATACTCAAACCAATCCCCACTTGGGATGGGCTCACGAGAGGCTCTGCCGTCATATTCATAGACATGGGTGAGTAGCAACTCACCAGACTCCATGGTAGCTAAAACAGTACGTCTCGTATATAGAGAAGTTGCGTCTCTTGTAAAGCCTAACAGTTTATCCAGTTTCTTTAGACTACTAAACGGCAGCAGATATACTTCCAGGGTAACTTTATCTGTGTCAGGTCTATCTACAGAGAAATGTGCGCCAGGAACAGCGTTTCCAACAGGGAAAAGAACACCACGAGCAGTACCTCTCCCTAAAAAGAGAAGATCATCCGAGTCCAAGCAGAAATGGTTGTGCATGCCAGAACGAAGACTACCATAGGCACCAAGCAGGCACGGTGCATGATCCGCAGGACAGCTATCACCATCATTACACTCCGCGAGGCTCTTTAGATGCCTAACGGTTTCTTGGCGATTCAAGCTTGTTTTCAGCAGTTCACTGATACGCATACCCTGTTCCACGGTGGATAGAGTAGTATCTGTAGGCATACTACCTGTTGCGCACAGAGTATCAAACGCAGCACGTGTGTTAGCATCAGCGGATCCAGCAACAGTTGCATCTTCTTGGGTACCCAAATTAGTTCTAAGGGCATCTCGCAACTGTGCCAAGTAAGCAGGACGATCACCACCCTCTTTAGGAACATCAATCTTGGCCAAGGGTTCTTCTGATGCTGTGGTAGCAGCGGTAGCAGCCGCAGTGGCATTATTGACATCCGTAGTAATCACTGCGTGTGCTGCAACAAATGTTTGATCTCTATACGGATCTAAATCCCCGTAGATTCCACGCCAACGACGTGCGCTGGCTGCAGGATCCGGTTTGTAGTGCGCAGGAGCATACATTTGAGATCCCCACTGGAAGGCAAGAGCGATCTCGAAATTAACCGAGGTAGCGTCAATATGTCCGGGATCGGAGATAATGTCCTGAAACGCAGCGTACAAAGACGCACTCTTTAGCTTTTCCTGCAGATGCTTGATGATACTTCCGTGAATACGTGCTGCTTGAATTGGTGTTTTGCAATTAGACAAAGCTGTCACATATGTTACATGTAGCCGCTGCTGGTATGAGGTCCTATCCCACTTAAAGTAAGGACGGAGTCTAGGAATATCAAAAAAAGTTGGATCCGCCAGGGAAACACACTCCAGATCTTTGCGGACCTTAGGATCAAGATCAGCTTCTGCCAAAATTGTATCTCGCTCATCTTTCCACTGGCCCACAGATCACCTTCAAGTTGTTCAGGTTAGAAACAAGACTGCTTAAATAATACTTAAGACACGTGTGGCTGTCAAGCACTAATCAAGCGGAGTGATCCATAGAGCGAAGAAACTCACGATCCTCCTGTGAGATGTCCAGAGGCGTAGTGTCACAAGTACCGTAGACCGCAGGTTCAGTAGAGGCGGTTGCCATGAACATCTCAGGGCACATAGAGGCAAGAGCTTCCTGATTAGCAGCATGGATGTCAGTATTGGAAAGCTTCGTCATGGTGTCGTCCTCCTGCTATAAATATACATTAATAATGTTCATTTGTCAAGTGCTTAACGTTCACCAGATTGATTTTTGAATTTTCTAATTAGCGACACCAGTCGTGTTACTTGATTTTTATCTATCTTATTGCTGTCTTTGTCGAAGATATCTAACAAGGCGACATGGGAAGAACCAACTATGTAATAAAATCTCCAATGTTTATTAGCACTATGGTCTATGTACCGAGTATACCGAATACCTTTGAAATTCTGATTTCCGGGCATCTTATCAAAGTGAAAACGCAGTTTTGTTGGACTATTTGGTACAGAGATACCAATAGACTCAAGCTCTTGAAAAGGTGTTCCTGAAGCTATTGCTGCCAATAAGGAAAAAGCAACAATCTTAGTTTCATCCGTAAGACCATCTACTTTATTAGCTCTAAACATGTCAGGAACAATTTGTTTCGGGTGTCGTTGATTAGAATCATCAGCACCCGAGGAAGGTTTCTTGCTCGCTGCTATTACTATATGGGATACATTGCATGAATTAAGAAATGTTGATAAAATGTTCATTGTTTAGAATCCCAATGAGCTTTTAATCCACGTAACCACTTATCAGCATCCTCAGCCCGTAATACATGAGTAACATTTCCGTTTGGCGTTATTCCGGTAACAGCATAACCTGGTACATTTTTTACAGAGGCAGGAACATGTTTTCGACCACGAGATGCTGGTACAGCAGGAGATAGTTCCACTTCTTTTGGTTCAGGGCGTATCTGTAATGTATGACCTTTATAGGTTACCTGGATACCGTCATTCTTACTTTGTGGTTGTCCAAAAATCAAACCCAGTTTTGTTAACTCCGTATGCTCTGTTGCATAGTCTGTATCGTCTTGATAGTTTACAGCCGCCGTTATATCCGTTGTATCTGGAATAGTATCAACCGCTGTGGTAGCTTGATACTCATCGTCTAACATTTTTTGAAAAAACTCGGGCTCTTTACCATAATAGGCATCATCGGGATACTTATTAATTGAAATTAGTTTCTCACCATTTGCTGCTCGCTGCAATCTCTCCCGAGCACTGTTATCTCTGATTGCGTGTACCTGGCGCTCCTCTTCGGGTGTAGCAGGACGAGGATAATATCCCCACTCAGCTAAAGAATCTCCGGCTGTATACAGATCACGGGCATGTGCTATTAGTTTCAGAATTTTATATGCCCCATGGCCACCAAGGTGTGCTTCACCATGTTCTTTAGCATACGCACGGGATGTAGTTACCCAGTCACCAACGTTTATTTTAGCTCTACTTATATCTTTGGGTACTGCACGATATATAGTTATGGGTGCCCAGGGTTTATTATGGGTGCGAGATACGGCATATAACCCATCACGTTCTTCTGGTGAATTAGCATATTCGTGACCGCGCCCTGTATAGACATCTTTAGGATACATTTTTTCGAGGTCATACATAGGAGCCGCATAGTCAGGACCGGGTGCTTCGTGGTCTTTTCTGTAATCTTCAGGCGTGACAGCAGCACAGACAACGCCTTGCTTTAGTAGAAAATCAGACAACAGAGACATAAACAACCTTGGTTGTGTGCATTATACTAAGAGATTATTTGAAAACACGGACTATAATCACAAACAGGAAGGCAACAAAAGCCACGCGGCATAATTTCAACAGAAAGGAGGTTAAAATGTCATTATCAGAAATAGCTACACAAGTTCTAATTGGAATACTCGTAAGATTATTCTGTAATTGGTTTGGTATCTAATTAAAGAGCGAAGATCGGGTGCTTCTGTCAAAGCACCCGATCTGTTTATATTATCCGCGAGCCTCTTCACTCTGTAGCTCTTCTAGGGATGCGATAGCGTAAGCACCTGTCCGAGGAACAAACATTAGAGTAGGCTCTGTAGTAGATGCCACACTCATGTGATACGCAGGATACTGACGAGCGCCACGTTTGTAGAACTTGGTCTCCATGACAGGGAATGTAGATGCGTTGGCAAACAATCCCTTATCTTCAATCAAGGAGAAAGCCGCCTCAGCATCACCAGAGAAAGCGTGGATGATAGCGTTCACCTCAGCAGCAGCAGCCACCGGGTTTTCCTTGTAGTGGAGCAAATCTACCAGAGCAGAAGCAAAAGCGGCGTCGGCCTCCTCTTCCTCTGATGGCTCTTCATCCGTTTCAGCTTCAGCATCATCTGAAGACTTCTTAGCGTAATCAGCTAAATCAGCATCTAAGCGATCACGATCAGATGGTAGGGTATAGCCACCGTCATCACCATCAGCAGTGTCATTGAAGTTCTGGGGATCGAAAGTGTCTTCTTTAACGATAGTCTCAAAAGCATCAAAAATCTCATCAATGTTGCGAAGACTAGCAGAACGATCTTCTTGCTCAGACTTAGCTTTATCCAATGTCTTTGTTACTTCAGTGTCATCTAGAGTACCCGCCATACCATCAAGAATCAAAGCGTCACTGTACTCACACCGAAGACTTACCGAGTCATCCTCATTCTTACCTACTGTGTAGGTACGCAACCCTGTGCCAGATGTTACAAAGATCACGGTATCCTCGGGAACTTTTCCATCAGATATAGCATCAAACAGCTCCGTGAGTTTTGATGGGAGCTCAGCGTCCGCATCTTCTGGCAGCACTGCACGGAATTTAAGGGCTGTGTTAATGTCAACCTTCTCTTCATCGCCATCAGACGTTTCAAGCGACTCAGGCTCTGCTGGTGTTGCCGGTGGTTCCGATGCAGCTTCATCCCCGTCAGCAGCTCCCTCAACGACATCATTAGGATCCTCAAGACTTTTGTCGGTGTCAGCAAAATCTGTATCCATGTCATTCAGTTCAAGGTCTGTTAGCGAGTCTGCCGTGTAGTCCTCATCAAACTCTTTAGCTGTAGCCTCATTCCCATATAAAGCCGTATTAAGAGCAGAGAGTAAACCCTCGTAGGCAGCCTCAGGAGATTCAAAGGCATCTCCTTGACCGTTATGATCTACAAGTTGACCATTAACAATGGAGGCTACTGGCTCAACAAAAGAACCGACTAGCTGCTTAAACTGCTTTGATATATTGTTCAAGCGAACATACCAGGAGTTACTATCAGGGTCTCTGTTGATTGAAATAACTGATGAATTACCATTCCAATCATGGCCACCTGGCTGGTATATGTAATGATCCGCATTCTTATGATTCCACTTATTCAAAGGCAGCAGTTTAATCGGTGTCTTTTCTTCTGCAGCCTGTACAACCTTAGGCAAAATAGCGGCATTCTTTGGAAGTTTTACTTTAGGTGCTTCTTCTAAGGAATCTTTAATTTTGTCAGCAACAGTAGTTGCTCCAGAATCAGGTACTTCCGGTACATTAATCTCAGATGATAATTCTTTACCTGTCTTCGCCTTAGGGGTTTTATTCTCTATCTTGTTATAGGCCGATGTGTCCGTTCCCTTTTTCTCTGACTTTTTGCGGATCTCGGCCAGCTTCTTCTTGTAGGTCTCAACCTCAGTCTTAGATTCGGGCACTTTAACCTCCGTAGGCAATTTAGGATGCTTAGTCTTATCCGCGGCTGTAGCTTCAGACTCTGTCTCAATAGCAGCGTCGGAGTTTGTGTTAGCTGCATGTTCAACATGCGTTGTGGCTTCAAGTAGATCGGCTACGATTTTATTTACTAGTTGAAGAGTATTCAAACGACCATACTCTGCAAGCCATTTCCACGTTCCTACAGATACATGTGTAACATTTCCGACATCCTCCTCAAGTTCACCATCATAATAAGTAGTATCTAATACACCGGTGACCTCAAAACGAGGTCCCTTGTTCTTACCCAGGTTCAATTGACCAATAGGTAACAAAGATATAGATGTCAATAGGCTAAGCTGAGGGTCACGTACATTTTGTACAGTAAATACAATAGCAGATTTATCAAGTTTAACACTAGCTGACGTATTACCAGATAATTTAGCTAGCTCTTTACGCACAGCGCTCAAGTTAGATTTCAACACCTGAAAGAAAGTAGCATAATTACCAACAGCATCATAAGGATGCTTCGGTGTTGTACTTTCTTGCAGATCAGGACTCAAGGAAAAGGAAGCTGCTGCTTTATATTCCTTAGACTTAGTATCCACATCCTCAACTTCAGGTTCATCCTCTAAAGGCTGCTCGGGAATAACAGGCTCGGGCTTAGGTTTCTCTATTGGAGCAGGAGCTTGGGCTACCTCAGGTGCCTCTATAGGCTGAGGTGGTTGTGCAATAGCAGCTTCATCTGGTGCCTCAGGTGCTCTATCATTTCTGCCGATACCTACAGAATTTACAGGAAGACGAACAAGCTTATTGTCATAGCGAGTTAGCGCTGCTGTCTTAGACAAGATATCGTCAATACGGCGAAGTAAATAGATTAAGAACCCACCAAAAGTGAGCTTGTCAAAAGGTGTGTATGGAATAACTGCCAATATCCACCCGGCAACAGTAGCACCATCAGCAGATGCGTCCTTTTCTAGAACAATACGAAAAGCATCCTGATTGAAAACTACAGCAATGTCAACATAGGTACCACCAAAGATAATCTTTGGAATAGGGTTACCTACTAAATCAATAGATATATCATTGACATTATTTGTAGCTACCAAACCAAGAAAGCCGTTCTCACGCGGATGCATAAGAGAACGCAATTCCTGACGAAGAAATGATTTATAGCCATTTACATTACTCAAACTGTTAGCGATGTTCCTTAGATTAGAACGAAGCAAAGCCGTGCCCTGAGTAAGGTCAATAGGTGTTAGCAGATTCTTACGGATATTACTTGGAATATTATTGAAGGTAGGCATCGTTTCCTCTTATAGTGTGTATTCACTGGTGATCTTAGAAGACACCGTGCGGAGCAGATAGATGAGAACAGCGGCACAAGACAAGCGGGAACAACGCTCTTCCCATGTCCATCGGCCAACAGGATAAGACTTTTTATTCACAGACCGAGCGATGTTAACAGCATCTTTAGTAAAGACCATAGCATAGGCTACTGCACTGTTACCTACCATAACTATAGGTGTTTGTGCATTTCCGTTTAAGGCAATAGCGAACCCATGAAGACTGGGCAGCTTCTCATCCCGCTGGGATTCAATCCACTTACGTGCCTGTGTAGTAATCTCATTATTGCTGCAAATGATGCCCATGAACTTCAAGAGATCTTGATAGTTCTTAGGACGAACCCCACCGAGTTCAACAAAGGTTTTAGGCTTAGAAAGTCCTACTTTTTCAAAGAATTCCCACTTACCAATAACAGTATGAGCTGCGTTAGCTTCACTATCATCAGTAAGAGTAAACTCATATGTATCTGGTTGGGCATGCCCTGGAGCTTCTGTCTCGGCAATCAAGCTATCCTTGGTGTCACCCTCGCGAAAACGCAGGATTTTGTCACCTTGAGAGAAATATGTATCTATTAGATCTTGAGCTTTATTGCCTGTAATGATATCAACTTTAGATTTATTCTGTGGAACATTACCTAATGTAACAGTAGCGGTTAACTTGAGTTCAGAATCATCGCCAAATATACCAGAAATCAATTCATTTAGATTTTGAAGAAAAGACTCATAGGCATCTTCATAATCTAAAATATCTGGCTCGTCCGAGCTATCCGTGCCATCAGCAGAAGCTTTACGGATCTTAGCAGGATCCCACTCAAGCGTCCAATTGTCGTCTTCTGCTACTGTGGCTGTTGCATTGTTAGTCGTCACGGTGTTGTTCCCTTGATTTTGTGTTGTAGCAAGCATCGCTGCCAGCTTTGGCTTTAGTGTAGTCACTATCTTAGACACAATGTTTCCAAGTGTCTGCTCCCAAAAGGAAGTATTCCCCGGATCAAACGGAAGTTGAAACTTCTGCTGAGTGCTTACGGGGGCTTTATTTACTATAAGAGCAAGACTAACTTTGTTCTGGTTTAATACACAAGGAACAATAACAAGTACATCCAGAGTTCCTTCTTTAGTACCGATCCTGAATGAGAAGTAACCAGATCCTTGTTGCTTTGGCTTCATCCCTATAGCTACAAGATGTACTTTATTTGTCATAGCAGCTAACTGCCGATTAAGCTCAACTATGAAAGGAGCCTGTTCCTGGTTAACTGCAATGTCATGCTCTATTGTATCAAAAGCATTATTATTTTTTAAGGCAGCATCTAAGGAATTAGGGTCAGAAACTACGTCGGCTGTAACAGCAATACCGTCACAAAGTACAGATAAATGTGAATCTGCAATGGCTTCAAATATCTGGTGCTTAACGGAATGTGCCACTTTTTAACTCCTCAGTACACCTAAGTCGTTCTTAAGTTGTGTACTGTAGAGAAGTTCTTGCAGATTTATAGGACTGGTTGTATACCTAATTGCTGCATCTGATCAATAAGAGCGTGACGAATAGTAACAAATATAGCCGTAAATACTTGCGCAGGTGCCGCTTCCCAGATACTTTGTTTCATGTCACGTGTGAATACATTATGTCGATTAGAGCCTTCCATGAGGTCTAGTTTTATCTCACCACGAGCAGATGCAATCACAAGAAACGAAATATCAGTCTCAGGTACACAGAACTCTAACTCAATACTGCCATATAGTTGACCTGGGACTTTGAGTTTTAGATTCTTAGGTAACTTAGCTGTAATGCGACCTTCCATAATAGGTCGGACAATAGCAACATTACGAGCAGATAGCGGGCCAGCGATTAAATTGTATTTATCATAAGCAGTCGATTGTCCTATCTCAGAGGAAAATGACTCAGCAATATAATAAACAGAACCCTGAGCAAAAATAGTTACTTTACGCTCACGAGGAACAAAGACACTTTCTTCCTCTGAGGACTGTACCACATGCGGTGGGGTTACAGTCTCACCGTTCTTCCAGAGTTCCGCCAAGCGGCTTACAAGAGCATTCTTAACAGGATCCTTACCAGGTTTAGGTGTAGAGAACCCGTGTCCAATAGGTGAACCCTTCGCTAAAAGAGGATCCGTAGACTTAGTTAACTTATACTCGCGATGATCGAATTTCTGAGTAAGCAGATCAGTAATGTGTGTTAACTGCTCTTCTGAGGGGTGCTCAGCAACAGACCAGTAGATTCGGTTACCTTTGTCTCGCATCAAGAGTATTGTATACTCGGGTACCTTCTCTAGATCCATTGCTAGATCACTCTTGTCAACAACAAAGTTTTTACCGTAAACAGAGTTTAATAGGGATGCAATCTTATGGAACGACGATCCATGCCCATCACGATAGCGCTCATGGATGGAGAAAGTCTTAGGATCCTTCTCATAAGCGGATAGCTCATTTGTGAGATAGTCACAGTGGTGACACAATTCATGGGCTACGACTCTACGAAGAGTATCTTTATCTGCAAAGATACTCTTTTGAACAAAAATAGTAGTATTACGTTCACCGGGCATCCATTCACACTTACCCAGCCAAGCCGAGTGGTAATCACTCTTCAGCTCAAATTTAGGCATGGGCAAATGCCCAGGCAGCTTAGATAAGAACTCATGCGATACTTGCTCTAGTGTATGTTCATTAGGAATGATATTCATTATGTCCTCAATAAGAATTAGTATCCAATTACCACGTCATATTAGGTAATTCTTGCTTAATAAGAGCTAGATTTTTATGAGCTATTTTCCATAGCTGTTCAGTTTTCGGCTTGCTCTCATGAAAAACAGATAAAGGCAACTTAGATCTGTAGAGCTTTACCAAATAATTGTATAAGGACTTGCTATAATTAGCCATCCAATCTTGAATAGCTTCCTGCTCTTTTGAATTTATAGCTTTACCCGAATAGGCACTTGCGGTAATCTTCAACAGCACTTGTGTTAAAGATATATCCAATGTAGGTCTAGGTATTTCTGTATCCCCAATTAAGGATACACCACCTTTATGAAAAGGCGTGAGTAACCCATAAAGCCAAGAGGAAAAAACAGCAGCCCCAGAACCAAATATCTCAGTTAAGATCCGTAGAGAGTTAGCTCTGTGCTCAGGCTCACCTTGGGTACCTATCGACTGAGCAACTAAAGCATGAATAACATCCTCAGCCGAGTGGCCTATTTCGGTGACACGCGCTCTAATCTCTGACGGGTCTTTATAATAGACCTCATGATCCTTGCTATAATCTGGATGTGGATCACGCATAGACCAGTGGTTAGTTACAGAGTCAGCAGCATGCCGAACTTCATGACTCAGGACACTCTCCAAGTATGAGGACCTATGCACAGCTTCTTGGTAGGGTAAAGCTATGATCCCTGTAGTCCCAAATTTGGGTATCGCATCTAATGCTATCCTACGGAATAAAGCTTCGTACTCTTTATCGTAAGCTAACGTTATAGGCCCCTCTGTAAATACCAAAGATATGTTACAAAGTAATTTATATAATGTATCTACCGCCTCAGGGCTTTCGTACTTAGGGAGTATTCTATCAAGCTGCTTAGGATCTGACCCTTTTGGATTTTTATTCAGCCTAAATATATACCAGAGAGGAACCGTAAACAGAGGATTAGATGGACACTGTGGATCAGATGTTGAATGTCCCTTAATAATATAAGGAGTTTTTGACTCATGATGACTAGCCCACTCAATAATATGATCGCGAACAAACCGAATAGCACGGCTAACATCGTATTCAGCTTGATCTGAAATCACTCTTCGGGTTCCTTCGTACCTTTAGGAAGCCCAAGAGCTACAATTTCGGTAGGCTTTCCATCATCCAAAGTAACAATATGGGTATAACCCTCAGCCAGGAGCTTCTTTGTGAGCTCGGTACCTGTAGCACGATAAACGTCAGCAAGAACATGCTTCCAACTATCTGTATCACCATCAGAGTCGGAGCCCCAGTCAAGGACCAAAGGATTCTTGATCTCCATCTTTCCTGCACTCCACCCCTCAGGAACAGGAGCACCAGCATCACGTTCTAGCACATAAAAGCCAGAAGGCTCTACATCCTTTCCGAACCTTGAACCACCATAGGTGGAAGATGTATCGTTATGAATGTATTCAACAGTCACAGGCTTGCCTGTCTCAAAACGATCATTTTTTGCTAGATGATCATCAAGACCTTCTGAACCAGCCACAACAATAGCCGGGGTACCAGCACTTGCTAGAACAGATACAGCAGCAGCAGTAGCAACGGCGGCTTCCGCTTTTGCGTGCTTTTTCTTACCCTGACGAACAAATGTCTTGGCTAAGTTTATCTGTTTGATCCTGTGCGCATTTCCAGACTTCTCAGCCGACACATGCATTCTATCCAAAAGGGAAATTGAAAACTTCTCACCCTTCTCAAGACCAAAGTCTTTTTCAGCCCATTTACGCAAGCTACCGGGATGCTTGACAGCCCCCTGCTCCCATTTTGGGTCTTTAGACTTTTTAGACTTTTTGCCTGAAGCAGTTACTTCATTAGGGTAAATCGTTATCATGCTAGCCTCCACGCAACGGTTAACTTGCGCATAAAGAAGTTGTTTATGAGAGGCAGACACTAAACATAGGATGTATGATGTACTTCAGTGAAATCTTACCCAAACTAAACAACGGCGAACTGTACCGTAGAGCCTCTTGGCCAAGAAATGACTTCATCTACTCTGTTCCAGGATCTACTTTCCCTGTCAACCGTAATCCGTTGTTGGGTATTTTTACAGAAGGTACTCAGATAAGCTATGCACCGCATATTGATTACTTGCATGTTGAAACAAATACAGCATCTGTCTGGACACCGACGCAAGAAGATATATTTGGACTGGATTGGACCAAAACATTCCTAGGAGGACAGACAGCGCTGCCGTTAGAAAAAGATAAAGCAGAACCAACAGTAATGCCTACATGGGAAACAGGTACCGTATGGACACCCAACTATTCCGATTTGATCAGTACGGAAGAGCGAGATCGTGCTCGTACTGAAGCGGTCACAGGTTTGAAATGGTTGCACAAAAAGTGCTTTGCTGATCGTAACCCAGCATTAGCCGCTTTTCTATATGCTTTTGAGCATAATATGACAAGCTATAAGTCTAGAGTATTACAAGATGAGCAATTCAGTAAAAGTCTCATCCCTGAGGTAACAAAGCACGCACTCTTTAGCCGTAATACCATAACCAAAAGCTTGCTGCTAAAAGTACCAAGTAACGTAGTTGATGATCGTGAGGGCTCAATCAACTTATTTATATCCGGTTCCTTTAGCCTACTTTCGGGACTTGATCCAATTGACCAAAAATTCCTTCAAGCTGTTTTTGTGCGAACCTATGCGCTTACGTACTCACGCATAACAGCACATCTAGAGAAACTGCTTAACATCCGTATCCGAGCAGACAAATACCCGGAACCAACTAAGCCAGAAGAAGTCAAGTTAGAAGAACAAGATGCTATTGCAGAAACATCACCGTTCAAAGTAAATGTTGATGATTTCATTGAGCCTGTTGCAGGCGCACATCGGCCAGTAACATTGGATAACTGGAAAACCGCCGCACGCATAGTCAAGGATGAACTAGTCCAATTACACCAAGATCTCACGGTAGATGATTAAACTACGATTCAAACCGTAGGCTCCCATAACGATTACTTACTAAACTAGAAAACGCCGAGACCTTTTATAGATCTCGGCGTTTTGTTATTAATCAATCTTACGCCTGAGCAGGAAACTTAACGCAGTTTTCTGGAGGAGCAACCTGCACGCCAACGCCGCGAAGGCTAACATAGCTGCGTTCCACGTCTTCCAGAGTAGAGAACCACTTGATCTTGGGAACGCGAGACATGTGACTCGTAGCCGTAACCAACCAAGACTTATACCCAGGCTTGAACCTATACTGAAGCTGAAAATGCATCCCACGAGACTCAACTTCCCAGATATTCTCGGAGATCTGCTTTACGGAATCAGCCAGCACAGACGCCTTCTTAGGCGCGGACTGCTCTACAACATTCTGCTCAGCACGAGCACGAGCAGCCGTATACAACGGATGATCAGCAAACAGGGTCACACGGCCAGTATCAAAATAGTCCGTCATGATGTCGGTATCATTCTTGTAGTTATCCGGGAATAACTTACCCAAATCCTGCCCGTAGTCCTTCTCGTACAGAGTAACACAGGGGCGCTTGTCACCACGATTGTCCAAGGAGTAGTACACCTTCACGCGGTTGGTTCCATCGGTGACAAAGAACTTCATAAACTTGATCGTCGTAGCCATTTGAGAACTCCTTGTTGGGGTGACAAGAACAAATATACATTAATTTTGTATCTTTGTCAATAGATAGCATACAAAAAAGCACACCTAGTAACAAGTGTGCCTTCCATGCGCTCTATTCTTCAGGTGTACTGTTACAGACTAACCGTAACTCCTGAGGATGATCCGTCGGATACACAGACAGACTATATTCTTTACTTATGCGCCTAAGTTGTTGAAGCAGTACCTTACGCCACGCAGATGGAAGCTCCTGGTATATATCTGCCAGAGATCTAGCTGGTATAGGACGAAAATTAAGTGTGACCGAAGCATCCGCTAGATTACAATAGGGCCGAGGACAGGAATCAGTCAAAGAAAACACAAGATCTGTTAGACTTGGTTTAGGTACAGACCTAAGGATAGCATCAATTTCACGCTTGTACCTATTAACAAGGCAAACAGCCACGCACACAGAATCATTGTCTGTCACAGGTGGGGATGTTTTGCCTAAATCTGTTTTTATTAGGCACCCACGGCGTATGTTAGTAAGTTCAAACTTCCAAACATCACATGTTGCTGCCGGTAGATTACCGAAAACACCATAGAGAACTGTCAAAATTTGCTGGTTAAGATCTTCGTACTCTGGAGAGTACATCAGCACAGCATCTGAAAATGCTATGTAAGCAGATTCACCGGGTGCTCGCTCAATAAACTCAGACGGTTTAGAATTTAACAAATCATAGATGTTAGCAATAAGTTCAGGCCATTCAAACATAGCTAGTTCCTTTTTACTATGAGGCACATGCTTCATATGGGAACTATTTACACGCAGACTTATCCAATAACATCGGATAGTTGGTGAAATTCTATCTTCTTCCGCTCGCAAATGTCGGTAAGTACAATAGCCTGGTTCCAGTTACGTTTTGACCCAGGAAGACCACGCTGCTTTTCGCACTCAATGTACAGATCCTGCAAAGCCGGCAACACCACCGACATATATGCGTTAATGAGAGTTTCTTGCTTACTTTGAGACATTGAGAACTCCTTGTTGAGGTGACAAGAACAAATATACATTAATTTTGTATGTTTGTCAGGCTGACATCAACTAATTCTCATTATTTTCATCATATTTGCGCGTCAATGAGAGTTCTTGCTTACTTTGAGACATTGAGAGTATCCTTCTTATGGCATAGCAGCACAAGTTTCTCAGAACCAACTGCTATTAAGTATCCCCAAAGAAATACGAGAATTGGCAGTCCTAACAAGGACATATCAGAATCAGACTCCCAGGCTAAACCTATGTAGAAGAGCAATCCGGTTCCACAGTATATCAGTACGGGAAATAACAGAAGGGCAACCATTCCGAAATGAGCGCAAGCGCACATCTGTATAATTGCCTCTAGAGTACCAAGAGGAAATAGAGCAGTTGAAACTGCAATGATGTTCATATATCCTCCAAACTGCGCCATGAAACAAACTTAGGAAACCTTGGCTTCTCTACAATACCGCTGGGGAAATGACGATATGTTAGTATCTTTCCTGGCAGAGTAGCACTTGCGGACCATAGGGCTTTTCTATCCTGCAATGTCCAAACACCACGTACTGCGATACCTATATCAAACTCAACGCCGCTCTTGATATCCCTAACATGAAGTCCCCCGAGATACCCAGCAGGCACTAATCCAGCCTTAGCACTACTGCGCTTAGCGTAGCCACGATCATCAACATCCCTTGCATTTGTATTGTGCATAGCCTCATACGCAGATATGATTTCAGCTTCAGCATCTTCCCAGATCTTCACTTTAAGAAGAAATGCTTCATTCCGGGTGGATCGTCCTTGCTTATACGGACTAGTAGGAAGTCGCAGCATGCCTCCCTCATATCCCAGAGCAAGGAAGCGACCTACATGCTCCTGCACCTCCTTGCTTGTGCGAATCAGCGTCTGTTCTACTACATGCACATGCGACTTCCACAGAAGACTAAGCTCTGTATCAGGCAGACCAGCAAGCGCGCTTTCAAAGGATTTCAAGTATTCATAGCGTTGACTAAAGGGCTCACTGCCTTGAGAGTAAGCATCAAAAGCGTAGTAGTGTGGGATGACTTGACTATCAGCTTTAGATGTGGCTGAATTGGCAGCCTGCATAGCATTAGGGTCAGTAGACTCACCTGCAATAAACTCGCCGTCCAGCCCACTTAGAAATGTATGAGCAAAGACTTCTTGAATCTTAGCACTTCTGATTTCTTTCCATGTACGAGACATCACATGAGTGTCTATAGCGCCACGCACACCGTCTAGCTTTGTAGAGATGTACATAGGACCAACTCGGTCAAGAACAGTTTGAATCTGTTCCCAATAGTGCTGTAGGCCAGCCTCCTTGCCCTGAGAGTAGTTTAGATCGGCTACTTGATCAGCCAGCATAACTCTCATAGTATATCCCGGTCAAGAACAGTCAGGCACTGAAGAACGTTTGCCTGAGTTAAACCAACAGAGCCAGAAACACGAACAAAGTGAGCTCTCTGTTTAGCTAACATATCTGAGTCATCATCTAATATGCAATAGTGCTTAATCTCGGGATGCTCTTGTAGATATTGATCAATCTCAGCACCACGTATGCAGCCGGTGATTACGGGCGTTGCATCAACAATACATGCAGCATGATTAAAACCCAGTGTCTCCAGATACTCACTAATTTTATGAATGGACATAAACTGCCGCCAAGCGCTAGATATGATTATCGTTGCGTGCGACAACACGACTAAGTCACTCAGCAAAGCAACAGCCAAAGGATCGCACTCAGCATAGATAGGCTTTTTGATGCCCTGAAGGAGACGTTTCTTGTATTCAAGCACAGTCCAGTCGTGACTATTTAGGACACCATCAATATCCAGGAACAGAGCTCGATCCTTAGTATCTTGGGATTTGATCTTCGTCATACGGGCTTTTTCGTGGGATGCTTATTTGAGATCTGATAGAACTTACTCGGATCAGCAGCCTGCAGTTCTGCCAACTTAGTATCAGACGTGGAAATAACTGTGTCTTTAACACGCAGCCATTTGCTGATAGTGTCATTGAAGTACCAAATGGTAGTCAAAGCTTCCATGTTAAACAAACCTGTCTGTTAAACAAATGTTAAACGTGAGCAGTTTATCTGTGCGTCTGCTCATACTTGTTATTGTACATCACAATACAGTCCAAGCAATTCTTTTGGCAGATAGGATCTTTGTGCGTATCATGCCGAGCAACCCACTCCTCACGCTCTTTGCGCATATGTGGTCCTACTTCCCCAATAGGATCACCCAGTTCTCGCATGTGAATCACACAAGGGAAATGATGATTACCCATGACAACCATGTCATCCAAGGCAATCCAGCATTTATGTGAATCGTGTTCACCAATACCCCGGACATTGATTCCGTTAATCGCATTTTCAATACGATATTTGAGAATTTTATGACGATCACGAATTTCAACAGGTACTGTTTTTGATACCTCCAACAACTCGTTATATTGTGCTGCAGAAATGATTCGAATATCTGCCACCCCTAGAGAGTCAGCAAATTCAACAGTGGACTTAAGTTCAGTTACTGTTTCTTCTGTTACTACAACTCCAACAGTAACGTAAGTGAGCTTGGCTAAAGCTTTAATGTTTTCAATGACATGTTCCCAAGCACCTTCAATGCCACCGGCCATCTTGTCACCATAAGCAGCACAGCAAGCATCTAGGGAGATACTAAAGTCATTAACTCCAGCAGCGATCAATTCAACGTAAGTTTCGTAAGAAGATGATCCATTTGTAGAGATGGCAATATTCTCAATTCCAACTTCTTTAGCATGTGCGACCAATGCTGTGAGGTCTTTCCACACAGTTGGTTCTCCACCAGAGAAACGAATACTTTTCAAATTATCCGCCGCCCACAAATCAACTACGCGAGCAGCCTCTTCATAGGTAAGATGCTTTTTGAGATCCTTACGCTGCCCCCGACAATAAGGACACTTGAAATTATAAGCACTGGTCAAAATCAACTCACCCCGCATCATACGAGATGTAGCCGACGCTGCAGCGCAACGATCATCAGATAGAGTGTAAAAGCCAATGTCTTCAAGTTTCATAGTACAAATATACTTCACATATGTAATTTTGTCAACATACAAGCCAAGTAATAATTATTCCTTAAAACTTAGACTGTACGAGATGTGCGGTGAATAGCAGCTCTAATCACCGCAAGATGTGCGGCGAATAGGGCTACGACGGAGCATTAACCAAGGAGATAGGATGAAGAACTTCACCGGAAGCTTTAGAAATGAAGCCTACTCCAGTAACGTCATTCACCTGTTCCAGAATTTGAAGACCCGTGTCAAGAGCAAAGCGCATAGCTGCGGCATGGTCACAATTGTATCGTGCCATAATACCTAGAATGCTACGCTCTGCTTTAGCGGTACAGTCAAATGCCAGTATGTGAATAGCCATTAATCAATTCCTCTCAATTGATTGTTTGCGGAATGACAGGCACAAAATCTTCTAAAAGGTGAGCTCGTTTCTTTCGCATAGCTGTTAGGTAGTCTTTGTAGAATGGACCTAAATGAACATAGATCTCACCCCCGAACAACGAATGACTCTGCTGAGCATCAACAACATATACAGTTGTCTGCGCCTTCAAACTGAAAGCACGAGCAACAGCAATAGCCTCGTCGTGATTATCTGAGCGGGAATATGGATCCCATGGTGGAAAATCAGACTCCAAAGAGTAGACTAAATAACGCAGCGTAGGATCAGTACCCAACATATCAGACGATCATCGCTATAGAAAAGCAAATGGCTACGCCAGCAACTAGTACAAGAGTAATACCCAAAATGGTACCAATAGCTCCGAGTAAAAGCCACTCAACATAGTCCAAAGATTTGATTTTCAGAACAAGCTCCAGCATAAGCATTATCTACATCAGTTCTGTTAACTTGTCAAGGCTAAATTTCAATATTTAATCATAGCAACAAAGCGATTTACCAGAAAAGTCAGAAACGCACAAGCACAACCCGCGCCGCAGATTTTAGCAGTAAGCAACAGATAATAAAAAATGTGCGGTTCGTGCAAGCCAAGAAGCCAGTTCAAAGGACTGAGAGCAATCAGGAGCATACAGGCGACAAAAGCAATCTCGCTTACCGCCTTAAACATACGATAAGCAGTCGCAGTAAAACTCAAAAACATAGAACACCTCCCTTGGATTAAATTTTAAGCTTTAAGCTTTAAGCATTAAACGGAACAGCCGTTACCACACCAAACACAGTTTCATAGGGAATACGTTCCCAATGAGTGATCTGATTTGATTCCACAGGTTTTGCACCAGGAGCCACAGCCAGAGTAATGTGCTTGATCTCTTTAGCACTATGCACATCGGTAACAACACGAAGAGCAACAGCTCGATCTGAAATACCGATTGCATGAATGATCATAGAGTGATTTTCACCCAGCATGAAGAAAGCATCCGCCTGCAGATCTTTACGCCTGTCTGCGGCATGTACGATTGTCATGTGATGGCAAAACAAACGCCAACCTGTGGGGATGTAGTTGGCGTAGATCCGCACAAGACGTTCATGGGTAGAAGGTTCAAGAACAAGTCCATAGTACTCAATGTTGTTCTTCATAAATCAAAATATACATTATTTTTGCACTTTTGTCAAGCACAATCAAATGAAAGTCTAATTCAATAGAGGCCGATCACCGCCAATAACATAGCCGGATCCCCATCCAATGTTTAGCCATAATTGCCCGTGAATACCGCTGCGTGATACATCAGCACTATAGCCATCGGCATGAAGTGAGGCCGGTACATCAGAAATAGGAGGTGTTTGCGCATTACATGGCAGGCTAATATGATCTTCTCGTGCTTCTGCACGCTCGTACATCATACCATGAATAGTATCCATGTAGGTAGCTAGCAACTCAGTAGCATTATCATTGTTCGTCACAGTACGCAAAAAACTTGCAGGATATCTCATGTCAGATCCCAATAAACGCCAAGAGCCCAACTACCGGAGCCACCTTGAGTATATCCTACACGGTAACCTAATTTTTCTAAAGCAGCGTTTATATCTGATCGAGCAGGATCGTGGCAAGTACATAGGATTTTTACAGAGTACAGACCTGATTTAGCAGCAGTATTACAGCAGGACAAAACATAATCAATGAAAGTTCCTAAAGATACATCCATCCCCTTTGCAATCTTATGCAAATTTTCTGCGGTTCGTATTTCCGGTGTAAAATCAGCAAACTCTGTCATACAATTTCCAGTCGAGAAGGAAATCTAAGACTTAGATAGAAATGAATTTTTGCTATGTCAGTAGCACCTGTTAGGAACAATTCAGCAGATACTACAGATTTTAAGTGCGCTGCTTGCCATTCTGGAAATGTCCTAACAATGGCTCTAAGCTGACTACGACTAAATCTATGATATGCGGAATAAGTAGTTGCTAGAACTTGAGTATCGGAATCAGACATCTCATCGGTATCCCAAATAGCTCCCTTGCGTATATCCACATCATTAGGCGTTACATCCAAACACAGACGACAGTAAACCACATCCGGCGTAGTTACATATGCCTTGATGTGCCTAGTAAGTAGGTCACGAGTACTCACCGGCTCAAATCCAGTAGCTGTTCGGATATAAGTATCTTCCGATATGGTTCTTCCGTATTCTCGCAAATGTGACACATCGGCAAGAAACAACCAAGCTAAAGCCGTAGATATCTTGACAGAACTATTAGATTCTCTACAAAAATAAGACAATGCCTGTATTGTCTTTTTGACTTGAAACATTATTGCTCCAACATCCCAATATCTTGTCGCTTCCAGTATTGGACATAGTCCAGAACTTCACGAAGCACACCGTACTTCTTACCATTTTGAATCAATAGATGAACACTGAACTTGTTATTCTTCGTCAGGGAAGATTGAATTGCTTGACTGAATGCTCGTTTAGCGCTGTCAGAGCAAGAAGAACTCGCAGATGCTTGGACAGCAACCGGATCTATATTTTGTGAATCCCATGGCTTATTATCTGCGGCGTGTACCAGAGCAAACGCAAAGATTACACTGCCAAAAATAGTACGGTACATAGCCTGTCCTTTAGAAGTCAAACACGTCAAACAGAAGACCGAGACCCCCCAGAGCAATTCCAGCAGCGCCAGCAACCAGCGTACTAGGTATGCCACCAAGAGCATCATCGACAGCAAGCACAATACCAGCAGTAACTGCAAAAGGAACTAAAAGAAGCTCAGCAGCACTTGTATCTGGACAAACAGTGCCTTTCTTTGTAACATCATCTGCAAACTTGCAAGCGTTGTCACGAGACAGACCACGTGAAATTCCATAATCCACCAACTGACCGTAACTTAAGCTCATGGGTTCTCCTTTAGGATCTTAGTCATAGTCTCGTTAAATTTACACAGCTTTTCATGCAATGCGATATCCAAATCAGACTTAGAAATTCCATAAAAGCGCATCATTTGATCAAACAGAATTAGACAATCAGCTAATTCTTCGGCAATGCCAGCATTTACAGTAACTCGTCCCCGCATACGCTTCATCAGCTCAATGGTTAATTCAGCAACTTCTTCGGAGAATTGATTTAGCTGACGTTGTATGCCTTCTTGCTGGAACAATTTAATATAGTGCTGCTGTGCCTCCTGAGCTAAAGTATAATTATCAAGTACGGCCGTATCCCAGGTTGTTAGCGCGGTCAGCAGAGAATGCATGTTGTGTCTCCTTAACTAAGGAACAGTATTGTTAAAGAATTCAATGATCAAAACACCCATCTGATCGCGATTGCTGGTATATAGAAACATGTCTTTACAGGATATTCGGCTATGCCGAATAGTAGGTGATTCAAATACACGTTTCAACAGATGCTCAAAGTCTTGTACGTCTTTCTTATGTCGCATAGTTGCCTGCAAATCTGCCGTTACAGCGAGAAGAACTTGACCATGGTACTTCAAGCTCTGCTGCACTAAACTAAAAATAGCCTGCAAATTGCTTAGAAGCTCCGGCCCAAAAGTAGATGTATACAAATCGTAAACGATGTACCTAATTGGATCGCGATACTGTAGACAGAACTCACGCCAATCTTGACAGAAGAACTGAGCTTTTGGGAATTTAGTGCGGCACTGCTCGATGTTCTGACGTGATCCTGCAATATCCCTAGGGTTCTTGTCTAACCCAATCAGGCTAGCTTCATCTATACGCCCGGTTGCTAGTAATGAATCAAATGTTAAAGCACCTGCCCCAATGGGCTCAAGCCACTTACCATGGAAATCACCAAGAGAATGAATATCGAATTGGCCCTGAACATACTTGCGGTATTCCTGCTTGCCATGAGAAGCATAAACAAACTCAGGTGACGTTGTCTTAGTCTTAGGCATCCAAGACTTCTCCTATATGTAGTTCCTGTATGATACTAGCAGTGTGCTGAGAAGCAACTACAGTCATTTTGTCCTTATAGATTCTGTAGAATTTATAGGCGGACCTCTCTTCTAGATCAGAAGAAATCTGGGGTAGCCTTCCATGCGCCTTCACCCAAGATGCCAAAGGTACAAAACGCTGAAGAGTTAGCAAGGTACCATTGTTACAAACAAGAGGATCATTCCAGTTATCAGCAAAAATGCGACTAGACAACCCAGCAGCATCTAACAGCGCACGAGCCTCTAAACTGGGACGTTTAACTGCGGGCAGCACCGTACTGAGCAGATTACGCAGCCGAAACTCTTCAAACGATGGGTAGTTGATATGATCGTCACGACGAAGGCTACCCGTGCTGAAAGCCTGAACTAGACCGTCAGCTTTTTCCAGATCTGTCCTGTCTCTAAGTTTCTCCCAGCGATCAGACCACTCGGTCAAAACGCGACTATCAATAGTTGTCACAAACTGATCTATTTCTTCATCAGCATACTGCTCTGCAAGCATATGAAGGTAAAAGTCGGCAATCTCAAATGACGGCGTACTTCCCGGCTTATGCTTTCCGCCTTTGTGATTTCGTGTACGCCGTTCAATGATAGACTCCATGTGCTCCAATAACTTATCAGGATGATTCTTAAGCTGTTGATACATAGCCAATTTAACAACGTTTGAGTCCATTCCATACTGCTGAATTAGCTTAGGAAGAGTTACTCCTTGCTGAGTCTCATAGGCCAGCGTAACTTGAGCATCTAAGTCGGCAAGAGCCTCACACATAGTTGTTTCAGCGTCATCTTCCAAGGCATCCGCAAATTCAGCATAACTTTGTGCTAATTTAATATCACCTGAATTGTCTGCTTGCCGCCTGCGCATACGCAGTTCGCCGATCATAGCTTTGATTGGTGGCAGAGTAGCAGCAGCTAAAGGATTCTCTGTTCGGAGAATGTACTTTAGAACATCACAGGAAAATTCTATCAGGGCGCCAGCAGCCGAAGAAGTATGGAATATCTGTTTAGACTTAAATCTAAACTGCACAGGCAGATATCCTTCAGGTTTCTCGCGAAGAGTCCTACCCGGAATCTGAACGCTAAGAATAGAGGACTTCGGACGAACAAAGTATTGAATACAGGCTAGCCTGGGATCATCCACACCCTCACGGTATTTGCCTGTGGTTGGCGTGAATTGAATATCGTGATAGGTATCACCACGGCACTCTTTGGTGATAATATCTGTCTTAGAATCGCCCAGAGTATTCAACAAAGAAATATCTGTACGTGGCACAAGTTTGTAGCACTCGTCTATGATCTTATCGACGTATTCCTCCGTTGTACCGCAAGCCCGGCATGACGGTGTAGCAGGTACAACAACAAGACTCTTGACTCGATCATTTGCTAAAAACGTCTCAATCGTTTTACGTGCCACAAACTCAGGCGAAGGGAGTCCGTTCTCCATAGGCCAGATATCGCTATAGATGATCTCATTTTCCAGGCGAGGTGCAAAGCCTTCTTCAATATGCTGACTAAGCGGACGTATACGAGACTTTGTCTTATTCTTTAAGATGAACTCCCACGAACCGGTAGATACAAACGGCGTTGCTGTCAGTAGCAGCATTCGAGCACCTTTATCTACAGCACACTGTACGACACTCGTCAGGTTATTCAGCATTAAGGTGATGTGCTTCATCAACTACAATAAGTAAATCTGAGCAGTCGTCCAACTGCTCAAAAGCATGAGCATCTTCAGCTTTTGCGTTAGCCAAAGATGCGTGACATGCAATATAGGCACCCACACGATCTGTCTGCAGCATAGCTAGAAGAGCACCATCTGTTGTCTGAAAGTCTAGTGGCCGAACGCCACCGTTCTGAAGCCAGCTAAACGAGTCAGACGTATACGTTACGCCGTAGTCCCGATCACGTGCAAACCCAAAACGGATTGCTATCAATGGTGTCAGTACCAGAATTTTCTTGATCCCTAGACTAGGACATTCCAGAGCAAACCGACTAATCAAATGGGCCTGCATAGACTTTCCTGCACCCGGTGGCTGCCCAATCAACAAATGTGGACGCTGCGGATTAGCCAGTACATGGAAAGCCCACGTAAGTGTCTCTTCCTGATACTTGCGAAGCTTTTTCACTTTAATCAACAGCAATCCCCTGGCCAGAAGTCAACGCAGCCTTTCGCAGTAACTTAGCTTGCTTACGGGCTTCTTTCTGAGTTAATGCTTCACCAAATCTGCGTAAAGCATCCGTTCCTGACTTAGCTCCAAGAACAAGTTTTGGGTGATCAAACGGAATATACAGTAGACGGGTAGGTGCATTAGCAACAACATCATCACACATTGTAGCACCAGTAGAAATAACATGACCGCAGCTACAGGTGTGCAGAGGATCATAGTCAGAAGAGACCACGATCACGTTCTTCTGCATAGTAGCAGCAGACGCAACAAGCATGCTACGCAATGTTCCAGCAGCTAGCTGATGTGTGAACCTGTTGATATTGCGCCGTCGGATAGCGCAGCCACGCCATCTGCGAGGCTTCTTATCTTTGTCCTTCTCCCCATCTTTCTTTGTCTTTGCCTTTGCCTTGAAACCTTCGTTCAAAGGAATATCTTGAATGACAAATGTAGTTGCTTCTGATGCTACCCAGGAATGCACAATGTGCCGTCTTAAGTTTGTCAGTATACCAGCACTACGAGCATGCAACATAGATAGCTCAAACTTGGCTTTACGATGATTCTTAGATTTCATCCTCACGGAGAACCCACAAGAACACTTAAAAGTGTTAAGATCAGCAACAGCTTCGTCTGAGGCAACTGCGCCACAAATAGGACAAACGTGTGTAGTCTTGAACGTCTGGCTAGCTCGCTTATGCAGCTCATACTTACGAGAAACCTCACGCTGCTTCATGACAATAGCGTTTTGATTCTTTTCATACTTCTTAGCCAGAGCGGCACAATTAGGATAGCTAGTTACAGAACGAAGAGCATCAAGACTCCGCATCATCCGGAATCCGGTACTAGTTGTAATAGCGGCTGGACGAAAATCAAGTGCCATAGTTTTATTAATGTCAACAGGATACAACACAGGACTATGGTTGGTATCAATAGTAATACTAGTCCACCAACGCCCAGTACCATCAACTGCTACAGTAATCTGTTGACCTACGGACATCCCAATAACACGCCTAGCTGAGATAGCCTGTGTAATTTCTTTGGCTGATCCCGTGAGAATGTCAACATAAGCACAAAATTGAACAGTAAGTGCAGGGGTAATCTTAAGATTACCTAGTTTACCATTGATAAATGCGGAAGGTTTCTGCGCCTCTAAAATAAAGCTAGAGGTACGAGATCTGAAATTCGGGAAGTTCTCTACCTTTTGAACAGATTCCGGATCTGTGTACGTAACAATGTGTGTTTTAGTAGATTCACGTCTACGAGAAACAAGAAAGTTGCCGTCTTTCTTAGAAAGACGATCTGACGTGTAAATGCTTTTCTGTGCTTGGCTAAGGCGTTTGGCTACTGTCGAATTAAATGTAGTCGCTGGAATTCCCAAACTTGCGTCATAAGCAGGGTGTGACTTATTCAAGCGCCGAATAGCACCAGCAAGAACAGTCATGTCCTCTCTAGAGAGACGTGGCCAGATCTTTTTCTCATATTCTGTGCGCATTTTTGCTAAACCTAAAACAAACGTATCATGTTTGCCACGCATCTTCTCTAGGCTATCCAGAATCTTATTTTGTTTACATTGTGTGCCTGGCCGTTTTTGCAGCTCTTCCAACTCCAAAGTAAGAATAGCTTGTTTCTTCTCAGTATCACTAAGAAGAGCCAGTACGCGATGCTCTAGCCACACGTCAATGTCACCCATATCAAACAGCATCTTATCCGTAAACAACCATTCAAGCGCATCATTGTACATGCACCGAGTTGCCCAAAGAAAAGTAAACAACTTGTCTCTCTGATCTTTTGTTGGATACAGCTCAAACTTATAGGACTTAGTCGTTCGCACATCACCCGGAGCAGCGCCCAAGATTGGAGTCTTTTTGCGAATAGCCAACGTTCATCTCCAAGTTCAAATAGGGTAAAACAAAAAGATCCCTGCCTAGGTTTTATTTCGCACCTAGGCAGGGACTTGTGTGTGAATTTGGCAGCCGTTTCGCTAGGTTACCCTAGCAGCGAAGCCCTCCAGTGAGTTCTTCTTCGGACTGTTAACGAGGACCTGAAATACCCCCCGGCATTGATTTAGAGTCGCTGTGCTCGACTTGTAGAACAAAATATAGTTCAAAAAATTTGTTTGTCAAGCTTAAATTTTAGTCAAATACAAAATCACGGCGACTGCCCAATGGTACAAGGTTTCAATTCACACATGGGTACAAGCTCCTGGATGTCAATCCAGATATGCGAACTGTAAGAGTTTCAATCCACACAGGGGTACAAAGTACTACCCAAATTTCTCCGCCAACTAATCTGCCGCCATGTTTCAATTCACACATGGGTACAAAATGCTACTCTGGCCAAAGCCTCTCGCACGACCTAGCGTTGTTTCAAGTCACACAGGGATGCAAAGTGCTACTTGTCAGGAATTGTCGGAGCGGCTGTCGAGAAGTTTCAATTCACACATGGGTACAAAATGCTACGGGCGATCCAACGTCGTTAAGCCTGTCAGCGAGTTTCAATTCACACATGGGTACAAAGTGCTACCCATTAGCTAATGCCTTATTAAGACAATACCTCGTTTCAATTCACACATGGGTACAAAGTGCTACGAAGGAGCTTGGGTGGGATCGAGGGTATACTCGGTTTCAATTCACACATGGGTACAAAGTGCTACCCGCCTCAAGCTGTCGGCATGCATGGTCATACTTGTTTCAATTCACACATGGGTACAAAGTGCTACCGCACTAGGTACAAACACACACTGTCAAAGAGCGAACAGGAGGTAATTCGCTAACCAACTGCTTCGTATTACGAAATATACAAGCAAAGCCAAAAATGTCAAGATAAACTCAAAAATTTCCAAAAATAGTCATCGCTAACCTACCGGCATTGACGTGGAACTACAGGTTAGCGATCCCCGAGATCCCCCGCAGTACACTAGTCCAGTCTGGGTACTGCAACGAACCGAAGTTTAGGAGATACCCATGGAACTCGGTCTGCTTATTAGAGTCGCATTTATCATCCACAAGAATGTCCCCGCGTAACAAGCTTTTGTCGTGAGCAATTATTAGGTCTGTACAAGCATCAAAGCCGAAGTGACGCTCTATGCTCATCCGCTTTTCTGTGTAGCACATGGGATTACGCACAGATGGAGCAGTTAAGAACAAGACACGGTGGCCTTGCTCTCTAAGAGTGTCATAAGCCTGTAGCGCTCCAGTGATCGGTCGAAGTCCCAGAAAGAATCCTATCTGTGACTGAGGAAAGGGTTGTGCCGGATTATCCTCTAGAGCTTGACGGTAGGCCCCTGTAAAGTCAAACAGAGTATCATCCATGTCTATATAGATGGTCAGATATTTTGGCATATGCATAATTTACACTGCGTGGTTTAAGTTGACAAGACTACAAAGTTAACGTATATTTACAAGAAGTCTTCATACAGAGATAGCAACAGAGAGAAGTAATATGATGCAGCACACACTTGGTTGTACTTTTGAGGATAGCGTCAGAGAAAGATTCTTTGGCACTATCGGGCAAGGTGAAATTTCGGGAGCCGCCAGCTTTGGACGAGATTCTTCCTCGGGTAAGGTAGAACTTTCCTTAAGTGATGGATGGACAAGCACTATCTATATGCCGTTCAAGTTCTGTCCAATTTGCGGAGCTAAGCTAGACTAAAAGTAAGAGTAAAGGAAATATAATGCATAATGTACTACTTGTCTTCCTGGGTGTACTTGCGGCCTGTGTGACGTTGGGCAGCTTAACAGCTCTGTTCATCCTGTTACTGCTCTTATTTGGGCAGGACAAGATCATCCTAGGCCCAACTAAGTACAGAACAGTTGGACCTAACTTTGACTGTCATCTTGAGTATGAGTGCCGAAAAACTTTGTTTGGTATTACTCTACCAGGAACTGATTGGGCACCGGTACCTACGCCTTATTACAATGCTATTGTGGGTAGGAGTGATGTTCACTGTAGTGAAGATGATCTATACCTCCATGGAAGCTTATCTTTTATTCAAGATGTAGTAAAACAGTACCCGAGTATTCAAGAATACATGAAAAACTACGAAAAGGATCAAAAAGCAGTGGAACAATCTGTAAAAGCAGAACACCTATATAGAAGAGGAAGTACCTATGGCATCTCACAAAATCACAGGAACGCTAAGTGTCACCATCTTTGTTCACGAAACAGAGCCCATCAAGTGTAGCATGGGGTGCCCACATATGCACATTGACGATTATGGTAACTGCTCGTGCAGTTACTTCGGTGAGCTTTACGTGCGGAGTAGTGACATCAGCCCGACACGGGACGAGGCATGTATCAGCGCCTTCGGAATTTAACGTTTAGCCAAGTTGTATCAATAAACCAAGTCAGAGCCAAAGGAGAAAGTAAGTGAAGACGTTGTTTAATACTATCTATGAAGAAATGATCAACGCGGCTAAGAATAAGGATACAGCCCGTGTCCTTATTCTGCGTACACTCATCAGCGAGATCAAGGGAATATGCCGCAAGGATGTCAACAGGGATGATGTAATGAATGCCCTGATTAAGGGCGTCAAGCAGCGCGAAGATTCTCTTAGTCAGTACACCGCTGCAGGTCGTACTGATTTGGCAGAACAGGAAGCTTACCAGATCAGCGTACTCAAGGAATTTCTTCCTCAGCAGATGTCTGAAGAAGCTGTTCGTGCTTTGGTTGTTGCTACTGTGGACAATCTGTTCGCAGGAATGGAGAAGAACAAGAAACTGATGGGTGCTGTCATGAAGGAACTTGGTCCGCAACTCAAGGGCGCTGTCATGGAGGAACTTGGTCCGCAACTCAAGGGCAAGGCCGACATGAAGTTTGTCAACAAGCTGCTCTCTGAACTGCTTAGCTAAGAAACTGTACCCAAGACCCAAGCATCTGTGTCTACATCAAACACACGGTATGCCAGTCCTGGGTGCTCTAGGGAATTATCAAAAATGATAAAGCCATCATGATTTTTGCGGACAGCCTCAAAGTATAACTGATTCTGCTCTAGAAAATCGGCAGGCGTTGTATCCATCACATCTAATAAATCGTCCCAGTCATACTCTGTAGCAAACAACTCATTGTATATAGCAACTAAGTCTTCTTCATGTGCGGGATTATTCATGCGCAAGTAGGCACAGTGCGTAATGTGTCCGAACTCACGAGTATTTCTAAGATCCGGTGTCCACCAATCATCGTCGCGCAGTTCTTCGTCCCCACCGTGAAACAGTAAAAGCGGCTTTCCTACTTCATCTCTAATCAACCCAGCAAGCGACCACCGTTCAAACTCTGCCAGCTCTGCCTCGTCTAGATCCTCTAAAGAGGGGATCCTGTGATTAGCCGCAGTAATCCCAATAGAATTATGTAGCATATCGTTAGAAGCCAGGGCAGAACCTGAGTCAGTCGCAGTATTCGCAGTATTCTTCGGTAGGTACCAAATAAGTGACTTGCGATAAGCATTGATATTTTTAACAACCCACTCGACACAAGCACGGCAATTCTTTTCAGCATTAAATCCATAAGTAGCAGAATTAGGCACTTCGGATGACGTGCGAAAAGCATACGAACCATCAGTTGCGAGTACGGCATAATCGTCATCAGACTGATACTCGTAATTCTCTACAGGAGCTGGAACAATAGGCACAACCCACTCTATATGAGGACCCCAGAATATGATTTGGTCCTCCTCATCACCAGAGTGATAAGCAGACACACCTGAAGTTTGAAATAATACAAGCTCCTTGCCATATTTTGCAACACCTCGCTGCCAATTCTTGCGCATAGTCTTAACATCAAAGCCAAAATTATACCCAGTATGTCCATATCGAGCCTCATCTGACTTGAGTCTTGTTAATCCTAAGGAGTAAGCGTCAGGTTCACCATGCATAAAACCATGAGATGCAATAGAACGAGCATCTGAGCAGAAGTGACCTACCCATGTGTTTCTAGGGAGAAGCTTACCGTGATTATTCAAACTAAAATTTACAGATGAATCACTTTCGTCATCTTCCCGGATCGCTTGCCGCAAGCGATCTTCCGATGTATTCTTAAGAAACTCCTCAACAGCACCAGGGGAAGGCACATACTTATCTTCTAAAATTGCATCAAACAGATCATTTCTATCTGGAGATGCAGTACCAGAAGCATCTACAAGTTTTTGATACTCAGCTTTATTGTTATCTTGACAGTACTTAAAATAAAGAGCAGCAGGACCCCACTCATGAATAAGATATACATCATGCTTTAGGTCTCTCTCTGCCAAAGCACCACGAAGGAAATCATTCTCCCTACTATACTTAGCCTCAACACAAATATGAGGAACACAGCAAGTATGCAGCACAGAGATAAGGGATGTTGTATTGGAGGCATACTCGGAAGGGCCAGCAACCGAAATGTCACGTATCTTAGACATTTCAGTGGCATAAGCAACAATATAAGGTACATTATGCTTAGATAAAATACTAGACACAGCAGCAGTACTACTCATGGTACTTACACCTAATTCGTAGAGTTATTCCGGATGTCAACCAGCTAAATGTCCAATCTTGCGCATATGTATCCAAAGGAATGTAAAACAAAGCGGGTATCACGGTTCTATAGGTTGAATCACCGCGATGTTCTAATAAAACACGAAGTCTGTTACCTAGAATGAAAAGCTTTTCATATGTTTTCTTAGCTGCTGGGACACTATCCCGAGCAGGATCATAGGTGACAGATACGCTAAAACGTAACCAGGCAAGCATAAATGTATGTGTTATTAAAAAAGCTATGATAGTTGGTGTAATAACACATTGACCAGCCCACCAAAACATAAGATTAACACGAAGTCGGCTCGTGATACGAAGCGTAAGCTGTGTTGCATCTTTCATACTAAGAAGTTAATTGACAAAAGGCTCTGTTTACTGTATATTCAAAGTATGCTGCAACCTCAAGACCTCGGGCTTTTGGGCTACCTTATTACGTCAGGAGGAACAGAGCCTACAAGCCATGGCGATAAAGCAGAAGCTATCTACTACTGTGCCACAACAGAAATAGAATTACTTGAAAGCCTGGAACGGTTACTTACGGGTCACTTGGTATCTAAAGTAACAGGACGAGTATTCTCAAGCAACACGAAAGACGTACTAAGAGCTGTTCCCTATGTCTATCCTGGCGCGGTCACTGAGAACTCAGTTCTTGGCCTACCTACAGCATGGTCACAGAGCACCATAGCAGATCTATCACATATAGTATCAGGCACACCTATTGTGTGGGAATATGCAGTAGAAACAGAAGTACCTGCAAGAATAACAGGCATAAGCGTTGAGCCTCTGTTCAAAACTGTGCCAATCGTAGCTACGCGCAGTCCTGATTTGTATATATGGTTAAGCCTACTAGATTGCCTGCGCTATGGCAAGGCCAGAGAAGTAAACTTTGCCCTGAATGGCATTGATGTGTTACTGAGGGAGTATGATAGAGCCATTTCGCAGGATGAGACAGACGAAAATTATGAAAACATGTTATGTGATCTAATCAACTAAAGATTAAATGCGACTGATCAAAATTAAAAAAGCAGAACAACGCGAAGAACAACAAGCCGAGGATGAGCAGGAACCAAAAGAAAAACGTACACAGAATACTGCATACGTTCAGGTAGGCTCAAGAATGCTTGAAAGAAATATTAGCTAGCGTATCGGTGGCAGTTTATTAAACTCAGAACGCTGTGATGCCGATATCTTTTTAGCATACTTCTGCCAGATAGCTTTAGCGACTTCTTTGTAGACTTGTTTCGCGTCTTTACCTCGGGTAACCGAAGTTTTCTGTAGATTCTCAAAGATAGATTTGAGTTCTGCAAACTCAATATCAGTAAGTCCCGGAGCGGTATCTGCCGTTTGGCTATCAGGAACACCGAACCCCTGCGCCCTAGGAGCATCAGCATTTGGTAAAGGTGCGCTCTGCGGCTCAGGGCCGTTTTCATCAACAGGAGGAGCAGCATCCTTAACAGGAGCAGCCATTGTACCACTCTGTGTCGGCTCACCAGATTTAGCAGGTGCCATAGGGTCATTAGCATCGGCTATGGCGATACTGTGGTATGGAAGATCAGTTGGAACGCGAATCATAGGTAACTCCTCAGAACTTTTCTATTAAGTCGTGTATAAAGTGTGCTTCAGCACCAGGTGTTATTAGAATATCGTTTGCAAGCTCACTTGGGTGAGCAATAACAGCTTTGATCTTTGCTATTACATCATCATTTACAATAAGAACATCTGTTGTAAATGGTCTAATTATTTGTTTATTTGTAAGTATAAAATGACGATCCTGTGCGCCATCACAGGCTAGTGTAGCCTCAAATTTAATAGGCGATGAACTACCGGATACTGTGCATACACCTATGCTAGGTAACCGAAATTTTATATTCCAGAACTGTCGTCTACAGCCAAAAATATCTCTCTGCGGTCCTGATAGCTTATAATAATGTGCATATATCTCTTCTGTTATAGGCTTTTGTTCAGCAGCAATTACAACATGATCTACAGCGAACAAAGATAAAACAGAAGATATGGTATTTGTATTTGTCATAGTATTAAGGCAGGAAGATACCGTAAGTCGCGGCTGCATTAAGAACACCTTCAAACCCAACGTTGGAATCAATACCACGAGCCGAGTCATACCGGAGAACACGGTTGTATGCACCAAAAGCACGCTGAGTACGAATGCCCAAACTACCCACACCAGAACGCTGACGGCTAATCATAATCTTTTGTGGAGTAATATGTGCATTCAACCACTCGCTCAAACGCTGAATAGCAGAGTCAATTGCACCTGTCTGATCATAATCTAGCGTGACGGCTTGGCCAGAGTTATGGGTAACAAATCCATTAGCATAGAAGTGGTGTGCTAAGTCCGTATCACGATCTGGAAGAGTAGGGTCTATAACGCATTCTTCTGTTTCCAGTGTATCTATACTGTGTACAGATTCCCACTGAAAGTCAAGATCAGCTAAATACTTAAGTTTCTTTAGAACGTCAGGCTTTAACTTAGCTAACAACTCTGTACGCTGTTCTAAATAGAATAATAGATTTTTCTGTGTAGGACACCGGCTATCAAAAATAGCTTGAGTTGCGTTCAAAGTCAAACCAGAATACACTCTAAACTTTTTACCTGTTTCTGAATCTGTATGCCAACCCTTATTAGCTCCGGAAAAAAGAGACTTAATATAAGTACCAACAAACTCAGGGTATGCTTCTACTTGCTCATAGTAACGAACACGCGGCTTATGATCTCTACCCTTATACCAAAAACCTATGGTATCTGCATAGATATCAATAGCAGAACTTGGTACATGTATTTGCGGAACTTGTGCTGACGCATATCTATGCTTAGATGTAATAATCCCAAATCTAAGCAGCAGGCTTTGAAATTGATCTAGCATCTTTGTACTAGAGGATGCAAAGCTCATAAAAGTTTTACCTTTTTGCTTAGACGTATCATATGATGTATAAGACCCATCTCCCTCAAAAAAGGCTTGAATAAATTCACGAGCTAACCTACGAGGTGCTGCCATGATAGACCACGGAATTTCTTTGTCAGGTGCCTGCTTAAATTGCTCTCCGCACCCAATCAAAAACATGGCTATTTTACGATTTGATTCTTCGTAGTAGTGTACTTTATTTCCAGCACTACTTATCTGAAATCCTTTATACTTCGGAGCAACACCAAAGCATTCCGTGAAGTTTTTAACGTAGTCATCTAATAAAATTTGATTTATATTACAGAAAGATATAATCCCCTCAGTATTTATATAGCCCTCACTCGTAATGTAGCCGAGTACCCGAGCTAAGGCAGGAGTCATTTTTCTGGGAAGTTCGTAATTTTTAGCACCTTTAATTGTGTATCTATTAACAGCATCCACCAAAAACGATAAATCAATATCCCAATCCTCGTCAGCACTGTCATGACGCTTAGATATAGCGACAACATCACCCACAGAGATATCGGCTAAGTTCTTGTTTTGTACATTAAGTTCTTTATCTAAAACTAATACCGGGTGATTTCCTGTTGCTTTCAAAGAGTACCCGTGCGCTGTTTCTAATCTATAGACAGGCTTTGCACCAAGGTCCCAAACACAAGTAGGAACATCTCTACCATAAGGTGTAAGCAGCTTAAATTTTGTGTCAAACTTAGCATTTGTGCTGATTATGGTATTTGCAAGAAGAGTTTCATTAATAAATGTAAACAAAGCATCTGAACAATCAATTAAGATACGACGCCACTCATCATGAGTGGCAAACTGAGATAACTCATAGTTGGAAAACATGCTCAAAATTGAATTACTTGCTACTTCCGGTGCTGTAGAAGCAACTAATTCAGATAACCCTAATTTCTGGTCTTTTATGTCAGAAGAATTAGCTATAATACCAGTAAGAACAGCTTCTCTATCTGGGTGAAAAGCAATAGATGCTACTAGTTTTAGAACATCATGCTCCAGGGCACCTGGCCGCAAATACTTAGCTTGCACAAGACCCCGATTTGTAGACACATAAGTATCCTCAGTGACACAGAAAGAAAATGCGAGCTGTGATTGGAGCATATGTTGAGAATTCAGCATCCACCAAGTAGAAAGCATAATCCAGTATGTAGAGCACTGCATAGGAAAGTCAGTCCAGTTGTAGTTAGATACAGGGAACCAACCGTTAAACAGGCCCAAGCCCTCCGTAAGAGCCTCGCAGAGATCTCCATCACTAATATGCTGAGGGGTACCTAACCTATGCTGGAATCTATCCACCATGAAACGAATAGACTGTATGTACTGAACCATCTGCTTCTTGATGACACGAAACTGATCATACTCCACTTGGAGTTCAGATACAGATGTCTCACGAACAGACCACAGACCAGTATACAGATTGTTCAAAGGATCCCATAAAGTAAACGCAGATGAGGGGATCTCATAATAGTAAACTATACTATCACCATCTATCACTTTAGTCAGAGCTGATTTATTTAGAGCAGCAGCATGTGGAATTGGGGCTAGATCAGAGTTATCTGCGTAGGGAGAGGCATAACACTCCAATGTAATCTCCGCCGGATCAAAATCACCACGCCAAAACAAACGATGAGGTGATCCTTGAATAGCTAAGTTTACAACATCTTTACGACCTGTAGCTGTTACCTGCTTGTCTACAACAAAGAAATCAAAGGTATGTGTTAATTGAGAACGGCGCGCCGTAACAAAGTTTACTTGTAACTGCCAGGACATCTCATCATTAGATAACTCACTATCTTGAGGAATTGTCCATAAAACACGATATTGCCCAGGAGTGCCATAAGCTTGAGCTGTCCCTGTCTGTATCTGAAGACCCGATGGGGATACAAAAGCATAATTCGGATATTTATTAGCATCCAAAGGAACTAAAGCATCACCGGAAGAGTTAACAAAAGAGAAACGGAACTCGGCCTGCTCCCCACGTTGCCATGTTTGGCGAACTCTAGATGAATTAGCGTCAGTCATACAAAGAAGTTACCGGACTTTGGCTTTCCACTCACGCATAAAATATTGTCGATTTTTAATGGAGCAGGTACGAAAATCAGAAGACTGTATAAAACCTATATAAGCTATCTGTAAGATATCTGGGGGCAATTCAAGATGCACTGCCCAAGGAAAGTAGTGTTCTATTTTCTTAATATTGTCTGTGGTAATAGCAAATTTAGTCAAACTTGGAATAGATGTATGTTTGTTAATTGATGCTTTCAGCTTAACACAGATACTTATGATCCAATCTAACTCCTGAGTAACTACACGCTCAAAATCAAAATCAGAAGATACCCCGTCTTTAATGCTATCTATGCTTAGTTTTATATATAAAGTAGTATTATGTAAATGAATACTACTGTTGTTATTTGTACTTAATTTGAAGTCTCCTCTACTGGGAGTCTCCTTAGTTCCAAATAGAATTAAACGACCACCATCAGATGACCAGAGATCCAACGTAGGATATTCTGCGTCTATATCGTCAGGTATTAAATCCTGCGGCTTAACCACCTCAGAGTCTTTCGGGTTGTACTCGTTAAGCATCCGTTTAACAGCTAGTATGTATTGAGCCTGATATGCAGTTGGCGATAAAGAGATCACAAGACAACGAGCAAGGTGTTTAACAATATTTACAAGTGTTGTAGTACTCTGTGCTAAATAGTTACCACCCATACCACGAACTTCAACTAGATTATTTTTAATTTTAGATAAACTTATGTTTTGGTAATGATCTATTGGGATTAACCTACGACGCAGCCTAGGATCTAATAAAACTTTAGCTAAGTTCGCATCAGTCGCCTTAGGACCTGTCCGGCTAGTTTCTTTATCATATTGTGTTCGTGACCAGGGTGAGATAATAGACGTACCAACTCTAGTAACGTCATCTCGGAACATCTCTTCGTGTAACTCATACAATATCTCTTTTGACGTATTTAAGGAAAAACCGTTATCCGTTCTACCAAAACGAGCTAATAACTTATCCTCCTGCAAGAATACACCGAACTTAAGAGGATTAAAATATGTTAAATTTGCTGTAATCTTCGGATGACCAAAGGTAACATGCAAGCCACAACTATCATTTGTTTCACACTTAAGCGCCTTGAGTAAAGAAAATACAGATTCAAGTATTTTTGATACTTGGGATAATTTCAATACAGGAGAAATAAGCTCTATCCCAAATTCATTAGGAGAAGCGTCAATAGAACCGTCCCCTGTTATATTCCAAGAATTATACATAGCAGCACCAAGTTGCTCATGAGCATTGTAAATACTGGAAATCACACCAATTTTCCAACTTGGGTACTTTTTACTTAAAGCTTGTGCAAACTTTTTGTGACTAATAGGAGATATGAATTCAAATTCAAAACCAACAGTAAGTCTAGATATGTTAACATCACTAAAATCTAGACCAGGAACTACTGCGGCGGTAGTTTCAAAAGGAATAAACATCACTCATCCCCGTCGGACTTAGCAGGTGTCCACATAGGCTTCTTAGGTGCTTTGTACACAGGCATCATTCTACGGACGGCTGCAACATACTGCGGAACATAAGCCGTAGGCATCAGAGCGATAGCCACGCAGCGGGCCATGTGAAGTACTCGTCCTGTAAGCTCTTTGACTGAAACATTCAAATAATCGCCGCCCATGCCCCGAATCTCTACACGATGCTTAGACAAGTATTGTAAGCTGATATTAGTATAATGATCCACCATAGCCATGCGCTTACGGAAAGCCGGACTTACTAGTATCTGAGCTAAATTAGCATCAGTTAATTTCGGACCTGTTTTATCAGTCGTGGGTATGGATGTTGGTGTATGATCAAAGACATTCAATCCTTTTAGTGTAGTAACTTGATCCCCAGACGATCCTATCTCAGTATTGATCGCTTGAACAATACGCTTAGATAAATTATCAGCAAATGCATTATCCGTTCTACCGAATCTAGATAACAAATTATCCTCTCTGAGAAAAATACCAAGTTTCAACGGATCAAACTTTGTTAACGCAGAATTAATGTCGGGGTGGCCGAATGTAACGTGCAAACCGCAACTCTCGTTAGTTTTACCACCAGTAGATTTAATCAAGGAAAAAACACGTGTAAGAATATCACCAACTTGATTCAACTGAAGTACAGGAGAGATCAACTCAATACTATAATGAGGTGTCAAGGATAGAAGGTCTTCAGCATCTTCCTGAACAGTCTCATCACTAGTTACATTCCAAACAGAGTATTTCTCAACGTCCTTCACATTCTTAGGAAGTCCGTGCTTATCTTGAACAGTGCCAATCTTCCAGGTAGGTTGAGCAAGCTGAAGAGACTTAGCAAATGATTTATGTGATAACCGAGATACAAATTCAAACTCAAAACCAACAGTCAACTTAGACAAGTCAACCTGAGAAAGGTCCAACTTTGGGACAACAGCAGCGACTGCACTATCCTGTGCAGTATGATTAGGAATGAACATCTAGCACCCCATCAGATAAAACGTACCTTATTCAGAGGTTGTTTGACTGTCATCAAAAGCACTATCATCGTCAAGTATACTAGGATCAGATGGCATATCTACGGACAGCTCATTACTCACTGCCCAATACATAAAATCAGCACCACACAATACCTGATAAAGGATACTGTTATCCCAACAAACGTTAATACGCATAATTGTACATAAATGAGCTTCTTCATCATGAACAATATAGACAGCGGCACCAAGCTCATAGTTAGACTCAACAAGTGTTGAATAGGGTGGCTTATGTGCCGAGGATATAGGAGCCAACTCATCGCAAGCAGCTATGTATTCAGTGTCACCAGATGCCAAAGTGTAGTCTTGATGACCGTCTAGGGATGTTTGAATAGCTACAACCATCCAAATTTGATAGTCTTCTACATCATGACAGAGCTTTACACGCTCCCCAAAATCATAGTCATGCGTAAGAAGAAACATAAAAACCTCCGGACTACATCCAGAGGTTCACACGCAGAGCAGCTTAAAGGCAGATCAAGATTCTTGAACTACAGAAATAACCCAAAAGTCTTGAGCTAAGTCAGCACGAAGGACATAGTCATAAGGAAGATAAAAGAATCCCTTATCACCCCAAGCAGGACCCCAAGAGTTCATTATAGTGAACAAACGCTTCGTATCATCATAACCAACCATCAAAATTGCATGGCCACCAAGGCACGGTTCAACTGCTTGATTTGGCAGAGGAACCAAACCTGTCTTAGCTACTACATCTGATTCAAACGACTGAAATAACATTATACCGAAAACAATAGGAAAACCACTAGCGAGAGCTGTCTTGATATCATTTTCAGTTTGAATCACGCTATGATACTGAAGCGCTTTATGCGATGTGGCGTCCGCTACAGCCACCTGAGGTGGAGCAACAGCAAACTTAGTTACATCATAGGGCCAGTCCGATTCTGGAGGAGCACCAAAAGAAGCAAGAACTTTAGCACCATCGCGTATCTGGGCACCAGAATCTTCTGCAATAGTATTTTCTAGCTCACGTTCTTTGTAATAAATAAAAAGCCTAGATGGTAGGGCATCATGCCCACCAGTTTCTTTTATCTGAGCAAACAAATGCGCATTAGCTAAAGCATGACTCGTACAGGCACCCAACTGACCCTGGTCCAAAACAGGCGGACAGGTGGGTCGCAAATCTACCGAGGCAGGTAATCCCTGAGTTGGTGGAGTAGCTCTAAAAATCTTATCCCGAGGATCCTTAGTATCCTTTTTCCAACCGTATACATGATTCATTGAAAACTCCAATTACTATGTTGATAATATTGGTAATGTCCAGAATCAAGCATCCACAGGCGTCAAGCCGCTTTCACGCATACGAGACTGGAACGTAGATACATTCATTTTTATAGCAGCTAGCTTAGGGAAACGTGCTAAAAGTTTCTTATAAGCAGATATGCTAGGTGATATCTTCACCAAGCCCGGAACAGGACCCATTTTAGATGCTGCTCGGATAATCTGGTTAGATACCTCTTGAGCGACATCAGCTACTACAGGGTATGTCTGCAGAGTATACTTACTGGGCAGCACAACTTCAGTTATTCCAAAATTATCTACATATAAGCGTAGAGCAATACGATGTTTCTCTTCTACCATAACAGCCCAAGCAACACTAGCATCAGCTCTAGGATTATCTGGAGCACCATGTGTTATGGTAACAAGTACAGACTGACCAGCTATCTTAACCTTACCGCTGATTGAGGTCTGGCCTGATGCTTTACTCACCTCATTAACGTTTAATTCTTGCTGGGCACGTTTGGCATCTGTAGCCTGCTTAGGTGCATTATACTGTTTTAGCATTCTACGAACAGCTAATACATATTGCGTTTCAAGCAAGGTTGGATCCAAAGCTACTGCAAGGCACCGAGCCATATGTAGAACCATCTGAGCAAGCCCTTGAGCATCTTGAGACAAGTAGTCACCACCAGGAGAACGAACCTCCACACAGTGGTTACGAAGTTTTATCAAATTAATACTCAGATAGTGCGAGTACAGGGCAAAACGCTGACGTACTCGTAGAGATGTCAAGAACTCTTGTAAGTTCTCCTCTGTAAGAGCAGGCCCGGTAACCTCATTAGGTAAAATAGTATAATAATTTTCAGGGTAATTAGCCTCGTCCGTCTCTTCAAAATTCGGCTGCTCTCTCTGGAACACACGATTCTTTAGCTCGTGCATTTCTTCGTACATAGCCTTTAATATCCTAGATGAGAAATTTTGAGCATACTCATTTCGTTCTCTATCAAACCGTTCCAGTACCTTATCTTCCTGCATAAATACAGCGAACTTTAGAGGATCAAAGTTTATCAGATCGGTAGTCAGTAAAGGATGTCCAAAAGTAATATGCAAACCACAAGATTCATTCGTAGTGCCACCAGCACGTTTAATTATAGCTACGATATCAAGAAGAGCCTTCTTAGCCTTAGCTAACGGTAACACAGGTGAGATAACTTCAATCCCGTAAAGGGACTTAGTATCGTCAGACACAGCAGCCGTATCAATAGAATCATCACCTGTTATGTGCCAGAAACTATATAAATTTTTGCCGGGATACTTAGTTTTGTGACCAGCGTATTCCTTTGTTACGGCACCAATCTTATAATCTAGGTCTGTGTCACGCATAACATCGGCAAAACTCTGATGACTAATTGGGGATATAAATTCAAATTCAAAGCCGACCGTTATCTTAGAGAGGTCAACAGCTAAATTATTTAACTTTGCGCCGGGCACAACAGCAGATATTACAGTATCCATACTCAGAAGTTATCTTTTTGATTGACTAAACGAGCACTCTTCCCTATATTCAGTATGTATGACAACAGCCCTTTGGAAAACTAAAAAAGCTATAGCTTGCCCCGTATGCTGCAAAACTTTTGTACCCAACTCACCTAAGCAAAAGTATTGCTCTGATAAATGTTCTCGTATCATGAGGCCATCAAACACGGTGCATCGTCGCCAAACAGTAGCAGAGAAAAAAGCTATCAGTCGAGATAGGTTTGAAGAGAACATAAAGCACCAAGATTTAGATGAGTTAGAGCGTGCTAGAGAAGCTCGCATCAATATCGGGCCACAACCTGCGACATGTACCCACTGTCCCTGCTATGTGCATAAGGGTGGCTCTGTAGACCCATGCAGCCACCCAAGACTGCCATTTTCTCTTATTGGGATAGCGGCCCGTAACGTTAGAATGCAGTGCAAGTGCCCATGGGGACTCAAAGTTATAAAGTAAGCCGCAAGAGCATCCAAATACAAAAAGCCGCTTTATGACAAGCGGCTTTTTGTTTCATAGAGCAGAGCACGAAAAAGCCCTGTCTCTTTCAAGACAAGGCTCCCAAGGCTACTCCCATGAATGCCTCAAACACTACAAAAGTAGCCTATGAGGTTTATGCGTCCTCGTCACCACCATCATCAGCATCCGGCCCAGCTACATAAGTCAGACGAGCAATCTCAGTACGGATACGACCAACGTGAGTAGGACGCAGAATCGTATCAGCAACATGAGCGGTCTCAAGGGCGAGCAACGTCAACATCGGTGTCATTCTATGCTCAGAAGCAACATTGACAATCGCATGAGCCAAACGAATAGGGCTATGTACCAAGGCTGCCACACCATGTATATCATCCAATCGAGTCAGCGTACAAGCTACACGAGTCTTAATGGCAGTCAACCAAGAAGTAAAGGCTTGTCGCTCTGCCTCTGTTCCAAGGGCGGGATGAGTAACATAGTCACTCAAACGAGAGACCGTAACAGCAATGCTAAAGCAATCAGCAATTACACCACTACGAGCAGCCACAGGCAAACCTTGCATATACTCAGAGCTTAGGGGCTGAACATAATTAGCCACAAGACGAGTAAGCGCCTGAGCTACACGATGAGATACATGCATAGACGATTGCAGACAACGCAGAAGATCCATAACAGGTGGTGCATCAAGCAGGATCTTTAGTGCCACTGCTGTATCATGCAAAACTGTAGCAGGTGATGCTAGTGGATCTCCCTCTACCGGGCCATCAATCCCACGAGCAATGTCACATAGGCGCTTCCCAAAATGCGTATTTCTAAACATTGGGCGAACCATACTCCAGATATTTCCATCTGCCGAAATATCCTCGTGATTAGCGGACGACTCCGAAGTAACGGCAGAAATAGGTGCAGAACCTGTCCAAGAGCTAGACGTAGCAGCAGTCCGAAGAGCAGCCAAGCGAGCAGCCAGCTTTGTACTGAACTGATCCTGGTTCACAATCTGAGAAGCACGCTCTGCCGCACGGCGAGTTGCTTGCAACGATTCATTCAGAGCGCTCAACGGACGTGTCCACAAGTCATTGTTCAAAATAGAAGGAGCATCCGCGCCAACCTGAACAAACGACAAGATACGCTGAATTCCTGTATCAAGAATAGAACGCTGCAGAGCAGCGGTTACATTAGAAGTCAACGCCTGCTTAAATGCAGGCGAACCGAGCATAGTCCGAATAGCGGATACAAGCTCAAGAGCCGCCGTGTGTTGGTTTACATCAACCAGGGTACTTGAGAAGCTAACACTCTGAGGAGTAACAGGAAGTACATCGCCATGCCTACGAAGGAACTCCTCGTAGTTCTCATCGAGCAGAGAGTCTTCCGCACAGAGAGAATTAAACTGCACGTTAATATCAAATTGACGAGAAGCTGTTGATGAAGCTGGGCTGAAGATACCATTACGAGTGGCCTCGGATTCAGGCAACATGGCACTAACTTTGATATTGTGAATAAAGACAGCACGATTGTGCATCAAGTTCCACCCGTCAACCTCATGGTTCAAAGCCTTGCGACGAAAGGTAACACAGACATGCATATTAGCATAACCAGGAACCGTAAAGGTCACGTGGTCAACGCTATTAACAAGTTGAGGACAAGGACGAGGCTTGATGCGCGACTCAAAAAACGACATGAAACGAGTATGATACTCATCAAAACCAGCATCAGGGATGCATGCGTAAACAAGAGACGAAAGGATCTTACGTGCCGTTTCGATAGCTTCATCTGCACCAGCACCCAAGTAGTCACCACCAGGAGAACGAACCTCCACACAGTGATTACAGATCTTGCTGAGGTTGATAGAGCGATATTTCTCTGCCTCAATCAAGACACGACGAATTCGTGGCTCCTTAGTTGCCAACAAAAATAAAATCTCAGGATCACCAGACCAGGGAACATTCAAGTCCCGTGCCTGAATGCGATGGTTGTTGAAACCTTCACGATGTCCTTGTGCAAACAAAGCCATTGTGCTCTGAGCATAATGAGTATTCAGATTACCCCGATACTTCAGTGTCATCCCGATGTCATCCATAAAGATGCCCATCTTAATTGGATCAAAACTGCTGTACTCTTCATTCACATTAGGATGTGATACTGTCACATGCATACCTGTAGACGAATTAGTTACAGCGTGTGCGTCACGTAGATACGCAAAAACTTTCGTCAATGTGTCATGTAGCACGGATGGCGTGAGAATTGGTGATACCAACTCCACACGATAACCAGCAGCATGGGTTGGGTTGATGGAACTATCGGCAGTAACGTTCCACTTCGTGTAGCCACCATGGCGATGTGCGTTGTAACAATCTTCTACAACACCAACAGAGCCGTCACCGAAAAGCTCACGTACAGCCTCACCAACACGTCGATGAGACTGTGCGCTAGCAAATTCAAATTCAAAGCCGAGTTTGACAGGGTGGTTAGAGAGTTCGTCAAGAGTTAAATCATGGTAGGATGTTGCTTGAGGCATACAGACAATAATAACTAAAAGTCGTATGCCTGTCAAGGCGGTTTTCTACTAACCGTGTATTATATCTCTGACGATCAAAGCCTTGTACGTGTCTAAGGCTTCTTCCGGGTGTAGAGCTACCTGTGCCGACGCTGCCAGCCTACGAGCAATGTTTTCAAACATCTCTGGTTTCTTGTAGGACCATCCGTTACCTGGCGCACGATACTCCAGCAGGGGTGTTGACCCGAATCCCGGCTGCAACTTAACCAAATTTATACTTAGATTTCTATCAAACGAATTAACTAACCTAAGTTTCATTCGAGGATCTAAAGCAATCTTATCTACAACAGATACCGCGTCATACGTAGTTGGTATCTTCTCTAGCGTCTCATGATCACGCAGGTGTGCGGGCTTATCCGGGTTACTTCGCTGACCGATAATATGCTTAAATCCTGTTTTTAGATCTGCGTGAATAATACCACGAACATAAGCTAAAAAAGACCTACAATTATAGTTATCTTCCCTATCCATAGTTTTTAATATATCATCATCACCAAGAAACAACGCCAATTTAATAGGATTGAATCCAGGAGTATTGAAGCCATTACCCGTATGACTAATAGTCATATGTAATCCGCAAGACTCATTTGTATAGGCATTAATATCAGAAAGCATTTTCCAAACAAACTGAAGCGTCTTACGAATATCACCAAACATCATTGGTGGTGATATCAACTCTATGCCATCATCTCCGTCATGTGCAGCAATAGATGGGTCTCCTGTTACATGCCAAGAATCATAACCTACATCTCTAGGAATACCGTAATCATCTCGCACAACACCAACCTTACGCCCAGATAAATGAAGCAACTCAGCAATATGTGTATGCTTCAACCCAGACACAAATTCAAACTCAAAACCAACCCTAAAATCAGTTAAGGAGCCATCATCTATAGATAATTTATAATTCAAAGGCAAGCTTGCAATAGCTTCTGTTCTAGCTACAACAGACAAGCGCATCTGCTCTGCTTCCGCATCTGCTCGTATTTTTTCAATAACATCCAGGGCTGTTAACCCCATGCCATTAGGGACTGACGTTACTCTATAGGGAAGCACAGCTATGCGCTCATGGAACTCTGGGTATTTAGCCAACCAATGTATGGGTGTATTACCATAGATATTTCTATAGACAAAATCATCTACGTTACCATGCCTAAAGATATCCACACCGCGCTGTGCTAGATAATGAAGAACAGAGTTCTTAGTAGAATCTTGTAGTGTTCGGTAGATAGGTGGCATATCAAATATGCGATCAATAACTCTCCAATTATGCAAAGGATCTAACTTTTTAACAATGCTGTGAATCAGCAAATCTATGCCATCTTCATCCAGACGGCTCAAGAATAACTGACGATCAGATAATAAACAGATCAACCCGTATTCGCTGTCATCACTTAACATGTTGACAACTGTAGGAGATAGCTTAAAGGTACTCTCCTTAGGCAGCCGAACGACAAGATCTTCTGCGTCACTCATGGCAATCACCATCTTTTAAGTCATTGGATATGAAAACTTCTTTGAGAGGATCCAGCCTCATCTCACCGGAACTTATAGCAGGCAAGCAATCAAGAAGAGCACCAAAAAGTTGAGAACTTTTTTCAAGCTCTTGGTTGCGTGCTAAACGTTGAAATTTTTTTGTTACGGTGCCCACAGAAAGAAGTTCTGATGCCAGAGTTGCCTGAGATCACTGAGTTGCCTCTAGGATCTGTTATACCTGCAGAATGTCCGTTCTGCGGATCTTTACATGCACGGCTACTTGCCGTGCAGAACAACCTGTTTTACCTACGATGCTGCGACTGTTACTGTGTGGGACCAGCTAAATACTCTACAGAAGATGCAATAAGTGCTTGGAACACACGACCTATGGCTCTCTTACCCAGAAAGCTCTTAGACGGTGAGATGGATACATTAATCAGCAACTGGTGTCCGGAACCACCTAAATTAGGTTGACAGGGACACATATTAATTGTATCTTTTCTTTATGAGCAGAAGAAAACGGTGCGAACGAAGTGTTTGTATCGGATGACTTTGGTACCTGCTCTAACCGTTGATGGAGCGCCCATCAGCGGTTTTTTATTGCTGTGATTGGTGCAACAAAGCAGGAACTACAGTACGCTGCCAGAAATGTACCAGACGAGGGTCTGTAGAGTAAAGAAAACCTAGAGCTTCCTCTAGATTTTCAGAACTACCCAACAGTGCATTATTGAATTTGTACTTATACACGTACAACACAATTTGAACACAAATAGTATCACGGGAGGCATTAAAGAGCATTGTAGAGAAATTTGACCCAAGCCTAAACTGCGCGGAAATCTTATCAGAATACTCTTGTGTTAAGATACCAGCATAACGAGCATAATCAGTAGCCATCTGTGACAGATTGTAAGCTGTCAAGCCATGAAGATACTCCCGTAGCCTCAGCGCAGCACTAAGTAGATAAGAACTGAGTGTTGCTAACGTAGCTACTACGGAGTTACTTGCTACAAAGTGATTAACAATAAAATCACCGACCTCAGCATAACTAGTAAAGTAACCCATACCAGCTAAAGCTAACGAATTACCAGCTACATTATACAATGTCATATTTGGTACAAATCCAGAAAGATCTAGATTAAACGGATCTACTATACGCTGCTTAGCTTTCTTATATAAAACAATACCCAAGTTATCCACTAGATCATCCACATCCATATGATACATACTAACTACTTGACCAAATGCATTTCCTTTTAGGAATGTCCTAGCCCTATCAACATGCTCATTTTTATTCTCAGCATACTTTGATTGAACATCAGTAGGATTCATATGCTGGACAACTAAATAGGCCATTAAATCCTTAAGCCTTTCGTTGTTATCCTTAGAAAATAAGGAACTACGACCAACCCGGATAATATTAATGGCATCAGCAGGCGATAAACCGTAAGAACGTGACGTAATCGCAAGAGCTTTCCAGCCATTATTTAGATAAGGATTAGTAGGCGTTGCTATTATTGCTTTGATCTCTGCATAAATTTTAGCGACCTCTTGCCTTGTAAGATAGGCAGCAGATCCGCTTTTTGTATGATGGTCTATTGAAACATCTGTATGGTTAGCACCACCGAAGGTAAGTTTTCCTGTTTTAACGTCTCTGTTAAAAGATACTTTACCTATATATTTAAGAGATACCAAATCATGAGAATGACCTAAAACACTTGCATTATCACGAATAACAGCAAATACAACAGAAAAACGTATGCAATTTAATGCATAGTCTGGTATAACCTGCATTGTCACATCTAAGTGCAAATCAGAACCGATAGGTATTGCTCTAGTAAACACATAAGGTGTTACAGAACCTGCTGACCCACCCGCAGATTTTATCAACTTGTCCTCCCGTGAGGGGTCTGACAAACCAAATCTACGAGTTAGAAGAGCCGCATAGGCTTGATCTAGCTTAGGACTAGACACGTCGCCAACAGCTACGAGCAGCGCATACATGATCCTACGAACCATGCCTGATAGAGCAGCCGGATTTTCGCCTAGATAATTAGACCCAATAGCTCTATATTCCACTACATTTGAATTTACTTTTTGCAAATTTACCGAGTGGTACCTATCATCATAGATACCCGAATTAAACTTGGTCAAGTATGTCAGTAGCTTCCTACGACCATCATGGATGAAGCCCGCGCCCTTAGCTGATTTCGACAGCAACTCGGTCTTCATTACTTCAAAAGGTGTCTGTTCAATCTCCTGTTCTAACTGATCCGGATCCCAAGAATCATCAGATTCCTGCTCTGTATCAGCATCTTGAACTTTCTCGTGAAAAGAACTAGCATCTGCCAAGGACTCCCGGACAGCATCTAATATACTATGAGCATACTCATTACTTGTTCGCTCAAAACGCTGTAGAATTTTATCATCACCCAAAAATATGGCAAATTTAATTGGGTCTAAGTAGTCCTTTATCTTAGGATGACCTAACGTAACGTGCATACTGCAAGAGCTGTTAGTCCGTGCGTCGATACTCTTAAGCAGCGTTAGAGCTTTATTCAACGTGGCAACCGCGTCTGTTGCTTTTAGCACAGGAGATACCAATTCTACACCTGTCTCACCCAGAGCTTTATCAATACGTGCATTATATGCAGCGTCTGTTTCACCGGCCTCACGAGGAGGCTCATCATCAGAATCACCCAGATTATAATCTTTAATAGATGTGTCACCCGTAATATGCCAAGCAGTTAAAGTATCTTCCCTGCCGTGGTGCTTACCATATAAATTAGTAACGGCACCAACAGGACCTAACTGCTCTCTTACCCGCTTACCTAGTTCAGGCCATATACGAGTCTTGCAAATAAACTCAAACTCAAAGCCAACTGTAACAGATGACAAGTCACCCTGACCAACAAACTTAACTTTGGTAGGATCCGCAGCTAAAGCAACTTCAAACATCAGTAGAATCTGCCTTTTTCAAAAATAGATGGGATAAATCTACACCATAAACATCTTCTAATGTATGAACACCTCTATTATAATCTACTTTTATATCAGATGTCAGAGACTTCAACATATCTTGAATTGCCTCTTTGAACTTATGCCTCTGATTATCTGAATTAAATGTTAGAGATAATTCTTTGTTTACATGATCAAAAGATGTAATCAAGCTTTTCAATACCGCATATATCATAGGACGTAAAATCTGCAGCACAACAGACTCAGCAATCTCTTGTGGATCATCTAGAGATTCACGTGATTTAATCAATTCCTTAAAAGTAGTCGCTAAGCTGGATAAAGCATTATAACCTGTCTCCGACGTAGGATCTGCTTTATACTCAGATAAGGCTACGACAAGACACTCATCTATCTCAATAGCGAGACGCTCCAGCATCTCCTTAGGCTTAATTTTCTGAGCAGGTGCAGGCTGTTGGTTAGAAATAGCAGTTGCTCTTACTGTTAAACTGCCTTGAGGAGTGCTTACAGACTGAGTTGTCTGTTGAACTTGTCGTACTTCATGTGCCTGTGCTCCACCGGGAGTAAAACTAGATCGTATCCGCATAACTTGAGCTAATGTCATATTTAGCTCACGTGCAATCAAAACATCAGAGCGCCCCTCGGCAGCTAAATCATAAACTTTATTGAACGTTTCATCTTGTGTCATGTAAACAACATATTGAGTAAGGTGGTAAATTTTATAATGCGTTTTTCAGGATCTTCATCTAGCTCCAGAGTACGAGCTTTGCCTATCTGAAGCATCTTCTGCTCACCAAATATAGAATAAGCTAAATCAATTATGTTAGCCCACTTACCTGTAGTTGTTAAGGCTTCCATAAGTTCATCACCGTGAGCATCCATGTGATCTCGGTTATTAAGAAGCTCTTCTAGCACAGCTTTAGCGTCAAATTCAGAAAATACAACAGTGTTTTGCTCACGTGCTAAATATAAACCGACTATTGATTTAATGTCTGCTGTTGATCTGTATCGTGTTTTCTCGTCAAAAGAAAAAGCTGTTAATATATTAACATGAGCTTTTTCCGGATGTAAGAGGAAATTGAATACAAAGTCAGCTACATCGTCAGACTGACTATAACTCTTGAACGACTCACTCTCACCAAAAACTTTATCTATACGTGAACGAACAATAGGATTAGATATAATGGCACGATACGCCAAGTATATTTGAGCTGCTTGCTTATCTGTGAAGTAGGACCAGTCAGCCGATCCTTGCTCATGTACAACTGCTATCAAATACAGCTTAAGATTATAAGAAGTAGCCAAATGCTCACTCAAATACTGAGCCGACTCTAAAAACTTAGAAGGAACACCCGACATCTCTGAAACCGTCTTAAAATAATCTGATGCTGTTGGTGTAGTAGCATTAGACAACTCATAAGCAAATATATCATTAGCCCGATTAAAATCTTCAGCCTCAGGCATGGCTGGAAGAGTAATTCTCTGCTTAGTAGCTTCTGAGAAAAATAATTGCAGAGCATGGCTGATCTCATGAGTATCTATAGGCGAAGTAGCAACATTAGATTCTTGTGCCTGCTGGGCATTTAAGGGGCCGTTGAATGGCAGCCCAGCAGTCGCTAGTGCGTACACAGCAGCTCGGACATAACCCAACTCAGTGAACTCCCATACATGTACAAGCCTATTATCTGTGTGATCCGGTACTGTTAGAATATGCTGACCTAAAGCTGCAAAAACATACCTGTCGTTTAACAGAGTAAGAACTTTATTAATCTCAAGACTCTTAGCTTTTAGATTTTCTATCTCACGCGCATATCTAATTCGATTAGCTACGCTAGAAGCCATCCTAGACAGAGGAAGACGAAGTTTTACTTCAAAGTACTGTTTTACTGTTTGAAGTAGTCTACGTCGATCTATGTTATAATACACAAAAACAGGAATCTCACCATCAGGGGATGGCTTTATACCGCTCCAAGTATGCTCTCGTGTGACAAGCTCGGCAGCATCACCACCAAGATACTTGTCTATCTCAGACACAGCAAAGAAAAAATTAGTTAAAGCTTTATCTTGAGCTGACTCTGTGGAGTTTCTTACATACGGGCGATAGTGCCCATATCGCTCCCAGATAGGCCGCTCTTGAGTATCAGACTGTTGTTCTTGGGTAGTAGGCATGGCTAATAAGAAGTTTAACCACTTGTCACCTTGACAACGGTACGTATTAAAAGTATATTTAACTCTACCTAACTTGAAACCTTGTCATGGAGAACGCATGCGTCGCTTCCGCCCATCTGAATGCCGAATCAACCTGGGGCTTGCTGGCCAACTCTCAGAGCACTCCCTAGCAGATGCTCTTATCGGTATCAAATTCGCTGTCACCCAGTCGTCATCTGATTGGGGACATGAGTCAGCACCGAAGCGGTTCTACCTGACAGCATTTGCCTTTGTGGACACAGATATGGTGCCACTCATTGGGCCTGATGTTGATCGCAGCACAGTCACTCTGTCTCGCACGCAACTTCCGGACAAAACCGAAACATTCTTCAATGAGGAGATCGTAACGGACGCATCCGTGGTTGGTGTATGGGAAGCTAGCACAGCAGCGCAGAACAAGAAACTCATCAATCTGGTGCTTGGTGCTCTTGGACGACATCGCATCAGTGCCGAAGTGGAAATGGGCAATAATGAACTGCTAAACCGCATCCAAACGGATCTCGGGATGTACCTGATGTATCGAGATCTTTCCACAACTCGTATGGGTGTGCTTCGTGCAAATGTTTACAAAATGGATTCCAAAGAGGACACTAAGCGATCCCCAGAGCTAAATGCTGGATTGAAAACACTTGCTACAGAGCACATGAGTCTCCGGAAAATCAACACACGGATCAATGAGTTGGAACGCACATATGATCTGCACTCGCGACATCTTGGACTTCGAGCACAGACTATCCCCACAGGTATTTCTCTGATCGTTGTCCAAGTGGATACGAGTAAGCTTAAGGAGAATGATATCCCTGGATTCATTCTCCCGTCTATGGTAGAAGCACCACAGACAGCAGCACCTGTGGTTAAAACACCTGAAGGTGTTGAGGTACATGTGCAAGTTGAAATTGAAGGAAAGCCACCTGTTGATATCGCAGGGGCTACTAGTGGAACAGAGAACATCTAACCAAAAGGAAACATAAATGCTGACGATCAAACTGACGGATGCCACCACGTTGAAGCTGTTCTTCAACTATACGAAGATTCCTGCCGAGCGAAAGCAGGAAGTTAAAGGATCTCGCTTCCGTCGTCGCACGACTGAGGCTGTTCTGGAGTTGTATCAGAACGGCACGGCACACAAGGCTAAGATTGTGGGCAGTGCAATCAACGACAGCACGGAGCGCTTTGATCGCGTACATGGTCGGGAAGCTGCCTTGCGTAGCCTCACTGACGGACTCCTTGTAAGCCTGCTTCAGGCTGCATGGAATATGGATGTGGAGTCATCTACTCTGCGCACCAGTGTGTGGGATGCGTACAGGAACAGTTGCACGCGCAAGATCAAGCCACAGTTCCGTGCTGATCCCGAGCGTGTCCGTCGTGGAACGCATCATCAGGTATCTCGCTAACCTAAGCGATGACTAAGCAGGTATACATAAATAAGTGTACCTGCTTTCTATAAAATGCAATAATAGTAATAAAGAAAGATTAATACCATGAAGAATATGCTTATCATGGATGGGGGCTTTATGATTGCCCTCGCTAAAATGTCATCCCCCAGCATTGATTTGAAAAAGATCCGTGTTATGCTTGAGGCCAAATTCGGAAAGATTGACCGATCTCATTGGTTTACTTGTCACAATGAACCAAAGCAAGCAGCCTTCCATACTTGGCTTACGACAGAAATTCGCACACAGGTATTTACCTATAGCACCAAAATCAAAACTTGTGGACACTGCAACGGTGATATCACAGTTGAGCGCGGTATTGATGTTGGTATTGCTACTGATGCTATCAAGTTTGCCCACAACAATTCCTATGATCGGCTGATTCTGGCAAACGGTGATGGTGATCTAGTAGATGCTGTTCAATACATCCGTGATGACTTAGGGAAGCAGGTAGTGCTTGTAGGCACCTCTACATGCACTTCCAATGAACTACTGCTTCATTGTGATGACTTCATTGATTTGTTTGATGAACGCATTATGAAGCGAGTGCTTCGTGATTTTGCCTATGCACCTGAGTTGAGGGCGGCATAAATGAAAAACAGGATTTTTGTACTCTTGAGTGTTCTTGCACTTGCTGCATGCAGCAACAAGCATAGAAGCAGCAAAGTAGATCCACTTGACAACACACAATGCCTATTGTCTGTCCAGAAAGACTACCCTACAGGACGTGTAACTCCGATTCCCGATCAAAAATATCGGTTTATTGTCCAAACATCTGACAACTATATCTTGTACGTAGAGACAAGAGACAGCGAAACGACAGATACAACGCGCACGGATACCTTATTCTCACCCATAGACAGCAGTGAGCATAAATGATATTGCTCAACTATAGGTATGAAGTATCACACAGCATAGCCGCAGGTTGCGAAGACTTCATCGGCATTTTCCAGGATGCTGGAAATATCCAGCGTCTGGTGCAAGATGCTATGGAGCATAAAAAGACACTCATATTTAGAGAAGCTAATGCGCAGAGCCAAATCTTTGCTAAAGATGAGTCTTATGCTATTCTTCACAAGAAACCAGGTAAACCAGGATATTGTATTCGGGTAGAACGCTCAGGATACCACTCATTCTGTACTCCGTGGGAACCTGAATTGCTTCGGATTGTTACTCAAACAATACATACTGAGGACTAAAAGTGATTAACATGAAGCAGTCAACCGCTATGAAGGTTGGAGCAGCCCTTTTCGGAAGTATTTCCGTAATTATAGGCTTCTCTCTAAACATTGTATCAGCAGATGCATGGCATACCTGGTTTGACGCCTGTGGTACAGCAAATACATTAGCAGCCGGACTCTGTGCCGTAAGTTGGCTACTAGCTCAAGTTCTATTCATGAGCACACCAGGTATAGCAATAGGTGCTATAATTGGAATACTACCATATAAGCTTAAGAAACATGATGTATACAAACCAAATTTGAAGAACACTACGCATAACAAACTCTACCACAAGATTGAAAGGCTTTACGTATATAAGTCACGTGACGCACAAGACTTGCTTCTATCTATGGGAATTATCGTCAGTCTAACTATTTTTACGGTGTGCGCATTTTATTTTAGTGCGCCTACAACACATATCATATGCGTTAAAACACGAGCCTTTGCTGGTTGGCCTGCCCTTCTAATCGGTGGTCTGTTTTTCTATGTGTATATAGCTATTGGTACTAAATGTCTAGCAGCCTTTAGACACAAAACAGCAGCTTTATTTGATAACTATGTCTTTCAATATATTTATCACCACCCTCTAGCGTACCCTAAAATGGCATACGACAACATCTATGCTAATCTACGTGGTACCCCACAACTCTTTGATCACACGCAAGAGGCACTATGTAACTATCTGAAGCATATACTACCAGAAAGCTGGAGCACCACGCTCGCCGTCTTTAGCTTAAGCAGAACAGATTTGAATTCATGGGATTGTGAAGAACAGAACACACCAAAAGCGCTTATTGAATTCTTAGACGCAGAAAACAACAAGTACCATATTGAAATTGATACGCAGGATGACTATAAACGTACAACTATAGCACACATTCCGACTGAAGTAAACGAAACAACCCACTATAGAATAAAGTGCTTAACAAAAGAACATGTGCCTACTGATAATATGCAAGTCTTTCTATTCACGAGGGATATTGGCTTTGATCAAATACTTTCCTATCTCCTGGACCACAAAGATCTTTGGAAAGTAAACATATAACTGATGAGTTACGCTCATGACATGGGCCACGACTGCATGCCCGACCAAGATGACCCCGGCTGGGATGATGCAGATGCTGTACTAGAAGTATTTGGTAAGGTGTGCGATCATTGTGGTGCAGACAAACTGCATTGGGAAAATGTTAATGGTTGGGATGGTACGTGGACGCCTGAAAAACGATGGCGGCTATGTGATGAACATGATAATATACATGTTTGTCGCCCTGCTAGGAATAAACCAGGGCAATGATCCAGGGCACAAACAGAGCGACCTATGGAAAACAACTGATGGGAACACTTGGAGGAATTTCGTTAATTATGTCTAATAAAATGCAAGTAGGTGATATCGTAGACTGCACTGTTACAGGAATTACAACTTTCGGTGCTTTTGTTGAAACAGATGAAGAAGTGATTTGCCTACTACATCTACATGATATCAGTTGGTCTAGAAATGTAAAGCACCCAGCAACTGTCCTACAGGTAGGAGATAGAATTAGGTGCAAAGTAACAGTTATTGATATCCAAAACTGTCGCATTCAAGTATCGCTCAAAGCAATGCAACAGGATCCCTGGGATGTGATCGGTGCAAACTACCCAATTGGAAAAACAATAGCAGTACCCATCATGCGTCTCTTAGATCGTGGTGTAATCGTCCAAACAACAGATGGCCTAGAATGTTTTGTTCCCCTATCTAAGTTGCCTGTACGTAACATTCGAGTACCAGCAGATGCATTCCGCGTTGGCCAGCTACTTACTGGACGAATTATTAGCAAAGAACGAGAAACCCGCAAAATCATAGTCTCCTGTTTACCCGTAGCCGAAGAATACCGCACGGACTCGGCACGTATGTCTATTTCAGCTTGACATGTAGACAAAAATAATCTATACGGAATAGCGTGCATGACTTAGAGACAAAGTTATCGCAGCATCAAAAGGATTTGACAGCCCATATAGCTTTAGAAAACGACCAACAAAGAAAACAAAATGCCGCTAGGTACATCAGGCATAACTATAAATACGTTAAAAACTAAAGGAAGCATACAACATGCGTGATCAAGTATTTAATACAATTAAGGATCTTGTTTCCGATTTCTTGTACTACGACAGAAAAGAAGATGACTTGCTACCTGTTGGCCGTATTGAAGAATTAGTTAAAACACAGCAACTGTCCGTAGATGACATTGTGAACAAATTTCGAGAGCAACTTGAAAAGCGCATCAAGCAGCAGCACCTATGACTAAACGACACATCATTGTTGATACGGTTCTGTGGACATATGAAGTAGGTCGTGCTTCTTGTGTAGCGTGGCACGAAAGTACAAAAGTCATAGCCGCGCTGACAGAAGTGGCAGATATGGATTGGGATAGCATTGAGAAGGCACGATGGCACCGTCAGTTCTGCGTGCGTCCTAGAGATATTGCTAAATGGCTACACCCGCACAGCTTGAAGATCACACGCGCAGGACAATTCAAATAATGCTCACCCGGATTTACAAATTAGGCATGCTTGAACTTAATGCTCCCACTAGCCTTGGAATTTCCATCGGTTTGCTCCTCGTGGCTTTTGTTGTCTATCGCCAGCACGGTAAGCAAACAATAGCAGATCACATGGATAACTGGCGAAATGCACATGGCAACAAAGAACGCATGGATGCCTTTGTATCCACAAATTTTGGTATCAAACTTAAATAGTATCAAAGTATAGCTAAGTATAGCTAAGTATAGCTCATTTTAGGTATACTTTGATATACTTGAGTACATCAGGAACTGTGTGATGCGTCAAAAGTAGCTGTTAATGCTTGACAATAATACAAAATTAATGTATATTGTTCTTGTGATCGGAACCAACGGTGATCACTAGTGTGTGAAACAATGTTGGTGGAATTTTGTTAGATAAACGTGAGAAACGAGAAACAAATGCCCTATAAGCTACAACGCTATGTGTCACGGCAGTTAATGAAGAAATATAGCATTGAGCGAATCCGCAAATTTGATACTGTAAGCGCATACATCCACGTTGCCAAACATAAGTCCGATCTCAAATACTGGAAACCTTTATACCTAATCCAGCTACAGCAGTGGGGTTTCGGACTATCGGGTGCCTCTGTGATGTTTAACTGGGGCGAGAGTGGGCACAACTGGAAAAAGCTACACCCGGATGAAGCTGAAGAGAAAGCATCACCAGAACTTGTTCTCAACTGGTTCTACTCTGAAGTGGAATACTGCTCAGATAGAATGAGCCTAGATAGACTGTTCCGGTGCCACTGGTTGTATAATCTGTACCAGCAGAAAGTACACAAGATCCAATGGCAGCAGGAACAACTAAAAAAAGCTTTTAAGGAAGGCAAATAACATGTGGGTACTCATTGCAACAATCATATCAACAGGCGCATACGCCTCTAAGACAACGACACAAACAGCTATTCAGGGATTCCCCACGGCACAATCATGTGTCGATTTTGGTAAGCGTTGGATGCAAATAACCCAGGATAGAGTTCCATCTTTGGGCTCCACATCTCTGCACTATGACTGTATGAAAATGTAAAATATGAAAGATCACCTAGGCTAATCACTGCTCTCCAACTTGTTCTTTTCACAGGGGCAGCACTACATGCTGCTAGCGTTATTGCTACAGGTGTCATCGGCGGCTACCAAAGCTATAAACAAGTAGCTCTTGATCTCCTCCCTGTTTACGGTTTATATAAAAACGTAAAAAGAGTCCTGACTTGTAATTTCTAGTTGACATACATACAAAATTAATGTATATTTAAGCAGATCAATCAAGGTCTGCTTTTCTTTTATGGGAGACAACATGCAAAACGCAGAACAGACCCCTCTGAACATTGGGGACGAACTTCGCAGTGCTATGGGGACCACGGTACTGGACGATGTTGCAGCTTTCCTGGCGTTCCATAAGAAAGAGATGCTTGCCAAAGCGGCACATGGTTCCACAGAGATGGACTTTGACATAGGCTTGGACATTCTCGACTATAACGAAGGTATCCTGACTCGTGCTGTAGCTCGTCACGGGCTATTCCTCACAGACTTCTATTCGGGCTGGGGCAGCCTTAGCTTTACTCTGCACTGGCTATAATCAAACAAAGGAACAAAACCATGATTCAATCTTCGCTAACGGAGGCGCAACGTGGACAAGCAGCAGCTACTTAAGAACATTTTGGCGGCAATTGACATCTCTACGTTTGCCTACGTTGAAGTGAAGGCTTGCCGTGATCGGTACTGGCGCACTCTGGCATGTGATGACAAAGCCTCCGCAGCCGTTCACGATCTTTTCAAGAAGCGCCTCTTTTTTCAAAATGCCTTTGAGCTGCGAGTAAAAGATCTTGAGGCTAGGCCACATAAAACTACTGCGAACCTTTACTGGCCCGGAGCTGATAGGACAGACTCATAACGCAATAAAGAGAGACAGAATATCTCCCTTGAGCTACACGGACTGTAATTTAGAAAGGACAAAATCATGACTCGGGACGTAGGGACTAGTCTCAAAGAGCTGGCATTACAGCATAGGGACATGCAGGAAAAGCTGGCTAGCTTTGACGCTTTCCTGAAAATCTATATAAATGCTATGCAAGATGCCGCGTTGTTAGGAAACAACGGACTCTATATTAACATCCACGTAGATTCAGATAACTGCACGGCCTGCGAGCATGACGTTGCCGACATGGACAAAGGTGAATTGGCTAGTGTAGCTAGGCAGTATGACTTAATTGTTGAAAACTATGAGTGCGTGAATAACATGAACTACCAAACGCGAAATCATACTGCTTTTGATTTGTTGTGGATGTAATCGCAATGAAGCATTTTGATAAAAATGATATTGAACTGAAAGATGGAGACATCTTTGATATCCACCAGACGGTTAACGGTAGCAGCTTATTCCTTGCTGTAACCGTAGATCCGTTAGATATTGAATATGCAGAACACCCAGGATACAAGTACGAATACAACAAAGAAGAACTACTCGCGGCTTGTCCGGTAGAAGGTGTAACTGAGTTTGAAATCGTAGGTAATATCAAAACACTACCTTTGACTCTGTCACTACAAGCAAGCGAAGTAGATAATCGTAAGCAGCTTAAAATCACAAAAAAGAACATAGTAGACAAAGCAAGCATCATTGTCTATACATACGCAGATGATGAAAGTACAGCATATCTTGCCAGTCTACTTGTACATGACCGACTTCGGCATCAGGGCCTCGGCAGAGAACTCCTGAAGCTAGGTGAAGCATACGCCGGGGAAAACGGTGCTACAACGGTATGCGTAAAGGTACTAGAGAGAGCGTGGATGCACAAGTGGTATGAACGCTGCGGTTACACAGATCTTAAGCAGGATGAAACGCCTGGCTATGTTTGGATGTCAAAACAAATTAGTTGATAGCTCTTGACATTCAAAAAAATGTTAGTAGTTTATAGGCGGGAATCCATACACACAACAGCAAGTAAAAGGATAATACTATGCCAATCGCAACCATGCAAGACTTTCTGCGGCTATGTGACGTTAATCCACAAGAGATGACCGATGGGAGTATCTTGAATGTCTACAGCGCATCTCCAGAACTCATTAGCCAGCTACACCTAGAAGATAGTACAGGTGTAAATAAAAATCGCCGGGTACACGTGAATGTTGTTAATGAATTTGTACGCCGCATGCGCGAAGGCACGTGGGAACCACTTACAAGCGAACCAATTGTTTACAATGCTATTGAAGGACATGATCGCTATGGCTCCTTAGTTTCTGGTCAGCATCGTTTGCTTGCCGCGTCAAAAGCGAACTATACTCTTAAATTTTATGCATGGGGTTCGGAAACTGAAGGTGATCTAAGTCGCACAGATCTTGTGATTAGACGTACCCACACAGACACAGCAGCTTCAATGAAGTCACAAGCAGGTGGCAGTGTCTGAGCTAACTTGATCAAATCACCAGGAACACGTGGCTTTGAATTGCCGAAAGCATCAGCAACTGTGAACAAAGCAGTACGGTAAGCCGATACATTTTTGTTCCTGTAGATAGGTATGAAAAGGGATGCTACAGCCTTGCTCTCTTCAGGAGTTAGACTCTTATAGCTAGGTTCAATAACAGCTTTATCCTGAGCCAACTGACGAAAGACCAGTTGCTCAACATGGAACAACGACTCAAAGCACTTAGCTATAGCCTGTTCAACCTGGGCAGGGATGTCTACAAGACCGTTCCCGGTAGATTCCTGCTTAGCCAGTATCTGAATGGCAGAATATGTATTCCTAGACCTATCAGCAAGGCGAGTCAATGAAGATGCTATCTCGCGAATAGCTTGTGACTTCAAATCATCATTAACAGAAGCAGTAGCCTCGACAACTGTATTCCCACCGTAGCTCAAAGCGTTACTAAATAAACGACGTATCAGTCCGAGAGCATCCTGTGTCTGCCGAGCATTACCTGTGTTGATCTTTATAGATACATCCCCGACACGCCCAAACTTACCAGGAGACTTCTCAAGCTCAAACTCAGTACCAGAAGCACGAGTAAAGCTCTTAGTCTTATCTGTCACAGCACGCCCAACAATCTTAGATAAACCATCAGGCTTTAGAACAACATCCTGGATTACAACAAGAACAGACCCAGCTAGCTCAGAGATAGTAACAGAGGCGGATCTGAGAGCAGGCTTACTGGACTTTAGACGCTCTTCAATCTTAGAGTACAGCCTGTCTGTTGCTGTGCTTGCTACAGCTACAGAAGCTACACTGCTTACAGGTGAACCCTCTTTAGCTTCATGAGCAACTTCAGCAGTTTTATCATTAACAAAAGACTTGTCTAAAAGCTTTAACTCACGACCATCTTGCAAAAGGATACCGTCTTTAACAGTACGACCTAACGTACCCCTAAAATTAACTTTGGTATCTAGCTTAAGCATATTGATGCATAGACCCAAGCTTCTCTTATTAGAAGCGACACTCTTTAAGATCGTCCCATCTTGGAAGTGAGTAAGAATTTCCCACACTCCAGTACGATTAGCTAATGGACGTATACCAACAACACGGATGGCCCCTGTCCGATGAAGCACGCCACCAAACGGAACATACTCAGAAGCCAACGCAACATTAGACTGAAAGATATCAGACATCAGCGTCTCTAGGTTAATCAGCACACGCTGCAGTCGATCAGCCTCAGGCCCATCAGCCTCTGACAGCTTCTCACGGATTGTCTTATCTAAACGTAAGAATGTCTCGTGAGCTTCATTCATATCCAAAGAAACATCAGGTGTCTTCACAATAGATTCAACAGCACCGAGTTCCGGGCAGCCCAATTTACCTAAGTGCTCTAAACATACTTGATTATAGGAAGGATTGGCTCCGAGCTCAACCTGAGGAAGATCAGTACGAGCAGCTTTAAGCCCAGACACCAAATCAATTAATTGCTTGACCGGGTGGATATCTTCCTTAGGTTCTGAAATTGCTGCTTGAAAGATCAAGCCTATCTCAGAGGAAACATCTTCGGCACTGGGTACTCCTGTGCATTCAGGACACGCACAGCCATCACTATGTTCAGCTTCGTCATGAACAAACTCCGGATGCGGTTCATGAGAAAATGGGGCTGATTCAATATCGCCTAAAATCTTAAAATCAGGATCAGCTTTGTGCATATCTACTTCAGCATCAGTATTCAGTAGATTCAGAGCATGTGCTGCTAAGTCTGCATCTTCTGTTGCAATAGCGACAGCCAGATCCGAGCCTGCTTGAGTATATCCCAGAGCCAAAGCCTTAACGGCAACACTGGCCAGAGCAGGAACACGCTTGCATACAGCCTCTATATGAGAATCACTCAAAACACGAGATAGAGCAGATGACATATAGATAGCTTCATACTCAATCTGAGCAGAAGCAACAGATTGAAGAATACCCTTATCAGCAGAACGAGTAAACAAGTCAATAGCATTGCCTGTCTGCTCAGAAGTCCAAACATGCCCAGCATGATCAAAACCATACTTAGATATGATTCTCTGGGGCATAAAGTTATCATGTCTAATAGTAGCAAAAGCCCCGGCTCTAATACCTAATACAGGCTGAACAAGCAGATACCTAAGCATCTGACCTGCACGAGCACCACGGTATTCTGGCTTTACGTACAACCAGCCAACCTCATAAGGAAATTCCTCAGTAGGTAGAGAAACACCCGCGCCCCTCTCAACATACTTGCGATATGAATCCAACGGTACTTTTAGAGCTGAAACACCCACAAGTTCATTAGAGTCTACTGAATAAGCAAAACCTAGAACTTTAGCCAACTTGATCCGCGTCTCCATACCCGTAGATGCTACTTGGCCACCCTCAGCAAGCAAAGTAGCAAACTGCTTGATCTCTTCAGCAGAACACTCAGCAGGTGTCTTTGATACGACACGGAATTTACCTAGGTTAGTTACTTGAGATGCAGTTACGTAGTGAAGCATTGTCTTTCCAATCACGAATCAGATTTAAGCTGGATGTCATCAAAGTCGATCTTCTGATCAGCTTTAACTGTAAAATCAATAGGCTGTTTACCAGCAAAAGCTACAGATATATCAAAATCAGCGTGTACAACTAACTTGCCCCGATCTAAGTCTAACGAAGAGCGATCTTCAGTGACAGTCATCTCATTGGCGGTAGACAGGGCTGCCGATATTGCTGTCCCTGTAGGCTGAATCTCATCCAAGGAAGCAGCTAGCGCCTCTAACTTGGCATCATCTGTTTCAGATAGTGCCAACTCATTAATCAAAGAAGCTGTAGCCTCTAAGATCTCCATATCCTGTGCTCCTCTCATGCGCTCTGTAATCAACTTGCACAGATCAACAAGCTCTTTAGACGCACGAGCCAAGTAATTCTTAAACAAATTAGGTGAATTAGCCAGAGATCCCTCTTCTTGAAGCATCTGGATATGCGTAAGCAAATCACCAACATCCTTCAAATTCTGCGCAAGAAATCTCCCAGGAGTAGGACGATCCATCCAACTCGTCTGACGAGATTCAGCATCACGCAGAGTAGACAAGTGAGATAACCGTTTCTTCCTAGTGCGAAGAAACGGGTTATGCTTGTCTGGGGTGTAATAGGAAGAGGGCATTAATCGAGATCCAATCCACCAGGAGCTACGGGACGACGGACATTAGCAGAGGGTGTACCGGCATCCAACGTTTGTGCATTCAAATCAGAAAGGATATACTGATGACGAGTTGTTGTTGGAGAGTACTTGCCAGGAATTATATACCACTGATCGTTAACACGAGCTCCAATAGGAGTTGCATAGCTATATAGCCAGTAGTCGGCACCCAAAGTCTGCAGCTTATCTATGACACGCATGCTTTCCTGGTTATTTTCAGCCCACCCAGCACCTTGGAAAGTTGGCGAGCCACTAACGCTGCCCTTATTAATTTTGAATGGAAGACCGCGCTCAATCTTCGTCCTAGCGGCTTCAGGGAGATGTGTTGCACCAAAAGCAAGTACTTCAGTAGCTGCTGTTGCTTCATTATGGGGAACTTCAACAAACTGCGTTCCCTTGTACCGACCACCTACTGTATGTAGTGCTTGTACAAAACTACGAATAGTCTTAGCTTCAGGATCATAAGGAGACTGAACATACTTAACAGTAACTTCTTTAGCACCATGCTTGATAGTGATAAAGAAAGGCTCAGTAGCATCTTCAGTAGCTGCTGTTGCTTCAGATGGTCCCATGTATTTAGTAGACCACGCCTCAATAGCACCCACCAACTGACTCACATTATAATCTGCTGCAAACCGATTAGGTCTAATTGTCAATTGCTTCTTTACAGTACCCGAAGTAATCACAACATCAATAGGCGCTGAAGGTTCAAACGCAGTTACAATAGTATGCTTAACACCAGCAGTAGCCAGAGCATGAGATAGAGCACCTAGGTTGAAGGACGCTTCTGCATCTAGATCCAGCCCACCAGGAGCTACGGGACGACGGACATTTGAGTCCGTAACAGACGCATCAAATGCCTTAGCATCGAATTGGCGAGAGAGACCACCCTGATGACGAGTTGTTGTTGGAGAGTATTTACCAGGAATATCATACCACTGATTGTCCAGCCTAGCAAGAATAGGGGTCTGATAACTATAAATCCAGTAATCCGCCCCAGCGCTCTTGAGCTTCTCAATTACATTAGTAGCTTCTTCACGAGCCCAACCCGAACCGCTAAAGGTAGGTGAGCCGCTTACGCTTCCCTTGTTAATTTTGAAGGGGAGATCACGCCCAATCTTCGCTACGGTAGAGGCATCTAGGTTCGTATAGCCCGCAGCCGTTATTACTGTAGAAGCAGCAGCTTCAGCTTCATTAGAATGCGGATGAACAAGACGAATAGGACATCCGGTAGTATCACCTGTACTTAAGATTCTCTGCTTGTTAGCACGAATCGCAGCATTATCTGCGTCAGTACCAAGTAAAGCTTCAACTTCTTCCCCTGCCGGACTAGTACCACGAAGGAAAGCACCCTCATCATCATTAGGGTATACTGTCTCAGATCGCCATTTAATACCCGAAATGGAAGCTTCAGCTTCATTAGAAGAGCCTACCCCTGTAACACCATCATAGATAGCCTGTTTCTCTTCATCAGTCCATCCGTCATTCAGATGATAGGAGTAAGTAGTCAATTCACCTGTCTGTAGATCACGATCACTATCGTTGCTACTTGTTGAATACCAACCACCATGAGTAAAAGAAGAAGCAGAGAATTCAGTAGCGCTTTCCTTTTTCAGGAAGTCAACAGCTTGATCAACAGCGGTTTCATCACCGTCGTCACTGAACTCTATACCTTCTTCGTTCTCCCACCCCTTATCATCTGTCTCACCAGCACCCAAGGACTCATCATCCCAGGTCTCGTAAGTGATCGAGATGCGCTTTCCCGGACCTGCCGCGATAGCTTCATTAGGAGCACCAACAAGCATATGCTTCAAGCCGGCAGAAGCTAGAGCCTGTGAGAGCTCTGCCATAGTTTCAGGTTTCGACTTTACATAAGTGTGCTGTACACCAGCAGAAGCTAGGGCAATAGCAAGGTTATCAAGTTCACCGGACATCGTAATTACCTCATTGATGGATTGAAAGCTGAAGCACTGTATAAAGAAGTTCAATAGCTAAGTCAACATCGGAACCCTTAAAGGAATACACAATGTTTACTGTTGGTGTTCCGCCAACATTCTTGCCATCGACAAGAGCCATTTGAATAGAAGAAGGAGTTCTTGATGTAAACGTACCAACAGCAGTTGTTTTGAAGTTCTCAAAGTCATACCCTTTAGGTAGATCTATAGGGAAATCAACAACAACTTTACGATCAGACAAAGGTTCACTTAATGTTGATACATCCGTAGTAATAAATATATCCTTAACACCAAATATGGTAGATGTATATTTAACTCTACGGTTATGTTCTAAACTATCTTTTATAAACTGACTCAGATACTCGTCCCGCTTTGTTGCAGCGGCGAAGGAGGTCAACGGATTAGTTCCCAAGACAATCACAGGTGACTCACCTTGTAATATGGAATCAACATCCAGTGACTTGAATTTATCAGAGGGTGCGAAGTTATCCAAAGTCTCAGGAGTACCCATAGATTTATCTGTTATGTACCCGATGAGACGTGGATGCTCGCCCGCAGGGTCCAGCACCATAATCTCAATCCCCGTATCACTAGCTGAATTTGTCTGCAGCTTATACTTCAAATCACAGGTATCTAGGTGCGCTACAAGGCTACGAGCGACATGGAAAGGAAGAATAGCAGACTTAGTGTGACTTTTATGAGCAAACAACCCATGAGATTTAATACTACCAATAAAATTTGATAGCAAGTCATCACGCAGAGTGCCACGAGTCTCAATAACAGGGTGAGGTGACAGGGTACCTGCCTTTTCACATTTTACATCAGACACATCAATCTTGCCACCACCTACAGACACAGAGGCAGTATACTTCGACTTATCTGCACAAAACTCAAGTATAACTTTAATATCGTGATCATCAGCCTTATCCATGTTCATAGATATAGCTAAAGCAACAACAGACTTAATACTTACCTGAGAATCAACAAACACGTCTTTAGCCATCTCGAAGTCATGTCGGAAGAGAGGCTGATGCTCAATCTTACCGTCACGAAGTATAGATACCAACGCTACAGGTCTATGAGGAAATGTTCTGGATAAAGCATCTAATACATTAACAGAAGCCAACTCGTCAGGATTATCAGAAGAAGCTCCTGTATAAAAACGATTGAATGACCGTGAATCGTATACACCTTTCAAACCGTGTATACGAATGTCGGCTAATTTAGAATCAACAGATACAGGAGTAGGCGGATTTAGTTGATGAATACGCTCAAACAGCTTCTTCTTAATCCACCCAAGTAATTGTATAAGAACAAATCCACCAAAGTAACCACTAAGCATAACTTTAATAGCATTCAGAACTTTATTAGCATCACGTTCTAGATTAAACTGCTGACCGATACCAGCAGTAGCTATATTAAATATGTTACGCTCTACCATATCCCAAGCAGCAACAGCTAATTCAGGAATAGGTGTATCATAGGAAGCACGCCACATCTTTGGGTCGTGTATCAAAGTTGGAAAGATATCAGGACGCTTCAAATCTTTTGGTGAGAGACATACTTCAGATCCTTCTGCCTGTGGATCATCAAGATCAAGAAGCACACGAGTTTGAACCAAGCCTCGTCTCTCAGGGGTATCTGCGACATCGTCGTCCCCGTAGATCTTGATTGCTTGTACATACTTATGTTTCGGCCTTTCTCCGTCGATTATTTGAAACACGGTGTCGTGATAATCTTCAGGAGCAACGCCTGTGGTAGCTTTGATCTTATTCATGCAGTCCTTGCCTGTGTCCGAACTAAAAAGATGTTCTTACATTTCGGACATATTTGGGTGCCAGATCGAGTAGTAGAGTATCTTCCACAGTGGGGACATACAGTAGCTTTTGTAGTCAAGGGCTGCAATTTCCCACTACAGCAACTCATTATTTAGATTCCCATAGAAGCACACGTGTATGTAGAGCATCTACAATATCTAGTAGTACACGTATACTGAAAGCTGAACCACTAGTTACCATGGCAGAAATAGCTGGGAAATACCAATCAAAAGTAACTAAACCTGTACATAGATGAACAATACCTAGGGCAAAACCAAGATACCAACCTAAGCAAAGAGGACAAGCAACAGCACGTCCTATTACTTTTGATAGATGAAAAGCTATAGGCGTCTTAACAAAAAGAGCTACCAACCAGCTTAATGCAACAAAATGTAGATAGATAGTCATAGGTGTTTAGCTTTTGTCACATCAATACAACGGGTGAATTATTATCTAAGCTAACACCCGATAAATCAGAACCAAACACATGCTTAGCTTCTACAGAATCACAAGTAGCTGCGATAACAATACCCTCAGGTACTTCAAAGTCACCAAGGACACGACAAATTAATATAGTAGCAAACGCAGGAATATTAAAACCAAATTCAGCTTCAGTCATTGCGGAATGTAGTTCCAAACATCTGTAGTAGACAGAATTGAGAACATCATACAAATAAGATCCAGGAACAAATACATAATTAGAATTATGTAGAAATTTTACATACACTCTTCCACAGGATTCGGTAAAGCCGAACTCAGATAGATCAACAGTATCATCTTTAGTTATCATACCAGATAGAAGACAACCACGGGAGTCACCTTCTGCATTTTCTGGAACAGACTTGTAGTAGATATATGTAGATGTTGTCATGAGTAATCTCCTAACAGTTAATAAGGTAAATAAAACATCAATACGTAGTTACAGTGGAAACTTACGGTATATCTCAAACTGCTGTGCAACACGACAGTTCACATCAAAACCCATATAACGACCTATAGCATACTTAGGAGCTACTTCTGTAATTTTATATACTTTGTCCTGCTCAGGGTAGTATAAGAAATCATCCTGTGTATAAGCCGTTATCCTATTATCAAACACAATCTGTGTAACGCCAAACTGTTCCTCAAAACCGTATTCTTGTAGATTAACGGTTTCTGTATTAGTTGGTATGTCACCGCGAATCATCAAATCCTTCTTATTCAACAACCCGTATCTAAAATAGATATTTGAAAAAGCCGGAGAAATCACATCTAAGGATGTGCGTGTCATAGTCACACGAATAGTAAACGCAGTAGATGTACTAATTATAGATGTTAAATTTGCTTCTGTTAATGGTATCGCGGTACTAACCGAAGACCCAGAGACACGTATCGTGGGTGTAACCGTAGAATAGCCACTCTTGCTTGAGTAGATAAATCTAATAGAATCAACATAACCCTTATTACGATGAGTCGCAAAGGTAGCCTCAAACCAGCCAGATAGGTTCTGAGGATCCAGAACAAGTAAGACAGGACGAGAACCTAGGTCAGGAACAACACCCGACATATTCATCTCAGGTGTCGTATAATCTAAAATATCAGAGTAGGTACCGAACTTGTCATAACCACCGGGAATACCAGTACCAAAACATACATTACAAGTACCATCAGGAGAAGTCTGATCAGCTAACAGGCACGAGCAGGTACGCCCCGAGGACTTACGCTTGTAGTAGTAAAAGTACCGAGTATCTATACTCAGGGCATTAGAATTTAACTGGACTACCTGTTTAATCAGACCTTCAGCTATTTCACGACCAGGCCCCACTAAACCGTCAGTACGAGACATGACACTATTACCGTCATCTCTCCATTGCTGCGATGGGGCAGGTTGTCGTACTGATCGTATTCCCATTATAGGGCCACCGAGGCACAAAGTAAAAACAATAGAATAGCAGCACGAGCAACAGCTATTGTAGCATTACCTTTTGTGCATAAAGATTTCAGTTTAGATAACCCGTAAGTATGCCCTTTAGGTGGATTCTCCTGAACGGCATCCACGGCTGATTCTGCATCAAGATCTAAGGCTTCAAGAGGGATAGCCGTTGTAGCTGATCCGGATACATCTTTAGCTCTCTGTATTATATCTTTATTCATGCGTAAACTAACCAGCAGCGCATAATCTAACGTAGGACAAACAACTTCAGAATTACTTAAGTCAGTTGCTGTTATAGTAGCACAAACATTATTATAATAGTCATCCCGGCATAGCTCAACAACGGCCTTAGGCTCAGATGTTACACGTATCAGAGGAGTATGAGTTTTTCTAACATATCGTTTTGTTATCTTAGTATATGTTACATCTTCATTCAACATAATAACAGCAGGTATATATTGTAACTCACCTAGAACAGCATCAAATAAAGATTTATCAACATAAGCAATAACAGTAGATTCTACATGGCAGGTATTATGCTGCAACGATAACCAGTTAGCAGAAAACTCTCGTCGGTATGCTTTTGTAAAAGCGGACGCTTGCTCTTTAGAGAACCCAACGCACAGAACAAAAAACGATGCTGCCGTATGCAGTATGTTATCCAATCTGTCTACGTTTTCTACTGTAAGATCGTGAAACGGTGTTACCATGATAGATCCTGCACTCAACGAGGGAACTTAAACAACAGTTGGGCTAATTCTTTGCCAAAAGAAGCAACGATACCCATGATTATTATACCAAGTAAATTGATTAGCCACATTTTACGCTCTAATGTGATTAATCGTTTATCTATATCAGATACCTTTGTAGGAACAGAACGAAGCTCGCTTCTAGGCATCTCTGCATTCTCTAAATTCTGCTGCTTCATTATTTTATTATCTATCAAGTACTCTATATTCTTAAATGTATCTGCAACTTTTGCTTGAATGATAGTATCAACACGACCATCAATACCCTCCAAGCGAGCTATAGAATCTTTAAGACTTGAAACTAAGCTACGTAACTCCGCAATACCCTCCGCGTTAGCATTAGTAATAGTTACTGCGGCAGATAACTTCTCAGCAACGGCTGAATACATATTAGATAAACGCCGTATCTCTTCTTCAAAATGAGTCCGAATCTGCTGAAGAGCGTACTCGGTACGGTCATTCGCCTCTCTTACAGCTTCATTTATTCTAGAATCAATAGTAGCGATATCATCCTTGATCCTAGATAAATCTTGAAACATATAAGCACGAATATCAGGATCCACGGGACTGATATTTGCTGCCTCACGATAATCATTGGCATTATGCGACATTAGAACTAGCCCAATCCGGAATACATAGTAAGCTTGGAGGTCTCATCCTTGATCTTGGGTCCCTGGCTAGCACTAACCATATTATTGCTCACAGAAGCAAAACCATCAGTTATACGAGCACTGGGACCCGAAGAAGACGACCCTAAACTCGTCTGTTGAGAAGAACGGTTGTATATATCGGTAAGTTTGATAATCTCAGCACGAACCAATCTAATAAGATCCTTATTATGACTAGCCTGTGCTACTTTTGATTGTGTCTCATATAGATTCGCAAGACGTTCAACAGTCTCACGAGCAACAGGAACAGTAGCGAAACCAAGTCTATTCAAAAGAAACTTTGATGTTTCTATCTTTGCTGTAGCCTCAGAAAACCGCTCACCCAGGTACCGAGACAATGCGGCGTTATCCTTTAGGATGCCCATGCGACGGTTGTCTTTGGTTACATAGCTGACAACAGAAGCCCACTCAGACGGTGTTAAATCCATGACAGGTTGATCAGCGGACATATTCCCAGAGGCATAAGCTACAGATCTAATAGCAGGCTGCCAGAAGTATGTAGAAGGCGTAGCAACAGTAGAACTAAATGCTCCACCAAAGTCGCCACCTCCGCTCCCACCGCCTTCGCCACCCTCACCCTCTTCAGGATGCAGCTTGTCAATTTGCCCACGAAGCTTAGCATCTTCTGGCAACTGCTCCATCAAAGAAGACAGGTCTAAGCCACCAGCAGATGCCCATGTCTTCAGAGAAATAGGCACCCCATGCTGCTCTATCTTCTCCAAAATATCAATGTAAGAAGTATCCGACTCAGGCGATAGATTTTTGTTCCAGTGAATCGTAGGCAGCAATAAACTGTTACGTGGAATATCCATAGCATCTTCAAAGGACATGGATGCTGTGGTACGAACATGGTGTGATAGTTCAGCAGGTGTACGGCGCAGAAACTGATGAGCACGAGCTAATCTATCAAAGATCGTATGCTCCCAGACCTTCTGTGCAATATAGGAGCGCATGACTTTAATGCTCTCCATGAACACGGACAGTGTAGCTTCCGTTGTTGTATAGCTAGCTTCCCCAGTCAAGAAGGTGTCAGATAAGCCCATAGCGGCAAGCTTTGCAGCACGCAGAGAATCTTGTTCCTCCGACAACTTCCAAAAGTCACCACCATTACGGTATTCGGATACCGTTATACCATTACGAGTAACAACAACAGCACCAGTGGGATCCTCTTCTGTCTGAACAAAAATACGTTGGACTTCATCCAACTCGTCCATCGTGGGTTCCCACACGTTATCAATACCTACAGAGGCGTGCAGAATAGAACGAATACGACGGCGGGCCATTGTAATAGTACCTGCCTGTAAATGCTTTTCAATAGCATAATACGGTAAGATACGAAAATATATAGATGTACCTTTATGATCATAGGTATTAACACGACGAGGTACATACAAGGTTGTTGCTGGATCTAAAGCAGCCTTACCTGTAAGAAGAGCCCTGCGTAGGTTATCTGGCAAGCTGCCTTTAGCGGCTTTATCACGGTCATCCTTGGACTCAAGGAACTTTCGCATATCAGGAGCACAAACCCAATCAATCTTAGGATCCCAGCCACGAATAGGAATAGGAGTGATCTCTAAGAACTGCGGATCATGTGCGAACATATCAAAGAATGTTCCATTATCCTCATCAAATAGCAAAGTAGATGAGTGGCGTCCAAACTTAAGAAACTCGCGTGTTATCTCAGGCATCAACTGAACAGGATCCAACTGCTCTACGGTTTCTTCATAGATGCGCATGATTGCTGGATCATCAATACCGGACAAGGTCATATCTGACCAGGGAAGGGTAGCAATCATATCCGTGCCCTGACCCGCTACAGAATCATCACGATAGATTCTGTTGAATAGCTGTGCTTGGGCATAATCAGTTTTAGGTGTAATATCATCTAAAAGACTTTCACGCTCCAAGGACTCTACGTTTGGTGCGTATCTATCTGTATTGAACATGACATCAGCTTGAGCTGTGCCTGTATACCCAAGATTTGATGCAGAGCGCTTGCCAGACTTAGCAACAGCCATAGGGGCTGTTGACATCATATTGGTGCCAAAGTAATTCTGACTAGGAGCGTCTCCAACTTTTACAAATGAAGGCATGCACTATCCTTAAAATAAAAACACCTGTGTCTCTTTAAGAAGTACAGGTGTTTTTATTCAAAAGGTGTGAGTAAGAACTAGATACGCTTTACACGCTTAATCAAAGAATCTTGCTGTTCTGTGTATGGAGCATTCTCAGCAACAGCAGTAAACAGCTTATTAAAGAATGCGGAACTACCAATGTCCTCGGCATTGTTGCTAGAAACAAAAATACCAGTAAAAACAACAGAAGTCATCTGACGAGAACGTTCAGCTTCTTCATCTACCCATTTAAGCACCTTGCCAGATTCATCGTACACTTTATGATCTGCATTGTGCTCAACTACAACACGATGCTCAAAAGGGCTGTTTCCGGATGGACGAAGACTAATTTGAAAATGTTCTCCATTATCCATGCTACAAATCACGACACCGGCTAAGCCCTTATGATCCGCCCCCTTGTAGTCAAATGTCAGATTAAACCTAGCATAGCTTTTCTGCACATGAAAAACTTTTACAGCTTCCTGCTCAGCATTAACCTTTGCGCGATCACAGAAGCCAGAAAAATCGAAAGTAGGAGTAGCGCCATCAACAAACACACAGGATCGTGGCTTTTGTGATTCCGAAGCAACTGCAATATGAGCCACATGTGCGCTACCCAATAGGCTAGAGACAAAATTAGTGTTAGTGTTAGTGTTAGTGTTAGTGTTAGACATTTGCAGTACCCCTTAGCTCAAATATACATTAATTATATATATATATATATATGTCAAGATATTATATTAAGCACACCAGATACTTTATTTATCAAAGATTCTGGAAGCTCGGTAATAGTGTCCAGCTCAACAGAGCCAACTTCTAAGCCGCTATGCCAAACAGCCGCGTGTATAATGGGACCTTGCATCTTAACAGAGATTATAGTATGTCCGACAGACGTAATTCCGGTATAAACCCAGTAGGAGGTACCATCACCTGTAAGATGCTTATCCTTCAAAGTAAACTGCAGTATATGCCTAGGTAGTGCTACACCTAATGAGGATACCACAATATATGGTATATTAAATGATTTTAGCACCTGTGATGCGTATACAACATACATTACTAAATACCAGACAGCAAACCAGAAAGAGCATCTGATATGTTAGAGTACTTAGGATAGGGCCAGGTACTCGTGCTCTCTGGGATATTGTGCTTTGAAGCTGCGTCAAAAAGCTTAACAATCAGAGGATACTCAGGGGAGTGAACTTCCTCGTACTTAAATTCAGGATCCCCTAAGGAACCGCCAATGAATGAAACAGTCAGAGCATACTCATCAGGAACTTCCCCAAAACCAACAGCTACCACAGAGCACTGAACATCTTTGTTATACGTAGTGAATATGTCACCTCTACCTGTAGCCACCCAGCGTATCTGACCACGTTCCGTCAAATCTAGCAAGCGCTTAATACGAATAGTAACTTTGGCATCTATTCGGGTGTCTTCGGCAATGACCAAATGGGGCACTCCGGTAGTGGCTAATGTAGCAGATATCATGTCAGTAGCACTCATGCCTTGTCTTCCCCCTCTACTTTGGATAGATCTGGAATAGGATAAACAACCTTAGAGTGTTCATTCATAAGTGCCTCACGATCACCTAGGAGATACACCTTCTTCAAACGCTCCCCCGTGAACGGATCCTTAGCCTCTTCCAAGGCTGAATCATTAGTTCCAAAAGGACGCTTTGCGGGACGATTAGCTTCAAATTCTTCCTTATGCTTCTTTTCCGTATCAGCATCACGCTTGAGCCGCTTAGCTAAAGACTGCAAAGCACGATCAGCCATCGACTGATACAAGTCACTTGCAGATACTTCACCAGCAATAGATGCAGTTGCTAAGTTACCTAGGATATACTGAACATTAGTTTTGTTCATTCCTAGCTGAGAAGCACGAGATTCTACATATTCACGAACGCTTGGCATTGAAAAGTACCTCCAAATTACATAAAGAGGTACTTACGTTCAATGTATATAAATCTTAAGGCTGACTTGTTGAGTCCGTAGAATCAGTAGGTGTGTCGAGAGGATCAGGCATAGACGTGCAAGCGGCACAAGCTCTAGCAATAACACGGATATCACCTTGTTTACACCAAGAAACAACACCGGATTGATTATATGCCTTAATATAAAAAGCATCAAACTGGCACCGAGCATCACAGCTAGACGAGCCGTAGTCATAGTATTCTGTGCTCTTACTGGGACTGTCCTGGCTTAGAACACGAACATGAGCAGGCTCTGAAGAGGATGCTGCCACATACTGAACAGTGCTGTATGTAATGTTGGCCATATGGACATCATTCTCAATCGGAGCTGGCTTACAGCTACACAGAGCAAAAAGACAGCAGAAAAAAGCAAATAGACGCGCCTTAGGCATGATCAGTACTTTCGTTAGATGACTCCGGACTTGCCTGTTTGAACGCATAGTCAAAGGCAGCGTCAACACAGGTAAAAGGCTCCTTGATTCCAATATCAGGAGATACAGTAATGGGGCGCAAAGACCAAAGCAAAGCATACAAAGAATCAACACCTACAGTATCCATTGCTGTATACTTACACACGGTATACCCGACAAGTTGCTTTCCCAGAGAATCTGCTTGGGAAATAGTCGTCACAAAATGCACAGTCAAGTAAGGGGTGTCCAAAGGACCAAGAGCAACGTAAAAGCACACCGCGCCCAAATCAAGAGTAAACACAGACTCATCAAACTTCCAATTATAGCGACCGAACAATGTGTAGTCATGTAGTTGCTTGATATAATCTTCAATAGGCATCAGATGACTTCTTTCTGTACGCGGTTCTTCAGATAGCCCTCTACGACAAAATATTCATCAGAGCAAGTACCATCGGTAAAATAGTTCAAACTGTTAATGTTTGTCTCCACCGTGCGCCAAAAGAAACAGTGCATACCGTGAATGATATGATCCTGAGACAAGTAAAACTCACCAACCTTAGGATACTGAGTAGCAATGTTGTTATACAAACCCTCATAGACCTCAACATCTTCCTTAAGAAGATCAAACCGCAGATCCGTCGAGATACGACGAACTTGGACGTAGCGAACATTCTTAAACTGAGAGATATACTTAATGACATCAAGTACCTCGTCAGCATTATACCTATTAACCACAATAGACACTCGAACATTGTCGCCACTAGCAGGAATAATCTTCTCCCAGTCCAGGTGAATGGGAGCACCAATAAGTTTGTTCACCTCCGGACGCAGAGAATGAATGGAATAAGCAATCTCATCCTGCATCTTATTGATGATAGACATCTTCTGTAGAGCAAGAAGACCGTTAGACCGCAAGCCCACCGTGAAGTCACGAGACTGGAGATAATCCACAAGTTCCCCAAGGTACTTGTATTGCAGACCATCAGCCGTCTGCCCAGTCATGTACAGCTTATGCACACCCAATTCAGTGCAGCGGGTTAGAAATGTCTCAAAGTTTGCCCACTCAGAGAATGGCACAGACATCTGATCCAACCCAGCCAGTTGGTCTGCAATGTCTTTTCCAAGGCAGAAAAAACAATTAGCATTACAGCGACCCAACAGATTGATGTTGGCAAACGTGTAAGGAGCACGATCACGATTCTTATGGATTTCCATTAGTACACTTTCTGCTTAAGATTGAAAACGAGCGAGGGCTGCTGTCAAGGAACGGCAGGGAGGCCAGTGCCTAACAGATTCTTGAGCACGTAGAGTTACTATAGCAGCAACTCTTTCTTTTAGCTCGTCATCGGCAGGTACAACAACAGTACATTGTGTGGCTTCCGTCGGATACTTCACAACAAGTTGAACGGAGCCAGGAACATGATCTGATTCAGTAGCGCCACAGTAACCGTAATCGGGAAGAAAGGCACCACAAACAGTACAAACTTCTCTAGCGTCTGTAAGTACAAGCCTAACAGCACCCCTGTTAGCAGTATAGATATTACCTGACTTATACCATTTGATATCATACTTATACGTACCAGAAATGATATCAGATAGAGCTAAACGAATATCTTGAGGCATCATGGGTTAGTCTGACAAAGAGCTTAGAGCGTCGATAACACTGGTAAACACATTAGCTGGCGCTGAAGCCAACACGGGTAGATACACCATAATGACATTCAGCAGCTCAATAATTTTTGGATATTCAATACTACTATAAATGATAGTCCTACTAAAACTGCCTGTAGAACTTTGTTCACGATACCTAACTGCCAGAATGACACGATTTGTCGTAAACGCACGGAGATCCCCTAAGCGCAAAGAGATGTCCTTAAAATCCAACCTATAGGTATTGTTACTTGTAGCAGACTGCTGCCAGCTAAGACGATGAGCCTTCGTAGCATCAATGATTCGTGCGAGCTGTTCGTTAAGCAAAGCGTTAAAAATTTCAGTATCAGGCATACTTAAAATATACACTACTTGTGTATATTTGTCAAGGTACTTTCAAGAAGTCTCAAAGATTAGTGGGTTGAAAATCTACTTCCTATATCTTAAGATGCCGTCCAAGACTCCCTTGATGGACCTAGTGTGTCATCTAACATAAACTTCAGCATTGTTGGTTTAGTAACTTAAAACCTTTTGAATTAATCCTAGCTAATAAGATATTCCTATCATTCAAAGATTCTTCATAGTCGTTCATTAATTCGTCAGATATTCCATCAAATGAATCATTATAGCATGTGACATTTAATGATCTGCTAATGCATTCAAGATATATTTCAGTATACCTTTTCTTAAGGTACCCTAACTTGTTATAGAAGAATTTCACATGGCCCGTCCCTAAAGTGAACTTAGTAGGGATATTTTGCATATTAGTCCTACCAGATCTAACCATATTAGGAATTCTTTTTATTTCCCTATGTTCCGCCAATAGTAATTTATTGGGCAATTCCTTCGGCTTAATTCCTACATTAATCCTAGTCATTAATTAAGCATATTAGAAGTGTACATACATACTTTCATTCATAGTTCTCCCGTATTAATGAAATCACTGCAAGCCTTTCTGTACTTGGCAGTCTTTTACAGCGTACTCACGCTCCTCACCGCTAGAGAAGCGAACACGGCTCATAGCAGGGCCACTTGGAACAACCATAGGAGGTAGACCATAAGGACGCTTCTCTTCACGTGTAGGTAAATATGTTTCAAGCAATGTTGCCATACCATCAGGCGTTTTAATCTTCATTTTGAACCTCAATCTTCCAACCAGCTAAAGTTTTATACCACTGCTTCCGAAGCTCTCCTGCAGGACCACGGGATACCATAGCCGATACTTGATAAATAGCAGATCGCAGCATCTCAGGAGTCAAATCATTTGGGGTATGCCTATGCTGACCACCAGAACACAAGCCAGTACACCAAACATGGTGAAGGGCATCAAGCTCCAGATTCTTTATCCGGGAACTCTCCTGCAGATTAGTTAGCTCATGTTTTAGCCGCGAGATCTGCCGCAGCAAACTGGTACGAAGCACATTATTAGTACCGGATGTACGAAATACCCAGCACCTAATAGCTTTTGTTGCATCTAAATAAATACATGACGTATCCTCAAGTAGTTGATACTCACCACCAACCCACCCAACACCTGGTGCATTATGGGCAACAACATAGTATTTTGAATGAAGCGTAGGCAACGTAGCAGTACGATCTAAATACTGATTCTTAGTATCCTTAAAAGATAAAAGATGATCCCGAGCAGGATCAACCATGCGACAGTTGACAGTAACATAATTCTCGTCAAGTTCCCGAATAAATGCAGTATCACCGGGGAACTCAAGAAGAGCTATAGTATTCTCACCGAAATGCTGTGCGGCAGATCCAGGGAAGCCCTCGTCCCAGTTCTTAGAAGAAACTATATCCCGGACCAAGTCATCAGATGCAGAAAAGATATTCTTCTCTTCAAGCAGCTCAACATGTTGCTTAATGGTATCAAGATCTGATGCGAGATTCTCATCACCTAAAGCACGAGAAAGACGCTTAAAACAACCTTCAATGGACTTATCTGGCATTTGGAACGTCCCTCGACGTAACGGGTATCACGCTAACAATAGTATCATCTGGTTGAAATATAGAAGCAAGCCTTCTATTCGCGGAAGTAACAGTACAAGGACCAGCTTTGATAAGCTCAAGATCTTTTGCTGAAATGACAGAACGATTCAAGGGACCACAGAAGTCTATGGTAATAAAATCATCCCCTAACAAAGGACTATAGTAGTTTACACGATAGACCTCCTGAAAAGATACCTGGCCTGAAACCTTAAATCCGTAACCGAAACAGCCACCAAGACTTAAGAGCAGACAAAACGCAAAGAAAGAAAACAACTTAGACATACGAGTATTTCCTCCAAGTAAAAATTAACATACTTTCTACCTTAGCCCTGCTGGTGTATTATAGGTAATACATCAGTAGGAACGTTAGAACTACGCAACCCAACAATCTCCCGCTGCAGATCAGCAATAACAGATTTGAGTGCGGCTATAGTTGAATTAGCGATCTCTAACTGTATTTCAATTGATGACATAGCTAAATTGCCGTGTTTATGTGAAAACCATGTTCAAAAGACCAGGACACAACCTGATACAATAACTCGTGAGTACATTTACCAGAAATGCTATTGCACCAAGGATCCAAACGGCACGCAATACCAAGATGAGGTTCCGAAGATTTCGTGCCTGTTAAAACTAGCAGATCATTCAGATCAGCTAAAGCTTTGGGCCACAAAGCCCTATCTTCAGGCGACAGATACAATACAAAAGTAAAAGTATCTAGAGGCTCTTGGGTAAAGCGTACATTACAGAGAGCAGCCAATAGCTTTTTGAAAAACATTAAGTTACCTATTCTAGAAAATAGCCCCTAAGCACCAATCACACTTCCATGACAACAGATGCTTAGGAGCGTCACAAGAGCATATCAAAAAGGAGGTGGCCAACCTAAGGTAGTCCCAGAAATCTACTATGCCAAGTAGTGGGCACCTAAAGTCAAGCAGCGCCCAAAGATAGCATAAACTTATCCGGAGGACCTTCAATTAAATCGCCATCACTGTTGAAGTAGAAAGAAACGTTCTCCAGATCATTCTCTTCCTCGGAGACACCCAAGAGCTGTTCCTCCGTAAAAGCATTGGAATTAAATTCCTTGGGCCGCTTTGCCAAGTCAGCGTTCGTAGTAATGTGGTACCAATACCCGTGCTCAGACTGACGAAGAGAATCAAACCTCGGAAATGTTTTTGCCATCTGGGATGCAGCAAGAGGATTTTTCAATTGCTCAGTGAACAACTTCAATGTTGACTGCAAAAGCTTTGAGAGAACCTCTGTGCGATTTTCACCACCAGAGGACTCCTGCAAATTTTTGACCTCACCGGCACTAAATGGAAAATAGACCAGCTTAATACCATCTACAACGTAGTCATCTGCGTCATAGGACTGCTCTTTTGTACGATAGGTCTCAGCGCAAAGCACAAAAGTATGATTAGATTTCATGCTGAAAAATCCTCAAGGATAACAGTTTGATGTCCAAGGTATTGAGAAACTCTAAACCGAAATTTAGATTATCTGCTTTAGCTTCCAACCCAGTCAGCAAAAATGTAGGATAGAAGCTCTCAACTTCATCAGTCAGAGATGCCAGCCCCAAGGCAACAGCAGCAACGGAATCAGTATCACCCCCGAAAGAAATAGCCTGCTTCAACATGTCTACAGCCGTATGATTTCCAGAGAGTGCTGTCCAAACTGCTTGGATGGTCTGCTCAGCATCACAGGCTACACGACCGGCATCCGCACTGCGCAGTACCAGAGCATAGTGAAGATCGTTCCAAACAATCTTTGGTAGACTCTCAATCTTCTCACCCTGAAGCAGAGCGTGAGACATCAAACCAACAACCTGAGATGATAGCCGCCCTATGAACGTATCATGTGTAACTGATGCCTGGATATCGGCAACTCGCAAAACAGTAGCAGCATCATGAAGCAACCCAAGAGGCACAGAACGCATTAACGCACCATTACGAATGCTGTTAGGTTGGATCCTAGACAGCAGATCTGCACCGTTTTCACAGGTCACCAATAAATCATAGAAGCGTTCAGCATACCCGCGTCGGGGATCACGCCTAAATGTAGTTACAAAAGCATCAGCAAAAGCTTCTCGCGTGTACGGACCACCAGTGAGCAAAAGCTCTGCAACAGCGATAGACATTTGGGTATCATCAGTGTAGCAGCCCAAAGGAAGAGCATGGTCACCGCCGAGATGGTGCCTACGGTATTCAGTTACTGTATTAAGCTGATTGACTTCATCTTGGGGAGCAAACTCAAACCCTGCTCCGTATGCGTCGCCAATAGCAATGTCAAGCAGCATTAGTATCTCCCGCATCATCCAACCATATGGATGTGACTATATGAGGTTTTGCGAATCCAGTAGTAGAGCAAACAGCATTGAATATAACACCACCCGTAGACGGTTCGCTAGACTTAAGCGTCACAGAGCAGACAGCATTGAATACAAGACCATGAGCACTTAATTCTGTCAAAGTATTCTTAAACCACTCACCAAGAATCTCCTGAGAGCAGTCGCGCAACTGCCCCCAAACAGTGATCACACCAATGTAAAATTTAGCGTTATACGGCTCTAAAACGATATCCCATTGAAGGGGTCCGTTAGAACCGCAGGGAACCTTAATCATAGCTAGGAGGTATGGATCATGCGTATCCTTAGGAACACACATAGGTCCCATGATGCTCTCCAGCAGCCTATCCATATCAGGATCAGCTACATCACCACCAACATGAAAGGACGCCAGAACATCTACAGATGTTATTTTTTTCATATAGCTACTCCCCAGTTGCAGTAGACATCAGACAAGTTCCTCTATATCACTTCGAGTACGTAGAAAAGAAAACAGAATCTGATCCAAAGAAGAGTGCCAGTCTGAGATCAAAGTTAATGTTGACTCTTCTGGACTGTTCACATTCTCAACATTGAGAAACATCCCAGGGTTGTCCAAAGAGGATACAACCACAAGAGAAATGGTAAACGTACCCAAAGATGTCTTCGGAAGAAAATTCAAGAGGAACAGATTTCTTTCTACTAGCTGGATACTCCATGCGTCAGCCGATACAGTACCCGCAGTAGCCTGTTCAATCAGAGCTGCCAGCCAGATGGCCTGTCCATGCACAGGGACACCCCTAAAGATAACCTTACTGAGAGTAATCATTGTCTGGAGCAGTTTATAGAAAGGAACGTGATCCTTCTGCATAGAAAGAAGCAAGTCCGGAAGATTATTTTTAACCATTAGTTGTGATCTCCTTTGTATTTAATAACCTACCAAGTGTTTCATGATAGCGTTCCTTAATAGCGTTCCTTAATAAAAGGGACACGCCGAAAAGCATTTCCTGAAACTTTTTCCAAGACATACGAGATCTCTTCGGAACACGCCAACGTGTACCTAAAGAAACCATGCTCTTATGACAAGTGGGGCACACAGCACCGCTACCCTGGCAGCGCCTGCGAGCTACGGTCATGCAGTCAAAACAGACCCAAGTCGTACAGGAGTAAACCATGAGTCAAATTTACATTATTTATGTAAATTTGTCAACTAGTTTTAATAACCGGGACCATTATCATCAGCAAACAAGCTCAACTTCCTAGGTGTTGAGTAGCCTGCGGATGTAATTCTAGACTTAGCTGTGTTAGGATTTCCTCTATCTAGATACCGTTGGTACGCTTCTATAGGGTTAGTGCTTGCACCAGAGAAACACCCAAGCACAGCAACACCAGCGCCACCGAGTCTTCCTGAGCCCAGACCAGCGTTGCGTAACTTTTGCAAAACACGGGGGTCTTGATAAAAGTGAACAGCCAAGCAGAAGGCACGGAATAGGTCATCATCACCATACTTTGGTTTTAGTAACTTGCCAGAAATATCACGCACTGTCATGATCTGCAGGATTAATGCGAAATTATTCTTCAAAAACGACTGTTCTACAAGATCATCTTCTGTTGATCTGTTCACAAATACGTCCAAACTCACCTCTGATGGAGGTAAGCTTACTTTCATGTTCATGATATCTTGTTTGATTTGAATAAAGTCTAAGGGCTTCAATGAGTACTTATGCGCCTCGATATTAGCATCGCGTAATTCTTGCACGTCACCAATAGAATTCCATTGGTCAAAGGCCACTAAAGCAGTCGTTGTCTGTGTAGCTAAAGGCAAAATGAAATCTCTAAACATCTTACCTAAATTAATCTGCTGATCCTTCTCAGGTTTCAGATACATACAATGGTCTATCTTTAACTCCCCTGCAGGTGTAGCCGATGCAAGAATACAACCAAAACCGTTATTGTTAAGACCGTAGTCAAAAGACATGATTCTAGGAGTATACGGATCAAACGCTTTGTTTAATGAATACCAAACAGATGTTTGACCAAAGTTATCAGTGGATATTTCTTTCTTCACAGAAATAACAGGCTTGTCGGATTTCGTTCGAACACAAGCAATAATGGGTTTTGGGTCGGGCATCCAGGGTGAATCGGCTACTGGTGGTATAGCACCGTAATCACGCAGGGCATTGTCATAGTTCTTTGCAAACTCTAGTCTAATAAACTCGGAGTCTCTACTGTAGTTGGGATTGAACTCCCATGTAGCCCAGTGACCTGTGAAAATACGTGGTTCATTACGAGATTTACGAATAGTACGACACATGACATCATTAATGTCAGAAGGACTACTGATATCAAATGCAATACCCATAGGGGTATCATACTCACCACCCTCAAATAACTTTGTAGCAGCATTACGAATAGTAGCTAAACTATTATTCAAAGACTGCCAAACTTCTTCGGCATCACCCAGTTTCTTAGCCTGAGTTACATCAATTTTAGAGTCAAACCAGCCAATCTCATCGACTGATGTAAAATACCGTGTGCGCCCACGTAACTTACGACAATCAGGAACAGCACAAGAGATACCTAAGTTTTTATGGTGGTATGTTGTATACGTAGCATTAGACGTAAACAACTCAATACCCATACGCTTACCAGCATCTCGTAGAAAATCATGATATTCACGATACCATGGAGATTCATTACGGTTCGCAATGAACTGCTCCCAGATATTCTGCGTAGCCTGTTCCAAAGTGATAGCTGTAAAACTCATACGAAGGAATGTCGGAGTTAAACCAAAAAACTTGGATGGAGATACACGATAACCATTACGCTCTAGTGTTAAGTAACGATGATTTTGATAATGTGCAGCAAATACAAGAGCTACGTTTTTGCCTGAACGCTGACCGCACAGTAGAGCAGCAGCTTGTGGAAATTTCCAGTCATTAGACTTATAGAAGTCTAATCTAGTTTTCCCGCACTTAGGGCATCTACCGTGATCCAAAAATTGAATCCTATCTTGAATCTCTCCAAGATCCTGATCATACATATCATACAACAGATCTTGATCACTACAGTCATAACAGGCATCACCAAATAAATGAGTAAGTATCTGAATCTGACGAGGGAATGGTGTCGAATTCATAAACTGACGACCCGTACAAAACTCAAATACATTTCGTGCTCTTGGTATCTCTCGCTCATCCAAAGCTTCAAATACAGATGAGTCTAGATCAGCACTGATTGCTTGGGTAACCAAATCATCCGGATCAAAATCACTTCCGACAGCTTCTGCTTGCGAATAAGCCCGTAGATTTTCAAACTCAGAACTTACTATTCTGGTAGCTGATTTCTTTCGTGCAGCCATAAGGCAACTCCAATTAAATTGGTAATTTAATTAACATCCCCTATAGATGTTATATAACAATTCATACTCAAATGTTAAAAATTTGCATATCATACAAAATAAAAGCACGCAAATACGTGCTTTTATTCATTTATCTGCCTAATTTCACATTATATACGATAGGACTCAACCAGATTTGACTCTTGGATAAGCCGAGCTAGCGACTTAACAGCCGCTGTGGCACCTCGCTGTTCTTTAATCTGAGCTAACATTGAAGCTACAGTTTCGGTGTCACCATCCATATAGGAAGCAGCCGCCTTATAAAAAGCTGTTGTACCATCAGCAGCCGTTGCTACCAGAAGCGGAATTTTCTTAATAGCAGACAAGCCATCAAAAGATGTTAAAGCTACGCTAGACTGTGCTTGTTGTGCAGCAGGTGCTGCCTTCTTTGCAGGAGGAAACTCCTGATTGAACAAGTCATTGAGTTGATCATCAGATGGAGCTCCACCCTCGTCAGCAACAGGAGTACCACCACTACCAACATTTCCGGTATCATCATTAGAGGTACCATCAAAAGGAGAACCGCCAGCATTACCATCCTCAGGTACAGACGCAAATGGATCACTACCGTCCTCACCTTCAGCAGGTTGTTCTTCAGACTGCTCTGCGGGAGCTTCTTTTTCTTTAGTAGCGTCTTCCACAGCTTGATCTAGAGATTTCGTTTCATCTAAATCATCAGCAAGACCACCACTACCGGGGGTTGATGTCTCCATATCATCGGTATCCACATCATCAGCAAAGCCACCCTGATTCTGCTGCAAAGCATCTGTTGCAGCATCTTCCGCAGGAACAGCCGGTGCTTGACTATTAAGAGCCAACGACTGAAACAACTCATCGGACTTCTGTATCGCAGGATCTACACTTAAATCTTGTGCTGCTGGATTGGGCTGCTCTTCAATATCAGCACTATCCCGGATGCCATCCTGATTAACATCGTCCTCGCCGGTAAACGACAGATCGGCTGTGATCTTAGTGATGGTTCCTTGTAGCTTTTGCATGAGTTTTGTATCCTGGCCAAGAGCAGCCATGGACTGGATAGTCAACCCAAAACTTGTTGTCACACTACGCAAGTCATTAAATAACTTTTGCTTATTCTCAAGAAGAGTTCGATACGCTTCTTCTCTGAGATTCTGACGCATGGCATCAAAAGCGTTTAGTACGTCATCAGCATTAGACGCAGTAGCAAGCTGATGCCCAGATTTCTCCAAATAGCTAGTTAGCACAGCTAATGCACGGTTAACATTATCATGAGGCATATCAAAATCTCCCATTAACTTATCAAGCTTGAAGTATCTATCTGAGTTTCTTCTGGTTGGTTACCTGAAGTATCTTGCTGAATATCATAGCGAAGCACTTCTTTGGTACCAGCAGTATCTGAATATGAACTTACAGTAATTTCAGTATCTGTTGTTCTTGAAATCGTTTTCTTATATGGTGCTACAGCATAACCGATACGAGCTACAGCATTTTGAGCAGAGGACCCAACAAATAACACCATAGCATCTATTAAGGAACCTGTGCTATCCCGTGTTAAAATAAGGAACTGCTGAGCAGTTGCAGCAGTTGCTATTACAGAGGCATCAAACACATAAAAATATATAGATGTATCTGTAGATGACACAACCATAGGATTCAAAGACGATTGGGCTACCCAAGCAGCGGATACGTTGCTATAGTACTTAAGTTCTGTTGTTGTACCAACAGTAATATCTTGAATACTTACTGTGCAAGATGCTCCCGCAGCCACTAAACGAAACTTGTCGTTCTTTGCTATTTCAACATTATACATATTGAAGAGTCTCCGGATCCAAACGTGTCATAATTATCTCGCAGAATGACTCTATGCTCTCACGAGGTACGATGTCCGAAGCAGATACTTCACCACTACCATAAATGGATACAAATTTCTCAGCCACATTCTTCTCAATAAACTGCTTAACCAAGGATTCTTTTTTATCCATACTGTACTTAGTAAGAGCACGTCGAAAATGTGCCCAATCATCTGCTACTGTTTGAAATTCATGCATGTAATTATCAAGCAATGTCACCCAAAGTGATACATAACGAGCATTTGGTGATATAGGATTAAATATGGAACTCATTAGTTATCCTTAGCAAATGCAATCAAAGCTGCTGTTGTTACTACAGTACCGTCTTTCTTAACAAGGATAAGTCCCGTATCCACATAATGAGCAAGCAAACGAGCTAAATAGCTATTTGCCGTCCAACCAGTCTCTACAATAGAATCTATCAATTGTATTGGCTGCAATCCGATGTAAAGAACACGACGCTCACGTACTATAGGTGAATCAGCAGGTCCGAGTGGTACAGGCTTAGGACTCCACTCATAGTTACAAGGATTTCCATCCATAGTATCTAAAGGAACACGCACTCTATTCCGAGCTTCAACGGGAGCATTGAGAAATGCAGGAAATGGAGACGATGCCGAATCAAATACGGCAGGATTTAGCTGAACTGTATACATTGTACCCTCAACTCAAGTGATGATAAACTAGACCAAGATGTCGTTCATTACCCTTTAAGAAGGGCTCTACTACAAGAGATGGATGAATTACAATCTCAGTATTGATTTTATGTAACCAAGCAGGTGTATCTGCATGTCCCCACGTACTAGCCAGCCCGAGATCTCTTATCACCTTCATGTTCTTTAGCCGAACAACGGGGAGATCTGTATATTGAGAAATTGCGGATTTAAGCCTACTCTCAATAGTAGTAAACTCTTCTTTTGTTGCTATAACGGAAGGTTTACGCTTAATAGCATGAGGGTGCTTATCTATATCTACAGCTATAAGGGTATCCACCAGTGTATCAGGAGATACAACTACGTACTCTTCCGCCATATTAGTACTACGAATAATAGCACCAACCGGAATATCCACATCCTTAATAGGCTTTGTTACCGTCTTACAGGTAATAGGATGTACAATTAAAAAGTCCTTACTCATGCCACCTCAAACGTGATAGTTAGCGTCTGATAAGAGGTGTTCACGAGTATAGTCTCGGAGCTTCTTTAACAGATCATCTTTGTTCAAAGCATTAGGACGAAGCCCAAGAGCACCTTCTAAAAATGATCGAGAGAAAGCCAAAATTGTTATAAACTGCAGATGCAACGGATTTTCAGATAAAGATACTAGCATATAACCTGTACCTGATAAGCGGTACACCAAGGTGTTCTGCATTCTCGGGTAGGGAGCAAAACCCTCACGAGATACCAGATAACGCTTAATAGAAGCCAAAGGATCCTCGACAGACCTGTTGATAGGAACAGATTTCGAGATAGCAATGTTATACTTGTTGTTTGCATACACAACATCACGAATAAACCAGTCGGATGATGCGCTACTTACGAAATTATATGTTTTTAGATTTTTATGTAACTGTTGAACAAAGGACCTAATTAGGTATCCTTCTTGTATACCCTTCTGAGTTAAGGGCTGCTCACTTTGATGTTGAGGTAAGCGAGAAACACGAGTATCTTCTGAAAACGGAACAATATTAGCATGAGATGCTTTATTAAAATAAAGCTGCACCGCAATTGCCCAGGCAGCACGATCTTGCTGGCCTGCTAAGTTATCGGCAACCCTAGGCATAGCCATAAGACGATCCCAAAGCATCTTACCTTGAGGGTTTATATTTTTAGGATACACACCAGCACCAGGACGTGTCTGTGGTGCTGCAGATGCGTGGAAGTCAGAAGCCTGTACTGTCAATTTAACCGTACCATGAAATGTTGTTGTAGCAGCAGCTACAATAGTGTTTCGAGTTGGCTGTTTAGTGGAACCCACAAATTGAACAAAAGAGCGCAAAACATCAGGTGCCCCTGAATAAACAAGCCAATCCTGAGCATCTTCAACACGTGCAAGAGCCACAGCATCACTCGGGCTTCGCAGCATTTCACGATATACTGATGCCCTACCAGTAGAATCGTAGAAAAAAAGTAGATGTACTGTTGACATACGCCCTTAAAGAGGTTGTTAACAATCCTACTTGACAAAAATACAAATAGAAACTATATTGTAATTGTGAACTAGAACAACAAAGGAGCACACAGTGGACACTGTAATCAACTGCACGCACAGGTACCAAAAAGCTCTCAACTTTGCTATCCGCGCACATAAGGATCAGAAGTATGGGAATCTCCCGTATGCTCAGCATATTCTGAGTGCGTCTACTGTACTCACCCGCTTCGGTATCTGTCTTGCTGACCCCACCGACGGCATCTATCAACACATGGGAGCTCTTCTACACGACACAGTTGAAGATGCCGGTGTGAAGTATCGCGAGATTGCCACCGAATTTGGTGAGCGCGTTGCTGAAATCGTCTACTGCGTCACAGATGAAATTGGCCGTAATCGCCATGAGCGACATGAAAAGACTTATCCCAAGATCCGTCAGAACAAAGATGCTATCATTGTGAAGCTGGCTGATCGCATCACGAATGCTGAATTCTCGGCTAGCGAACGATCCCGCCAGATGGATATGTACAGAACAGAATACAACGATTTTCGTACAGCCCTGTATAATGGCGAGCACGATGATATGTGGAATCATCTGGAGGCTGTCCTCTTCCCTACGGGCGAGAAGGTATGAGATACGTATTGACAAATATGCAAAATTAATGTATATTGTCTGTACTAACTTCCTGAAAGAGGTACAACCATGGAATTCATCGACAGTACTCTTTTTGCACTCGCTGTATTTTTTGCAGGTCTCATGGGGATACTTATTGTGTGCCTATGTATCCGAACTTTCTACCGATGGATGCGTAGCTTTGATGGCATTGACAGGATGCGCATGGCGCAAGAAGAAGAGGATGGCCCGTGGTTTGAGCACCTAAACAATTTAGATAATGAGGGTTACCAGAAATTTCTAGACGATGTCGCAATTCAACGACACGGTGTTTTGACACCAGGATCATTTGCAAGTCATCGTCGATAACCTAGCTATAGAAAATCACAAATACTGGGCATTGAGGGCTGCACGATTCTAACAAAAATGTGCAGCCCTTTTTGTTTAGCATAATTAATCATGTGGCGCGTTCCATGAGATTTGCCATCCCAAAGAGCTAATAAGGCGTCTGCATGGTCTCCCATAACGCAATTACGCCTAATTCCAGCACGACGATCTAAAGAGCCATCAGATGAACGCCACTCAGCAGGATACTCTTCCACAGGAATACTTTGTGCTACGGCCCATAATCGACCTAAGGTATCTACACCTTTAGCCATGCCACATAGAACTGTAGACGGTATCCAGCCACAAGAACGAAGAGCGATCTCTAGCTCTGACATATCTGTTATGTCACGACTTCCAGCTATGATCGTTCTCATACAGGAGTCTGATCTTTATCTTTCTCAAGCTGCAATAACGCCAACTGCAGCTTTCCCGGCTCCATCCAAACAGTACGACCAAGATCCATAACCGTGTCAAAATCAGCACCAAACTTAGCACCGAGCTCTACAGCACTCTCTGCTGTAAAATAGTCTAAATACAAGCGCAGATCAATACGACCGGGACGAAGAAGCGCAGGATCTAGAACCTCTGTTCTGTTAGATGATATAATAAAAACAACCCCCTCAGGCGAGGCGATACCATCTAAAATGCCCAGAAGAGGACCAAGGATGGCAGTTTTCATCAATTTACCAATCTCACCATCAGATGACGCAGGAGGTAAAACACTAGATTTAGGCATCTCCTCCTCGTCACCCAAGTCTTCTGCTTCCTCCCCATCCTCATCTCCACGGTGCGGCTGAGACTTCTTAGCTTTACCTAGGCCCTCACGATCAATATCTTCAATAAGAACAACAGAGTTCTTCTGAATGCAGCTACGAACCCTATCTATCTTACCAGACGCTAATGTTGTAGCCGACATAGAGATCAAAGGGAAATCCAAGTAGGAAGCAATGGCTTGTGCCAAACTTGTCTTGCCTGTTCCGGGAGGACCTTCTAAGAGAATACCTGTTTTGTAGATGATACCGTGTTTAGCATACAAAGGTTTAGCGTTTTTCCACCAATCCAAGTGATGTACAAGCTTCTCGCGCACCTCTGGATCAAGTACAACAGAGTCCAGAGGACGCTTCTCTCGAAGAATAATTTGATCACTATGGTCGTCTTCAATTCGTAAGCGCTCTGTATCAAACTCATCAGCAAATAGAGATGCCACTTTTTTTGATAAAACCTTATGAACATCATGAAAAGCTGTAACCTGTATAACGGGTTCGGAAGTCTGATTACGATCAGAATTCTTCTCGGCATCAGTCAACTCAATCTTGAGGTGTACACCCCTATATTTAGCATAGTACGTCCCAGCAGGCGGCAATCTTCTAGTTACCTCAAACCCCGAACGATGCCCCTCCCAGAAGGAGGATAGAGTTGAATGCCTTGTTACATCAAGTATGTGATCATCAACAAGCCACTTAGCCACTAAAGAGTAAGCCAGAGCCGACTCAGACCGTTTAGCAGTGAAGGATGTTGTCAGTTTACGGAAAAGCTGCTGACGCAATTCAGTCAAAATATAAGTGGTTGCACCAGCAGCTAGAGTAAAAGCGAGAGACTTAACTAGCGTCTTCCCTAGAGTGTCTTTCGAAGTCAAAATCTGCATCGGATCTCCTGAGCGTAGTTCTGACACGAGATAGACGGTTATGCATTACAGAGGCATCACGGTCTACCTTGCGACGTTTGGCCTTCAAGTCGGCCACCTGATTCCCTAACAATTTACGCGCAATATCAGAATCAGAATCAGAAATTTCTAGCTCTAGATCTTGGATATCTGAATCATAAGACTGCAAACGTTCGGTCAATCGTTCATAAGCAGCCGACAGTTTTGCACCAACTTTAGTTTTTATAGAACCAGCCAAGCGTGCCTCTAAAACAACGACTTCAGGGACGCCAAGCTCTGGACAGTTATGTAGAAGCCAAGTAACTTGTGCTTTTGCGGGTCCCGCAGTTAAGTACACTTGAGCATTATGTATATCAGTTACCCAGTTCTTATCCACCAAGCTACCACGAGATTTGAAGTATCTACCATCAGCAGCCTTAACAATAAAAAACTCAAGAACAGGTTCTTGAGGTCGCTTCTTTGACATAAGAGCACCTCGATTATTTAATCAAGCATTAACTCAGCAGCAAATCTCTGAACGATAGCTGCTACCTTACTAAGGGAAAAAGGTTTGCGTAAGATATGCTGAATATAAAGACTCCTCTCAAGTGAAGAGATATCCGAAGCACCTGTCATCACAATTACAGGCACGGCTGGAAACAGTGTAGAAGCAGCCTCAGCTAACTGCAACCCAGAGTAACCAGGCATTTCATAATCTGTAATCAGGAGATCAATAAGATGCTGTTGTTGCATGTAATCAAAAGCCTCACTAGAATCACCAAAAGCAGTAACTGTATGAACCAGGGACAAGTATTCTGTAATGCCAGAAAGGATGTCTAGGCTGTCATCTACAATTAAGAGCTTCATCAGTATCTCCTGATCACCCCAAGAAGTATAAACCAAAAAGGATCTACCAACATTGGTAGATCCTTAGTATAGCATTACATAGATGCACTGTCAATCACTTTGGTAGAACTACTTGTGATGCTTACCTGAAGCTGCAGCAGCGCTAGTTGGCAACTGCACAATCACACCGCCGCCAGCCCCAGATACAACCTGAGGATTGGCACCATTCCAGGCATTGGCCTTGATGTAGTCAATGAGCTCAGGTGTGATGGACGAAGCGATGCGTCGATTGGATTCTGCCTCACCTGCGGCTGCAATAACCTTGCTACTGGAATCCATACGAGCCGTCTGGATCTTAGCCTGTGAAGCAGCAGCCTTCTGTGCCTCAATAGCCTTGCTAGAGATAGACTCAGCATACTTAGCATCCGTAGGTGCCAAGTCGCCAAGAACAAAAACCTCAACCTGAACCACACCAAGACCAGCAACCTGACGAGTAAGCGATGCCTGGATACTGTCAAACAGAGTAGAGACACCAGCACCAATCAGAGTAGTAGCCGAATCCTTACCCCCGTAATAGATCAGATCCTTACGAAGGATATTGCGGAATACCCGCTGATTGATCTCGTTCAAACCACCACGATACAACTGGAACAGATGAGGCACATAGCGAGGATCCAAGTTATACGAAACACCAACATCAGCACGGAACTGAATACCATCGGCAGACTTGAAGACAAAAGACTCATCAGTCTTACTGTCCTCATCCGGAGACTTCACGAAGTTCTTCGTCTGTCGGAACGTCGGATACAGATACACATGCTGATTGAAAGTCGGCCAGATCGTGCCAGGGTACACCACGTTCTTTTCCACACCAGCATTCGAGCCGTACTTGTCTACGACGATGCCAACATTGCCTGGCGGGATATTCTTCGGAGTTCGAATGATACCTCCGTACAGCAAACCCAAGAGGACCACAAGAGCGGCAATACCCGCAATACCCGCAATGAGGTCTGCCTTCAACGACCTATTCATGATTACTATCCTTTCTTTCTGTGTTGGTGGAAACCCAGTGAATTGCATAGATTGCTCCAGCAAGCACACCGAGGATGGTAGCGACCGGCCAAGCGATCACCAAAGTATCATTACGTGACGACATGCAGTAAGGGCCAACAACCCCCAACCACAAGATGATCACAAGAGCTGCTACAGCAGCCAAAGTAAGACGAAGAATCAAATTAGGAGACTTATCATCTCTAGAACTAGCTGTTGGCATTGATTTCCTTATGCTGTTGAGTGTTAGTAAAAGATACACTTAACTTGCATACTTGTCAAGCCCTACGTCAAATTATCTTAGATAAAGACAAGTAGTTCTTATGCAAGAAGAAACATGCCATATCTAGCGCAAGACAGGATTCCCATGGATCCTCCTGCTCAGCAAAAAGGTCGTGAGATAGAGCACGATACTCCACCAGCAAAGCGGAACAGTGACTCCACAAAAAATACAAACAGCAAGACCAACCAGAACTATTGATTATAATCCCGAGTATCTGGAGCAGAGCACTTCCAGTAGGAAACAACATATAACCAGTGCAGGCAACCGCAAACATGCCAACAACGCTTGCAACGAAAGTACAGGCAAGTCGCAGTAGAATCCTATTCAAGCACTTCTGAAGCAATGTTGAGTACACAGACTTATCCAAAGTAGCCCCTAAAGAAACTAAAATACCGTCGCCTGTAAGCCAAAAGAACAGAACTACGAGCCCGATACACAGAAGCTCGCCATGCAGGCCAACTGTTCTCAGAACGTTCCTGGAGAAGGAACAAACCCTGCCTTTGTTGAAACTTTGCAGCACTTCGAGCAAAGGGTAAACACACTAAGGGACACGCGCAGGATAGAAGCATAAAGCACAGATATGAAATAAGTGCCACATGATACAGGCAGAGAAGGAAGAAGAAGACGCTACAAGGCAAGACAACAGATAAAATAGCCAACTCGTAGCAACGGGAGATAGCCGAGTCTGAGCAATCACGCAGTAGTGCTAAATAGTAGTTTCTACTTTCTACCAGATCGGGATCATATAAGGACATCGAATGGATTATCCTGAAACCCGAGTTGCGTTAGTAAGACTAAAACATGGCACAGAGCAAAGTTACACTAAGTATGTACCTCTGTCAAGTGCTAAATACAGTTCTTAAGAGCAGCCAACTTCTGCTCAAACTGAGAAATCAAGTCCCCTACACCTATGCCCGCGACCTTGGCCTTAAGTGAGTCTGTCGTGTCAGCATGCGTATGTATGGTAATCGTGCTTAAGTGTAACGATCCTATCAAAGCATTGATCTGATTTTGCACCTGACCAAGCAAAGTTATCAATGTTGTATCTGGCGTATAACCTAGGCTAATAGTACAGTGTAATTGAGTACTGACCGTAAGAGACACCCCAAGTACAGAGTAGGCACCTGCTGCTGTCGTAGAGTATGAGAGTGTTGCAGAGAAAAACGAGAACAGTGTCTGTATAGTACAGTTAAGTGCTGTAAAGAACTTATCCACGATTTTCGCTAATTTCATAAGCATATTGTTAATATATTCAAGAATTTTATTCAAAACGTTAACTAATTTCTGAAAAGCAGCGGACAATGCAACACTACCGCTACCAGACGCATAGCAACTAACATATTTTGTATTGATCTCAAAATTAGCATACATATTTGATGTGAAATTAATACCGGCGTTTAGTATTTTAAGTATGTTCTTATATACTTGCTGCTGACGCTGTACAAAAGCAGTAGCTGTTTTCAGCACACGAGTAATAGTCTTGAGCCCATTCAGTAATCGTTTATAATTACGAAGAGCTTCAGCTATGTCATCGTCAAGACCTAAAGTGCCGAGAAGAGATGACATCTTGTCATCCATCCAGTCTGTAATATCATTCTCAATACCCGTAAGATATTTATCTACCTTAGCTTCCTGTTTATTAAGCCAAGCCTGTGGTATTGTAATTACACTAGCGGCAGCAATAGCATCTAGAATGCTATTTCCCCAATTAGGATCTTGCATGCGTAAGGCTAAGTCAAAATCACCAACATTTGTAGAACTTGATGAGGAATCACCAACAGAGGTAGTAGATGATGTTGTATACGTAACACCTGCAGCTAATCCAAGATCTGTAGCCAATTCTGAAATAAAATCATCTGTATCAAGATCAGATGCACGCGACTCCAACCAATCAATCTCATTATAGAGTTTCCAAACAGGTGATATATTCTCATGAAAGGCCGTAATATAGCTAACTTGTGTTTGTACTGTACTAACGCCGCCAGATGAAGATGATTTCTCAACTACTTGACCTAAGTAAGAAAAACCAACAGATACAGGTATGTTAAATGATAAATCATATACATTAATCCGCTCAGCTAATAAAGAAACAACTCCAGTAGTCTCAAATTCCGCTATAAACAAATCTAAGAGTCTGACATCTATCTCAGGCATTTCCATAAAAAATGTATCCTGCCCTAATAAAGCAATAGCATCTTTTGTATCATTTATATATTTAGTTTTATTTATCGTAGTTGTAACAGCAGCTAGATCTGAAGCTACTGCAGTAAATGCAACCTTAGAACGTGATGAGTATGAATTCAAAGAAGTCCAATAATATGCACCATTAATCAACGCTTTCTTTTGTTCATCTGTAAAACCATAACGGCTGCAATCTGAGTAAAGTGTCCCAGATAGTGCAGTATCTGCCAGATTAGATGCCCCACCACCAACAACAAGAGACTTAAGAGTTCTTAAAGACGAGGCCGAAGATTTAGTTTTAGCTATAGTTTGTAATTGATAGATAGACCCGTCTATCCCTAAAACAGATGAGGCACTGTATGTTGTATCAAAAAACTGAATAAACGCAGATGAGCCTTTTACTTTTGCTGTAAAAACAATTTCATTGCCAAAAACACGTACACTTAATATATCCCCAAGCTGCGCTGTAATACAAGATGCTACAGACTGGGCTGTATATGTACCAATTGTGCCTGTACCCCGATCACCTGTTACATCAACTACAATAGCATACCCAGATATAGAGATGCCTAAAGAATAACTGGTAGAACTTAATTTAGATACATCTAGACCTGCGGTAATAAATAAAGGAGCTGAGCTAATAACATTATTTAAGCAAAATTTGAATACGCGACAAAACAACGATGGGTCGTATGCTAACTCTACACCGTGCTTACTCTTATAGGTAGCCTTAACAGCAGTAACAGCAGAATCTTTTGATATGTTTATACCTACAAAAGTTTCCTGAGAAACAATAGCTATTTTTTTAGAAGCATAAAATGTTATTTGGTCATCATATAAAGGATAGTCATGTCTTTCACGAATTTTATCATAATCACCGGTATCCGCATCATCAACACTGACCTCCTCTTGAGAGACAACAGACCAAACTACAGCATAACCTTTACTCTTACCAGCAGCAAAAATTAACCGCATACTATCAATATCACCACCAGCAGCACGCAAAGCCTCACGCATAATAGAAACATTACCATCAGTCTGATACTCAGTTCCTGTTGTAGATGAAGATGTTTTTGTATTTGCCTTATAAGCTGTCTGATTATAGGAACCAGACTTTTGTACTAGACTCTTATTATAATCCGAGGATGATTTAACACCTAAATAATCTAAATCAATATCTGTAACCCCTTTACCTAATCCAGCAATAGAGTATGTGGATGACGGTGCATGTTGTGTTACTGAGTTAGCATCATACTGATTAACAAGGTATAAATTACTATCAACAAACATAAAACCTTTAGCTTCTGTTACTTTTTGATAGTCCCGATCTGTGGCAGTAAAACCAAGGGCACCAATATCGTTTAATAGATCATCAACAGTAGATACGTCAGGAGACGTGAGCACACTATTATGTGATGTCACACCATCTTGAAACGAAGCTAAAACAGCAGTTAACTTAGGATCAGCAAGAACCTTATCTATAGCTGTTTGAGCTTCAGTGGATGCCGCATCTAATGAATCAGCTAAAGCAGCAAACTGTGCAGATGAGTCACCAGGTACGTAACAGGTTTCAAGACTATAAGGCATATTTCACCAGGATAACAATAATAGCTACTGCCTCAGCAGCAACAACACTACCCGATCCCCAACGGAACCCCTGCCAAAAAGATTGCTTAATAGCCGCCTTAGTACTATCACGAGCAATATCCTTCTGTGCTTGTACTAACGACAACCTAGTAGAGTCCGAAGAAATAACTATGTCCTTCTGAGCTACAATAGAGCTACATGTAGCTATCTGTGACTGATAACTCTTTATCAGCGTATTTTGTGCTTCTACAATACCAACATAGGATGATCTATCCGTTAACCCTACAACAGAGTACTGAAAATCAGACCTATCCATACATATAGTTGGTACGGTCATTGTAATAGTTGACCCAGAATCGTAAGCTACAGGTGCTGCTGATATCAACAAAGAAACTAAAAGGGATAGAAGCATTTAGTGCATCCTTAACAAGTTGGTGTGAGTACCGTTACAAGTTTATTATCTACAAGAGATTTAATGTTACTTGTATGTATGATTTTAGATGCTGTCTCTTTATTATCTGCTAAGATACGAGGAGCATTATTAGATAAGAAAATAGGTGGATTAGTTGATATAACAACTTCACCTGTTGTAGAACGAACAACAGCTAAAAAGCCAATCTGTTCAGATATTTCAAGAATATGCATGTATTTAAGTTCCTGGAACGGCACCACCGATTACTGAGGGCTCCCATGCAGTGCGAGCCATCCCAGAATCAGAGTGTTGAGTATTATAGTCATCACGTAAAACAGTACGGACAGCGTGGTGCATATTTGCAACTTTAACTTTCAACGTCAATTCAGCAGTACCATCCCTTCCGACATTAGTAAAGGATCCAGTACCTACACCAGAAGGAGTTCCTGTGGTAGATACAGGCTTGCCATTAGAACCAATAGTACCTGATGAGGCTCCAGTACCAGCAGTAGACTGCCCTACAGCACCAGCAACAGTATTAGCATCAAAATCCGTAGGTGATTTTGCTAATGATGGCATATGAGCATTACCTTTTATTAGTGTCTTATCCGCAAGCCACGTATCATAGATCCCTGTACCTAGATGCTCACCACCTATCATGCCAGCAGTACCCAAGACAGCAGATAGTAAGCCACCACCCCCTATCAATCCCGCTGTTCCACCAAGAGCAGCGCCTGTAGCAGCAGCCATCTTGCGGCCATCAGGACCTTCTGTTGTTAAATAAGTTGCTATTGGTCCTAGCGCCTCAAGAAACGGTGTCAACTTGGATACAGTCTTAGCGCCTGCAGATGCAGCTTTAGCCCCCTCGCCTACAGCTTCGGCTGTTTTAGCACCCGTGGCTGCTTCTGCAGCTTTGGCTGCTATAGCAGCGTCATCAGCACCGCTAGAGAGTAAACCCTTTATACCAAAATAGGCAGCTAAACCACCAGCAACCCCAGTAGCACCAGCGGCGACAGTGCCCACAGTGCCCATTAGGCCACCACCGGAACCCGCACCGCCCTTACCCAAATTGTCACTTATCTTGTCAAGTTTCTCATTTGTTTTCTTCTGCTCGTCAACCTGATCACCGGTATTGCCAAGTAAATTCTGGGCGTCTAACTCCGCCTGCTGCTCTTTTGACTGATCCTGAGGTGACTTGTTCGAATAATGATCCCAGAGCTTAGTTAAACCCCATATACCACCAGCAGCAAGAGCTGCCCCAGCAAGAAGCTTACCGGGAGTTCCAAACTTACTCGCAACCTTAGCGACTTTACCTAAGCTACTAGACTTTTTCAGTACACCGGACTCTACCTCACCAGCAACACCTCCAGGTATTTTTGCAGGTCCTAGAATACCACGGATACCCGGAATTTTTCTACCAATAGAACCTAAAACGCCAGCAGCCTTACCACCAGTATTCCCCAATAGTGCAATAGTATTCACACCGAGTGCCATAGTGTTTAGCACAACAGCACCGGTAAGAACGGCAGCAAACTTACCAAGTTGGCCTAATGGCGATTTATCCCAAAAATCTTTGAAATGATTCCACAAATTAGTGGGATCCAAAAAGGTAGCTGCCTTATCCGGAGCTTGTTTCTCACCATTCTTATCATTAGTAGCTTTTAACTCAGCACCAAGCTGGGTATAAGACTTTGATCCACGATTCTTTAGCATATCCTGCATCATCTGATACTCACGCATAGCATCTGGGCCACCCTGCTCACCCATAATAGCCTTGAATGCAGGACCAGACCCCAGACCCTGCTGCTGCATGGTATCCAGTTGTTGAAGTTTAGCAGCAATCATAGGAGTAGACCCTTCAAGCATATCAGCAGCTTGAATGGCAGCCGGGCCGTACATAGTATTTGTTACAGCATTAGATAAGTCTTGAATATCGCTAGTCTTAAATCCCGACGCCTTACCCTTCCCGGTTCCCAGAACTTTTTCAATATATTTTCCACGTTCATCAGGCTTCATATCCTGCAAAGATTTCAGCCCCTGCTCACCACCAAATAACTCCTCTGCTTGAGACAGTACTATCTGCCCTGTATGATATGACATATAGCTACTATTCTTTTTAGTCAGAAGACCTGTAAACTTCTTAGCTATATCAAAACTTTGTTGATACGTATATCCCAATTTAGCAGCTACTTGAACCTGATCTTTGAACAACGATGTCACACCAGAAATATCAAGCTTAAAACCGCTGTAACCATCAATTACAGATTCAATTGACTTTTGAAAGTCATCATTGAACGTAGCAAAGTCACCAAAAGCATTGGATGTAGCGGACTGTGTTTCTTTCTGTGCAGCTATGATAGAATGCATAGAACGAATAGCTTCACTATTAGTCTTACCAAATTGCATGCGCAGCTTAGCATGTATCCCAATAGTCTCATCTAAGGAGGCACCCGTTTGGCGACTATAACTAAGTAGTTCCCTACCCATCATTTCATATTTGCGATTATCTAGCTTACCAAACTTATCCATCATAGTATAAGTATTAAACAGCTTACCATTCAATTGATCAAACTCTTCAGTGGATATACCGGCAGTGGCAGCAAATAACCTAAGCTTAGCATTAGATACCTCAAGAGAAACTGTATTCTTTGCCAATGTAGCAAATGACAGATTATTCAAATCCATCACACCGTTCATCTTGTAAGCTTGATCTGTGAATAATGCGTAATCTTTGTACAGGACACGGAAAGCTTCACCCAAATGATGAAGCGCGTTAGCAAATGTGAGTGTATGATTAGCAGCCTCCATGGAATTAACTTTCCACTCACTCATACGCTGTTCCATAGATTTGAAGTGCTTCTCAGCATAATCGAGTTCTATGTCAGCAGCTCGCATAGCCTGCTCTACATCAGTAATACCTTTAGCTAAAAACATATTAACCATGTTTAGCTTCTTCATCTCACGCTCAAGATCACGTATTTCACCAGTTAAGCGTTCATACGCACGATAGTCTTCAGGTGATAATGTTTCACCACGAGACATCTTTGTTTCATAAACAGTCTTAGCACGCGAAGCTTCTTGCAACTCTATATTCTTACGCTTATATGTTGTTGCATGATTCAGACGATTTGACTCATTTTTCGCCTTGTAAGAAGCTAATTGATATGTATACAGATCACCCTGCTTAACAGCAGCACGAAGAGCATCATCAGCCTTCTTTTGTCTCTGCATGGACAGACTTATCATCTTGTCCATAGAGCTCTCAAGATTCTTAGATACTTCAGACATCTCTCTCTTAATAGAGATCGCCATACCACGAATAGTCCGATTAAACTCAGCAGAGGTACGAGCCCAGAATGCCTTGGAATCCGTAGAGATACCCGATATGTTCTGGTTCATGCCTTTCTGCGATTTAATCATTGTCGCATATAGAGCCTTCTCAGCTTTTATGCGACGTTGCCAATCGGCATCATACAGCTTTCTATCTCGTTCCATCTCACGAGTCATGAAAGCGTAATCATTGGCCGACTTGCCCGAGATCAAAGGACTTGTCGGCCCCGATGGCTGTGAGGAGGAACTAACACCAACATGTGGACCATGAGCTCCAGGTACAACGGATCCTGTAGACATAGATTCAGGCATTATGTCTTCGTAGGAATAGGTTTATCATGGTCAGCCTCAGTATTCAGTGCTGCAACAGCATCTTTAATCGTTTTCTGAAGAGATCTCTCCATCAGTTCCTGGTACGCATCCTTATCCATCCCAGATAGATCACCATCACCCCTAGCTCGAAGCTTCATCCCCTTAGCAGCATTCTTTAGAATCTCAATAGATTGCGGGTTCACAAGTAGAGCTAGCGGTACGAATAAATCCTTAGGTAGATCTGGTTTTCCATCTTTACCCTTACGTACCTTCCGTTTAGGGTTAGCAAGAGCACGAACAAGTTCTTGTAGGTCAAGAGCCGAATACTTCACTCCTAGAAGTTTCGCCAAACGATCAAACATCATGTCCATTTGAACACGCTTATAGTGATCAGCAAATAAAAGCTGCTCTTCTGTAGCTAAGAGCAGTGTAGAATCATTGGGCAAGAGGTTGTAGGCAGCCCCTACATGCCCACGGAGAGCTAGAGCAGGTACGCCCTCCGTGAGCTTTATGCCAAAGGGACATTCTCCAGCTCTGCTACCTGCCCCATGATAGACAACTCGTTACCGTGCTCTGGGCAGAAGTGCTTTCTAGGCAAACCCTGGCCATCAAATTCAGGCACAGCATCTACAGAATAAGTGCATCCAGTGACAGGACACTTGAACCGCCAAACTTCATCAGGAGAAGCTGCTGTATCTTTAATGGCTGAAGCAGGAAACAGTGAGTCATAAATAGACCACAAATCAATAATCACGCCAGGAGCAAACTGCTCTAAGAACAACTTACGCACATGTTCAACCAGCAGCATAGATAGCTTACTTGGAAGATTAAACGGATCCGTCATAACAAACCCAGCATCTCGTGGATTATAATCTAGGATCTCATAGATCGGTTGGTCATCAACAGCAACAAGAGACACAGCTACTAAATTTTGGCGTATCCTCTCGTTATACTCAAGCGCTGATGTGGACAGGGTATCAGCCAAAGAAATACAGAAAGTATTTTGTTCCGCATTGTACTGTCGAAAGGTAAACTTATGCCCCTTATAGACTTCAAACTTCAATTCCTGTGATAGACCAAAATCCCGAAGAAGCGAATCAAACACAGGGTGTCGCTTAATCTGAGGCTTAGTAGGAACTGCTTGGCGTGTAGCTACAGGGGGACGAGCACCAGAAGCCATAACTGGAGGACGTGGTGGCTCAGCAGGTCGATATTGTTGCACAGGAGGTACTGGTGTGGTAGGAAGTTGCTGCGGAATCACAGGAGCATCAGTTACTTCCGGTGGCTGTACTTGTGCAAAAGAAGAATGCCTACGAACAGGTGAATCAACGGCTTGTTCCTTCTCAATTTCGCGAAGAACCTCATCCAGTCCTTCAGTCTGTAACGGAGATTCCTCAATAGCGGACTTGAGGTCGGGGTGTACATACTCCTCCATTCCCTCAGGAAGAGCAGTCAGATCTAACTCACGAGGAAGCCACTTTGGAATTGTCCTCTTCACAGCAGGTTCCTTTACAGGCAAAGGAAGAGCTGTAGCCTCTTCCTCGGGAGTCAGTCGGCGCATTCCTTCAGTTCCGGGTATTCCTGGAAGAGCTTCTGCGAGCAACTGTGAATCAGGATCACCCTGGGGCTGTGCGAAATCAGGACGCTTGGACTTAGGCTTTGGCATGATACACCTTTATTTTGTTGAATGTGGTATTATAGAAACATCGTCCTGAGACGCTGGTTGAATTGACTCAACCTGTAGGGAAGTCCTAGAACTTGAATCAAGAGTTTGTGCTGTAGTTAAATATCTATCATGCACGGTAAAATAAACTTGCCTAAAAGAAGTGGCTTCAACTGTGTATTTAACAGATAGAGTATAAATAACTACAAGAACCAAAGAACAGGATATAACTAAACGAAATATCCACCTTGGTAGAATATAAAGGAGCATGTTAGTATCTGTGCCATCATCTAATAACAGCAAAGCTATATAAGCTAAAATAGCGATAAGTATCATATGCTGATAGACACAATAACTGTATAAACAAGCAAAATCAATACAGCAAAAGATGGACCGAGTAAAGACTTAGTCATTTCAATCTCCTCAGATAGGTCAAAACAATCATACAGACTTATTAGATTATCTTTCATACGACAGACCATTTCCTTATTGATGTTCCTGGATGCTGAAGCAGAGCTTCCGGTAGATACAAAATACCATAGGTAGACCCCTCAATCCGTTGAGCATGCCCTATTGGCTTAAATCCATCGGGCACATCAGAACATCTAAAGTAATCTCTGATATCGGATGTTAGGATAGGTGCTCGTGTCAGCAGAATATACCTACGTAGAATTAGCTGCATACCTAAGTCTGTAGCATACTGAGCAATAGCATCATCAGCTATGTATGAATTACTAAGAATAATAGGTTGATATCTCAGAGTAGAATCTTGTACGCGCACAGCATCTATAGTTCTAATCATGCGCAGAGCGTAAACATCGTCATAAGCCAGAGCGTGTATGTATCTAAGATTCTTAAGTAGATCCTCTTTTTGAAGAATCCTCAAAGCATCAAAAGAGTTACCAATACATATGCGCCGAGCACGTTTACTAGGGAGCACAACATCGTCAGGGACGCGAACAGAAGGAAGTAATTCTTGAGCAAAAGCATAAGCCTGTCCAATAAGATCCATAAACTGACTTTTAGGCAGATTATTCTGCTTCCCTAACCGGATATCCTTACACGCCTGTAGAAATACCTGACCCTCTTTAAGAGACTCCGGAATATATAAAGATAACTCAGCAACAAGCAACGAGGCTCGTTTAGCCTTACCCAAACGAAGCATAGCTACAATGCTAAGAAGTAACTTTAGTAATTCCTCACGGCTCATGAACTATATTTACAGTGATTTCAAGGCAACTGTAAACATTTTGTCCACGACTTATCCACATTGTAGCTTTTTAGCGCTGTGATCAATCCAAAAATATAAGGACGCTCAAAAGCAACGCCTATATCGAACAAATGAAAGAAGATAGGAAGATCTTCTGTTGTATACTGCTGGAGAATACTGACTAGAGTAGGTAGATACGAAACAGCATAGGACGGGTCAAAGTCAGAGGGGCACTGCTCTAAAAGCATACGAGCTAAAGAACTTGAGCTATCCACAGGAAACAGATCTGAGTTCATAAGCAACACAGGATTCAGTGATGTTAGAATCTGCAGAATAACACCAAGATCACGATATTTATGTGCAACAAGATCCAAATAAGAGAACGACTCTAGTGCAGAGTCAAAAACAGTAGGAACATACTTAGCGTAGTCGGGCAAATCTAAAATATCAACACCAGTGTCTACTAGGGCACCTAAGAACTCAGAAGGATCCATATGCGTTGGTACCATATGCAGGGCAGTATACACAGATATTACATCAGCTAGATTACATTTCGCTAACGCTCTGCGCAGAGCTATTGCAGTTGAAGCATCATGCGATAATGCTAAAACACGACCCACAGCCTTAGATGTAACATCGGAAGCCAGTACATAAAATACAGAGGGACATGCTGTAAGCAGATACAACAAAGCCTTATTAGAAGAAACTAAATCCAACAGCGAGAATACTATCCAAAAGACATTACGATCAGCTTTAGGCGAGATAGTAAACTTAAAGTTACCACCCACACCTGTCGTTAGCAACGCATACAAAGAGTCGCGGTAAATACCGGATAAATCATCTGTAGAGCATGCCGTGATCGCATAGCTGCCGGCATTAGACTTAGTGGCTGAGAGCGTTAAATGATCACGCAGCGCTGTTCTTGCATAAGCATCGGAAGGGGGAGGAACGTCAATATGGCATTGATTTCCATCCAACTTCAAACGAACATGGGTAGACACAGAGCTAATAGGACTCAAACTAGCTATCCTCAGTAGCTTATTCACATAGTCACTTTTCAGGGCTTCTGGATCGCATGCAACAGATACCGCCCAAGCCAGTCTCCGAGCAACTACCAAAACATCCTTAGCTTTTTTATGGTAGTCAGCACCACCAATTAATCTAAATTCAATATAGTTTTTAGATTTTATCTTTGTAAAATTAAAGCTAAAATACTTATCCCACGGAATAACATGCTCCGTACTGCTAGATACAGGATACAAAGGTCTTTTTACTAGCTCTTTTATCTGATCTGTAACGTCATGAAAAGAACTCAAATAATCAGATACAAAAGGCTCTAGACGCTGAGCATAGTCATTGTCAAAGCGAGCAAACATCTGAGCTATATGAGCTTCGCCAATAAACACAACCAGTTTTAAGACATCAAGAGTCTCAGACAGATCTACACCATCCAAGCTAACACCAATATGAAAACCGCAGCTTTCATTAGTTCCACCAAAGGCATCTATAAAATCAAAAACATGTTCAACAGAAGAACTGAACTGCGGGTACGATAATATAGGAGATACAACCTCAACGCCCTGGGCAGACGTATTGGGTATTTGTATGGTACTGTCATCTGTTAAATTCCAGTAAGAGTAATTAGGATGTTGAAGTTTACCCTCACCGAGCTGATCATTGATACGACTATGATGTCCTACGAATTTAGATAAGGCTGTACCTACATCCAAATGAACAGACTGCAATTTGCGCGTATCTAAGAAACACTCAGCTTCAAACCCCATACGTGTATGACCTAGTTTAACAGGCTTTGTATTCATAGGATAATTATTCCTAGCTACTTACAAAAGTTTTCAAAGAAATTATGCAGGTATGCGGTTGTTGACAGATTCTTAGCCACATAGCGAAGCAACGGATAAGGCATATTGGGATCTAAAACACGCACGTGATTAACAGGATCAAACTCAACAAGACCTCGGGCAAATTTATGCAACAGAAGCTTAATAGAAGACTCTGTCCTAGGATCAGCATACCTTCCTGGTATCTCATTTACTAATGTTTTATAAAATCCCAAAGATCTCTCAGATAACAGGATAGATGGATTAACAAAAGCTGCAAAATAACCAAGCATCACTAAGTAATCTTTAGTATCAAAGGTCACAGGACCTAGCTTAGTATCAGGAGATAACAGCAAATAGAAAAAATCACTCCAAGTATAACCGTACACTCTATGTGTCGTACTAGAACTGTGTGTCTCTGCTTTAGCGTCTGACACCAGAGCAAGCACTAAGTTGGTAGTAAAATCTGGGTATTTAAGACCCTCTAATAGTACCTCAGGTTTAATCAAGCGATTCCCCTGATCATCCATCGGGTATATAGACGCAGATGTCAACAGACCAAAACCCATAGCTTTAACAACGGGTGCTCCCGACTGTATCTTCACAAAAAGATCAGGCATATCTTCAGCAGGCATAGCTTCAACAGCACCAAAGAAGTCAGATTTATGAAACGGAGGGTTTGCAATATAAGAAATTGTATCTTCTACAGATCTACGCTCACCACGAGATGGTTGAAAGGGTGCAGAGAACTCATGAACATAGGGTGCTGTCTCATGCTGTAACTCTTTAGTAGCTATTGGTGCCACATCACGCACATCAAAACCCGCACGTCTAAGAGACTCAATGCGATTAGTCAAAAAGCCATTCTCATTAGTAGGGTCAACAGACTTACTCTTATAGGTTGAGAACACTTTATCCAGCAATAAACAGTGTGGCGCTATCTCGGTTATGTAGGAAGATGCTACAAAGGCGTCTACTGTCATTGCCAACGCCTTAAACGTAGGCTCAAAAATAAAGCCTTTCTCAAAAAACGCAGTTAGTATTTTAACACCTGCCTCATTCAACAAAGGTACATAGATACTTGGAGGAGCATCCATTGCACCATTAGTGATACCACCACTACTGGCAGAACTCACATAAGTTAAGTAGGCACGCATAAATGCTGGCAACTCTTTAGACGCAGCACTACTAGATAAAATCTTATGGAATAACTCGTTAGCATAACTACTATGTAATACTGTGGTATAAATAGTATCTACGTCACCCCAGCTAAGAACAGATAACAAGTGTTTGTCAAATTCATGCAGCGCGGATGTAAACCAAAATGCGATACCCGCATTATGCAGTATCTCATTCTCAACAAGGGAACCGTGAACGTTTTCATAATTAGCAAGCCAACCAGATACTAATTTTATGCAGAAATCATCATCATCAATAAAATCTTCTGTTTTAATATAACTCAATACGTCGGGACCATTAAAAAAAGCAGAAATGCTGTCTCTAGGATAGTTCTGATTCTTAAGTCCAACGAGTATCTCATTTATCGTGTGCATATCAGGATGCAGATTAATACCAGGTATATTTGTTATACCTATCTCGTTCAGTTCTGCGTTAGATAAATCTAACGTTAAGGCATTACGAGGAAACGTCTCGGATGCACGCCAACCGCCGTGATCTTTGATTATCTGAATTAAAGCAGGACGCACCTCAGAAGCAAAACCCAGTTTATTTATTACACCATAAATAAAACCAAGGTTCATTTCTGCCACATCTCTTCTCATGAATAATGCATCAACTTTAGCTGTATCAGACAGTACTTCTTGTACAAAAGCATGGCTAGCCTGTGACGCATTTACTAAATAACCCTTCGTAGCTAAAGAACTTAGCAGCATCTTAGCATCTACTGAGTCACTCGCCACAAAAGCGGCTTCAGCTATCTTACCAACAAAACTAGAGGTAATACCAGACGGTATCATACCATACTGCAAGATACCACGAAGAGCACTCAAATAAGAATCAGAGATACCGTCTTTAGGTTCTACACCAAAACCAGCAAGGAAGTAATCTAAATAAACAGGATGATCAAGAAAGTAATCTTTATTATAGATTACATAAGGATCTGAATCACCACCATGTTGAGATAAGAAGAAACCTAAGTTAGCATATGAACAACCAGCAGCACCCCGAGGTCCTACAGCCATAGTAGAAATAATGGAAAACAGTATATCTGTACAATTTGAATTTTCTGCAAGAGCCTGCATAGTAAACTGAGAAAGCTGCACGCTCGTAGTTAACCCAAATAGATGTAACAATGTTTCAGTATACTTACCGTAAGCCAATCTCTGCGAAGATCCATGGTCCAGCGTTAGCAAGACTTCCGGCTTTAAGCTGAACTCGTGACTCCCGAGAGAAATGCTTCGACCACCATACTTCTCAGCCAACGCCTCTATCTGACTCTCTATCTCAGATGAGAATCCAGCAGCAGGATTATCCGCCTCTATGTGCGTAAGGCTACTTCCAGTATAAATGAAACTAAATAACCGAACACGACTCTGATCCATATTTGCAGGAAAATCTACTAAAGAGAATCCATGGGTATTTGCTATAGCTTTAACACGATGGTCATCCTCATGAGTAGCTTCTTTATACTTATCTAGGAACTTGTACAATTTAAGTGCAAAAACATCATCATAAGCATCACAGGTTGATGCGTACAAAGCATAAGCAAACCTACGAGCTACACGTGCTAATAATGAAAACTTGTGCTCATAACCAGCACCACCAGGCAACCTAAACTCGATACGCTGCTTATCGGGGAAGTCTTTCTGGCTAACTATATTGGAAATATTAATAGTACCATAGCGACCAATGTCATCACTGCGCATCTCTTGATAGAACTTATCAAGATCAAACTGTTGCATGCTCTTCATGCCAGAAGAACGAGACAATTCAGCTACCATAGCGAGCAAAGCAGGCTTTACAGATTTTGCATAGCTTGTATCATTACGCCCAAAAACCAATCTCCAGTAATCCTCACCCAGCAACAGGTACAGCTTAGCAACATTGACCTTAGTTAGGTTAGTATCCTCTAGACTGAATGTTATATGCAATCCAGTAGAGTTATTTGAAATAGCTAGAGCCTTACCACTCTGCTTAGTTGCCATCAACGAGCAGACCTTCTCCAAAGACCCCAGCATAGCATCTATTCCAAGTATCGGGGAGACTACTTCAATCTGACACTGGTGCTCCGGATCAACCTGAATTGATGTGTCTGACTCTACCGACCAATAGCGGTAATCCCCATCATGAGATGCGCCGTAACGCTCACTTACAACTATGCTACTCCTATTGATGCCTAGAGCCAATTGTAACTTATCTGCAAAATCAGACCACCATAAAGCAGAAGCCATTTCAGCTTCAAAGCCGCAGCGAACAGCAGGACCCTTATACTTAGACCAGTCAGAACTAATACTATGAAGATCTCTATCGAACTGAGATGCCGTTACAACAGTATAATCAGTCGCCATAATAAGGGTACCCATACATAGGAAATAGTGATGTTACTTTATGGGATTTCTTATGCTCATGTATCAAAGCATCAATCAAAGCAACATGCGTATGCAATTTAAGGCCCGTATATACCTCAAATAATGCATCAGGTAAAGAATCAGAGCTAATCTTATTAACAATACCAACATGAACACAGAATTTATACAGAGCAACAAATTCCTTAGAGCAGAAAGCTTCTGGAGATACTGCATGATCACCTATAAAGGCGTCCAATAAATCAACAAATGAAACATGTTGCCTACCCACATGGGTAATAGAAGCATAAATAGAATAGAAAGGTAGCAACGAGGAGAACAGAACAGACCCCAATTCAGGATTACTCGTACCACCAGTAAACATATTAAATCTACGAAAATCATCGTCAGGTATTAAAATAGATTCTATATACTGAAACAAGAATGTTCCCATACCCGGTGATGTAGATGTCATATAAGCACGTGCTATGTTTGATGTCAGCAAGGAAGCAGGACAAGGTCCAGACTTAGTAGCAGCAAATATAGTCCTTGCCAAAGAATCACCGAATGATTGTGCCTCCGCACTAGGTGCCGGGCAAGAGTACAGCTCATCAAGCTGCTTAACTGTGTAAGCATTCAGATTAGTAATCAGTAGATGTGATGCTTTGAACGGCAGGGGTGCCAGAGAAGCACGATCCACCTCTTCACCACTAGGAGAGCCAAAGAAAGAAGCTAATTGCTTAGGTGTCAATCTATACTGAGCAGAGAAATCAGCAGGATACGGTACCACAGGCGCATCCTGCAACTCAATGTGCATTTTAGGATATGTAACAATTAAATCTTTTTGAGTTGTTATTTTAGTAGATGCCACTTGATAATCTGAAAATATACCCCTAAGACTGTCCGCCGCAGGATCCCCGGTAGTAGGGTATGTAGAGATCAGCTTACTTATAGCATCAAACAAAGAACACGCGGGCAGAGGGCGAGATAAATTACACAACGCATTCATGTGGTGTAAAAAATCATCTGTTACAGAACTCGTCCATGCACCACGATAATGTTTTACAGCAGCATTAAAACAAGTAGCCGATCCTGCACCTAAAGCTTGAGCACCATAAGTACCGTACCCGATAGCTATCAAGGCGGCTAATGTCAAGGCACCTTTTTCTTTTAAGCTATCTTCTGTCTCTTTCTCTTTACTCATGTCGTGTAAGTAAGCACGATACAATTCAGATTTAAGCTTAGGTGCAATGTCTAAAATCCGGGTTCCTTGATCTACAAAAACATTAAGTTTCACATAGAGTTCATCATTGCCCTCCATAGCAGCATTTTTCATGTTTAAGACACAATGAACAGCGGCCTGTGAGACTACAGTAGAGTCTAGCTGCTTGGGTATCGTATCTATGATACCCTTAGCATAAGCTAAAACAAAAGCAGTGGCTATCTCAGAAACGTCAGTACCGGTATAAGCACCGGCTGACTCTAACTGTTTTGCTGTATTTGAGAGAAATATTTTTATAGTTAATGGAGGAAGCTTATTTGAAAAATCAGTACCATCATAATTTAATAACATATCATCTGTGAGAGAATCAACCAGCGCATGTGCATGCATGGTCTCCATGTACTTAACAAAATTAGGCAACTTAGGGAAAATTATACCCAATACAGGACTTATGGCCTGGGCAGCCATACCCTGCATATTTAGAATTATTCTAGTAGAAACCGTACTAAGCACAGTAGGGAGTTCTACCTCTGTAGTATCTTTGGCACCTGTATCAGCAATATCCGATACATGCTCTAATAGAACATTAAGCTCTTTTACAAAAATATCATCTGAAAGAGCATCAGCATTAAGTGTGCCAGCTAGCTGCCTACCTATATAGGCACTAACGGGAACAATTAAAGATTCTTTCTTCTCTTCGGGTAATAAACGCAAGACATCTAAATAGAAAGAAACCTCGTCAGGGTCAATCGCGTCAGCGTAGCTCTTAACTGTCCCAGGGAAACACTCAGCAAATAACCAATAGTGAGTTTTCAAACGAGCTACAAAAGACTCATCTAGTTGAGATAACGAACTAAGTATTATAAATGGTATCGGCCTATTACCATTAAACCGTTCTCCCCACGCTGTTTGTACCTCACGTTGATAGTCTGAGGAGTTTAGGTAATTAGCTATGTCAGCAGCAGGAGCTTCAACCGTGTGCATAAGATCAAACTTATTCTTAGCTAACGGATCACCAGCTAACTGGTCTAAATGAACACCGCGAAAATCACCATAAATCAATGTATTTAATTGATCATTATACTGAGCATGTAACTTAATGATGTCTGATGCCTTAGAATTCCGTATAGCAGCTACTATTCGGCTCAAATATAACGAACCACCAGGGGCCAGCCACTCACTACTCGCATCTTTTTCTTTTTGAACAGCCTCTTTTATGGACTCAGGCCAATTCACGTCAATTGTAGTAGTAGCAAACTTTGAAACAGATAATTCATCTACAGACGTATGGGGCAGATAGATATAATGCTGCACCGAGCGTGTATCTGGTACGCTGCGTGGTAAGAGAAATGACCTTAATAGGGAGGATACAACAGTATCACTTAATTTGAACTTAGTATTAATCAAAGCATAACTAACATATCCCAAGATTGAGTTAGTCTTAACCAAATTAATAGTACCCGTGATAGATCTAAAACTCTGCTGCTCTGGGACATCTTGCTCAATACTGTAGGCACCCTCGCCAAGAGATTTAAGAGCAAAAGCCATAGCAGGTGCGGACAAGGGTTTATCATCAGGCATCAAACATAAATAAGAACTACCACCAGTAGAACGAACACGCATAAAAACTTTAGATTCATCGTATATCTGTGTAGCGCTACGCTGCTGTGCTTCAGGTGTAGCCATAAACTTCAAAGCAATACGTACAAGTTTCTGTTTGTAGTAATCAGCATAAGCGGTAGGGTCCGCCGAGGCATAAAAAGCATAAGCGAAACGTTCCGCAACGATAGCTAGCTTATCATCTTTATACTGATAATCCTTACCACCAGGTAATCGGAACTCTAAAACACCTTGACGAGTTTTACTCATGTTAATAGAGCGATACTTCTCCATCCTGTTATCCAACCACTTAAATAATTCCGAATCCTGGACATCTAATGCAGATCTATTGCATAGATCTGACACAGCGGCGGCTAAATCTCTGGGATCCTTAATCTCTTTTGTCGTAACCCAATTCTTGAAATGATCTAACGCCTCTTCAGCCCAACCATTATTATGGCGACCGAATACATCACCCCAATGATCCTCCCCGAGCAGGACCGCTAGCTTAAGTACGTCAACTTTAGATAAGTCTATATCTTTAATAGAGAACGTAAGATGACAACCTGTTTCTTTATCTGTCTCACCTAAAGATACAACGTCTTGATCTACATACTCTGAAGGTAATTCAACATTACTACGGAGCATAGCCATTACAGCCTTGAGCCCGTGAATCATATCAGGGAGAGTCAAAATAGGACTAACAAGCTCAATGCGATAGGAATGATGATTATCAACATGAATAGTACTATCAGTTTCTACAGACCAAGATTTGTAGGAACCACCATGAGACGCACCATAGCTATTGTTTACTTCAATACCAGGGCGAGGGCCAAGACGCTCTGGTATGCCTTCAATATCCGTCTTCCCCGGATTCTGCAGAAACGCTTCAAGTATTGTAGGGATACGATCATGAGGCAAGGCAGAAGCAAACTCAGCCTCAAAGCCGCAACGAACAGGAAGACTAGACAGATTTTTACTCAGATCTCTATCAAATTGAGCAGCAGTTACAATGTCCATATCAAGAAGTGGTCTACGCGAAGGCCGAACGCCAAGGATAGACAGGCTCTGGTTTTGTGCTATCTAGCTGATGCTCCTGATGAAGTTTATACACTTCAGAAGCTACTTTACTACGACCTACTAACTGAAGTAAATAATCACCCAAAGGTGTTCTATCCTCCGTGTATAATATCGGAGTAATGCTAGCCGACACTACATGCTTGCTGTTGTACGTGTCAATCGCAGCATCCGGTAATGTACGCAGACGTGTATTAACATGTTTACGTACATTTTGCTTAATAGCCTTAATAGCAAGATTACTAGTTAGCATCCTATAAATATCCGGGTTGCTATCTTTAAGAGCAAGGGCAAACGTGTATGTACTAAGTAATGAATATGGTATATAAGCAACGTTACTGCCGTCTGCTACCATAGTTAAGGTATCATATAAAACTTGTGAATATGACGCACCATATAAAGTAGAAGGCACTGTTTCATCAGCATCTGTACGATGAGCAGCAAATACATACATCAGCCAATCAGCAATGGCAATCACTCCACGATTTACTGAAGAATAGCCTAAAACAAACTCATGAATAGCCTGCCATACTGCTGGGTTTGTACTTACTCTAGCTGTATCACGAATACTATTAAATTCGACAAAGTCTCTATAGATAAGAGCAGGATCCGCAAAAATAGACGTAAAGAATTTAAGCAAATCATCTTTTGAGGCATTATCAATAAATGACCTTACATCTTCTCTTGTCAGATCGTAATTATCTGTAATGCTATACTTCCGGACCTTGTATAAAACCTCCGGAGGTACAGATTTATCTTCTGAAACTACACCTGTGTCAGATACAGGTTTTTCTACAGGATAATCAAACGGTTCCTTTTCACTCAACTTTTCGGCAAAGGATGAGCGCCATGTCTGAACATCCGTGCGAGATACCTTAAGATTAAAATAAGGACCGGGCTCTGTCCCTTCGTAAGCATCACCAACACGGAAGTCTAGTGGTATAAAATTCAGGCTAGCTAATCGTATTGTTGTCCTGCGGTGCTTGGTCTCTTGACCTGCAAGATAATCCAAAACAGGAAGTAGAGTACCTGTATACTCTCGTGTCTCATAAGAAGGAAACTCGTAAAAAACAGATTTATTATCCCAAGGATATTTCATGAGACCTAAAGCTAGAGACTTGAGCAGAAAATTCAAAGCATCCTTACCAAACGCCAAGTGCTTATCTACGACAGGTACATGCTGCAATAAAGAACAGAAATCTATGTGACTTGCAGCAGACATAGTCCGCTTAATGTACGGAAAAAGAGTATCAGCCTTAGTGAAAAGATCTCGAAGAAAAGCTGTAGGCTTAATACCAAAAAGCCACGTGTAGTCATGATTATACATGTTTGAGTTTGGTATAAGTGCTACAGCAGCAAGAGCACCGAACCAAACAGGATTTTTTAAGTATATCACAGCAAGAGCTTTATTTACTGGAAGTTTTAATCCAGATCTATTCAAAAGCCAAGCTGCTCTTGCTAGCTTAAAAGCAACAACGGAGCTACTTCTGAAAGTTTCAAGATCACTTTCTGTAGCGCTATCTAGAATATGCAACGTATCAGGTATAGACAATGTATCCCGAGACTCAGCTTCCAACAGAATATCATAAACACTAATTTTTTCACTACCTTTACGCAACTCAGAGTTTACAGTAGTTGCTATAGCTTTTTCTATATCTAATTTGGCTGAATCTGGGATATCTGAAGATGTTATAGGGCTTAGTATATCTTCCAGTATGTAAGAACTGTCGCCATCGGCAGCAGCGCTACCATCAAAAGTAGCGAGCTGTCTTGTACACTTAAAAAGCAGCTCTGTAAATGTAGTCAGACCATAAGTTTTGTACACTATGTACAAAACAGATTGACACTCAGAAACTGCAGGCTTTGACTGTATGCAATCCTTTAATAATACAATTAAACCAGCACAATCTAAAGGATTGGACACAGCCTTTAAGGAAATTATACCCTTAATGATAAACGACACATTAGTTGTCGAAGGGAAGACATTAAGAATATCCTTAGATAGAGAATTACTTAGTTTACGATAACGAGCTAAACTGAGCACAGTACCAAAACTCATATAGCCCATAGATGTACGTTTTAGCACTGCAGTACTACCAATGTGGGCCAGCATAAACCCAGAAGTGAGATCATCAAGAGCATTATCGGCAGAATAATCATAGTTTGAATCTAGCTTCGCCCATACCCAAAACTTAAAGTAAACAAGACTCTCAGGAGATAGTGCAGACTTAGCCCATATAACAAGCTGTCCAATAGATTTGAACTCAGTATCCGACGTAGGAAAGCTACCAATGTTATGAGCAAACTGTAAGCAACCCATAACAACATAATTAAGAGCAAAAGCAGACGCCCACACACGAGACTTCCCAGATAACTGACCGATCTTTTCTACGATACGAGGTACAATAGACCAGTCTTGTGGATCATTAGATCTAATATCAGGAAAATCTAACGTTGGTCTTGCTTGAATAGCTAAAACAAGAGTATTCAACTCAGGACGATCTAAACCATCACACACAGCTTCCTGCCCTTCAATGCAGTGAACTGCACCGGCAATAGACCACAACTGCGCTTCAGAAAATTTCCTCACACAGTCAAAAAAAGCTTCATTTGCATCACCATTGATAGCACGATGCACGCCGATGTGCTTAACATCACTCCCCGAAAATACAAAAGAAGCAACAGCCGTAGCTGTAGGCTTTTGCATACGTGTCTTTTCAAACCGCATTAACTGATGTACAGTATTACGACCCTCTTGTGTAGTTTGAATACGAAATGTTCTATTTGTATCAGTCTGATTAAGAGTAGCCTTATCAGAGCGTGCCTCTTCTTGTGCCGCCAGCACTAAACGAGTCAGTTTCTTAATATAATAATCATTATATTGAGTCATCCCAGCACGAGATACCCATAGAGCATTAGCCAGAACACGCATTAGCCTAGAGCACTGCTCAAACTTATTCTCATACCCAGCCCCACCAGGAAGCCGAAACTCAATACGAGAAGCGTCTTTAGTTAGATGCTGAGTATTAACTGATTGGTACCGATCAGATAAATTAGCACTAGCTTCTTTATATGCAGCGAATAGTGTGTAAAGACCTTTATTATCTTCACCTACAGCTTTGATATTCTCAGAAAACCCAGCAAAAGGCTGACTTGCATGTATTCGTACAAACTCAGCACAATCAGAAGGCGTTATAGTTACTTTGTCAACCTGATACAAATAAGCAAGAAGTTTTTGCTTGAATACTGTTAAAAACTCCAGAGCATAGCCATAAGCAACACGTCCAAAAAACTTAGCGTAATAGCTCTCACCAACAAGAAACAAAAACTTCAAATGGTCAAATTTATCCTCATATAAATTAACATCTTTAATGCTAAATGTCATGTGAAGACCCGTAGCCTGCGCTGTCTTGCCATGACTCTTAATCAGTTCAAAAACAACACCAAGGTCATCTATAGTCTTTTCTACATCTTGAATCGGAGATACAATTTCAACCTGGTTAGGATACTGTATTGCTGTTGGGATAGAGCTATCAGATTCTACAGACCAATCCTCATAAGAACTATTATGAGACGCCCCATAACTCTTAGCTATAATAACAGCACCTGTTCTATCTTGTAGGTTTTCTTCTAAGTATTCACCACAAGTATCGTAAGATACTTCAGATGCGAACTCAGCTTCAAAACCACAGCGAATATTGCTCACAATGGATTCATCTAAATGATTAGAATCTTTTTCAAACTGAGCACCCAGGGCAAACAGCATTAGTTAAGCTCCCTCTCAGAGGCAGCCGACGCTTCTTGAGGAATATAATCGTCCAAGTTATCTAAAACAGCAGCAGATACTTCTCGTATCTTGCCGTCAAAGTCAACATAGCGTAAGGGCTGCTCAGCATCAGGCATAGAAAAACCTCTAGAGATATCTTTACTAGAGGTTAATTCGCATACATACTTTTATGCAGTTTAAGCGTAAGCACAGTTCCACCAGAACTCACAAGTACCGTCTGTGAGTTCAACCAGCGCATCTACTTCACAAAAGCCCCCAGCATACCTATTCTTTAATCGAGCAACGCAGCCTCTACGACCGGCAACAGGACCTGTCGGTGTGCTGTGTATAATAACTACATGCCTACCGACAGCAGGCGGCGCTGTTAGCCTATTATAGCGTTCCACAGAAAGGCTCAGCATAGCAATTAACGCACTTCAAGGCAAGTGAAGGTGGCACTGATCCGAGCAGAACCGGGATTGGCACGAACTGCAGTTTTAACTGCTTTCGGTCCCTGCGACAGGCAATTCTGCTCAGAAGAGAAACCACGAATCTCAAGTGACGATGCAGCCGGATCCGACGCCCCATAAGGCGTCATGACATGTACAAAAACAAGTAGTGTCCACATAGAAACTCCTATTGATACTTTGTTTACTTCTCAGGTGTGAGCATGCGATCAGCGAACAGAACAAACTGATTGTTCAGACCGAGCCGCTGCTCAGCGATGCCCTGCATATAAGCAAGCTCCACCTTATCCCAGTAGGAAGAGGCGCAACGCCAACGCCAACGCTTACCGTCATGAAGAGCAGAAGTATACTTGTACTCCCCCTTGCGACCAGCAATGATATCTTCCACGACAACAACACGGTTTACAGCATCCTCAAAGATGACACCAAAATCTGCATAAGGAAGATGCTCAAGATCCTTCGTAATACTACGAAAATGTTCCTGCTGCTCAGTCATCTGCTCCAACTGAATAGACATTACAGCCACAGTGACATCAGGTGCAGCTTCCACGGCAGCGCGAAACTTATCAGCGGCTTCAGTAACAGTAGGGTGACTCATGTTGAACTCCGTGTTGAGGTGACAAGAACAAATATACATTCAATTTGTATGCTTGTCAACTAAATTATTTACGATATCGCTCAAGCCAAGAATTAAATCGGGAAACTCTACACTTTATCAAGATCAACAACGAAATACCCAAAGCTAAGAAGCTTTGAAAAATGTGTAGTCCGAATAAACCACCAGCTAAGAATGCACAGGCAACAGCAAAGCAAAATACCAGATCCTTATTCTTAGTTGACACTGATGGCTTAACAAGGAACCACAAAGTACAGATGAGCAGCACACCACCAAAACAGAAAATAAACATAGTTACATCCCCAAACATAAACACAGCCTCCTAAGTTAAAGATCTTTATAGTCAGAAAGAATATCAATGCTGCGCCTTTATTTGAAACTATAGCAACGGCAGCATCAATATTAGCTTTTTGCTGATTACTAACACCAGAGCAGCTACGAACCCTTTGGAACGTTTGCTTGCGCTTCCTTAGCTGCAACTTTTTCAGCATACTGATCGAACAGGACATTCAACTCAGCCATAGCCACGATCAGGGTATGCTTTGGATTCTGTGAAGCAACAATTCTAAGGTAGGCGACTACAGAACGCCATGCCAGAGACTCTGTAAGGACGAAAGGCAGCTTCGTAACACGAACCTTTGACACACCACAGGCACATACTTGATGCGTATGCACCTCCGGGTACCAGTACTTATCTACATGCTGAGTAACAGTAGCACCAGTCACAGAGGATGCGCTGAAAGAATGAATGTGAAACATAAACGTGTACTCCTTTTAGGATTCAGTTGTTACGCAAAGCCAGCTCACAACGCAACTCTCTCTCCAAGTCAGGAAGTTGACTCTTCTGTGACATAGAACGAGCATACGTATGTGAATTCTTAAACTCAACAGGACGCTTCAGATCCGCAATCATCTGCGTAAGGTGATCTACAAGATCCCAGTGTACTGTGATTGTTACGCCGGAAAGAGTCAAACTCCCTTCCTCGTAGCGTGCTTTCTGCCAGCAACGAAGCTGCCCATTCCACTGCCACCCCGTCGCCAATAGAATCTGACGGTGGGGATAAGTATTTCCAGTTGCAGAAGCAGGTCCGATTTTCATAAACACAATATACATTAATTTTGTATGAATGTCAATAGTATCTCACAGATATTTAAGAATATCTGCAGGAACATCAAAAGTATACTTTGCCATTACTTCCGGGCAATGTTTAGCCATCCAATAAGGGCGATTTTCAGCTATCCAAGCAGGACGATTCTTAGCCATCCAATCAGGATTATGCTGAGCAATCTTCTTGCATTGAGCGTCTGTTAGTTCAGTGATCTTCATTTGTAATCCTTGCTATTGAGGTGACAAGAACAAATATACATTAATTTTGTATGCTTGTCAACAGGAAGAGCACAAAAAAGGCTAACCGAAATTAGCCTTAGAGTAATACAGCGATTAATTCTAACTTACTTCATCTCTTTAACAAACTCACGAGCGTGCTCGGGACCATAAACCTGCTTAAAGTAGTCAAACACAACCTTACGCTGCTCTTCAGCACTCTTTGGGCTTAGTTCAACAACCTTGATAACAGATTCAGCATCAACAATCAGGGACTGATCATCAGACGAAATAGTAACCTTGCTGTCAGTCTTAGACTTGACAACACCTACACGCAGAATACCGTTACCGATAAATTCAACAGTATCACCTACATTGAACTCAACAGAACCCGTAGCTACACTAGCAAAACTGCAAGAAGCAGATACAACATGCTTTCCACGGGCGGCTTTAAGTATAGAACCAATATCTTCATCACGTACACACTCAAGATAATCATGACCGTTATCGGCCTTGATTTCCCAAGTCTCTCCTAGAGTAGTATCCAAGAACATAGTAGAGGATAAAGCCTCCATCTGCTTGCTCTCTTCAGCGGGCAAACGCTTGCTCATCAAGACACCAGCAACAGTAACTGCATGCTGAAAACCCTTCTCGTGGTACTGAACTGAAGCCAACTTGGGATCCACTTCACCGTCAAACTTAGCCAGCACAAAACTGCTAACCTGATTCAGAGATGGGCGACCTAAGCTACGATCATAACCAATCATAACCTTAGCCTCCGAACGATTCAGAGGAAGAGCATCAGCGAAGTACATATCTCCACGATAGCCCAGCTTCTGCTTCTGATCATTTGCGAGCGACTTGCCGATAGCCAGCCCGATGTTATTATTGAACATTGACATTCCCATTGTAATTTCCTTTGTTTAGTGTATCTAGGTGGTTAGGGGTTAGCCGACAGCCGTTAAGGGGTTACTACCAGCAGAGAAGATTGTATCTACGCCAGGTAGCAGAAGCTTAGGCATATGAGCAAAGTCTGCGTTAACAGATACAATACCATCACCGTCTGCTGATATATCCTGTCGTGAATATGACTGGCACCAAGCATTTGGATATACCCAGCAACGATACAGCTTATTACCTTTATACAGGAATTCATAGAAATCCACAGGGAACTGCTGATCCATCAGATCACGCCAAGGCTCCGAGTAACCAAGAACAATTTCCAGCTCATTATTCCAAACTTCAATCCTAGACATGCTGATCGTATAGCCGTCAGCCTTGCCGGGAATGATATCCACAGGACGACCCCAGTCTGTCTTGGATATCTCACTTTTGTGTGTAACCTGACGTGTCATACCTTGTGGATTCCACGACTGCACACGTCCAATTTCCGTTGTAGTGCCACCTGGAGGCGTTACTGCAATAGACATACCATGATAAACCATGGTTGTTGGCTGATAGGGGGCGTGTGTAGAGTCCCACGAAAAATGACCATTATCACTATTAATTATAGAATTATCGGTCTGGATACCTGTATTTCCGTACCCAAGACCTCCTGTAAGATTACTGTAGCTACCGCTCATAGAGTTTACCTCAGTTCTGATGTTTAATTGTGATTAGATGAATCACTGAGCTTGTCTTGTACGTCAGCACGCGGCTTACGGACATAAGCTCCAATCAATGAAGATTCCGAAACAACCTGATCCAAACCCAAAGAGCGGTAATCACCCAAAGAGATCTTATAGGACCAAATTGGATGATTACCAGGAAGAACTACCCGGAGAAAATTCCCAGCAGCCTCATCAAGACTCGGAAGCAATGCATACTTCGGGGATTTCTGCAAATTCTCAATAAAAGAGATAAGCAAATCTTTCTGCTCTTGCTCAGTTAAGCCCGCTTGCTTTGGATACAAATAAGCAGACTTAACTTTCTCACGAACATACTTGGGTTTAACAAGTTTGTTCAAACGAGAAGTAAGCAAATCATCAACGTCAACACCTGCTTTAGCAGCCAGATCTGTTGCCATATCCATATAACCGGACTTGGCAAGAGCTGCTGTAATTTCAAACAGAGTTGGTCGTCTAATTACTTTCACGGAGTCCTACTTTGAGTATAAATCGGTGTGATCTGTGAATTTCAAAACTTCACTTACGACGCAGAGGAGGTAAAGAGATTTTTGTTTACGGAATACATACCGTACAGTCTCTTGATCACAGTGCGCGAGTAGATGACGTAGAAGAAATTGTAAAGAGTTGGATCCGACGAATCCACATAGACTAAAATATCAGCAGACGAGATAGCACGAGGTGATCCATCCGATGTCTGGTAGGGAGCAATGAGTCCCTGGGACACTAAACCGGAAAGGATAGTTACCAACTTAGTCCGAACCAGAGCTACACCAGATTCCGGTGTATCGGCAACAACACCAACAAGACCAGCATCCATCTCTCTACGAACAACACGCTCAGCATCCAACTTAGTACCAGTAGCAAGCAAGCTCTGGAAAGTAGCATCGGAATTATCAATAGTGATATCTTCCATGAACTGATAAACACCCGCCCCATTAGGCTTCAACCAGATGATGCTTGCGGCACCAAGAGTGTTGTTATCGGTATCCGAATAGGTATCAATGGTATCAAAGCCAAGAAGATTTTTCTTCAATAGCGTTGTAGAGTTATTCGGACGAGCAGCCCAAAGAGCACAAGCAGCACCATTGATGAATGAACCATCCAACGTTACCGAAGTATCTGTTCCATCGTACAGAGTTATCGTCATGGTAGCCTTAGTGTGACCTATCATTACACGACGACCGTGTGTTAGCGCGGACCCGTAGCTCTTCAACGTGTTCTGGGCATAATACACAAGGGTACCTACTGTATTGGAATCTCCAACAGCAGTTCCAATAGGGAATCCGTACCAGGTGATATGCTCACGCTTCTCAAATGGATCCTGACCCTTCTCATCAAAAGCCATAATCTTACTTAAGAAGGATGACAAACCGATAGGGGTAACCTCAGTAATGCCTGATACAGATGCGGCTGCTTCCAAAGCGTTGGTCACGTCATCTGTACTGATCACACCATCATCATCCGAATCTTGAATCTGAATGAAGCCTACCTTAACCGGCGTATAGGACTGAGACCAAGCCAGCTCATTCATGATTGCCAAGTTATTACTGGCAGTCATGGGGGCCAGAGCATCACGAGCATCTTCATAAGTAGAATACGTAAGAAGCGTATTATACTTACTAGCAGGTCTCTTGTAGTTGCCAGAGATGTAGTAAGTTGATCCTAGAGAAGGCTCTGAACCGACAGATACATAATTGAAAACTAGGGTACCACTGATTGACGCAGTAGACGTTGCTGTCAACAGAATCTGATTTCCAGACAATGTATAATCGGCAAAAGTTACTCCACTCATAGTAGCTTTGACACCATACTTTGTTACTGGTGTGGACTCCAAAGCAATATATAGAGCACCAATAGATCCTGTCACGGCACCACTACGATCAACTAAAATGTCATCAGCAGTAAAAGACTCAGATACTTTAGTATCCAAATCCCAATAGATGACCTCATTGTTCACAAACTTAGTTGTGAACTTATCACCTACTGCGAATCGGTTAGCACCAGACACCGTCGGGATTGTATTACGTGCAGCATAGGTAAGCTGGCCAGGTAGAGAGAAGTAACCGTAGCTGGATGTAGCCGCAGTAACACTCCCAAAGCCACCCTCGGGAGTAGACGACGAATAGGTAAACGCTACATAACCGTTATCCGTTGTAACACCACTACCAGTAAGTCCAACCTGAGACACAGTAAATTCTACAGTTCGGCTATCATAAGCAGTAGGAAACTTACGAGGAGCCTTAACCGTGAATGTGTATACATCACCAACAGCGTAGTTCTCCTTACCACCAGCAAATCCTGTTGTGGCTAGATGTGTACTTGTTGTAGTGATCGCTGTATTGTAAGCATTAGACGAGCCTGTGCCTGTCTTATCGTTTACCAATGTAACGGTACTTCCGGACAGCGAAGCAGTTATTGCTAGAGCTGTAGTAGCAGCATTCACAGTAGCTACTAGATTAGCAGCGGTTGTTGCAATAGAACTACCAATCAGAACAGCCGTATGACCAGAAGTAACTGTTCCTGTCGTGCTGAACTCAAAAACATGAGCTGACTCACCCAAGCCATCGGTAACAGTCAGAAGATCTGCAACAGCAGGTTGGGAATGAAAAACGACAGATCCGGCAGCATGAGAAGCAATGGCCTGACTCAGCTTCACCTTGATACCACGAACAAGAGTAAACTCCTTAGTTGCTTTATCTGTTTCAGCAACCGTGAATGTACCACCTGCAAAGATATCACCACCAACACCCCAAGCAAATGTCAGGTGATCGGGTGCATCAGCAGCAACAACACCGCCAGACATTCCAGCCAAAGTAACATTAGAAAGAGTGCTGACTGCTGTGATTGCCACATTCCCGACAGAACTAGCCGAAGCATTATCAACAACGCTAGAAAGAATTGTTACAACAGAAGAAGTCTTACTCAGAGTAAGAGATCTACCATAAGCATGAGCAACAGTTACGGTTACATCTGTATGGGCCACTAAGTAAGACACCTCAGCACTTAGCTTTGCTGCCAAATTAGCAACAGTAGCTGCTACGGTAGTACCGATAGCTACATCTGTAGCTCCTGTAGCATCCGCAAGAGCACGGAAGGTAAACACGTTGGTTGTGGATCCCAAAGCAACAGTTACCGTGTCAGCAGCCGTTGGAAGAGCGGTCAACGTAAACTGAGCACCATAGGTAAGATGCACTAAACCTACAGTAGAATCATCTGAAGTAGCGACCATGCCCAAAGCGGTGCTTGCACTATTAAGCGCAGAGATCAACGCTGTGGTAGTTGCACTAAGATTAACCGAGGCATCTGTTCCGTTTGTGGGCTGCGTAAGAATAACAGCAGCCGATCCTGTATAGGAATTAGCAGCGTTACCAATTGTTCCAGCAACTTTATTAGTAAGTGTGATCTTACCATAAGTAGAGGACACATCATTAGCAGCCGTTAGGCGCACAGCCGAGCTATTGATAGCAGATGCTAAATTAGCAGCCGTTAGCAGAGATGTTGTATCAATTACAACACGAATAGCACTACGGTTTGTCAAGTTATTGTCGGAATCAAACTCAAATGTATAAGTGCTAGAACCATCATTCAGCACTAAGACATCGCCGTCTGCCGGGATAACAGGAGCGCTAGCAGTTCCAAAAGCAATACCACCTACAGAATAGGTAGCAGCAACGGTAGACACGGGTACCAAAGTAGAATCCGCAACAGAGCGAACACCATCGGTATCAAACTCAAAAGTACGTGTTACCTTCTTGGTACCAGCAAGTCCATTGCTGATAACAAAAGCCTGCCCATCTACAGGAGTACCTGTCAATGTAACAGTACCCGTCGGAACAGAGGCTGCACTGATAGCGGGATCTACAGAAACAACGTTCAACTGAACATTTAGATTTGTAGTTCCTGTGTAACCATCTACGTCAGCTACAAGGGAACCAACACCTGTATTATCATCAGCAGCAATCACATCAGTTGCAACAGCATACTGATTTTTATTGGCAAATGCAGAATGGGGCTCAATAAGAGCCGGAGCATAAGCACTGAATGTGTAAGTGTCACCAACAACAAATGAAGTACTACCGGAGAAGTCAAAATCAACCTTCACACCATATTCTAGAGTGACCGTTTGAGTCTGGACTAAAGTAGAATCCACCAAAAATGTCGGTGCAGCTACAGCAGATGTTAAGGGCACAGAAGGAGCCGCATCATTACCAGAAGCAATAGGTGTTGCTGTCCAAGCAAACGTATAAGCAGTGCTTGAGCTTGCTGTCACCTGAAGTGTATAGGAACGACTGTAGTTATGATTGAATTCAGTGTATGCGTCTAGAGCTACTTTGGCCGATCCAGCACCCGATGTATGGGTAACAGCCGTAAACGTAGCAGCACTATTAGTATACTGAACATATTCACCTGTAGATGAGTCGATCTTAGCACCAACAGAACCAACAGATGTTGACAGATAAAAATCTGTGTTACGCTCAAACTGCGATTGACTAGCAAAAGTACCAACAGATGTTATTTCACGAATGCCTGCATACGGCATGGCATCACCAATAGAAGCATCGGCAGATTGATATGAAATCGTATAAACTTCACCAGATCTGTAGGCAGCATCAGCAATAACAACAGTAGATCCGTCGCTATTGAAGTACCAAAGGTCACTACGAACAGCTACTGCCTTTGAATCAACGATAGTCGTCATGCTCTTATTGCATACGGCCAAAGGCGAAAGAGCTGCTGTATGTGGGCTAGTAGCAGTAAAAGTCAGAGGTGCATCGTTGATATAAGCGCGGCTGATCTGAAGATTCGCTTGATTGATCAGTCGGCTACCGACACCAATATAAGTAGGAATACGGGTAGCCGTATCCAGATTTGTACCCGAAGCCTGAACGATTTCCGAAGTGTACGCACCTACTGGTACATAACGACCCGGATTCAGTGATGTTGCCATGGATATTCCTTCTATTCTTTTTTGGTAATTACGGTGTATCTTCTAAGAAGAGATTTCAATGTTATTAACAGATAAAAGTGACAAAATGCACTAGTTTTGTAACTAGTATGTCGCTGTTATCTTCTTTTCTAATAGAATTTGATGCGTCACACCTTCGCCGGGGACACCCTGAACGGTATGATCTGAAACGAGTCTTAAATAAAACGTACCGGGAGAACGTATTGTTAATACATATTCAGTAGGCATAGTCCCACGACTTATGAGTGCTCTTGATGGATCACTGCTAATTAAAGTAGCACCTACAGGCATACCTGAAACAAAGCCATGCACTTTTGAACCAACACGAACTGTATCTGAAAAATTAACGAATGCCGTCGTTGGCACATTGTATGGTGTAGCCATAGCCACATCAGCATTCATAGGACGAAGCACACGCATGCAGAACAAATGCTCAAAAGTTACAGGTATAGTTAGTAGCGACATCCATATTTGATTCTTAGGGTCATCCTGCCGGGCCATTTTCTCAGTAGTACCCAATTCAATGTTCATAGGAAACCGAAGTTCCCAAGATTGTACAGGATCCTCTGGATACAAATAGCTACCAGATAAAACGCCGTTCATATCACCAAAAGCCAAGCCGAGTAAATCCATAAAGCCATTTGTTGAATCTTGATCAAATGTTGCTACGGATATGGTAATCTGCACCTCTCGTATAATATGAAAGTGCCTAACAGTGTCCCCATTATTATCTCGTTGCATGCCCGAGTGATATCCAAGCCCCTGACGTTTACTAGACATCCCGGTATCTGCTATAACAATACACGGAATACTTGCTTGCATCTCTTCATAAAACTTTGATAACTTCAAACTCACTTTTGTTTGATCTTCATCAAAATTAAACGATTTATCTGTAATGTACTTGGTACCTTCGGGAAATAGATTCGCTACAATCTCACGCAAGTCACCACGCTCAGAAAAGAACCTTTCCAGATACGTCTGAATAGCATTCTTAGCCAGCATCTTAATATGAGTCGGTGCTGTAATCTTTGCTGCCTCAGACGGAGATACAGCAACAGGTCTGGGGCTAAGATTCGTTACATTGTAGTCTACGGCCATACAAAGAAGTGGGTAATAAAAAAGCCCAGCCTATAAAGACTGGGCCTTATCAATCTTCTAGCAAAGATTAACGGAGCTCACAACCCCCACCTGTGCAAGCATACTCACGAATACCGGCAACAGCAGCGTCATCGGTCTCCACAGCTTCAAGAGCGGCCCAATCAATTACAGGGGTCTTCTCCTTCAAAGCCAGGTACTCTTCCTCTGTACATACGGTATAGGGTGCTTGCTGATACACACCATTGTCATAAGGCAAGAATGAAACACCAGACATCATATCAAAGTTATCCCAAACCCAAGCACCCACTTCAAGCCACTCATTCTCACGAACATATACCGTAATAGATGGCTTATGCTCACAGTAGTGATCTTGATATGCCTTCCAGATCTTCAACTGATCAATAGCCGTAAGATCATCTCGGGTTACACAAACATCAGGAGCTTTAACAGGGAAGTAAAACACTGTGGTAGAATCTTCTTTACCAATCTCGGGTTCCCACTTAACACCTGTGGTCTTCAAGAAACTAGTTAGAGGATCCTTGTTGTCACCGCGAACAGACCGGATATAATACTTAGAGAATCGCGGGTGGATGCCTGAAGCCGACCCAACCAACTCAGAAACGGTGCCTTCTGGTTTAATGCAAGTCCCAGCAGCCGCAGGACTCACATGAAAGATCTCAGCAAATTCCTTATTAACACTCTCCACAATAAGACGAAGCTCCTGCAGGAATGTATCACGCTCTTCTGACGATACGGCACCCATGAGAGGATGATCAAAGATGCCTGTCATGGATACACCGATAAGAGCTTCCTCCTCAGTGTTCTGCCGCCACTTTTTCCGCAGATACCGAAAATTAGTCAACGTTGACTGCATAGTTCCAAAAATAGCAGCTAGGCGAATCTTCTTACGAATGTCATCTTTTGTATCATCAGGACGCAAAACAATAGTAGATAGATTGCAGAACTGCATGGATCGAAGAATGATCTCTGAGTTATGAACCAGAATACCTTCACAATTATTATAAGAAGCATCCTCTGTAGATGTAATAATATAAAAATTGTGATTATCCTCAACAGTCAAATCAAAGATATCTTCGATACCCGCATCCTCAATAGATACAACAGTAATATCAGAGGAATTATCCGTATAAGACACGAGTACAGCACCTAAGGCGTCTTTAGCCATCACATAAGTTCCAGCAGGAGTAGCCAATAAATGGTCATCAGTACAACGGAAGGAAGAACCATTAGATAATGTTACAAGAACAACAGGCTTTGTGCCTGTCTTCTTAGCTACAGCCGACTTTATCTCAGTAACCCAAGAATTAACCTTGTCACCACGACGATTCAGCCGAGCACTGTAAACAAGAAAAGGAACTGAACCAGCACTCTGTTCAGCTAAATCATGAATGCTGACAGCATTCCTACCATCAGCAACAGCAATCAAAGTATCACCAGTAAAGCAGCACGGATTACACCCAAACTGCTGATTCGGGTCTCTCTTACCGTAACGAGCAGCGAGCTTTCGGGCAGCTTCTCTGTTGAAGATGCCACGTTCACCAGAGTAGGATTTATACAAAGATACCCACTCCTCCATAAAGTGCCCAATATCAGGACGCTCCGTATAGGCAACAGAATTATTAGCAAGCTTCCGATGAGGAGCGTAATCCCACCAGGATCCTGACTTAGCATCACGCATCCTTAAATCAGACAAGTTCGATAGGGATAGAAGTGCAGCTCTACGAACACCACCAACGACAACAATATCTGCAATTTTGCACATGAGATCATGGCACTCAATTGACTCCAGCTTACGCCCAGCAGCTTTTTGGAACAAAGCAACAGCAAACTTAAATAGTTTCTCCAAGGGTTCAGGACCAGAAGCACGACCGCCAAAGATCTTAAGACGGGATCCCGCAGGACGCACACGAGAAACATCCCAACGAGGAATTTGGCCACCATAAAGCAAGTAAAGAAGCTCATCTAGGGCTTTTGCCCACCCAATCCGACTATCCTCTACAATAATAACAGTATCCGATGGATGAAATGACTCGGCTATTTCAGGTAACTTAGATACAAACTGACGCTCTACAGAAAATCCTGCGCCTGCACCGCACATAAGTACGTACATCGCCTCAGAAAAGGCTTTGATGTGATCAATGGCAACATACGAGCAGTTGTAACCAGCAACATTATCACGATCTAAGGCAGGTCCGGCTGTCATCAAACAACGCATAGCTGGTAGAGCCTCTAAATGAAGCATAGCATTGCGTAAGTCTTGCTTTAGACCAGCACCCTGATCATCTAGGGATAGAAAAGCAGATGCTGTAGGCTTATGGTGATCAAAGAAGAAATTAAGATACCTATCAATTGTCTCATCCCAAGTCTCACGACGATTCTCATTCTCCAACCAGCGAGAATAACGGGACTTAGCGATGAACTCTTGATATGCAGAAGGAAGGGCAAAACTCATTTCTAGATACTCCTAACAAGATCTCTGTAGTAAATGCAGTTGCTGTCACCAGCAGTATCCTTACCATTTACCGCAGAGAACTGGAAGAAGTCTCTAGTTTATTTTATCCTGAAGCATAAAAAGAGCCTCAATACGAGAGGCCACAATCATGCGGCTTTTGAAGTACGCAGGCTTATTATAAAGGAGTTCCTTAAAAGTAGAACGCCAAAGAGAATAACGAAGGTATCGAGCACACACGTCAACGGAACTGCAAAATTTGGTACCTGTTGGGTACTTACACAACGATTTAATTCTACCCCAAGCACGCACAAGAGCATTCTTAATACCTGTGTACGTATCACTACTGCAAGTATCACTAATCTCATGTGTGATACGAATTAAATCATGCAATGAAGAGAAACCGCAACTAACAGGACCCAATGCTGTCCAAAGAGCAGATGTGACAATACACTTTCCCGTTTTAGTATCAGCAGTATTACAAAAGCCACGACCAGCATAAACGAGAATACGAAGCAAACGAAGATTTCCGGTACACAAATAATCCTGCATAATATCAACTAGCAGGGCTTTCACGTTAGGAATACAAGGAGAGCTTAGTGAGTAAGTATTATGTTCTACTACAGAACGGCTACCACAAAAGATAGCTTCAAAAAAGAATCTACGAGTAGCTAGTGGTACAGACATGTTAGACAGTAACGACTCAACCAAACATACAAGATAGTCCCTCTTACTACTATCAGAAGCAACCGGCGACGGACAACTAGCAATATCTGTTAAGGCATCAATAATAAAACTGATAGCTGATGGGTGCATTTCTATACATAGCCTAATAACAATTAAAATATCACAGGATACAGACGTAGCACACTGTGCTTCTACAGCAACAGCAGCCTGAATCTCCCACAACGATACGAGTTCCCTAATGATACCCGACAATTCCGTGCCACTTAATTCAGACACAAAGGGTCGTACCCGAAAAGCGTACTGACGAGCTAGAGATAAAAGCAACAGAGCATTTACTTTACTACTTCTTATACTTGAGTCAGAGGTATATTTATGATAATATAAACTATGCCTCCGTCCGCTAGTATACGAAGAAAGCAAATAAACCTCTTGCAAAAGTTTAATATCTGGAACACCGTCCTGCACAGCCGCAGCTAAGCATTTAACAAAAGTAGACCCAAACTCATTCGTTGTAGGATTTTCCATGTGTAACAGATAAGCAGAACGCAAATGAACTAAATACTGAAACAGGAACTCAGAACTCTGCACGTAGGGAACATTATTATGCAACGCAGTTAACGGTTCAATTGACGTTCCAAAAAGCTCTTGCAGTCTTACAGTAGATTGCGGGTAGCCTACAAAAGGAGTTCGTGGACTTATAGCTATGTGATTTGGATCTCGCAAAGCTAGACTTTTGCGCAAATTAACAAAGATGCTACTCGTTTGACGTAGCTTAGAAACAAAAGAAACCGCATCACTGGAATCCCAAGACACAAAACAAGCAAAACCAAGCATCCTAGGTAGATGCTCTGCTAGATAGCTAATAGTTCTACACAACAAGGATCTTTGCTGAAACTTACCGCTATCAGGAAGAGCCCTAGATACAGCAAAAACAAGAGTTCCAAAAGGATTAATGTAAGCTCGTAGATTTACAATATAGCCCTTGAACGAAAACTGCGCTGCAAAGTACTGGAAAACTGTAAGAATATGTAACCAAGGCTTATCAGTCTTTGTATCCCGAGTACCAGCAAAAAAAGCTACGTCCGGATCACGCTGAGCACATCCAGCAAAAAGCTGAAGACCTAGTTCTCTGATAATAGGAACTGCTTGCGACAGCAAATCTGGAGGCTTCTGAGCGGAAATCCCAGCGCCATCTACATGAGGAATTCCAAGCTCACGAGCCAAATATCGGTAATTGTGCGACTTGTCTTTATAACTAAAACACGTAGCACGACAGGCAGTATCTAAAAAATGCTTACTTACAGATAGAACTGATTTCAGTTTTGACTCATACTGAGCTCCACCCATGGCACGTAGCTCAATAAGGCCCCTACCTAATTTAGAAAAATTGATAGAACGGTACTTCTCCCGATCCTCAACCATACTTATATCAAGGTCACGAGATACGGCATGTTTCTCCAGCGATGCTCGCTTGAACCAGTCCCGATTAATAGTCACAGGAGCACAGTAGTGATTATCCTCACGATTAAACTCAGATAGAACGTTACTTGAAGAAAACCGAGTAAAAAACTCTAACCCGTCCAAGCAAGAACGTAATTTTGGGCTACCAACAGTAAAGTGGAGACCGCAAGAAGCATTGGTCTGACCGATAGCAGAAATAAAGCTAAAGATTAACGGTAAAAAAGCAAAACAAGCGTCTGCCTTCATAGGGGGTGTTATAAGCTCAATGACCGATGGGTATGCGTCTGTAGGCTTAACCGAACCATCATGCTCAAAGATCCAAATCCCCTTAGAACGTTCTACTGCATGGTAGCCAGAGCAAGCTGTGACATGGAAACGGGCGGCATCACAGCACGGGTTATACACACTAGACAAGACATGCGTAAAAATTTCAGCGGCAAACTCACGTGATACGGCAGAAATAAACTCAAACTCATAGCCCATGAGGAAGTCATCAGGCACCACCACAGGATCATCCACACAATGACAGAACTCAGGCAAAAATAACTGCTCCCTATAATGAGCAGCTATAGTCTTACCTATGTACGATGCAACGGATTCATGATCACCACAACGCAGTAAATCCTCTACCATGCTTTTAGTGAAAGTAACACTCTGTAGAGAAACACCGACACTATCCCGAACAGTAAGACGTGGCATACCTTTAATATAAGTATGCCTGTCAAATCTGTCAACTACAAACTACGCAGTGGGCCGGTCTTTTATAGTTGCCTCTACCCGTATCAGAGCACGAGCGTAGTTCTGCAGAAGACTGATGTTAAACTCAGCTAACTGCTTCTTCTCTCCACCAAACATATAAGACACAACACCAGGAGTACCAGCACCAAGAGTAAAATTGTTAGTAGCTAACTGCTGTAGTGTCACAGGAGTATCATCAATAAACAAGGACTGTTGTAAAATAGAGTGCAGTTTACCACAGTGTTGTGGGCGATCTTTCCGCCAGAACTGCGAACCCTCACCGAGGTATAAGTCAACATCTTCTGTAAACTTAGGCAACGTATGTGCCCGACGAACTAAGGCTGTGTCTGATTCGGTGCAGGTGGCTAGACCATCAACCATACTTAGCAAATAACCACTTAAAACCAACCACAACTTTGTACGGGGAGAAGATAAAAAGCCAGTTAACTGCGAGAATACATACCGAGTACAACCCATACGTAAATTCTCGGGAAGTGATGCATACATAGTCATAATGCCGTCATAAGCACTTAGAGCAACAGAGCCACTCTTGAGCATAGCAGCAAACAAAATAACAGCATGGTCCTTACGTGTCTGAGTTCTAGACTCCTCATCAACACCAGCAGCTAAATCCCACTTTATTAAAGGTTCTGTATCCCTAGAATCAGCAAGCTTTAGTAACTGATTCCTTGGTGTTGAATTATGTTGAGAACGCCAGAGTAGCAACTTTTCAGTATCTGGTATGTCTAAGTCATCAACTACCCAAATAAGGTTACAAAGATCTACGGGTTTAGAAGATAAAGCATGGATGAAATAATCAAAATTACCTAAAACTTGACCAAGCAGGAGTGCTTTAAGTTTCGGCTTTTGACAACAAAGGATGCACAATTTCTGAAGTTCTGTCCTATCTTTGCTTGCATTTGCTATGCTTAAATACAGACCTCTAAGCAACTCCGGCTCGGGTGCTTGTTCTATATACTCGTCTACCCGTGTCTGCAACTGAGCAGACATGGATAACTTAATAGGAGCAGGTAAATTGGACGAACCTATCGAGGACACAGCACCACTTAGAATATCTAACACTTTATCAGACTCTAAGGGCACAGACGCAACAAAATCCCTTGCAAGTTCTGTATACATGCTAGACGGTAGTTTAATCAAATCTGAACCAACAGCACGAAATATATTGTGCAACGCTGATGGGTCATCCTGCTTACCGGCGTACTTAGCTAAGTTCCCTAGTATCTCGGGAGATGCTTCATACAACTGTTGAGCATCTTTGAAATGATTTTCAATATAGGATGAAGCATTATCAGCAAGAGCACCAACAAACTTATTTAGGTACTCAATTTGATATGTAGCAGCAGTCCGAAGAGCAGCCAAGCGAGCAGCTTTAATCATAGATGTAGCTGTTGGCTTAACAAAAATACTAAGTAACATACTTATGTTATTAGATGTATGTACCTTAGCAGAAGGCTTCTTACCAAAATAATCAGATATCTTAGTATTTTCATCACCAAGTGTAGCAGCACTTTGGTTGCACTTATCTATTATATCCGCAGGTACACCAGGGAGATAGCTACCAACAGGTGTTAGCCTGATCAACTGAATTAATTTAGCAATAGGAAACAGCGTTTTCATGTTACGAGATGCTTGATTTATATCAGCATGATCACAATCTAAGCGTATTGTAGGTTCATCCGGATCATATAAAACACACAAAGCCATATCAGCACTAATTACATAGTCAATAGCTGAAGAAAAACCCAACCGAGCGCGCATAGTGTAAGAAGTATTACCTAGTGACACAGACCACTGATACTGCCATAACTGTGAACGGGAACCTAATTGATCTGGAACACCATTAGAAACTAATGGCGTATCAAACTGACCGACAGCGAGCAACTTACCAAATTTGTGAGCATAAACGTCAGGGTAAGCAGCATTGTCACACGCTACTATCAAAGCACTAGCTATTATACGACACACACGTAAAAAATCAGATCCTTTATTCTCATAGTCATAGCCACCGGGACTGCGAACTTCAATCAAGGGTGGATCATTATCTAACTTAGATAAGTTAATAGATGTAAATTTTTCTGTCTCGTATATCTCAGAAGGCTTTTCAGAGCAGATATCTTCAAGTATGTCTGGTATATTCTTACCAGATATTTCATAGTGGTCAAAAACATACTTACGCACATTGGCTAGATACAAAGCAGCATAATGATGCAGAGCCCTACCAAACGTATCTGCTATGCTAATGTCATTAATAAGAAGAGCAAACTTTATAGGGTCAATATTATCCAAATCTCTATAAGAAAAAGTAATATGAGCACCTGTACCTTTTACAGTACGCCCATGTTCCTTAATCAAATCTAGGACAGTCTCCAAATGTGAAGACCAATACGCAATGTTACGAGGAGGTGTCACCAACTCAATATCTGTCTCGTTTCCTCTAGTATGTATAGAAGAGTCACCTTCAACATTCCAGAGAGTATAGTCCTTATCGTCCTCATCACTGCTGTGGTACCCATCGTATGTAGCAATATGATCAGTAGATATATTTAAGGAGTCACTAAGCTCAGACGCAAAATCTTCACGGCCCAAACGTGAAGCAAACTCAAACTCAAAGCCAAAAGGTATACCAGCCAAGTCAGAATCAGACTTCCACAAAGAGAAACGATCTAACTTTGGGGTAGCAGCTACAACTTCACTAGACATTAGACTAACTCCGAGTTTAACCCATTAAGCATTTCTATCAATTTTGGTTGTGGACTACAGTCCCACTTGTCTGTCCTATAATTAGCATGTGTACCAATGCTATCATCAGCAAAAGCTGCTGGATTAAAATCAAACGATTTTGCATCCCATGTCTTAGCTTGGTACGTCCAATGAAACCTATTCTTAATCAGTGCAATTAGAAGATCATGTAGAGCTGCAACCTGAGCATAAGTGTAAGCATGCCAGAACTGATAACCACGAAACTTGAACCCAAGATCAATAACCTGAGCTAAAGGAACAACCTTATTTACATAATTGTAATACTGGCCATTTTTTACAGTCAAATACCCCCAG